>Ga0299913_10001752_pt1 | contig 16472 bp, 14 predicted proteins | sample RVTome_9_FD_201360 | JGI IMG/M metagenome (GOLD analysis project Ga0299913, IMG submission 201360) | Soil microbial communities from uranium-contaminated site in the Upper Colorado River Basin, Wyoming, United States - RVT155D38 (version 2) ... | reverse complement strand
CCCGCGACTGAAGCCGCCGGACCGCCGCCCTAGAATGGCGGGCGATGCCCCGACCTCGAAGCGTGTCGCGCAGCGGCGACGCGGTGATCAGCAATGCCGACATGGCGCGGGTCTTCAACGAGATCGGCGACATGCTGGAGATCCTCGGCGACGTCGTCTACAAGGCGGTCGCCTACCGCCGCGTGGCCGACGCGGTCGAGCGCTACCCGGACGACGTCGCCGCCCTCTTCCGGCGCGGTGAGCCTCCGAAGCTGCCCGGGGCGGGGGAGGCGCTGACCGCCAAGCTCGCCGAGCTCGCCGAGACCGGGAGCCTCGGGTACCACGAGAAGCTGCGGGCTCAGGTCCCGGACGGCCTCCTCGAGATCCTTCGCATCCCCGGGATCGGCCCGAAGACAGTGCGCCTGGTCAGCACGGAGCTCGGGATCGACTCGGTGGAGGCGCTGCGCGCTGCGGCCGAGCAGGGTCAGCTGCGCCACCTCAAGGGGCTGTCGGAGCGCACCGAGGCCAACGTCCTGGAGGCGATCGGACGGATTGCCCGCCAGGGGACCCGGCTGCTCATCCACGACGCCGATGCCCTGGTGGCGGGTCTCGTGGAGCGGCTGCGCGACGTCCGGGGCGTTCGCCGGATCGAGGCGGCCGGCTCGCTGCGACGGCGACGCCCGACGATCGGCGACCTGGACCTCCTGGCCGCCGTCGACGACGCGGCGGCCGTGATCGCCACGCTGGATGGTCTGGTCGAGGTCGAGAAGGTCATCTCGGCCGGAACCGACAAGTCCAGCATCATCCTTCGCGACGGACCGCGGGTCGACCTCATGGTCTGTGCGCCGGAAGCGTGGGGCACCCACCTCGTCCACTTCACCGGCAGCAAGGATCACAACATCGCCCTGCGCGGGATTGCGCTCGACCGAGGGTGGTCGCTGTCGGAGAAGGGGTTCAAGGTCATCGACACCGGCGAGCTGCTGCTGGATGCGGAAGAGACCGATGTCTACGAGCGCCTCGGCCTGGCATGGGTACCGCCCGAGCTTCGCGAGGGGGATGGCGAGATCGAGGCGGCACGGAGCGGCGGCCTCCCGGAGCTGGTGACCCGCGAGGACGTTCGCGGCGATACCCACACGCACTCCGACTGGACCGATGGCGTGGACAGCATCGAGGTCATGGCCCGCGCCGCACGCGACCGCGGCCTGGAGTACATGGTGCTCACCGACCATTCGCCCTCGCTCGGCATCACGCGCGGCCTCTCGCCGGCGCGCGTCGAGGAGCAGCGCATCGAGATTGGCCGCATCAACCGGGAGCTGGCGCCATTCCGGATCCTGCATGGGACCGAGCTGGAGATCCGGGCCGATGCCTCGCTCGACTACCCGGACGAGCTGCTCGCCCGGTTCGACGTCGTCATCGCCAGCATCCACACCGGACGCGGGCAGTCGTCCGAACAGCTGACGCGACGCGCCCTCGCCGCCATCGAGCACCCGCACGTGGACGTCCTGGCGCATCCCTCCGGCCGCATCGTCAACCGGCGCGATCCGCTCCCGCTCGACTGGCCGCGCCTGTTCGAGGCCGCCGCCCGCTCCGGCACGGCGCTCGAGATCAACGGCAGCCCTCGGCTCGACCTGGACGACGCCCTGGCGCGTGCCGCCGGGCGCGCAGGCGCGAGACTCACGCTCGCCTCCGATGCACACCGGACGGAGGAGCTGTCGCAGCAGGACTACGCGGTCGACATCGCCCGGCGCGCCTGGCTTCGGGCGGACCAGCTGCTCGCCACGCGCACGGCCGACGACGTGCTCGCACTCGTCCGATGATCACCCGGCTGTTCGGCGACCGACGTCGCCTCGCCGTGCTGCGGCGCATCGACCGTCCGGGGGCCGCCATCCTGGCCGTCCTGCAGGCGATCGTGGCAGCCGTCGGGTGGTTCGCCGAGCCGTTGTGGCTCGCCGTCGCCGTGGCAGCGCAGCTGGCGCTCGGTGGGATCGGCGCCGTGCGGCTCATCGGTCCGGCTCGGGCCGAGCTGGGCCTCGCTCGCTACATGATCCCGGCCACGGCCGGCATCGCGGCCACGCTGTTCGGCCGCCTCATCCCCGGCGGCCTGAGCCTCCTGCTGGTCCCGATCGTCGCCGTCATCCTGTGGTCGGTGACCTACCTCGAGCTCCGCGCCGAGCGCGGCACCGGTGGGCGCACCCTCGGCGACCTGATCCTCATGGCGGTCGTCTTCAGCGGAGCGGCGGGGCTGTTGGCATTGTTCGGCCCGCAGGCGTGGCCGACCCCGGTCCTCCTGGTCGGCCTCCTGGCCATCCCGGCGGCGTACCGCGCCTCGGAGGCCCGCGGGACGATGGGTGCCGAGGGGTTCGGACAGGGCCTCCTCCAGGTGATGGCGGTCCTGCAGGTCGGCGTCGCCGCCGTCCTGCTGAACCTGACGGTCGTGGTGACGGCGGCGCTCATGGCCCTCGCGTTCTACACCTGGGGCGGCGCCGTCGACGCCCTGCGGGGAGGGGCCTCCGGGCGCTCTGTGGCGGCCGAGTTCGGCGCCCTGATGATGGTGGGCCTGATCGTTGGGCTCTTCCTGTATCGGCCCTGAATCGGCCGCCGGGGGACCCGCGTTGACACCCCACATGGCCGGTGGTACAAGAGGGCGCTTTCGGCCGGGCCACGGTCGAGCGAGACACCAGTATCGGAGAGCTCACAACGCTGATGGCTGTTGGAGAAGCTGACACGACCACCCGGCAACGACGCCAGTTCGGCGAGGCCGCCATTGCCCATGCCACGCGAGGGGAGTGGGAGGCGGCGGTAGAGGCCAACCGTCAACTGCTCGAGCTCGGGCCGGATATCGACGCCTACAACCGGCTGGGCAAGGCCCTCGCCGAGCTCGGTCGCCACGACGAGGCGCTGGGCGCCTACGAGCAGGCCCTGGAGCGCGACGCCACCAACCGGATCGCCCAGCGCAACGTGGAGCGGCTCCGCCTGCTGAGCGCCGAGCAGAAGACCGCCGCCAACGGCAAGAAGCGATCGGGCAAGGCGCCGGCCACCGTCTTCATCGAGGAGATGGGGAAGACGGGGCGAGCGCGCCTGATCAACGTGGCAGGCCCGCGCGTTCTCGCGCCGCTCTCCCCGGGGGATGCCATCGAGCTCGTGGTCGAGGGCGACGAGCTCGCCGCGCGCGCCGACGGGTCCCCGATCGGAACGGTCGAGCCGCGGATTGCCGCCAGGCTCCTCAAGCTGATCGCCGCCGGGAATCGGTACGAGGCGGCGATCACCACCATCCACGAGCCCGGCGCGGACCTGACGATCATCATCCGCGAGGTGTTCACCCACCCCGCCAACTTCGGCAAGGTCTCCTTCCCGACCGTCAGCGCGAGCGGTCCCGGCGTCAGACCGTACATGAAGGGCAGTGCGCTTCGGTACGATGACGACGAAGAGACGGAGGAGGTCGATGAGGACTCGGAGGAGGTCGAGGAGCTCGACACGACGCTGCCCGAGTACTCGGCCGAGCCCGATGACGAAGAGGAGCTCAACGAGGAGCAATAGCAGCCCATGAGCGACGCGGAGCGGACGGGGCTCGACCACGTCATCCTCCCGCGACGCCTTTCCACGCTCGCGCTGCTCGAGCGCTTCCTTCCCTCGCCGGCCGACAACGTCCTCGATGCCGAGCTGGCGGCCTTCGCCGCCGCCGGCGACACCATCCTCGACCCATGGGCCGGCACCGGGTGGACCGCCCGGCGAGCCGTGGCGCGCGGCATGCGCGCGGTCGCGGCCGACCCGAGCCCGTTCGCGCAGATGGCCGCCATGGCCCTGCTCACCGCACCGGATCCAGCCGTCCTCGACGCCGCGTTCGCCCAGCTGGCGAGCTCGAAGCGTGTCGACGTGCCGCTGCGGCAGCACCTCGAGGAGCTGTACGCCTCGCGCTGCGCGGCGTGCCGCCAGCCGGTGGTCGTCGACCAGTTCATCTGGCCCCGCGACGCGGACGCGCCCGGCCGGAAGATCTACCGATGCGCCGCCTGCGACGCGTCGGTGGGCGGCCCCGAGGACCGCGTCGCCCCGGTGGACGAGGTGGATCTTGCCAAGCTCGGCATCGATCGCCCGCCCGGCGGCGACGATGAGCCGCCGCGCGACGGCCCGCTCGATGAGCTCCCGCCGGCACCGACCGGGTTGACCGAGGCTTCCGATGATGAGCCGCTTGGGGAGGGCGGCGAGCCCCCGCCACCGCCGCCGATGGCGATCGACCCGCCCACGCCCCTGCGGGAGCGGCCGAGGTTCGCGTCGACCGTGCGTCCGGACCCGCTCCCGGTCGCCGCCGCCGACGGGCTTCGGCAGTCCGCGCAGTATCTCGACCTCCGCGCCAGGTTCCCGGTCCTGGACGGCCGCGACGAGCTCGTCGAGGAGGTCCTCGACCTGTTCACGCCGCGCAATTTGTATGCGCTTCATGCCATCGGCGCGAAGATCGAGTCCGAGCTTCGCGACCCGGGCACGATCGCGATGATGCGGTTGGCCCTCGCCGCCTGCCTGCTGCCATCGAGCCGCCTGAACGGCTACCCGGGGCGCGTGGCGTCGCTGCGGATCAGTGGGGGTCACGTGCGGCAGCCGGCCAGCCGCCACCAGCGCGAGGTCAACGTCTGGCGCGCGTTCGAGCAGTCGTATCGCGACGTGCGAACGGCGGTCGCCGCGGCGGCCGATGGGCGCCACGACATCCGATTCGCCGCCGACTACGGCGAGCTGGGTGGCATGGGCGCCGCCAACGTGCTGTGGCTCCGGTGCCGCCCCTCCGTCGTGGGCCAGTACCTGCCCGGCGAGGCCATCGACCTGGTGATCGGCGCGCCACCGATCGGCGCGTCGATCGACGAGCTCTCGTTCGAGTACCTGGCAACGGCCTGGGTACTCGGTCGCGAGGCCGCCGAGACGCTTCGCCTCGAGCCGATCTTCGGCAGCGGCGGCAGTCATCCCGAGGGTGCGGAGACGACCGCGCTGCGACACGGTCTCGCCTCGGCGGCGGGGACGCTGAAGCCGGGAGGCTGGTGCAACCTGCTGCTCGATGACGGGAGCGTGGACCGCATGCTCTCGGTCGCGTTGGCCGCGGCGGCGGCCGGGCTCGACCTTGTCGACGTGATCCATCGGGAGTCGGCTCGCACCGGCGACGGCGTGGTGCTCCACCTGCGCAAGCCGTCCGGCGAGGATCGTCTCCGCCAGGCCGTGAAGCCGGGTCCGCTGCGACTGGGCGCGGAGTCCGGGCACCTCACCTATCCGGAGCTGGCGGAGGCGATCGACCGGGCCGTCGGCTCGCTGCTGCGCGATCGCGGGGAGCCGGCCGGTCTGACGCGCGTGGCCGCCGCCATCGTCGCCGAGCTCGGAAGGAGCGGGCTGCTTCGCCGGCTTGCGGGGCCGCGTGGTGCCGACGGGGAACGGGATCGGACCGAGGACCGCCTCGAGGGCGGCGGCGCGCCGATGCTCATCAGCCTGGTCAACGAGGAGCTGTGGCGCGACGATCACCCGACCCTCGTGCGCCTGGGCGCAGACGACCGTCCGCAGTGGTGGCTGCGGTCCCCGGAGGTCGCCGAGCGTCCGCTCGCGGACCGCGTGGAGTGGGCGACGTGGTCGGTCCTCTCCACGGCGGGACGAATCGACGAGGCCGGCTTCTTCGATCGGATCTACCGGCTGTTCCCCGGTCTCCAGGCACCGGACGAGGAGCTCGTGCGCGCCTGCCTGGCGTCGTATGCCGCTCCCGGCGAGCACGGGTCGCTGGCGACGGCCGACGACGTCGCGGGACGGACCGCCGACCACGCTCGCACCATCGGCAGCCTCGTGGACTATGCGCATCGGCTGGGGCTGAGGGCCTGGATCGCGGCTCGCGAGCACGATCGCCCCCTCGGCGGAGTCCCGCTCGTCGAGCGGCTCGCCGACGAGGAACGGCGGGTCTACCTGCCGCTCGTCGTGAGGGCTCCCGCCGAGGCGCTCGGCGGCGTCGACGTCATCTGGTACCTGCGCGGGAAGATGGCCTTCCTGTTCGAGGTGGAATGGACGGCCATGGTCGGTGATGCGGTCCTGCACCGCGGCCGCGAGATCCCGGTGGGGGATCAGCAGGCCCGCTTCCTGGTCATCCCGGCGGAGCGTGCCGAGCTGCTCAGGCTGAAGCTCCAGCGATCGCCGTGGCTGCGCGCCGAGATCGAGCGGCAGAACTGGCACGTCCTCAAGTGGCAGCACCTCGACACGCTGGTCGGTCGGCCCGGCGCGCGGATCGAATGGCTCGAACCGGTCCTCGGACTGGACCCGCTGATCGAGCGCGGGGGGGAGCAGCTGACGATGTTCGGCGAGTAGCGTCCTGACGCTTGCTCGCTGAAATGGCGCGTCGTAGTATCGCGGCTGGGAGTGCCGTGGTTCCCCCCTGCGGCACTCCCAATGACCTCGACCCCTGTCAGGGCGCTGGCGCGGCCTTCCGCGCGGATGCTCGGCGACCGAGGGCGCGGCGCACGACGGTCATCACCTCCGCCACGTAGGGCTCGCCCGAGCCGGACTCGATGGCGTGCGTCAGGCACCCGTCGATGTGATCCTCCAGCAGCAGGAGCGCCACCTGGTCGGCAGCCGCGGTGAGGGCTTCGACCTGCTGCAGGATGTCGAGGCAGTAGGCCTCCTCGTCGACGAGGCGCTGGATGCCCCGCGCCTGTCCCTCGATCCGGCGCAGCCTCGTCACGAGATCGCGCTTGTCCTTCGTGTAGCTGTGGCGGAAGTGCTCCGCGCGGACGTCGCTGGTCATACTGCCCCGCAGTATGGGTGCCGGGCCACGAGCCGGTCAACGAGGCCGGCGCGGGATCGCGGTACGATGGCCGGATGAGCCCTCTCGACCGCCACGAGCTGATCACCCCACTCGAACGTGCCCTGGTCGTCATCAGCCACCCCGACGACGGCGAGTTCGGGGCTGGACCGACGATCGCCCACCTGACGCGCGCCGGGGTGAAGGTCGACTACGTCGTGACGACCGACGGCAGCAAGGGCACCGAGGACCCCGACGTCACACCGGAACAGCTCGCGTCGGTGCGGATGGCCGAGCAGCGGGCAGCCGCCGACATCCTCGGCGTCGGGGAGATCGTCCACCTCGGGTACCCCGACGGCTACCTCCAGCCGACCCTGGACCTGCGGCGCGACATCGTGCGACAGCTTCGGCGCTTCCGGCCCGATCTCGTGATCACGCAGAACCCGCAGCGACGGCTCGATCACAACCCGTTCATCGGACACCCGGACCACCTCGCCACCGGCGAGGCAACCCTGGCTGCGATCTACCCGGCGGCGCGCGACCACCTGAACTTCCCCGAGCTCTGGACCGACGAGCACCTGGAGCCGTGGAAGGTCCGCCAGGTGCTGCTCACCGGCGTCGAGCAGCCGAACCTGTGGCTCGACGTGGCGGAGACGTTCGACGTGGGACTTGCCTCGATCCTCGCCCACGAGAGCCAGGTCACGCGCGAGGACGTGGAGGAGCGGATGCGCGATCGCGCACGGGTCGTCGGCGAGCCGCAGGGGATCGGCCTGGCGCAGGCCTTCCTGTCCATCATCCTCGAATGACGCGCCGCGGTGGGGGCGGGGGCGGAGGCGGCTGGGGCCGGGCGTTCGGTGGCGCCGAGCCTGATCTGACGCGCCGCCCCGGGAGCGAGCGCCGGACCCTCCGCAAGATCGTCGGGTTCTTCCGGCCGTACCGCAGCCGGCTGGCGGTCATCGCCGGCCTGATTCTCGTCACCGTCAGCATCGGCGTGGTCAACCCGATCCTGCTCAAGCTGATCATCGACAACCTCACCAGCGAGGCACCCAGCCTCGAGCTCCTCTACCTGCAGACGGGCCTGATGATCGTTTTACCGATCGTCACCAGCGGCCTCGGGGTGTGGCAGAGCTACCTGTCGAACGTCGTCGGCCAGCGCGTCATGAACGACCTGCGGCTCGCGCTCTACGCTCATCTGCAGTGGATGCCCCTGCGCTTCTTCACCGAGACGCGCACAGGCGAGATCCAGAGCCGCATCGCGAACGACGTGGGCGGGGTCCAGTCGGTCGTGACCGATACCGCCTCGTCGCTGCTGGCGAACTTCGCGACGGTCGCCACCACGATCATCGCCATGTGGATCCTCGACTGGCGGCTCACGCTGCTCAGCCTCGGCCTCCTCCCGTTCTTCGCCTACATCACGTACCGCGTCGGCAAGGTGCGCCGCGAGGTGAGCACCCTCACGCAGCGCTCGATGGCTGAGATGAGCGCCATCACCGAGGAGTCGCTGAGCGTGTCCGGCATCCTGCTCAGCAAGACGTTCGGCCAGCAGGCCGCATCGATCGAGCGCTTCCGGACCGAGTCGCAGCGCCTCGGCGACCTCCAGGTCCGCGGCCAGATGATCGGCCGCTGGTTCTTCGCCCTGATCGGCACGTTCTTCAGCATCATGCCCGCCTTCGTCTATCTGCTGGCTGGCTCACTCATCATCGGCGGCGACCAGGGCGTCAGCATCGGCACCATCGTGGCCTTCACGACGCTCCAGTCGCGCCTGTTCTTCCCGCTCGGCCAGCTGCTCAACGTCCAGGTCGAGATCCAGGGCGCACTCGCGCTCTTCGACCGGATCCTCGAGTACCTCGAGATGGACCACGAGATCACCGACGCCCCCGATGCCGTGCAGCTCTCGCCGACGTCGATGCGCGGCGAGGTCCGGTTCGACCGCGTCTCGTTCCGCTACCCGGTCGCCGCGGCCCAGCTCGAGGTCGCCGGGGAGACCGCCGAGGCGGAGGCGGCCGGCCGGGCCGTGCCGACGGCCATCAAGCCATTCGCCCTCGAGGAGATCGACTTCACCGCCCGGCCCGGCCAGCTCGTCGCGCTCGTCGGGCCGTCAGGGAGTGGCAAGACGACCTCGACGTACCTCATCCCGAGGCTGTACGACGTGGACGCCGGATCGGTCAGCATCGACGGCACCGACGTCCGGGGCATCGGGCTCGAGTCGCTGGGGCGAGGGATCGGCTTCGTCACGCAGGAGACGTACCTGTTCCACGACACGGTGCTGGCCAACCTGCGCTACGCGAAGCCGGACGCGACGATGGCGGAGATCGAGGAGGCGGCCCGGGCGGCGGCCATCCATGATCGGATCATGGAGCTCCCCGACGGGTACGACACCGTCGTCGGCGAGCGCGGCTACAAGCTGTCGGGCGGCGAGAAGCAGCGCGTGGCGATCGCGCGCGTGCTGCTCAAGGACCCGCGGATCCTCATCCTCGACGAGGCCACGTCCGCGCTCGACACCGTCAGCGAGCGCCTCATCCAGTCGGCGCTCCAGCGGCTGATGGAGGGGCGCACGACGATCGCCATCGCGCACCGGCTGTCGACGATCCTGCGCGCGGACCAGATCCTGGTCATGGCTCGCGGGCGGATCGTGGAGCGCGGCACGCACGAGGAGCTGATCCGCCAGGAAGGGCTCTACGCCAAGCTCTCCGCCGAGCAGTTTGGGGTGGGCGTGTGACGGACCGCCTGGGAGGGATGCGTGGGCCGGCTCCAACGGCCACCGACTGGCCGATCCATGCGCGAAGACTCATGCATCCGCCACGATAGGGCGCTCTCGCTGGCGGTCTCATCGCCAGGGTGGATCGATCGACACCGGGGTGGCGATAGGAGTCACCGGGTGATTGCCCGGGCCAGCCCGACGACGGTTCGGGCGTTGGCTCGCTTCATGCCACACTGACCATCATGCCAAACCGCCTGGCTGACGAGACGAGCCCGTACCTGCTCCAGCACGCCCACAATCCGGTGGACTGGTACCCGTGGGGCTCCGAGGCACTGGAGCGCTCGAGGTCCGAGGATCGGCCGATCTTCTTGTCCATCGGCTACTCCGCCTGCCACTGGTGCCATGTCATGGAGCGAGAGTCGTTCGAGAACCCGGCGATCGCTGCCGTGATGAACGAGCACTTCATCTCGATCAAGGTCGATCGCGAGGAACGCCCGGACCTCGATGACGTGTACATGGCCGCCGTGCAGGGGATGACGGGCTCCGGCGGCTGGCCGATGAGCGTTTTCCTGACGCCGGACCTGCGCCCCTTCTTCGGCGGCACGTACTTCCCGCCTGAGGACCGGCACGGCATGGCCGGCTTCCCCCGCGTGCTCTCGGCGGTGGCAGAGGCCTATCGAACTCGCCGCTCGGAGGTCGAGCAGCAGGCCGGTGTCCTGGCCGGCCACCTCCAGGCGCAGCTCGCCGTCCCTGGCGGGGACCGCGACCCCGAGCGTCGCCAGCTGGATGCCGCCGTGGCGAGACTGGCGGCGACGTTCGACGATGCGCGCGGCGGATTCGGTGGCGCGCCGAAGTTCCCGCCCGCCATGGCCCTGGAATTCCTGCTCCGCGCCTGGCGCCGGTCCGGGGACAGGGCGACGCTGCGCATGGTGACTCGCACCCTCGACGCGATGGCAGATGGCGGCATCCACGACCAGCTGGGCGGCGGGTTCGCCCGCTACAGCACCGATGCCGACTGGCTGGTGCCGCACTTCGAGAAGATGCTCTACGACAACGCCCTGCTGGCCCACGCCTACCTGGAGGGCTATCGCGCCACCGGGGACACGCGCTATGCCGGCGTCGCCCGCTCCACGATCGACTTCATGCTCACCGAGCTCCAGACCGACGACGGCGGCTTCGCATCGGCGCTGGACGCCGATTCCGAGGGCGTCGAGGGGCGCTTCTACGCGTGGCCCTGGAGCGAGCTGACCGCCGCGCTCGCCGGAGCCGGGCTCGAGGACGACGAGCGACGGATCCTCGCCGCGCACTGGGGTGCCCGCGTTGACGGCAACTGGGAGGGCACGAACGTGCTCCACCGGCCCGTGGGAGGCGAGGCTGCGCGGCCGGAGCTCGTGGACCGTGGCCGCTCGGCGCTGCTCGCCGCCCGCGCCGGCCGAGTGCGACCGGGACGTGACGACAAGCAGCTTGCCGCGTGGAACGGACTTGCGCTGCGGGCCATCGCCCACGCGGCGCTCCTGCTACGGGAGCCGCGTTACGTCGCGGCCAGCGAGGCGCTCCTCGGGTTCATCAGCGGGCATCTTCTGCGCGACGGCGATCGACTGTGGCGCACGGCGCGCGACGGCCGCGGCCACACGCCGGGGTTCTGCGAGGACTCGATGGCGGTCGCCGACGGCCTGCTGACCGCGCACGCCGCGCTCGGCACGGCCGAGGCCCTGCTGCTGGCGCGACGCCTGGTGGACCGCGCCGTCGCCGACTTCTGGGACGACGCCGGCGGGACGTTCGTCGACACCTCGTCCGAGCACGAACGGACCGTCGCCCAGCCGCGCGGGCTGATCGACAATGCCACGCCATCGGCCAACAGCCTGGCGGCGGACGTGCTCCAGCGCCTGGCGCTGCTCACCGCCGACGAGTCGTACGCCCGACGGGCCGCCTCGATCCTGCGTGCCGTGGCGCCGGCGCTCGACCGCCAGCCGTCGGCGTTCGGACGGATGCTGTGCGCCGCCGACCGCGCCCTTGGCGAGCCGGTGGACGTCGTCGTCGCGGCGGCTGGTCCGGTTGACCCGGCTGCGGACGTCCTGCGGTCGGCGGCCGTGGGTCCGTACGCCCCGGACCTCGTGCTCACCGCGGTGCGGGCCGGCGATCCGCACGAGGGCTGGCCGCTCCACGAGGGCAAGTCGGCGCGCGAGGGCCGCGCCACCGCCTACGCCTGCCGGGGGTACGCCTGCGACGAGCCGACGTCGGACCCGGAGCGCCTCGCCGAGCAGGTCCGCGGACTCACCACGGGCGATCAGCCCGCGAGGTAGGCCAGCCGCACCGACCGCCGCGGATTGTCGCGGTTGGGGTCGACGAGCGCGATCGACTGCCACGTCCCGAGCGTCATCCGCCCGGCGACCACGGGAACGGTGAGCGACGGCGAGACGAGCAGCGGGAGGACGTGATCCGCGCCGTGGCCAGCCGATCCGTGGCGGTGGCGCCAGCGATCGTCCCGCGGGAGCAGCGTGTCGAGCGCCGCCAGCAGGTCCGCGTCGGATCCCGCACCGAGCTCGACCACCACGATCCCCGCGGTGGCGTGCGGGACGAAGACGGTCAGCAGGCCATCGTCGGCGCCGGCCTCGTCGAGGAAGCGCCGGCAGGCATCGGTCAGGTCGACCAGCCCCGGCGACCGTCCGGTCTCGACGGTGAGCTCAACGCTGTGCATCGCGCCCAACGGTAGCAGTCAGTCGCAGCCGGGGAACTCCTTCTCGCCCGCGTGGCGCGAGAACCGCACGGCCGAGCCTGTCTCCGTCTGGAAACGCAGCTCGTCGCCGACGACGACGATCGAACCGGCCGTCGCGTTGATCATCTCCGAGTCGCTGTCGAGGTCGAGCGGTGCGCCGGAGGCATCGGTCCCGTCGAGGGCCTCCCAGAACGAACCGTCCACGTCGACCGGCGAGTGGAGGCCGCAGTGACCCAGGCTGAAGCCGTAGCCGGCCTCGTGCGTGACACGCTGCGACGCCGGCCGGAGGAGCGTTCCACCCTCGGGTCCCGGACGGCCGTGGTACTCGCCGACCGGTGGAAGCTCGCGCGCCGTCCCGAACTCCGGCCAGCCCGATGCCCCGCATGCCGCGAGGGCGACCGACACGACCAGCGACACGATCGCTCTCATGGCGTGCCGTAGCTGTGCTCGCCGACGATGAACAGCCCGGCGCCGATGTAGGTGAACAGCACCCCCGCGAAGCCCAGGACGATGAGCCACGGCGCGAGGCGCTCCCAGCGATCCCGGCGACCGGCGACGTGGAGGTACGCGCCGAACACGAGCCAGGTGGCCGCCGCCGCGAGCTCCTTGGGATCGTTACTCCAGTACGAGCGCCATGCGAGGTTCGCCCAGACCGATCCGAGGACGATCGCGATGGTGAGGATGGGAAAGGCGATGAGGACCGCGCGGTGACTGACGGCCCGTGCCACCTCGGTCGAGGGGAGCGGGAGCAGGCCATCAGACGCGAAGCGCTGTCCGATCTCGGTGACGGCGGCGACGAAGGCGATGCCCGCCACCGCGTAGGCGACGACGGCGCTCCCCACGTGGATGGTGAGCAGGAGCGGCTGCTGGAGTGCCGGGACGAGCGGGTCGACCCGGTCCTCGAGGCCGAGCGCCATGGCGACCAGGCCGGCGCCGAGGAGCGCTACCAGTGGTGCCAGGCCGGCGATCGGCCACGAGCGCGCCAGGACGAGGTAGCCGGCCAGGAGCACCGCCGCGAACGCGATGCTGAACTCGTGGAGGTTCGACCATGGCGCGTGGCCCACGACCAGCGCGCGCGCCGCGGTCGCGGACACCAGCAGCGCCGCGCCGAGCATGACGCCGCCGAGCAGCAACGGCGTCGTCATCGATCTCGGAGGGAGGTCGGTCGCTCCGGCGGAGGTCGCGGTCAGCGATCGCCGCTCGAAGCCCGTCACGGCCGCCACGACGCCGAGCGCAACGGTGGCCAGGAGCGCGGCGAGCGCCGAGACGAGGAGCGCGCTGATGAGCGTCGTCATGGATCGGTCCGGTCGTGGTCGGCGACCGGAGTCGACCGGTCAGCCGAGGAGGGCGGGGTCGGCACCAGTGCGCGTGCCGCATCGGTAGCAGGACGCGTCACCGGCGGTCAGGGTTGCGCCGCAGTTGACGCACTCGAGCACGAGGTCGCGCTCACAGACGGTGCAGAACCGGGCGCCGATGGGGTACTGGAGGCCATCCACCGCGCAGTACGGCACGCCGCGGGGCGGAGCGGCCCGCTCGCCCTCGGCGGCCGGACCGGGAAGCGCCACCGCCTGCTGGCCGGCGTGCGTCTCGCTCACGCCGACCCGGCTGACCCGCAGGTAGCCGACGAGCAACCAGAGCATGTACAGCCCGAGCAGGCCGATCACCATGTAGGGGAACAGGGTCGCCAGGAGCCCCACCGGCTCGTTGGCCACCCACTCGATGAGATCGCGAATCAGCTCCATGGCGCGCCGATTCTAGCACCGGCCCGAGGGTCCGCGAGGGTGCGCTACACTCCGCCGCAACACGCCACCCACGGAGGCCGATGCCGCGACAGCGCCTTGATCCACGCACGCCGCTCACCGAGCTGCACGTCCACCTCGGCGCGGCCGTGACGCCGGCCATCATGTGGGGCATCGCCCATGCGCAGGGCATCCGCCTGCCGACGAAGGACTACTGGGCGTTCCGCGACCTGATCACCGTCGGCCGCCGCCGCCGCAGCTTCGACGCCTACCTCGAGCTGTTCCACTGGACCGAGCTCATCCAATCGAGCCCCATCGCGGTCGAGCGCAGCGTCTACGAGGTCATCGGCGGCGCGTACCGCAAGAACAACGTCACCCAGCTCGAGCTTCGCTTCAACCCGATGAAGCGCAATCGGGGAGGCGAGCAGGACCTCGACCACATCATCGCGGCGGCGATACGGGGCATGGACCGCGCCATGCTCGAGTACCCGGCGGTGCGGGCAGGGCTCGTCTTCTGCCTCGATCGAGGGTTCAGCCGCGAGCTCAACGAGATCATCGCGACCAAGGCGATCACCTGGAAGAGCCGAGGCGTCGTCGGGATCGACATCGCCGGCCCGGTCGTCGAGGGCTTCCAGTTCGCCGACTATGCCGACGTCTACGCCACGTGCCGCCGGGCGGGGCTCGGCCTGACGGTGCACGCCGGTGAGACCGGGGGGCCGGCGGAGGTTCGCGAGGCCGTCGAAGCGCTCGAGCCTCATCGCATCGGCCATGGCGTGCGGGCAACCGAGGATCCCGCCGTGCTCGACCTCCTTCGCGAGCGCGGCACGGTGCTCGAGGTCTGCCCCAGCTCGAACCTCAACACGCGCGTCCTGGCGAACATCGGCGAGGTCCGCCGCGTCGTTGACGCCCTGCGCGACCACGAGGTGCGCTTCACGGTCAGCACCGACGGCCCGGAGATGCTGCGCTCCTACCTGCGTGACGAGTTGCAGCTCCTCATGCGCCACGAGATCCTGTCGCTTGACGAGGCATACGAGGCCATCCGCATCGGCGAGCAGGCGACCTTCCTCGACCGCGTGATGCCGGTCGGTCCAGCAACTTCGGGGCGCACCGGCAGCGGAAACGGTCGTGCATCGGTGGCCGTCGAGGTGGGCGCCTAGGTCCGTATACTTCCGGCCGTGTCTTCCATCTGGCGGCCGGTACGCGAGCGAGCTCCTGCCCGGAGCATGATGGTCGTCGTCGCCCACCCCGGCGACGAGGCGTTCGGCTTCGGGGGTGCGATCGCGTCGGCCGCGGCGGCCGGCGCGTACGTCGTCGTCGTCTGCGCCACCCGGGGGTGGTTCGACACCCGGCTAAGCCAGGGCTCGCCGGCACCCGGCGGGAAGAATCGCGACGTCAAGCTCGACGCGGTGACCTGGCGCAATCTCGACACCGTGCGCGAGGACGAGCTGCGTCGGTCGGTCTCGCTCCTCGGGGTCCGCGTCGTTCGGATGCTCGATTACAGCGAGGGCGACCTGGATCGGGTGGATCACGACGAGCTGGTGGCGCGCATCGTCGAGCCGATCCGCATGCACCGACCCGAGGTGATCCTCACCTTCGGACCGGATGGCATCACCGGCGACTCGGATCACGTCGTCCTGTCGAGCGCCGTGTCGGCCGCCTACCGCCTGGCGGGGGAGCCGCTCGCCTTCGAGGACGACATCGAGGAGGACCAGGTGGCCTGGCGGGCCGCCAAGCTCTACCACCTGGCGGTGCCGCGTGAGCGTGTCGTCGAGCTGCTCGGCGATCGGGCACCGTCGGACGTCGGCTCGTCGGATGAGCCCACCCTGGCGCTGGAGCTGGGCGAACTGGCGCAGCTCAAGCTCGCTGCGATCAGCCGCCACGTCTCACAGACCGGCTCTGCCGGCGCGTTCCACGATTGGGATCCCGCGACGCGCGACGCATGGCTCGCAACCGAGCACTACCGCCTGGCGTCGTCGGTCTTCGAGCACCCGGCTGGCGGCGAGTCCTCGCTGTTCGACGGCCTGACCTGACCCGCCGGGTGGCTCGTTGCCACCCCATGGGCGTACCGGCTCCTGGATCCCAATCTACCGCCGCATGACAGCACCGGCCAGGCGCATCCCCGCCTGCCTTGCCGATGCGCTCACCCAGCGGCAATTGCGCCATCCAAGGGCCGATGTGCCCACCGCATGACAATCGGCGCCCAGGGACCGCCTCATGAAGGCGGAGGCACGCTCTGCTACGCTCAACGGGCCGCATCGGCCCCGCATTGAGGAACCCGAGCACCCCATGGCCACCCAGCTCACCGACGAAAACATCCTCGCCGCCCTCGGCGGGGTCAAGGACCCCGAGATCGGACGGGACCTCGTCTCGCTCGGCATGGTGAAGAACGTGCTGATCGACGGCAGCATCGTTGACCTGACCGTCGAGCTCACGACGCCCGCGTGCCCGCTCAAGGCGACGATCGAGCACGACATCGTGGAAGCACTGATGCCCCTCGGCGCCGAGCTGGTGCGCGTGGACTGGTCGAGCAACGTGAAGCGCACGTTCGGCGGCCCCGCGGCCGATCTGATCCCCGGCGTGAAGAAC
>Ga0299913_10001751_pt1 | contig 16474 bp, 14 predicted proteins | sample RVTome_9_FD_201360 | JGI IMG/M metagenome (GOLD analysis project Ga0299913, IMG submission 201360) | Soil microbial communities from uranium-contaminated site in the Upper Colorado River Basin, Wyoming, United States - RVT155D38 (version 2) ... | reverse complement strand
CGGGTCATCGCCGTCTTCCAACCCCATCGCTACTCGAGGACGGCCGCCCTGCATGAAGGGTTCGGCGACTCGTTCGCTCTCGCCGACCGCATCATCGTCACCGATGTCTACGGCGCGGGCGAGGAAGCCGTTCCGGGAGTGTCGGGGAAGTTGATCTCGGATTCGGTGTGTTCGCACATCCCCGGGCGATCGATCGCGTATCTTCCTCATCGATCCGACGTCGTGTCCTATCTGGAAGCCACCGCGCGCGACGGCGACCTCATCCTCACTCTCGGGGCGGGTGATGTGACGTCGCTGGGCGATCAGTTGCTGCAGGTCTTCGGTGCCCGATGAGCATCGACCAGATCCGCCGCGGTCTCTCCGGTTTCACCGGCAAGATGACGTCCGATGAGTCCCTAGCGCGCTTCACCACCTATCGACTCGGTGGCCCGGCCGCGTTGTATGTGGAACCTGCCGATCGGGACGACGTCGTCGAGCTCGGACGAGCTCTGGCTGGGTCCGACGACCCGCCCCCGATCCTCGTGCTCGGGCGCGGTTCGAACCTCGTCATCTCCGACGAGGGGTGGCCGGGCATAGCGCTTCGCTTGTCGCCGGCCTTCTCGTTCGTCGAGCCTGCGGATCCGGGTCTGCGCGCGGGAGGCGGAACGGCTCTGCCCCTCCTCGCGAACTGGGCGGCGCGCCGCGGCCTGGCCGGGATGGAGTTCACGATCGCGATCCCGGGGTCGGTCGGGGGAGCGGTACGCATGAATGCGGGCGCACATGGATCCGAGGTGAAGGATCGACTGCACTCCACGGTCATCTTCGATCTCGCGGGCGGAGGCTTGACCGAGAGGACGGTCGCAGACCTCGATCTCTCGTACCGCCATTCGAACCTGTCCGAGTCCGACGTCGTCCTGGATGCGACCTTCGAGCTGTCTCAAGAGGAGCCGGCCGCGGTGAAGGAGCGGATGGAGGCCTATCGCAAGCACCGGGCGGAGACCCAGCCGGGTGCGGTCCAGAACGCGGGCAGCGTCTTCCGCAATCCACCAGGCGATCATGCCGGACGACTGGTCGAGTCGGCCGGGCTGAAGGGCTTCCGGGTGGGGGGCGCCAGGGTCTCGGAGCTCCACGCCAACTTCTTCATCGCGGGCGAGGGGTCCACGGCGCAGGATGTCTTCGACCTGGTGCGCGAGGTCCGAAAGCGTGTGGCCGAGCGCCACGGGATCGATCTGAAGCCGGAGATCCGCTTCCTGGGGGCCTTCAGGGATCAATCTGAGGGCATGGAGGTCGTATGAGCCGGACTCAGAGGGTTGCCACCGACCCGAGGATCAGTCGCAGGCGGCGCGCCGTCGCGCGTTCCAAGCGACGCCGTGTGATGACGTGGTTGGGATCGATCGCCGCTCTGGGTGCACTGGGCTGGGTGGCGCTCGGATCTCCATTGCTCGCGGTGGACGAGGTCCGGGTCGTCGGCGGCGAGCACACGACCTCCGAAGATGTCGCGCTGGCGGCGGGTCTCGGGCCCGATGACAATCTCTTGCTGCTGTCGACCGCGGATGTCGCCGCCAAAGCCGAGACGCTCCCCTGGGTGCGATCGGCTGAGGTCGACCGGATGTTGCCGGGCACTGTGCGGGTGCGGGTAACCGAGAGGGTGCCCGCGATGGTCGTCGCACTGGGCGCCGCTCGATGGACGATCGATGCGCGTGGGTTCGTCTTGGATAGCGGTGCGGTGAACGCGAAGCTCCCGATCCTCGGGGGAGCCGAGACGGGGGATATCGAGATCGGCGCGCAGCTCACGACCCCGGAGATCCAGCACGCGCTGAAGGCGTTCCGATCGATGTCCAAGAAGCTCCGCGCGAAGATCATCGCCGTCGTCGCGCCGAGCTTCGAGCGGATCAGCTTCTCGCTCGCCGACGGCACGTTGATCCGGTTCGGCGCGGCTGAGAAGCTAGCCGCCAAGAACCAGGTCCTCAACGCATTGCTGGCCAAGCTCGCCCAGCAGAACAAGAGCGCGGCCTACATCGACGTACGGGTGCCGACGAGCCCGGCGGTCGCGCCGCGGACGTCGGTCGCCGTCGATCCGGCTCCCACACCGGCCCCGACGGCGTCCCCTTCGCCCTAGCGTTCCCCTCGTCAGAACGCGAACACTTCGCGCCGCACCGCTTGACCGCATGGTGCAGCGCGATATATTCCTGAACCGTAACGTGTAGGTTGACATAAGTCTAAGGTTCGACTTGAGGTTGAGTCACCGGATTTGGCCCTCTGACCTGCGGAAACGCATCCCGGCGGTGTCGGGATGCGCAACCATCAACCGGCCGTAGAGGGTGGACGAGGATCGCATCACCGAGAAAAGGAGTGCATTGCAATGGCGACTGGGCCCCAGAACTACCTCGCAGTGATCAAGGTCGTTGGTATCGGCGGGGGTGGTGTGAACGCCGTCAACCGGATGATCGAGGTTGGATTGAAGGGCGTCGAGTTCATCGCCATCAACACGGACGCGCAGGCGTTGCTGATGTCCGACGCCGACGTGAAGCTCGACATCGGCAGGGAGCTCACGAAGGGCCTCGGGGCCGGTGCCGATCCCGACGTCGGCCGACAAGCCGCTGAGGATCATCGCGACGAGATAGAGGAGGTCCTCAAGGGGGCCGACATGGTGTTCATCACCGCCGGCAAGGGCGGGGGTACCGGCACCGGCGGCGCTCCGATCGTCGCCGAGATCGCGAAGTCGATCGGAGCTCTGACGATCGGTGTGGTCACGCGGCCGTTCAGCTTCGAGGGCCGTCACCGCGCCGCGAACGCCGACAAGGGCATCTTGAATCTCAAGGACAAGGTCGACACTCTGATCGTCATCCCGAACGACCGGCTCATCGAAGTTAGCCAGGCAGATACGTCGTTCCTGGAAGCTTTCCGCATGGCCGATGAGGTCCTCTTGCAGGGTGTGCAGGGGATCACCGACCTGATCACGACCCCCGGCCTGATCAACCTCGACTTCGCCGATGTCAAGGCGGTCATGACGGAGGCAGGGTCATCGCTTATGGGCATCGGTACCGCACGAGGCGAGCACCGCGCCGCGGAGGCGGCACGCGTGGCGATCTCTTCACCTCTGCTCGAAGCCTCGATCGACGGAGCACGCGGCGTCCTGCTGAACATCGCCGGCGGCTCGGATCTAGGTCTCTCCGAGGTCAACGAGGCCGCCAGCATCATCTCGGCCGCGGCGCATCCGGACGCGAACATCATCTTCGGGGCGGTCGTCGACGACACCCTCGGCGACGAGGTCCGCGTCACCGTCATAGCGGCCGGGTTCGACCGTTGGGGCCAGCGTGAGGCCGAGGAGCTGGTCAAGCCGGACGAGGAGATCTTCTCGCTCTCGGCGGTCGACGATTCCGAGCCGGGTTTCCTGGGTGAGTCGGAGCGTGAGGCGCACCTCGTCTTCGATGCCGACGACGACCTCGAGATCCCTTCGTTCCTCCGCAACGAGTAGCTCGAAGAACCACCGCGCAACTTCCCCTGGAGCGGGGCCCGTATGGGCCCCGCTCTGTGCGTACGAGAGACTTCCCGGATGCTGAAAGAGAGTGTGGTCGACGGGATCCGGGTGATGACCGACCCGGACGCACGCGCCGACGGCATCCTCGTCGCGTTCGCCGACAGGGACGGAGGGGTGTCGCGGCCCCCATACGACTCGTTGAACCTCGCCGCGACCGTGGGCGACGATCCCGACGCGGTTGAGGCCAACCGGAGGCGGGTCGCCACCGCGGTTGGGTTCGACCCCGGCGAGCTTGTGCTCGCGCGCCAGGTCCATGGGTGCGGCGTGCTCGAGGCCGGACGTGATGCCACCGGGGTGATCGGCGAAGCCGACGTCCTCGTATCCCGCCGGTCCGGGAAAGTGGTCGGCATCCTGACCGCCGACTGCGTTCCGGTGGTGCTCGCAGGTCCCGGTGTCGTTGCAGTCGCTCATGCCGGCTGGAGGGGTCTCATCGGCGGTGCCATCGAGGCGGCCATCGAGCGAGTGGGGGCGGTATCGAAGGCGTGGGTCGGACCGTCGATCCACGCATGCTGCTACGAGGTCGGCCCGGAGGTGACTGCAGCATTCGCGCAGCGGGGGCTTCCGGTGGCGGATCCAACCCACGTGGATCCCGGCCGCGCGGCGGTCGTTGCGCTTCACCGAGCCGGGGTTTCGAACGTCGAGGCGACGACGGATTGCACGTCGTGCGACCACCGCTACTTCTCCTACCGCCGCGACGGCGTAACCGGGCGCCAAGGCGCGTTCGCAGGTCTGGTCCACTCATGACGTTGGCGGAGCGATTGGAGATCGTGCACGCACGTATCGCCGGCGCCTGTCAGCGCTCCGAGCGCGCCCCTTCGGAGATAACACTGGTCGCCGTGGCGAAGACGTTCCCGGCCGACCGCGTGCTCGCCGCCATCGAGGCCGGCGCCATCGACATCGGCGAGAACCGCGCTCAAGAGCTCAAGGAAAAGGCCGCGGTGATCGGCGAACGAGCGCGCTGGCACTTCATCGGTCCGCTGCAGACGAACAAGGTTCGTCAGGTCGTCGGCATCGCCACCTTGATCCACTCCGTGGACCGGTTCGGTCTCGGCGAAGCGATCGCGCGCAGGGCCCGCTCGCTGGGCATCGTTCAAGACGTGCTCGTCGAAGTGAACATAGCGGGGGAACCGTCGAAAGCAGGGGTCGAGCCTCCGGGTGTGACGAGGTTGGCGACCGAGCTCGACGGACTGGAGGGGCTGAGGGTCGTGGGGTTGATGGCCATCCCCCCACAGACCGAGGATGTCGAAGACGTGCGCCCGTACTTCCGGCAGCTGGCCGAGCTAGGCGGGGAGGTGGGGGCCGAGATACCCGCAGCCGAGCATCTCTCCATGGGGATGACCCGGGATCTCGAGATAGCCGTTGAGGAGGGGGCGACACTCGTCAGGGTCGGTCGCGCGATATTCGGGCCGAGAAGCCGCTAGAAGGTCCGGTTCGCGGGATATCCTCGGGTTCATGGCAGGCGTATGGCGCAAGACGCTGATCTACCTAGGACTGGTCGAGGACGACGAGCTCGACAGCTACTCGTACGACGACGACTACGAGGATCAGCCGGCCGCGGCCCCCCAGCGCCAGCCGTTGAGGCGGGTCAAGGACGAGCGGCCCGTGCGGCGAGATGCCGTCGTGACCGCGATCCCGACCCCTTCATCGGCCAAGCTGCACGTGGTTCAACCCACGGCCTTCAACGACGCCCAGGAGATCGGCGACAAGTTCCGTGAGGGCATCTCGGTGATCATGAATCTCGTCGGAGCGGACCCCAAGCTGGCCCGGCGGCTCGTCGATTTCGCCAGCGGCCTGGCCTACGGACTCAGAGGCTCCATGCAGGCTGTCACAGACAGCGTGTACCTACTCACTCCCGCAGGAGTCCAGGTCTCAGCCGAGGAGCGCAGGCGCTTCCTCGAGGAGAGCGGCTTCTACAACCAGGCTTAGCGGTCCCTCTTGGACATCGGCGACCTTCTCTCTTACGCGCTCCAGGCCTACCTCTACATCCTGATCGCTCGCATCCTGTTGTCGTGGGTGACCATGGTCTGGACCCCGCCTCCGGCTCTCACTCCGATCATCCGGGTGATCTACGAGTTGACCGAACCGCTCATGGCGTACTTCCGGCGCTTCATCCCGCCGATAGGTGGTTTCGATCTCTCCCCGTTGATCATCTTCTTCATCATCAGCGCCCTCATGAACGTGGTGGGCCAGCTCTAGCGGTCGTATTGCCCCCTTATCCCCCCCAGGGTTTGCGATACTGCGGGATATGGACGTTTCCGCACGCACCATCATCGAGAAGCAGTTCCACGACGCCTGGCGCGGCTATAGCCAGAAAGAGGTCGACGATTTCTTGGATCGTGTGGCCGAGACGATGGACAGGGTCCAGCGCGAGAACCACGCGCTCCAGACCCGGATCCGCGAACTCGACCAGGCCGTGTCGACGAGCCGCGACACCGAGGAGATGCTGAAGAAGACCCTCGTTACCGCTCAGAAAGCATCCGAGGAGGCGATCGCCAGCGCGAAGGCCAAGGCCGAGCAGTTGATCAACGACGCCGAACAACGCGTCACCAAGGCGAACGAAGAAGCGCGGGCACGGATGAGCACGCTGGAGGAGGAGATGCGGCGCAAGACGCTCGACGCCGACAGGGATCACGCGAACCGCAAACGCGAGCTAGATGCATCGATCGAGAAGTTGAAGAGTTACGAGGCCGAGTTGAAGCAGCGGCTCAAGACGTTCCTAGAACAGCAATTGAGATCTCTCGATGGCTTGATCGACGATCGTCCTCGCAGTGTCGCCCGTCCCGACGGAGCGGCGAACGCTTCGGTTTCGGCAACCCCCGGTGGAGCGCGCCCACAAGCAGCACCTGTTGTTTCGCGACCGGTTTCGGGCGAAAGCTCTCCTCCGGGCCAACCGACAGCGCGTCCGGCTTCGTCCATCCCATCCCAAGGCCAACCCGCCGCGGCAACCGATGACGAGCCCTCCGAAGGTGAGGGAGCCGAAGCCGGTGCACCTCGCCGAGGGCTGCGCGGGCTGTTCTGGGGTGACGATCAGGGGTAGAACTACACCCCATGACCGTTCTGATCGGTTCTTCGATGCTGTTGATCGTGGCGTCCGCCATCGCGCTCGTCTTCGGGTGGGCGTCGGCGAACGAGTCCCTGATATGGACCTCGATCGTCTCGAGCGTCCTCGCGGCCATCGCTCTCGCCCTCGCCTTCCTCCGCAGCCGGGTGGAGGCAGCCGCCGTGATGCGGCGCACGTCGGGCCAAGGAGCGGCTCCCTCGAAGGACGTGCCGCCCGCGACCGAGCCTGCTTCAACCGTCCCGGCTTCAACCGAGCCGGTGGCTACCGTCCCGGCTTCAACCGAGCCGGTGGCTACCGACCAGGAGGCGCAACAGGAGGTCGTCGGCATCCGCGACACGAAGCGGTTCCATCGTCCGAACTGTCGCTACGCGAAGTCGAAGGGCGCGGCCGCCATGACGATGGGCGAGGCTCGCAAGGCCGGGATGCGCCCCTGCGGCATCTGCAAGCCCTAGCCAGTCTTCTCCAGCGACGCTTTGACGGAGCCCTCATCCAGGGCGATCTCTTGGGCCTCGGAGGGCTGTTCCATCGTCAGCTCGGTGGCGAGGACCTCGTGTGCGATGAAGTCGCGATGCTGCTCTAGGGCGCTGGCGACGACGTCTTCCGATGAGTGGAGCTGCAGTTTGATGCGATCCTCGACCGCGAGACCTTTCACCTTCCTGAGATCCTGGACGGCCCGCACGACCTCGCGGGCGATGCCCTCGGCGCGCAGCTCGTCGGTGATCTCGAGATCGAGCGCGACCCCGTAGGGCCCGTCCTGGACGAGCGAATACCCATCGCGGCCCTCGACCCTGATGTCGAGTTCCTCGCGACTCAAGGAGACGGGCTCGCCGTCCAACTCGATCGATGCCGACCCCTCATTCTCGACGGCTTCGACCACCGCGCGGGCGTCGGCGCTCGACAACGCGGCGGCGACATCCTTGACCCGGGCGCCGAAGCGGGGACCCAAGGCTTTGAAGTTGGGCTTGACCGAGTACGTGACGAGCGCGGCGAGCCCGGAAACGATCTCGATGTGCTTGACGTTCAGCTCCTCGGATACGAGCTTTTCGAGGCTCTTCAGGTTCGCCACGTCCTTTGACGGCATGACGACCAGAGCGCGGTCCAGCGGCTGACGGACGCGCACCTTCGCGTCGGTGCGCGCCGATCTTCCGAGCGTGACGAGCTGGCGCACCAATCCCATGCTGGAACGGAGCTCGTCGTTCACGCGCGCGTCGTCGGGCTCCGGCCAGTCGCTCAGATGCACGGAGTCCGGAGCGTCTGCCGAGGGACTGGTCAGGTTCCGGTAGATGACATCCGAGACGTGAGGTGTGTAGGGGGCACTCAGTTGGGCGACCGTCACCAGGCACTCCCACAGGGTGCGGAACGCGGCCCGGGTGTCGGCATCGGCGCCCGATCGCCAGAAACGCCGTCTCGACCGGCGCACGTACCAGTTGGAGAGATCGTCGACGAAACGATCGAGCCGCCGGCCACCTCTGGTGGGGTCGAACTCCTCGAGGCCCGCGGTCGTTTCCCGAACGCACGTATCCAGCTCGGCCAGGATCCAGCGGTCCATCTCGGATCTCTCCTCGAGGGGGACGTCGTTCGTGGTGGGGTCGAACCCCTCGAGAGAGGCATAGGTCACCCAGAACGAGTACGTGTTCCACAGCGTCAGCAGGTACTTGCGAAGCGCTTCTTGGACGATCTCGGCGGACAGCCGGCGCGGTGACCACGGCGTGCCACCAGTGAGCATGTACCAGCGCAACGCATCGGCCCCTTGCGCGTTGAGGATCGTCCACGGGTCGATCACGTTGCCGATGGACTTGGACATCTTGCGGCCCTCGGCGTCGACGATGTGACCGAGACAGACGACGTTGCGGAACGAGTTGTGCCCGCGTACCAGGGTCGAGATCGCGAGCAGCGTGTAGAACCACCCGCGCGTCTGATCGATCGCTTCGGAGATGAAGTCGGCCGGGTACCGCTTCTCGAAGATCTCTTCGTTCTCGAAGGGGTAGTGCCACTGGCCGAAGGGCATCGAGCCCGCGTCGAACCACGTGTCGATGACGCTCAGCACCCGCGATGCCTGTTCGCCGCACTCCGGGCAGGTGATCGCGATGTCGTCGACGTACGGACGGTGAGGGTCGATCCCCGAGATGTCCCGCCCGGCCAGCTCGGACAGCTCCGCGAACGAGCCGACGCAGGTCGCGTGCTTGCTCGCGCACCGCCAGATCGGCAGCGGGGTTCCCCAGTAGCGGTCCCGCGACAACGACCAGTCGACGTTGTTCGCGAGCCAGTCCCCGAAGCGGCCGTACTTGATCGTGGGCGGCTGCCAGTTCGTCTCGTCGTTGGACCTCTGCAACTGATCGCGGATCTGCGACGTGCGTATGTACCAGTCCTTGCGGGGGTAGTAGAGGAGGGGCGTCTTACAGCGCCAGCAGTGCGGATAGCTGTGGCTGTAGGTCTCCGATTTCCAGAGGAGGTATCGCTCCTCGAGGTCCTCGATGATCTTGGGATCGGCGTCCTTGATCCACAGACCTGCGAACTTCCCGCCTTCGGTCACGACGCGACCGTCCGGGCCGATCATCTGGGTCACCGGGAGTTGGTCGCGCTTGCCGACCGCCATGTCGTCTTCTCCGTAAGGGGCGAGATGGACGATGCCCGAGCCGTCTTCCGTCGTAACGAAATCACCCGGCCTCACGGTGTGAGCGTTGTCGGTGTCTCCCACGAAATCGAACGGGGGCAGGTACTTCCGCCCGACCAGGTCGCCCCCTGGGATGTCTTCGACGATGACGGCGTCCTCACCGAAGAGGTGCTCGACGCGCTCGCGCGCGACGATCAAGTGCTTGCCCGGCAACTGCGGATCGACCACCTTCGAGTACACGATGTTCTCGTGCACGGCTGCAGCCATGTTGGCGAGCAGCGTCCATGGCGTCGTCGTCCACACCAGCAGCGCGGTATCGGGCTCGGCCGCGAGCGGGAAGCGGACGTAAGCGGAGGGGTCAGACACCGTCTGGTACGCGTCTGTCTGGTGCTGCTCGTGGTTGGACAACGAAGTCTCGCAGCGGGGGCAGTAGGGGACGACCTTGAAGTCTTCTTCCAGCAGCCCCTTGTCCCAGATCTGCTTGAGGAGCCACCACACCGTCTCGATGTAGGCGGGGCTCATCGTCCAGTAGTCGTCCTCGACGTCTACCCAGAATCCGATCCGCTCGGTGAAGGGCACCCATTCGCCGACGTACCGTTGGACTGATTCCCTGCACTTCTCGACGAACGCCTCGATCCCGATCTCGTCTTCGATCTGGCGTTTGTTCGTGATCCCGAGCTCCTTCTCGACCTCGACCTCGACGGGCAGGCCGTGACAGTCCCATCCCGCCCGCCGGGCCACGTGATGGCCTCGCATAGTCTGGTAGCGGCAGAAGATGTCTTTGAAGACCCGGGCCTCGACGTGATGCACGCCGGGCTTGTTGTTCGCCGTCGGGGGGCCTTCGTAGAAGACCCATTCGGACCGCCCCTCCCGTTGCTCCAGGGAACGTTCGAATATGCGTTCGGACTTCCAGGTGGAGGCGATCTCGGTTTCGAGATCGGGGAAGCTGACCTGGGCGTCTACCGGCGAGTACAGGGGTTCGGGCATGGCCGAAAGAGTAGCCTCCGGCGATGCCGGAACCGCCCTCCCATGTGAGCGACAGCCGGAGCGGCAGGTTCGCGTCCGTTTTGGGCGGTGTGCTATCGTCCCGCGCCCATGAGCCCGGCTAAGAAGGCCTCAACGGCCCGGTCCGGCGCCTCGTCTAAGACCACGAAGAGCACCACCACGAGATCCTCGGTCAAGAAGGCGGCCGCCAAGAAGACCACAGCGAAAAGACCCGCCAAGGCGGCGAAGAAGACCGCGGCCAAGAAGACCCCGGCCAAGAAGACCGCAGCGAAGAAGAACCCAACCAAGAAAGCGGCAACCAAGAAGCCGGCGAAGAAGACTCCGGCCAAGAAGACCGCTCCCAAGAAGACTCCGGCCAAGAAGATCACGGCCAAGAAGACCGCAGCTAAGAAGTCTGCGAAGAAGACCGGTACACCGAAGAAGGCCGCCGCGGCGCCCGTCGCCAAGGCAAAGCCCAGCGTCAAGAAGCCGGTCGCTCGCCCGGCCCCCCCGGCGCCGCCCAAGAAGAAGGTCCGGGCCGCGAAGTTCACGCCCGATCAGCTGAAGAAGATCAGAGCCAGCCTCCTGGAGAAGAAGGTCGAGCTCGAAGAGAGGCAACGCGAGCTCGACGAATCCTCGTTCGATTCGACCCAGTCGGACATCACCGGAGAGGTTGGGATCGATGAGGACTTCGCGGACGCGGGAACGGCGACGTTCGAGCGCGAACGCGATCTCTCGATCCGCAACAACATCAGAGACCTGATCGACCAGGTGACCCGTTCGGTCCAACGGATCGATGACGGAAAGTACGGGCTCTGCGAACGCTGCGGGAACCCGATCGACGCGACCAGGCTTCGAGAGCTGCCGCACGCTTCGTTGTGCCTCGACTGCAAACGTCGTGAGGAACGCGCCCGTTAAGAACAGGTACGTGCCTCTCCTCCTGGTGGCGGCGATCGTCGTGCTGGCCGACCAGGTAACCAAGCAGATGGCGCTCGACGCGCTCTCGGATGGTCCGATCCACCTGATAGACGGCGTGCTGTCCCTCGATCTGCATTACAACCCGGGCGGAGCGTTCGGTCTGATGCAGGGTGTTCCCAGCTTCTTCTTGGTGGCGGCGATCGTGATAGCCGGGCTGATCCTGACGTGGGCCCACAAGATCGAAGGACGAGCTCATCTCGTCCCGCTTGGTCTCGTCCTCGGCGGGGGATTGGGGAACGTGACCGACCGTTTGTTCCGAGACACCGGGGGTCGGGTCGTCGACTTCATCGACCTCCATGTCTGGCCGGTGTTCAATCTCGCGGATTCCGCGATCGTGATCGGCGTGGTGTGGCTGCTGATCGTCACGGCTCGCAGCGAACGCTCCGAGACATGATCTCGTTCACCCCGGACCCGGAGGAGGTCGGACGGCGTATCGATGTCGTCTTGGCCGAGCGGGGAAGCGTTACCCGGACGTTGGCTCAGCGAGCCGTGAAGAACGGCGACGTCACGGTTTCCGGTGAGACGGTCAGGGCGAGCTACCGACTCGAGGACGGCGATCTCGTAGAAGGCGAGATCCCGGCCCCCGTGTTCGCCGCCCCCGAAGCCGAAGACATCCCCATCACGGTGCGTTACCGGGACGACCGCGTCATCGTCGTCTCGAAACCCGCTGGACTCGTTACCCACCCCGCGGCCGGACATCACACGGGCACACTGGTGAACGCGCTGCTGAACATGGGTGAGCCGCTAGCCTCCGCGGGGTCTACGAGACCTGGCATCGTGCATCGCTTGGACAAGGACACTTCGGGCTTGCTGTTGGTCGCCAAGGACGATGCTGCCCAGGCGTCTCTGGTGGATTCGCTGCGAGCGAGGGACATCTCACGCAGATATCTGGCCCTGGTGCGAGGCGTGCCCGCATCCCAGAGCGGATCGATCGATGCCCCCATCGGGCGTCACCCGACACGCCGGCAGCAGATGGCGGTGGTCACCGGAGGGCGGCCCTCGGTCACCCACTACGAGGTCCTCGAGGCAGGCAGGGGGATGGCCCTGCTCGAGGTCACGCTAGAGACCGGACGAACCCACCAGATCAGGGTCCATCTGGCCAACCTCGGCCACCCCGTGTTGGGGGACCGGACCTACGGGGGGGTGTCGGACGTCTCGAAGGGGCTAGGTCTCGACCGACCCTTCCTGCATGCCTGGAAGCTGTCCTTCCCACATCCCGACGATGGCCGCACGATCGAGGTAGACGACCCTTTGCCCCAGGATCTGGTGCGAGCATTGGAGGAGGCCGGACTGGCCGTCCCCAGGTAACCCACAGGGCTGTCCCCTGGCGGGCCAACAGTGTGCTGGGCCACCCTTGACCCATGGCGGTCGCGTACGTTGTTTGTGCAGGTCAGAGGCCATCTTTGACTTCCGGCGGGCGGCGGTCCATATTGAGTTACACCTTTGTGATTCGCCCTCTCGAGCCATAGAAACGTGGGGACAACGCTGTGAGCTTCGTTCATCTTCATGCGCACACCGAGTATTCGATGCTCGACGGCGCGAGCCGGATCGCCGACATGTTCGAAGCCGCAGCCGATGCCGGGATGCCCGCCTGTGCGATCACCGACCACGGCGTCATGTACGGGGCCCTCGACTTCTGGAAGACGGGCTCGAAGGCCGGGGTCAAACCGATCCTCGGGATGGAGGGCTACCTCTTCGGCGGCGACCGCCGGCTGAAGCCTCCTCAGAAGGAGAACAACGAGAAGACCTTCCACGTGACCTTGCTGGCGGCCAACGATCTCGGCTACAAGAACCTCGGCAAGATCTCCTCGAAGGCATGGCTCGAAGGTTTCCACTACAACGCGCGCACCGACTGGGAGCTGCTGACCGAGTACGCCGAAGGGATCATCTGCCTGTCGGGATGTCTCTCTGCCGAGATCCCCAAGCTGATCGTCGCTGGAGACCTGGCGGGCGCGCGCCGCAAGACGGCCCAGTACCGCGAGCTGTTCGGAGACCGCTTCTATCTCGAGCTACAGGATCACGGGCTCCCGACGCAGAAACCGCTGAACGACGAGCTCGTGAAGATCGGTCAAGAGATGGGTATCTCCTGGGTCGCGACCAACGACTCCCACTACACGCACAAAGACGATGCCTCGGCGCACGAAGTGCTGCTGTGCATCAACACCGGAAGCGAGCTATCGGATCCGAACCGCTTCAAGTTCGACTCAGACGAGTTCTATCTGAAAACACCCGCGGAGATGGAAGCCAAGTTCGCCCGGTGGCCCGGTGCGTGCGAGAACACGCTCGAGGTGGCCGACCGATGCAACGTCGAGCTCACCCTGGAGGGTCACATCCTTCCCGACTTCAAGGTCCCCGAGGGCAAGACGTTGGATGGCTTCCTGCAGGAGTTGGTCTTCGACGGCCTACGTAAGCGGTACCCGGAAGTGACCCACGAGGTGGAAGAGCGCGCGGCCTACGAACTTCGTGTGATCGAAGACATGAAGTTCCCTGGTTACTTCCTGGTCGTCCAGGACTTCGTCAACTGGGCGAAGGACAACGGGATCCGAGTGGGGCCGGGGCGCGGCAGCGCGGCGGGCTCGATCGTCGCCTACGCCCTGGGCATCACCGAACTGGACCCATTGCGCTACGACCTCATGTTCGAGCGCTTCTTGAACCCCGAGCGCATCGCCATGCCCGACATCGACATCGATTTCGACGACCGGCGACGCGGTGACGTGATCCGTTACGTGCAGTCGAAGTACGGCGAGGACCGCGTCGCACAGATCGTCACCTACGGCACGATCAAGGGCAAGCAGGCGATGAAGGATGCCGCGAGGGTCCTGGGCTTCCCCTACCAGGACGGGGATCGTCTCTGCAAGATGTATCCGGCGCTGATCATGGGTCGCGACGCGGGTTTGCAGAACGCGCTCGAAGCCAGCCCCGACCTGCGGGACGCGTACAAGACCGGCGGCGCAGCCAAGGAGATCATCGATACCGCGCTGAAGATCGAGAACCTGAAGCGGTCGGCCGGCATCCATGCGGCCGGGGTCGTGATCGGGCGCGATCCGCTCGTCGAGCACCTCCCTCTGCGACGCGGTGACCACGGCGAGGTCGTGACCCAATTCGACATGAAGGGCGTCGAGGAGCTCGGCCTGTTGAAGATGGACTTCCTCGGCCTCCGCAACCTCACGGTCATCGACCTGACCAAGGAGAACGTCAAGCTCAACAAAGGCTTGGACGTCGACGTCGACGACCTCGATTTCGCCGATCCCAAGGTCTACGAGATGTTGTCCCGGGGCGACACCGACGGCGTCTTCCAGCTCGAGTCGGAGGGCATGCGCCGGTACCTCAAACAGCTGAAGCCGAACCGTTTCGAGCACATCATGGCGATGGTCGCCCTCTACCGGCCGGGACCGATGGACCAGATCCCGACCTACGTCGAGCGGATGCACGACCCGGACAAGGTCACCTACCTCCATCCCGAGCTCGAAGACATCACGAAAGAGACGTTCGGCGTCCTCGTGTTCCAGGAGCAGATCGTCCAGACCCTGCAGAAGGTTGCCGGCTACACGCCCGGTCAAGCCGATCTCGTCCGGAAGGCGATCGGCAAGAAAGATCGCAACATCATGGCGGCCGAGAAGCCACGGTTCGTCGAAGGCTGCACTAAGGGTGGCGTCACCGAGGCCCAGGCCCAACACCTGTGGGGCCTGATCGAACGCTTCGCCGATTACTCGTTCAACCGGGCCCACGCGGCTTGCTACGCGTACATCGCGTACCAGACGGCGTGGCTCAAGGCCTACCACCCCGTCGAGTACATGGCTGCGCTGCTCACCTCGGTCAAGGACAACAAGGACGCCAAGCCGTTCTACCTACACGTCGCCCGCAAGATGGGGATCCCGGTACAGATCCCCGACGTCAACACCTCCGAGCTCGACTTCACGGCGGTCGGCGATTCCGTTCGGTTCGGGCTGTCGGCGATCCGTGGGGTGGGGGAGAACGTCGTGCAGAAGATCATCGAGGCCCGCAAGACCGGCGGCCCGTTCGAGTCCTTCTACGACTTCTGTCGCAGGGTCGACTACACGTGTCTCAACAAGAAGACGGTCGAATCCCTCATCCTCGCGGGGGCTTTCGAATCCGTCGGCCATACCCGGAAAGGTCTCGAAGAGTCGTTCGAGCTGATCACCGCTGAGGTCATCGAACAGCGCAAGATGCGCGAGCACGGCCAGTTCGATCTCTTCAGCACGAGCGGCGATGACACCGCGACCCACGAGACGCCGATCTCGCTCGAAGAGCACCAGAAAGAGGTTCTGCTGGTGAAGGAGAAAGAGGCCCTCGGTCTCTACGTCTCCGATCACCCATTGCTCGGTGTCGAGGGCCTGTTGGCCCGGATGTGCGATTGCTCGATCGCATCACTGGCGGAGAAGCAGCCCGGTGAGTGCTACACGGTCGGCGGGATCGTCGCCGGCTTCCAGAAGAAGTTGACGAGGCGCGGCGACATGATGGTCCTTCTCCAACTCGAGGACCTGTCCGGAGGCAGCGTCGAGGTCATCGTCTTCGCTCGTACCTACGAGCAATTTGCAGCGATGCTGCGCCCCGATGCGATCCTGCTGATCAAGGGCAGGGTGGATCGGGACGCCCGCGACGACAGCGTGAAGTTCATGGCGTTAGAGGTGAAGGAGCCGAACCTCGGCGACGAGTTGCCCCTGGTCATCAACCTCTCGGCCGACGGTTGCACCGGCAGGGTCGTCGATTCCCTGAAGGAGATCCTCTCGTCGCATCCCGGTAACACCCAGGTCTTCCTGCACCTCGCGGCCGGGCAGAAGACCACCGTCCTCCGGTTGGGGAGCGAGTACGCGGTCGACACTCGCAACGGCCTCTACGCCGAGCTGAAGACCATCCTGGGCCCCGACGCCCTCATCGCCTCCTAGTACCGCTCCGCGCAGGGGGTGCCCCACTGCGGGAACAGCGGAGCGGCGGCGGTGCTCCGGCGAAGGGGACTCTGAGGCGCTCGTCGCTCGTAACTGGATCAACATAGTGCGACGTGCGCCGAAGGAGCAGGGCCAGCCGCCGGTTAGGCGGCGCCCCGTCGCGCTCCCCGAAGTGGAGCATCGCCGCCGCGGAGCGGGACCCAAGTGCGGAGCGGTAACTAGTGGGTCAAGATGCGGGCTGATGCCTTGTTACCGGTGTGGGAAGACCCAGACGGATCCCGTCAAGGGCGCCTCGCCGTGGGCGGTCGCCGTGCGGGAGCACGAGCAGATACTCGTGTGTCCGGACTGCCAGCAGGAGCACCCGTCGTGGACGTCGGAGCTCGATACTTGTCCACGGTGTGGGTCTACCC
>Ga0299913_10001750_pt1 | contig 16475 bp, 16 predicted proteins | sample RVTome_9_FD_201360 | JGI IMG/M metagenome (GOLD analysis project Ga0299913, IMG submission 201360) | Soil microbial communities from uranium-contaminated site in the Upper Colorado River Basin, Wyoming, United States - RVT155D38 (version 2) ... | reverse complement strand
CAAAACCCAGGACGGATACGCCACTTGTTGTCGAAAGTCGTCGACATACTGGCCTTCATTGGGGGCCGAACGAGGAGGAGGAACCATGGCGTCACCAACGCCAGTCAATCGATTCTCACCGCTGAGGGTCGCGGCCGTGCAGGCTGCGCCGGTGCTGTTCGATACCGACGCCACCATCACCAAGCTCGAGGGGCTGGTCCGGGAGGCTGCTTCCGAGGGGGCCCAGGTCGTCGCCTTCGGTGAGTCGTTCATCTCTGGCTTTCCCATCTGGGCGAACGTGCTGGCTCCGGTGGACCAGCACGACTTCCAGATACAGCTGGTGGAGTCGGCCATACAGGTTCCCGGGCCCGAGGTGCGTCGTCTGGCCTCGATCGCCCGTGAACATCAGGTCGCGCTCTCGGTTGGGATCAACGAGGTCAGCCCGGTCAGCGTCGGCACGGTGTGGAACGCCAACTTGCTCTTCGGGCCCGACGGAACGTTGCTGAACCACCGTCGCAAGCTCGTAGCTACGTGGGCCGAGCGGCTGGTGTGGTCCCACGGCGACGGTCACGACCTCGAACCTGTCGAGATCGCGGGCACCAAGGTGGGCATGTTGTTGTGCGGAGAGAACACCAACCCCCTGGCCCGGTACGCCCTCATCGCGCAAGGCGAAGAGGTCCACATCGCCGCCTACCCTCCGGCGTGGCCGTTCGACCGAAGTGACAGCCGCGACGAGTACGACCTCACCGAGAGCATCCGCCTGCGCAGTGCGGCGCACTCCTTCGAGGGCAAGGTGTTCAACGTCGTCGCCTCCACGGCCCTCGACGAGCACGCCGTGGACGTCGTGTCCCGCGGAGACGAGAGCATCGTCAAGCTGCTCAGGGCGAACCCCACCGCCTCCATGATTCTCGGCCCCTCCGGTCAATACCTCGCCGGACCGCTCATCGCCGACGAAGGCATCCTCTACGCCGACATCAACCCCCGCGACCGAATCGTGCCCAAGCAGGCCCACGACATCACCGGCACCTACCAGCGGATGGACGTCTTCTCGTTCGGCGTGAACAAATCCCGTCATGTCCCGATCACCAGCACCAATGACGACCACAGCCCGCGCGCCACCTCGACCGAGGAGATCTTCCATGAGTGAGACCAGAACCGCGGACCCTTCGAGCATCGAGTCACCCGAGGCCCCACCAGCAGTCGAGGACACCCCAGAGTTCCGGGCCAAAGGACGCAGGGCGCTCGGCGCGGCGATGTTCGGCTTCTTCGTCGACATGTACGACGTGTACCTGCCGGTCATCGTTCTCGCCCCAGCGATCGTCTACTTCTCCGCGGCCGGCGCCACCACCGTCGACATGGCCGTGTTCGGTGCGCTGATCTTCGTCGCCTCCATCATCGGTCGCCCCCTCGGCTCCCTGATCTTCGGCCCCCTGGGCGACAAGGTCGGCCGTCGCAGAACGACCCTGATCGCCGCTGCCGGCTCCGCCGTGTGCACCGGGCTGATGGCGATGCTGCCCGGCTACGCCAACATCGGCATCTGGGCACTCGTGCTGCTGATCGGGCTACGCCTTCTCGACGGCATCTTCCTCGGGGGTGAGTACACCGCCGCCAACCCGCTGGCCATGGAGTACACACCCCGAAACAAGCGCGGCATCGCCGGGTCGCTGATCAACATGGGCTATCCCCTCGCGCTCGGCTTCATCACCGTGGTCACCCTGATCACCCTGGCAATCTTCCCCGCCGGAGGTCCCGACTCCGCCTACGCCGTCTGGGGCTGGCGTATCCCCTTCATCGTCGGGTTCATCTTCTGCACCTCACTGTTCTTCTACTACCTCACCTCGGTGCCAGAGTCGGAGATCTGGACCAAGATGCCGAAGAACACCGGCAACCCGCTCAAGACACTGTTCTCCGGCAGCAACGCGAAGTCCTTCGGCATCGCCTTCCTCGTCGGCACCGGCGCCTGGCTCACCCTCAACGGCACCATAGGCGTCTTCGCCGGACACTTCCGGGCCCTCGGGGTGGCCGATACCCGCATCAACACGGTCATCCTCATCTCCGCAGCACTCGGTGCGGCGCTGTTCCCGGTCGTCGGAGCGGCAGGGCAACGGTTCGGACGCCGTCAGGTGATCATGGTCATCGGCCTGACCTGCACCGTGGTGGCCTCGACCGCCATGGGGCTAGCTGTGGCCAACAGCGACAACGCTGCGATGATCCTGTTCTCGATCCTCGCGATCGTGCCGGGGCTCACCATCTGGGCGATGATCACCGCGTTCCTCATGGAGCTCTTCCCCACGAACGTGCGGGCATCGGGCTACGGCGTGGCTTACAGCCTGCCCAGCCTGATCCCCGCCTTCTACGCCTACTACATGGTCGGCATGAGCAGCTTCATGGACTACAACTACGCCCCTGTCGTCATCACCGCCGTAGGCGGCATGTTCCTCCTGGCCGGCGGGTTCGCCGCCCGCGACCGGCGTCACATCGAACTGGAGCACATCTGAGCGAGCCAAGCACGCGGCGCGGGTTGTCGTGACCGCTGCGGTCACGACAACCGGTTCCCGCACAACAGGCCCGGCCCACAGAAGAAGCATCACGAGGCCGTCGACGTTCGCGGCGCGGTCAACCTGCGCCTTCGCTCTCCAGGACACAGAAAGAGACCCACGCCATGTGGACCTGCGACACCTCTCCATCTGCCCGGCTGACCCCGGAGCACAAACAGTTCGGCGTCACCGTGATCGGCGGCCCCACCACCGTCCTGGACGTGGCGGGTCACCGGCTCTTGTGCGATCCCACCTTCGACCCGCCGGGCGACTACGGCTACCTGGTCAAGATGCACGGCCCGGCCGTTGCGATCGAGGCGGTCGGAGATGTCGATGCCGTGCTGCTCAGCCACGATCTGCACCCGGACAACTTCGACCACTCAGGTCGAGACTTCGCGCTATCGACCCCACTCATACTCACCCCCACCACCTCCGCTCGTCGGCTCGGTCCCCCTGCACAAGGCAGAAGCGTCTGGGAGTCCTGGGACCTGCACGACATGACCATCACCGCGGTTCCCGCCCGCCACGGCCCCGCCGACGGAGAGCTCGACGACGATGGATTCGTCAACTGTGAGGTCACCGGGTTCGTCATCGAAGCGCCCGGCGCGCCGAAGACCTACATCAGTGGTGACAACGCTTCGTTGACATTGGTCCGCGACATCTATGACCGCTTCGGCGCCATGGACTGCGCCATTCTGTTCGCCGGAGCCGCCTCAGTTCACACCAAATTCGACGGACGACCCCTCAGCCTGACATCGGAGCGAGCCGTAGCCGCAACCGAGATCCTCGACGCCCAGCACGTGATCGTCGCCCACCAACACGGCTGGCAGCACTTCGGCCACGATGCTGAGGACACCCGGCGTGCCTTCGCCGACGCCGGCCTGACAGACCGGCTGTGCAGCGCACCGCTCGGGCATCAGTGCGAACTGACCAGCGACAACTGCCCTGATCCCCAACGGCACGTCTCGTGACGGGCCCGCTGAGCGGCGTCCTGGTCGTCGACCTATCGCGGGCGCTGGCCGGACCGCACGCCACGATGATGCTCGGTGACCTCGGCGCACGGGTCATCAAGGTCGAGGCACCCGCCCACGGGGACGACACCCGTGGATGGGGGCCACCCTTCGTGGGGCCGGACGAGGATCGCCAGTCGACATACTTCCTCTCGGCCAACCGCAACAAGGAGTCCATCGCCCTCGACCTCAAGGCCGACGCCGACCGCGAGATCCTGCTCCGGCTTGTCGATCGGGCCGACGTCCTTGTGGAGAACTTCCGCACAGGGGTCCTGGACCGACTCGGGCTCGGAATCGACTCACTCACCCAGCGCAACCCCCGGCTCGTGGTCCTCTCCATCACGGGCTTCGGTCACGATGGCCCAGAAGGTGGGCGCGCGGGGTACGACCAGATAGCCCAAGGGGAGGCGGGTCTTATGTCGCTGACCGGCTCCGGCTCAGACGACCCACAGCGCGTCGGCGTGCCGATCGGGGACCTGCTTGCCGGGATGTACGGCGCCTACGGGGTGCTCGCGGCACTCCACGAGCGGTCTGCGACCGGTGCGGGGCAGGTGGTCCGCACCTCCCTGCTGGCAGCCATTGTGGCGGTTCACGCCTTCCAGGGAACGCGATGGACCGTGGCAGGAGAAGTGGGCCAGGCCCAAGGCAACCACCACCCCTCGATCGCGCCGTACGGGCTGTTTCGTTGTCGCAACGGGGCGGTGCAGATCGCGGTCGGCAGCGAAAGCCTGTGGCGACGCTTGTGCGCGGGATTCGCTATCGAGGCGTCGGGGCCGGGCCTCGCCACAAACACCGAGCGGGTCAGCTCCCGGGAACACACGACCGAGGTCGTCGAGGCAGCCTTCGCCGACTGGGACGCCGAGCCTCTGCTCGCCCGACTCACCGAGCTCGGCGTACCGGCCGGCAAGGTCCGCAGTCTCGATGAGGTCTACGACTGGGACCAGACCCGGAGTCAGGGCCTGCTGATCGATGTCGAGCACCCGTCCCTCGGATCCCTGTCGCTGCCGGGCCCGCCGTTGCGCTTCTTTAACGCCGCAGGCCGCGAATCGACTCCTCCCCGCCACGTGGCACCTCCACTGCTGGACCAGCACGGCGAGTCGCTGCGGACCTGGCTCAGGAAGGAGTCGAGGTGAACACCGCGGCCACCCGCACACCTCCCCAGCAGCGATGGGGCGCACAGGAACTACTCCGTCTCGTCCTGGACAAGGGGTCATGGGAGACCTGGGACCGACCCATCGACATCACCGGACACGACCGGGCCTACCAGCAGGAGCTCTGTGCAGCGCGGGACAAGGCTGGCATCGACGAGTCGGTGATCACCGGTCGAGGACTCGTCCGCGGACGCCCGGTCGCCGTGGTGGCGAATGAGTTCCGGTTCCTCGCAGGATCGATCGGGCGGGACGCGGCGGGTCGGATCACGGCGGCGGTCCGCCGCGCTACCGCGGAGGGAATCCCGCTGCTCGCCTCCACGGCCTCGGGTGGAACCCGCATGCAGGAAGGAACGCCCGCCTTCGTGGAGATGGTGGAGATCTCCCGAGCCATCGGAGCGCATCGCGCCGCAGGCCTCCCCTACCTGGTACACCTACGGCACCCCACGACCGGAGGGGTGTACGCATCCTGGGGTTCCTTGGGGCACGTCACCGTCGCCGAGCCCGGCGCCCTCGTCGGCTTCGTGGGCCCCAAGGTCTTCGAGGCCCTCCACGGCATGCCGTTCCCAGCCGGTGCGCAACGGGCCGAGAACCTCGCCGCCAAGGGCGTCATCGACGCCGTCGTCGCCACCGAGGACCTGCGCGAACTGGTCAACCGGACACTTCAGGTCCTGTTGGACCCACCCGAGCCCCCGACCATCCCTCGGCGAGACCCGGCCGCTCTCACCACTCACACAGCATGGAACTCCGTCACCATGACCCGCCGACCCGAGCGAGCAGGAGTGCGAGACATCCTGCGATATGCCGCCACCGACACGCTACGCCTCCGAGGCACCGACGAGGGCGAGCGCGACGACACCATCATCGTGGCGCTGACACGCCTCGACGGACAACCATGCGTCCTCGTGGGCCAGGACCGCGAGCGACAGGGTCCCGGACGCGCAATGGGACCAGCCGCCCTCCGCGGAGCACGTCGAGCGATGAACCTGGCCGAGGAGCTCCGACTCCCCCTGGTCACCGTGATCGATACCCCTGGCGCGGAACTCTCCGTCGCAGCAGAGGAGCGAGCTGTGGCCGGAGAGATCGCCCGCTGCATCGCAACCCTGACGAGGATGCAGGTGCCCACGCTGGCCATCCTGCTCGGCCAAGGCTGCGGCGGCGGCGCCCTGGCGCTGCTGCCCGCTCGCCGAGTGCTGGCCGCGCAGCATGCCTGGCTCTCTCCCCTGCCGCCCGAGGGAGCCAGCTTCATCATCCACGGCGACACTACGCACGCCGAACAAATGGCAGACCGACAACAGATCCGCGCCGTAGACCTGGCAACCAACGGCACAGTCCACCGGATCGTCCCAGAACATGACGGCGACGACGCGCCTTCGCTAGCCCGCTCGGTCGCCGCCGAGGCCGCCGCTCTGCTCATCGGGATGCAGACCCAACCGGCGTATCGGTCTGCCCGTTGGTTGACACTCTGACCTAATCTGTCACCTGATCGTGCAGCAGACCCATCCTCCGAGAGTTCCACTGTGGATCCAGAGAGCAAGTTCCTCAGAGCAGTTCAATATGGAAGCAAAGTAGTTCCTCCGCAGAAGGGCGCGACGCCCACGCCCGCGGGACCCGACGCGCTTCGAGACCGGCGGCGGAACGGCGCCGAATGGGGGGCGTAGCCCCCGAACCCCCACCGCCTGTTGCGGAGGTAGGAGACCTGGCTGTCGGGGCGGTCTCCTCACCGAGTTTGTCCTGGAGGAGTGCACGCATCCGGTCCACGGCATCCGGCGCGTCGAGTCATCCCTCGACCTCGAAGTGAGCAATACGAAGCGTGGGGGGCCAACCTGTGCAGGTGGCAGGAGGTCAGCCAGCATGTCCCGGAAGGCCCGCTGGAGACGCCTGCCCCCGTCCCCTGGAAACAGCGGCGGCTTCGCCTTCCCCCATCCACCTCCTCGCAACTTGGTGGAGGCCATGGACCGCTCGTGCCACAGGGCGCGGTTGAAGGCTCGGCCTGTTCCAAGGGGGTAGTGCTCCAGCGTCAGAGCACGGTGCGGGTTGGAGTGTTGTGCCTCGTCCACCTCGATCACTCGCCGCGATCCGTCCTGGTGCTCAACGACAGCATCGAGTGATCTTCTCTCCCGAGCTGGCATGAGCTCGGGCAGCTCCAGTCCGGTCAACTCCCGGTACACGTTGCTACGTGTCCCAGAGATCCCCGCACTCGGCTCGTCCGGGACGCCGGAGCCAGTCAGGGCACTGCTCCCGGGTCATGGGTAGGGCAAGCGCTTTCTCAACCAGGTCGAGCACTTGGTTCTGAACCTCGCGGGCCATCCGGAACACCTTCCTGCCACCGTTCGGGTGACGTCACGACAGTAGGGGGCAGGGGCGACACTCCGGCCTGCAGTAGTTCGCTCGGGAACCTCGAGATTTGAGAACGAACTCCGAAGGCTCCCTTACGGACAGCACACTACCGGGGCAGACTTCCCTTGCAGTGCTTGTCGTGATCCTTCCGAACCTTGTTGATCTCACCCAGCGCGACGGTCAGTGATTGCGCTGCCGGCACGTCGTCATCGTGGGACCCGGGGTTGAGGGTGTTCTTCCAGGAGTTCCATCGGCCAGGCTCGTCGCGCCCCTGTACTTGCGGAAGGATCTCCGGGATCAACTGTCCGAGCATCATCTTGCCCAGCGAGGCCACCGTGGTCGGGCTGCCGTTCGTGGTCCACGCTGCAGCCACGATCTGCTTTCCCAACCGCTCGGCAGAATCACGAAGCGCTGAGGTCGCGGCCTTTCGATCTTCCAGAGTCTGGCTCTTGAGGTGTCCCCGGGCTTCATCCAGCTTACGACCCACGAAGTCGTCCTCGTTGGTGACCAAGGTGCCCTCGACCGCAGAGTGCAGTGCCAGGCGATAGTGGAACAGACCTCGGTACTGGTGGCGACCCCCGACCTCGCCTTCAACTTTCGGATCGTGCGTGAGCAAGATGACCTGAACGAGATCGGAGCCGGCGTCAGGCTCACTGAAGAGCTGGCACCAGATCTCCTTGCCCGTCCACAGCGGGCTCAGGAAGCGTGCCTTCTGCTCGGTGCCGAAGGCGAGGATCGTGGGCGCGGCCATGCCGAGCCCGATCCCGTTGTCGCCGGGGTCGTTGTCCGTTGCCCCGGCACTCGCGAAGAGGTCGTCGACCTCGCCCCTGGAGGGTTCGTGACAGGCCCGGGCGACCCTGGCCGGCCGGGAAGGAGACCCACGCCGGACCGGCGTCGTACCTCGCGCGGAGGAAGTCCAGCCGGTCGGTGGTGACCGGATCGTGGGTGGCGCGGAGCTCCGCGACCCACTGCCGGAGCTCCGTGCGCACAGCAGCCTCGTCGCTCATCGTGTCTCCCGGGCCGCGGCCTGCCGGCGGATCTCGTTGCGGGCCAAGGCGTTCTTGTGCACCTCATCGGGCCCGTCGGCGAATCGCAGGGTGCGGATGCTGGCGTAGGAGCTGGCCAGCGGGAAGTCCTGCGACAGCCCCCCGGCTCCGTGCACCTGGATCGCCTTGTCGAGGATCCACTGGACTGTGGCCGGGGTGGCGATCTTGATCGCCTGGATCTCGGTGTGGGCGCCCTTGTTGCCGACGGTGTCCATCAGCCACGCGGTCTTGAGCACCAGCAGCCGCAGCTGCTCGATCCGCACCCGCGACTCCGCGATCCAGTCCCGGATCACACCCTGCTCGGCCAGGGGCTTGCCGAACGCGACTCGCTCCTCGGCCCGGGCACACATCAGCTCGATCGCCCGCTCGGCCACCCCGATCGAGCGCATGCAGTGGTGGATCCGTCCCGGACCCAGCCGCGCCTGGGCGATCGCGAACCCGTCACCCTCCCCACCGATCAGGTTCGAGGCCGGCACCCGGACGTCGTGGAACTCCAGCTCCGCGTGACCGCCGTGCTCGTGGTCGTCGTACCCGAGCACCTCCATGCCGCGCTTGATCTCGACACCGGGGGTGTCGCGGGGCACCAGGATCTGGCTCTGCTGGCGGTGCCGGTCCGCGGCCGGGTCGGTCTTGCCCATCACGATGAGGATCGCTGCGTTCGGGTTCATCGCACCGCTGATCCACCACTTCCGGCCGTTGATCACGTACTCGTCACCGTCCCGCTCGATCCGGGTCGCGATGTTCGTCGCGTCCGAGGACGCCACGTCGGGCTCGGTCATCGCGAACGCCGACCGGATCTCGCCCTCGAGCAGCGGCTCGAGCCAGTCCTTCTTCTGCTCCGGGGTGCCGAACTCGGTCAGCACCTCCATGTTGCCGGTGTCGGGCGCGGAGCAGTTGAGGGCCGGTGGGGCGAGGTGGAGACTGCGGCCGGTGATCTCGGCGAGCGGGGCGTACTGCAAGTTGGTGAGTCCGGCGCCGTGGTCCCCGGGCAGGAAGAGGTTCCACAGGCCCCGTCGGCGGGCCTCGCGCCGCAGCTCACCGAGCACCGGCGCCTCGGTCCATGCCCAGCGGTCGCCGAGCTGGGTGAGCTGCTCGTGAAAGACCGGCTCGGCCGGATGGACGTGGGCGTCCATGAAGTCGAGCAGGTCCTCTCGGAGCTCCTCGGTCCGTGCGTCGTAGGTGAAGTCCATCAGAAGTGCTCCTTGCATCTTGTGAGTCCGGCGTCGAGCAGGGGGTGGACGGCGGCTTCGACGTTCTCGAAGCCGGGGCCGATGGTCTGGCCATGGAGGTGGCGGTAGTGGATGCCCTCGAGGATGACGGCGAGCTTGTACGCCGCCAGGCCGAGGTAGAACCCGAACCGCGACAGGTCGCGGTCGCTGCGGGTGGCGTACCGTGCGAGGATCTCGTCCTCGGTGAGGAAACCGGGCGCCGACGAGGCGTCGGCCACGGACCAGCCCCCTGTGAGGTGGCTCAGCCGCTGGTAGAGCACCAGCACGGCGAGGTCGGTGAGCGGGTCGCCCAGCGTCGCCATCTCCCAGTCGATCACGGCCGCAGGCCGGTCCTCGTCGTCGGTGAGGACGTTGTCGAGGCGGTAGTCGCCGTGGACGATCCCGCCCGGTGACTGTTCGGGGACGTTGGCCTCGAGGAGACGGTGCAGCTCCACGGCGGCTGGGAGGTCCCGGGTGTGGGAGGCGTCGAGCTGCTCCTTCCAGCGTCGCACCTGACGGGCCAGGAAGCCCTCGGCCCGGCCGAAGTCCGCCAGCCCCACGGACACCGGGTCCACCTCGTGCAGGGTGGCCAGGGTGTCCACCATCGAGGTGGCGATCGCCCGCGTGCGCTCCTCACCTAGGGCGACGAGCTCCTCAGCACGGCGGTAGGGAGTGCCAGGCACGTCCTCCATGACGTAGAACACGGCGCCGAGCACGTCGGGGTCGGAGCAGAGCGCGTACGTGGTGGGCACCGGCACCGCCGTGTCGCGCAGCGCCGTCATCACGCGGTGCTCTCGCGTCATATCGTGGGCGGTGGCGAGCACGTGGCCCAGCGGGGGGCGCCGGACGATCCAGGTCCTGCTGCCGTCACCGACGCGGTAGGTCAGGTTGGACTTGCCGCCCGCGATCAGGGTGGCGTGCAGCCGCCCGTCGACCCGGTCCGGTGCGGCGTCGGCGAACCAGACCCCGAACCGGGCCAGGTCCAGGCCTGGTGGGCCGAGCTGCGTGGTGGCCGTCACGGCACGAGCACGCTGACGGCCTCGACGACGCAGGCCGGCTTGTCGCCGCCCTCACGCTCGATGGTGACCCGCGCCGTGCACTGGTGGCCCGGTCCGCCCGCGACCAGCGAGACCAGCTCCACGCCGGCCCGGATCCGGGAGCCGACCGGCACCGGGGCTGGGAGGCGGACCTTGTTGGCACCGTAGTTGACACCCATCGTGAGGCCCTCGACCCGATAGATCTGCCAGACCAGCATCGGCACCAGGGACAGGGTGAGGTAGCCATGCGCGATGGTGCCGCCGAACGGGCCCTGGGCCGCCCTTCCGGGGTCGACGTGGATCCACTGGTGGTCACCGGTCGCCTCGGCGAACAGGTCGACCTGCTCCTGGGTGACCGTGTGCCAGTCGGAGTACCCGAGGTGGTCACCGACCGCCTTCTCGAGCTCCTCGATGCCGTGGAAGATCCTCATCGTTGCTGCTCCTCTGCCGTGATCGACTCAGCCGCGCGGGCCGCCGGCGACGTACAGGACCTGGCCGGAGACGAAGCCGGCGTCCTCGCTGACGAAGAACGACACGGCATGGGCGATGTCGGCCGGGGTGCCGGTGCGTGCCACCGGGACCTGCGCCGCCGCGGCGGCCTTGAGCTCCTCGAACGGCATGCCGACCCGCTCGGCCGTGGCCGCGGTCATCTCGGTCTCGATGAACCCGGGCGCGATCGCGTTCGCGGTGACGCCGTACTTCCCGAGCTCGATGGCGAGCGTCTTGGTGAAGCCCTGCAGGCCGGCCTTGGCAGCGGCGTAGTTGGCCTGGCCGCGGTTGCCGAGCGCGGAGGTGCTGGACAGGTTCACGACCCGGCCCCAGCCTGCCTCGGTCATGGAGGACTGGACGGCGCGGGTCATCAGGAACGAGCCGCGCAGGTGCACGTTCATGACCGCGTCCCAGTCGTCGGCGCTCATCTTGAACAGCAGGTTGTCGCGAAGGATCCCGGCGTTGTTCACAAGCACGGTCGGCGCGCCGAGCTCCTCGGCGATCCGCTCCACGCCGGCCTTGACGGCCGGTTCGTCGGCGACGTCGAGGCCGACCGCGAGGGCCCGTCCGCCGGCGGCCTCGATCTCCTCCGCGACCGGCTTGCAGGCCGCCTCGTCCAGGTCGATGGCGGCCACGACGAGGCCGTCCTCGGCCAGTCGTTTCGCCACTGCGGCTCCGATGCCGCGGGCCGCCCCGGTGACGATGGCGACGCGTGCGTTGTGCTTGCTCATGGGTTCTCTCCTGTCGGTTGTTCGATGTCCGATACGGCGACCAGGGGCCGCAGCGGTAGGTCCGCGATCAGGTCTGCGAGGGCGGCCCGAGTGGTCTCGGCGTCGGTGTGCAGGAGCGCGCGCATGCCGACCGCCCGGGCGCCGAGCACGTTCGGCTCGGCGTCGTCGATGAAGACCGTGCGCTCCGCCGGCAGGCCGAGCCGGTCGAAGGTCAGCTCGTAGATGGGGGCGAGCGGCTTGCGCAGTCCGACCTCGGCAGAGATCACCACCGGGTCGAGCAGGGCGTCGATCCGCTCGCGCGGGTAGGTGTTGCCCCAGCTGTTGGACAGCAGGGCCACCCTGAGGCCGAGGTCGCGCAGTTCCTCGACGAGGGCGAACATGACAGGATCCGGGCGCATCCCGGCGAACAGCCGTTCCAGCACACCGACCGGGTTGACCGGCCCAGCGTCGTGCCGCACCAGCTCGGCGGCAAGCAGGGAGTCGAACTCCTCGACCGTCAACCCCCCGGTCTCGAGCCTGTGGATCGGCGTGCCGTCGGCGGCGTCGCGCGACAGCCACGCCTTCAAAGTGCGCGAGAACGACGCAGGGTCGATCCCGTCGCGCTCCAACCAGGCACCGATCGAGACGGCGACCGGGCCGGTGAGCACGCCGCCGTAGTCGAGAACGACGGCGTCCACCCCTCGCACGCTCACGGGACGTACACCACCCTGCCGACGGTGGTCCCGTCGGCGAGTCGCTGCACTCCGTCGGCAACCTCGTCGAGGCCGAGCCGCTCGCTGACCAGCGGGCGGACGGCGCCGCGCGCGGCCAGGTCGCACAGGTCGCGATGGCAGTCGGCGACCGCCGCGGGGTCGAGGCGGTTGTAGAGGCCCCAGTGCAGCCCGACGATCGAGTAGTTCTTGACCAGCGCGTGGTTGAGGGCGGCCGACTGGATCGTTCCGCCGGCGAACCCGACGACGAGGATCCGGCCCTCGAAGGCAACACACTTGGTCGAGCGCTGGTAGGTCTCGCCGCCGACCGGGTCGTAGATGACGTCCGCGCCGCGGCCGCCCGTCTCGTCCCTCACCACCTCGACGAAGTCCTGCTCCCGACGGTCGACGACGACGTCGGCGCCGAGCTTGCGGGCGACCGCCGCCTTCTCGGACCCGCCGACGACCCCGATGACCCGGGCGCCCACCTCCTTGCCGAGCTGGATCGCGGCGGTGCCGACGCCGCCGGCGGCGGCGTGCACGAGCAGCGTCTCGCCCTCGCGGAGCGCGGCCCGGCGGTGCAGCCCGAACCAACCGGTCTGGTAGCCGATGTAGAGCGAGGATGCCTCGGCGTCGTCGAGCTCGGGTGGCGCAGGGAACGTCGTGGCCGTGTCCAGCAGCGCGAGCTCGGCGAACCCGCCGTATGGCAGGACTCCGCCGCCGAGGACCCGGTCGCCGACGACGAAGCCGCTCACGTCCTCACCGATGGCCACGACCTCGCCGCACAGCTCGACACCCGGGGTGAACGGCAGCTCGGGCTTGACCTGGTACTCGCCCCGGCACATCAGCACGTCGGGGAAGTTCGCCGGCGACGCCAGCACCTTCACGACCAACTGGCGCGGGCCCGGCCTCGGGTCATCGACGTCGACGAGCCGCATCGCGTCAAGCGGCTCGTCGAGCTCGGCCACCTGCCAGGCCCTCATCCCAACACCCCCTGCTCCTCGAACCGCTGCTGCAGCTTGTTCATGCCGGCCAGCCATCGGTCGGTCCGGGCGGCGCGGGTCTCGTAGTACCCCTGGACCTCGGGGTGGGGAAGGATCAGGAAGCGGTCGTCGGCCATCGCCTGCCAGACCGCCTCGGCGACGTCCTCGGGCTCCAACGCGGCGTCACGGCTGATCAGTTCCTGCAGCGGGCCGGTGTTCTCGAGCATCCGGGTCCGCACGCCCTGGGGACAGATCGCCTGGACGACGACCCCGCGATGCCGGTAGGTGACCGAGAGCCACTCCGCGAAGGCGACGGCACCGTGCTTGGTGACCGAGTACGTCGGGCTGTCGAGGACGGTGAGCAGGCCGGCCGCCGACGCGGTGACGACGAAACGGCCGCCGCCGCGCTCCAGCCAGTCGGGAACCAACAACCGGGCCGCCCTGACGTTGGCCATCACGTTGACCTCGTGGGCCGCCGCCCAGTCCTCCTCGGGGGCGTCGAGGCCGTGGCCCCGGTCGGTCCCCGCGTTGCCGAACCAGGCGTCGATGCTGCCCAGGTGGTCGCGGGCGGTCTGCACGAGCGTTGCCGCCCCGTCCTCGGATGCCGCGTCACCCGGCGCGGCATACCCGCTGATCTCCTCCGCGACCCGCCTCGCAGCCTCGGCGTCGAGATCGTTCACCACGACCCTGGCGCTCTCGGCCGCCAGTCGCGCGGCCAGCGCACGACCAATGCCGTGGCCGGCTCCGGTGACGACGATTCCCTGTGCCCGGACGGTGCTGGTCACCGACATATCAGGAACCGCCCGCCAGGGTCACGCCGCCGTCGATGACGAGCAGCTGCCCGGTCATCCAGGACGCGTCCTCCGACAGCAGGAAGGCGACCACGCTGCCGACGTCGTCGGGGACACCGAGCCGCTTGAGCGGGTACGCCGCGGCGACCTGCTCCTCGCGACCCTCGTAGAGGGCAGTGGCGAACTCGGTCTTCACCACGGCCGGTGCGACGGCGTTCACCCGGATGTCCGGGCCGAGTTCGACGGCGAGCTCGGCAGTGATGTGGGCGAGCATCGCCTTGCTCGCTCCGTACATGCCGATGCCGGGCGCTGGACGGGTGCCGGCCACGGAGGAGACGTTGACGACGGCGCCACCGCGCTCCTTCATCCACGCCTGGTGGACCTGCTGGGTCCAGGACAGCGCGGCGATGCAGTTGACCTCGACGATCTTGCGGGCCGCGTCGAGGTCGAGCTCGATCATCGGGCCGTAGACCGGGTTGATGCCGATGTTGTTGACGAGCAGGTCGGCGCTGCCGAACTCCTCGATCGCTCGCTTGACGGTCTCGGCCTGGTGGTCGACGTCATCGGCGCGGCCTGGCGACGGCCAGCGCGTGCTCCGGGCCGCCGAGCACTGCGACGGCCTCGTCGAGCGCGTCGGGCTTGCGGGCGGTGATGACGACCTTGGCCCCCTCGGCGACCAGGCGGTCGGCGATGGCCAGGCCGATGCCGCGGCTGGCGCCGGTGACGATCGCCGTACGTCCTTCGAACCGAGGGGAGAGGACTGCTCCATCGCGTATCGACGTGGTCACGAGAGGCGCTCCAGAACCATCGCCATGCCCTGTCCGCCGCCGACGCACATGGTCTCGAGACCGAACTGCTTGTCGTGGTGCTGCAGGGAGTTGATGAGCGTGCTGGTGATCCGGGCGCCGGTCATGCCGAAGGGGTGACCCACGGCGATGGCGCCGCCATGGATGTTGAGCTTGTCCTCGTCGATGCCCAGGTCGCGGGCGGACGCGATCACCTGGGCGGCGAACGCCTCGTTGATCTCGACCAGGTCGATGTCGTCGATGGTCATCCCCGCGCGGGCGAGCGCCTGCTTCGAGGCCTCGACCGGGCCGAGGCCCATGATCTCGGGCGACAGGCCGGTGACACCGGTGCTGACGATCCGGGCGAGCGGCGTGATCCCGAGCTGCTTCGCCCTGGTGTCGGACATGATCACCACGGCGGCGGCGCCGTCGTTGAGCGGGCAGCAGTTGCCGGCTGTGACGGTGCCGTCCGGGCGGAACACCGGTTGCAGCTGAGTCAGGGCGTCGAGGGTGACCCCGGAGCGCGGACCGTCGTCCGCGGTGACCTGCGTGCCATCGGGCAGTGTCACCGGGGTGATGTCGCGCTGCCAGAACCCGGCGGCGATCGCCTTCTCGGCGAGGTTCTGGCTGCGGACACCGAACCGGTCCTGGTCCTCCCGGGTGACGCCCTTGAGCTGGGCGACGTTCTCCGCGGTCTGGCCCATCGCGATGTAGGCGTCGGGGAGCTCGTCCTCGGCGCGCGGGTCGACCCAGATCCGGCCGCCGCCCGCGTACTTCTCGGTACGCGCCTGAGCCTCGACGAACACCGGGTTCTGGGTGTCGGGCATCCCGTCGGCGTTGCCCCGGGTGTATCGGCTCACGGTCTCCACGCCGGCGGAGACGAAGACGTCGCCCTCGCCTGCGCGGATGGCGTGGAGTGCCATCCGCGTGGTCTGCAGGCTCGAGGAGCAGTAGCGGTTGACGGTGGTGCCGGGGAGATGGTCCATGCCCGCCAGTACGGCGACAATCCGAGCCAGGTTGAAGCCGGACTCACCCCCCGGCTGGCCGCAGCCCAGCATCAGGTCGTCGATCTCGCGCGGGTCGAGCTCGGGCAGCTTGGCGAGCACGGCTTGCACCATCTGAACGGTCAGGTCGTCGGGGCGCAAATCCTTGAGCGATCCCTTGAAGGCCCGGCCGATCGGCGAGCGGGCGGTGGCGACGATCACGGCTTCGGGCATCGTTTCCCCTTCGTGGCTGACTAAGCGCTTGCTTATCCGATACCGTGAGAGTGCAGGACGAGGGCCCCGCACGTCAACACCCAGCGACCGAGCATCGGAGGTGGCGTGCATCACACCCCGCGCCACGCACAGAGCCAGCCAGCGACTGACAGGAGGCAGCGTGATGACCGACGGCTCCGTCCGTTCCCGTGGCGACGCCGCGCGGGCCCGCCTACTCGAGGCGGCCCTCAGCGCCTTCGCCGAGAAGGGGTTCCACGGCACCACCACCCGGGACATCGCGTTCGCTGCGGGCATGAGCCCCGCCGCGCTCTATGTGCACCACAGCTCGAAGGAGGAGCTGCTCCACCTGATCTCGCGGTCGGGGCACGAGCGGACCCTCGCGCTCGTGCGCGCAGGGATCGCCTCCTCCGACGACCCTGCTGCACAGCTCCGGCGGGTCGTGCATGACTTCGCTGCCGACCATGCCCGCGGCCACATCACCGCCC
>Ga0299913_10001749_pt1 | contig 16480 bp, 13 predicted proteins | sample RVTome_9_FD_201360 | JGI IMG/M metagenome (GOLD analysis project Ga0299913, IMG submission 201360) | Soil microbial communities from uranium-contaminated site in the Upper Colorado River Basin, Wyoming, United States - RVT155D38 (version 2) ... | reverse complement strand
ACACGGTCGAGGCGCGAACCCAGTCGCCGCGCGGGCTCGAGCTCGGCAATCAATGCATCCAGCAGCGCTGGCTGCCGCCGGATGGCGCGCAGGGCATCGAGCGCAATGACGTTGCCGGAGCCTTCCCAGATGCTGTTGAGCGGCGACTGCCGGAAATAGCGCGGCATTGGCGACTCCTCCACGTAACCGTTGCCGCCGTGGCATTCCATTGTTTCGTACACGAAGCCCGGTGCGCGCTTGCATATCCAGTACTTCGCGATCGGCGTCAATACCCGGGCGACGGCGGCAGCCACCGGGTCCGTGTCCGCGCCATCGAAGGCGCGTGCCATGCGAAACGCCAGCGCCGTCGCCGCCTCCTGCTCGAGTACGAGGTCGGCAAGAACCTTCGCCATCGCAGGCTGCTTGCTCAGGGGGCGACCGAACGCCGATCGTTGTGCACAGTGCCAGACGGCTGCGGCCAGCGAGTTGCGCATGAGCGCTGCTGACCCGACGACGCAATCGAGGCGCGTACACTGAACCATGCCGATGATGACTCGTACGCCCTGCCCTTCGCCCCCGACGAGCCTGGCCCAGGCACCGTGATACTCGATTTCGCCGGACGCATTGGAACGGTCACCGAGCTTGTCCTTCAGACGCATGATGTGCATGGCGTTGCGGCTGCCGTCCGGCCGCCACCGTGGCACGAAGAAACAGGAGAGCCCGGCGTCCGTCTGCGCCAGGGTGAAGAACGCGTCACTCATCGGCGCGGAGCAGAACCACTTGTGACCCTCGAGCTCGAATTCGCCCGGCCCGGAAAGCGCCACGGCGCGGGTGCTGTTGGCGCGCACGTCGGAGCCGCCCTGCTTTTCGGTCATCGCCATGCCGATCGTCACGCCCGACTTCTCGGAACCCGGACGACTCGCAGGGTCGTAGCGAGCCGCGGTAATTCGGGACCGCCAGGCTTCAGCCAGTTGCGGCTCGCGGCGTAGAGCAGGCATTGACGCGTAGGTCATCGAGAACGGGCAACAGACTCCGGCATCGGCAGCGGTCATGAGATAAAGGAGCGCCGCGTGTGCGGCGTGGCCGCCGTTCGCCGCCGTCCACGCGACCGAGCTGACGCCGGCCTCCAGTCCGAGGCGCATCAGCGTGTGGTACGCAGGATGAAATTCCACCTCGTCGATACGCCTGCCGAATCGATCGAACGACTTGAGCTCCGGTGGATGGCGGTTTGCCTGCACCGCCAGGTCCTGGACGTCCGCCGAGCCGACGCGCGCGCCAAGCTCGACGAATACGGATTCGGCGAAACCGGCGCCCTCGCGCCGCACCGCCTCCCCGAGCGCCCGGTCGCTGGTGTACCGGTTGACGTCCTCGAAGGGCGGCGGCTGGTTGTCGACGCAGTGGGTCTGGAGGTTCGTAACGGGGTTTCGGTATCGCACTTCGGGATCTCCGCCTGGCCGGAAATGTCCGGAATTCGCTCGGGCCCAGTCTGCACGCCTTCCACGCATAGCGCTCGGGTTCCTGGAGCCTGTTCCTGACAACTGTCATCCTGAGGTCGTGACGCTCCGCACTACCGGGTGCAACCGCCATCGCCGACGATCCCACTGTACCCGTAAAGGGCTGATAGCCGGGGAGGCACAATGAAAGAATCGGTCGCACGACTACAGGGCGTCACCCGCCGTTATGGTAAACACATTGCGCTCGATGCACTCGACCTCGTGATACCCGACGGCGGCGTCTACGCGTTGCTGGGGCCGAACGGCGCCGGCAAAACCACGACCATAAGCCTGCTGCTCGGCCTGCTCACACCGGACACGGGTGAAGCCACTGTGTTCGGCCGCCCCCCCGGTGACATAGCCTCGAGGCGTGCGATCGGCGCGATGCTGCAAGTCAGCGGCGTGCCCGCGACGCTCACGGTACGAGAGCACATCGAGCAATTCTCCGGCTACTATCCAAAGCCACTGCCGTTCGCACAGGTGATGGCACGCGCGGGTCTCGAAGGCCTGGAGGAGCGCCGTTTCGGCAGACTGTCGGCGGGACAGAAGCAGCGTACCCTGTTCGCGCTCGCCATCTGCGGCGATCCGGCACTGCTGTTCCTCGACGAGCCGACGGTTGGCCTCGACGTCGAGGTCCGGCGGCGGATGTGGTCGGTAATCCGCAACCTCGCCGACGACGGACGCACGGTCGTCCTGACCACGCACTACCTCGAGGAAGCCGACGCGCTCGCCGATTGCGTGGGTGTCCTCAGTCGCGGCCGCCTGGCCGCGGAAGGCACCCCCGCCCAGATCAAGGCGCGCGTCGGCGGCCGCATCATCCGCTGCAGCACCGCGCTCGACGAAGCCGTTCTACGCGCGCTACCCGGCGTGCGCGGGCTGCGCCGCCACCGCACACAGGTCGAACTGGCGGTCGACGAGGCCGAGCCCGTGCTGCGAGAGATGCTCGCGCGCGACGCGGCACTGACCGGTATCGAGGTCACGGGCATCGGCCTCGATGAGGCATTCCTGTCCCTCACCGCCGGCACCAGAGAGGCTGCCTGATGTTCGCGATACTCGGACGCGAAACGCGGCTCCAGGTCATCGGCGTCTGGCGGATGCCGGCCTTCGCGGTACCGACGCTTATGTTCCCCGCGATGTTCTACATCTTCTTTGCCCTGCTTTTCACGAGGAGTCCGGGGATGCACATGCCAACCTGGCTGCTCGCAACCTACGGTGTATTCGGCGTCATGGGGCCGGCGCTGTTCGGCTTCGGGATCGGCGTCGCCGTCGAAAAAGGCGAAGGCTGGCTGCGCCTGAAGCGCATTGCGCCGGTCTCGCCGCTGGTGCCGCTGTGCGCGCGCACCCTGATGGCGATGCTATTCGCCCTGATCGTATTCGTGATCCTGGCGTCGCTCGGCGCAGCGTTCGGCGACGTGCGCATGCCGCGCGCTGACTGGATCGCGCTGGCCGTCACCCTGACGGCCGGTGCGATCCCGTTCTGCGCGATGGGCCTGGCCGCCGGCCTGTGGCTGAGTCCGCAGGCCGCGCCGGCGGTAATGAACCTCGTGTATCTGCCGCTCGCGTTCCTGTCGGGATTGTGGATACCGTTGGTGGTATTCCCGGCGTGGTTGCAGCAGCTCGCGGTCATCCTGCCGCCGTATCACCTTGCGGCAATCGCTCTCGACGTGGTCGGCAGCAAGCCGGCGGAGAGCCTGGTCGGGCACGTCCTGGTGTTAGCGGGATTCACCCTGGCGTTTCTCGGCGTCGCTGCCGCCGGCTGGCGCCGCATGCGGGAGAGCTGAGATGAATCACAAGGTCGCTGGTATGTTGCCCGCAGCCGTGGCTGACCGCCATCAATACCACCTCGTCAGAGTACCAGCCCGATGTTCGTACTGAAGGCGATCCACCGCCGACTTCTGCCCGCCGAGGAGGGCTGGCTACCGTACCTTTGGCTGGTGTACCTGGGGTTCTTCTTCTCCCGGTACTACTTTCTCGACGCAGGCGACGCCGAGCGCGCCAGCGTCGCGCTGACCATCCTTCTGTTCCTCGCGCTGTACTTCAATGGTCACTGGAAGCGCGGCTCGGCGCTCGTGCCGACCATCCTCGCCATCGGCGCGATCGGCACGATCTGGGCGCCGGTCAATACCGGGGCCGGCGTGTTCTTCATCTATGCGGCAAGCTTCGCCGGCCGGCTCGGGCGGGTGGAGCGCGCGGCGTTCGGGGTTGCGGCCGTCGTCGCCTGGGCGGCGGGTGTCGCATACCTGTGGCAGCCGCACCCCACCTTCTGGGCGCCCGCACTCGTGTTCGGTGTCATGGTCGGCATTATCAGCACCTATGAGTCGGCCCGGCACCGGCGCGACGCCGCGTTGCGCCTGTCGCAGGAGGAAGTGCGACAGGTGGCGCGCGTCGCCGAGCGCGAGCGCATATCGCGCGACATGCACGACCTGCTGGGCCACACGCTGTCCGTGATCACACTGAAGGCAGAACTCGCATCGCGCCTGCTCGAACGCGACCCCGAGCGCGCCGGCGCCGAAATCCGCGCCATCGAACAGGTGTCCCGCGCGGCACTGGCCGACGTTCGCGAGGCGATCAGCGGCATCCGCACCCGCGGCCTTGCCGGCGAGCTCGAACAGGCGCGCGTCGCGTTGAAGGCCGCGGGCGTCTCGCTCGAAGTCGAAGGCGAGCTGCCGGCCCTGTCAGCCGCAAGCGAGGCGGTGCTCGCGATGGTCGTGCGCGAGGCGGTCACCAACGTCATCCGACACGCAGAGGCCAACCGCTGCAACATCGTGATCCGACGCGAAACCGGCCAAACCTGCGTTGAGATATGCGACGACGGGCGCGGCGGCGAGGTGGTCGCCGGCGGCGGCCTCGAAGGCATGCGGGCGCGACTCACCGCGGTGGGCGGGCGGCTCGAGGTCGGCGGCAAATTCGGGCTGCGTCTGCGCGCGTGGTTGCCGGCGTGAGCATCAGCATCGTCATTGCCGAGGACCAGGCACTGGTGCTCGGCGCACTCGCAGCCCTGCTCGATCTCGAGCCCGACCTCGAGGTCGTCGCGCAAGCGCGCACCGGAAGTGCAGCGCTGAGCGCGGTGGCCGCGCATCGCCCTGACGTCCTGCTCACGGACATCGAGATGCCCGGGATGACCGGTCTCGAACTCGCCGCAGTCGCAAAGCGAAGCCACCCCGCAACCCGCGTCATCATCGTCACGACGTTCGCGCGCGCGGGGTACCTGCGCCGTGCGCTCGAGGCCGGCGTGTGCGGATACCTGTTGAAGGATGCGCCTGCGAGCGAACTCGCCGGCGCGATACGCGCCGTACATGCGGGTGGCAAATCGATCGCACCGGAACTCGCGGCCGTTGCCTGGGGCGCCGGCGAGGATCCGCTGACCGATCGCGAACGCCAGGTGCTTGGCCTCGCCGCCGACGGCAAGAGCACTGCCGAAATCGCCGCCCGGGTGTACCTGACCGAAGGCACGGTGCGGAATTACCTGTCCGAAGCCATCGGCAAGCTCGGCGCCGCCAACCGTATCGATGCGGCCCGCATAGCCCGCCAGAAAGGCTGGCTCTAGCCCGGATATCTCACCGATTCGCGGGTAAGATCGGTCAGGCCGCTGCGAAGTCGCGTCTACAAGCCCCGCTCCCGCAATGCTGCCAGCCTTTCCCCGTGCTGACGCCTGGGGGAGATGACGTAGCGTGCCGCAAACCACAGCCATTGCAGAGCATGGAACAGTCGCAGCTGGATCCGCAGGCGTTCCCGCGCCTGCGAATCGGCCCCTCCGGTGTAGGCGTCGCGCAGCCGGTCCGCCTGCGCCTGACCGAGATCGTGGTAGGCGATCAGGGACGCGAGGTCGAAGAAAGGGTCATTGTCCGCCGCGTATTCCCAGTCGATCAGCTTGAGCGGTTCGCCGCCGACGACATTCTCGGCAACGACATCGTTATGGCAGCAGCAGAGCGTGCCCGGTGCAGGGTTTGTCCGCACGATGTCGAGGCACCTCGCGGCATGCACGTGGAGCTCCGGATCGCGCGAAGCGATCGCCGCATACCGCGCCGCAGCGGCCAGTGTATCGAGTACGATGCCGGCGCTCGGCAGGCGGTGGACGTTCCTGAGCAGTATCGCCAGCCGTTCGAGATTGCTGTCGTCGTCGAGAGAGCCACTACCCCAGACGGGGCCCGGGAGGTACTCATAAACGAGGATACCGTTGTCCGGATCGGCGAAATGCACCTGCGGAGCCAGCGACGCTTGCGCGGCTTCTTGCAGGACCCTGAGCTCGGTCCTGCGATCCAGACCGAATGTGGCGGTGTGTTCCGCGTCCAGGCGCAGAACGAATTTGCGACTTCCGCGGCGGACGATGTAGCTTCTGTTGGTAAGGCCGCCCTCCATCTCGCGGCAGTCCCAGCGGGAATCCAGGCCAGGAATACGTTCGAGAGCCTCTCGCGGCGAAATCAGCGCTGTCATGCGCCGACCGTGCGCTCCTCGTACGCGCGAGTCCAGGCAATGAGTCCGAACGGAATCAGGGCCAGGTACGCAACGAACAAGAGCGAGGTCAGCTGCAGGTCCCTCGCCCAGTAGAGGAAAACGGAGACCGCGTCTATGACCAACCAGTACCACCAGTTCTCCAGCACCTTGCGCGCCACGAGAAACGTGGCCCAGATTGCCGAGAATGTCGTCAGTGAGTCGACATAGGGATAGGCCGCGTCGGAGTACCTGTCCAGCAATACGCCGCAGAGCAACGAAACGGCGCCGATTACGCCGACAGCTCTTGCGTGAATGGACATCCGCCAGCGCGTGACCGGCACGGAGGACTCTCGCTCGCCGCCCGCGTGCCAGAAGTACCAGCCATAGAGCGCCATGACGAAGTAGAAGCCGTTCAGCAGGGATTCCATATAAAGCCGGGCATCGATGAACAGCGCGATGTAGATGGCGGTGCTCACCAGCGCGAACAGCCAGCAGAGAATGTTCTGTCGAATCGCGAGCAACAAATAGGCCACGGCGGCCAGAACGGCGATCACCTCGGCCGGTGAGAGGGCTCTGAGCTCTGTGCCGATAATGGCGAAAACCCCGTTCACGCGTCAGTCTTCAGCGCCCTGCTCCGCCATGGGGTTGTTGAGAATCCGGATGGCGAAAACCGCCTTCGGCACCGCCTCGAACGTCGTCCTGATTTCCTGCTGCAGGGCGTTCATCACGTCGGCGTACTCGCCGCGAATCTGCGTGCTCATGGGATTCGTGCGAACGTCCAGCGATCCGTAAGCATTGAGCCTTCCAATGACGTCCTTGATGGGCTCCAGGAACTCGTCGGCGAGCGGATAGAGACTGATATCGACGGCAACTTGCATAGCTAGTACTCTCACAAGGTGGTACTTGGTTCACGCGGATCGCCCGCAGTGCGGGCGATTAATCCTTAACCAGGTGCCATTGGGCCTAGAATCTCATATCGACAGTGAAGCCAAGCTGACGCGGATCACCGCGACGCACGTAGAGCCTGGTCGGGAAGTCCGGCGGTTCGTTTCCGAAGAAGAAGCCCCGCACGGCATAGTTTTCGTCGAACGCGTTGCGTAGCCACAACTGGGCGGTCCATCGCTCCGTCTCGTAGCCGAGTCTTGCGTTCGCCAGCGAGTGGCGCTCGGATTTCTGATCATGGCTCACGTCGAAATAGAACTCGTCGCGAACGTTGAGATCCAGTCGCGCGAAAAAGCCGTCGGCCCGCCGGTACGCGCCACCCACAGCCGCCGTATAATTGGGAGCGTGCGCCTGATCGCGGCTGCTGAGATCGCCGAGCGGATCGACAAAGTCCTCGAACTCGGAATTCAGCAGGCCGACATTGGCGTACAACTCCCAGGCCTCCGCGGGCAGCCAGCGCAGTTCCGCCTCGACCCCGGCTATTCGTCCTTTGGCGGCGTTGTCGGTAAAGAAAACGAACGACGCAGGATCGTTTGGCGTGAGTTGCGCCGACGTTCTGACCTGCTGGTCGTTTCTGCGACTGTAGAAAACGGCACCATTGAAAAACAAGGTGTCGTCCAGCCACATCGTCTTGACGCCGCCCTCGATATTCCACATCGACTCCTCACCGTACTCGCGCCGGCCTTCCGGCACCGGTCCCAGATTGAAGCCACCCGCTTTGTACCCGCGGGAGAGGCTGACGTAAGCGGCAAGTCCCTCGTCGAAGGCATGCCGATAGCTCAGCTCGCCACCGATCATCGTTTCTCCGGGGTCGAGCTCGAGCCCAGCGGAGTCCGCATAGTCGGTGCGCCGGTCCTCCACGCGCAACCCCAGCCCTATCTCGCCGGCATCGCCGACGTCCACGTCGAGCTGCCCGAACAGAGCGACGTTCGCGGCCTCGAAGCGGCCTGCAAAGCGATCCTCGAGGCTGTCACTGAAACCGGCCACCGGGTCCGCGTATACGCCCTGATTCAGGGACGCGATTTCATCTTCGAGCTTCAGGAAATAGACGCCGACGAGCCAGTCGGTCGATCCGCCGAATAGCCGTCCGTCGGGCCCGGACGCGAGGCGAAACTCCTGGTTCAACGTACGCCGTTTGCGGTCGCTCACCGAAATGAAATCGTAGGTATAAGGCGCCCAGGCGTCCGGGTTGCCCCAGTCTGCGTCGAAGCTGAAGTCGATGTCCGAATCCGCTGCGGAGGTTATGGACGTGAACTGATATGTGTCCGATCCGGACCAGACGGCCTTGAACGCGGCCCCGATGCTCTTCTGCGCGTCTCTACCCGGTTTATCGGACAACATCGTGAGCGAGTTGTCGATTGCAAAGGCGTCATACCCGTCGTCAATGTCGCTCCACATCGTCGTAAGCTTCAGTTGCCAGTCATTTGCGGCATCCCATACGAGCTTGGCGCGCGCGCTCGATTCCTTGCGACCATTCGTGTCGCTGCGGCCGAGGTAGGCATTGTCGCGGAATCCATCGCTTTCGTGATGATGTCCGCTGAAACGAAACTTCAGCGCCCCATCGCCGGTCAGCGGGCCACCGAGCGCGAGACCGCCAGTCAACGCATTGTCCTGCCCACCGCCGAACTGCACGCGACCGGACCATTCGTCCGGAGGCTCGGTACTTTGCACGTAAATGAGGCCCGCGAGGGCGTGCGCGCCATAGCGGCTGCCCTGCGGCCCCCGTAATACGTCGATCTGTTCGATGTCGAAAAGGGTCGCAATCGTCCCTATACCGCTGAAGTCGATGTCGTCGATGAGAAAGCCGACGGAAGGATTCGGCGCGCCTTCGTACTGCTCGAGTTCCCCGACACCGCGAATCTGGAAGTATCGGGCGCGATTGCCGTCGCCGGACCAGTTCAGATTAGGCACGAAGAACACCAGTTCCTCGAAATGCTGCACGCCCAGTTGCTCGATCGAGTCCTGTTCGAGCACGGTGATGCTGGCGGGCATTTCGCCGGCCGGACGAGCGCGGAAGTCCGCAGTGACGATGATTTCCTCGAGCACATCGTCGGCAGCCGCCGCAGCGACGAGGGAAAAGAATACGAAAAGCGCCCGGTAAGCGAAAACGCTTCCGCGCGGGAAAATAGCCTGGTACATGGGAGGATCCTCTTCCTACGCCGGCATTACCCGGGTCAGGTTCTAAGGGTTCCCGGTTCGATATCGCAACCTTGCGCTATCCCGGATCTCAGGCCTTGCGGCCACCCCTGTGACGCCACCACTATACCGAAATACGTTCCTCCCGGCCAGACAACGGAGATACGATCTATCCGCGCTCCAGGCGCCTGATCAGGCTGGACGTATCCCACCTCGCGCCGCCCATCTGCTCGACCTCCGAGTAATATCGGTCGATCAGGGCAGTCATCTCGAGCGTCGCGCCGTTTCGTTTCGCCTCATCCAGGGCAATCTTCAGGTCCTTGCGCATCCATTCCACCGCAAATCCGAACTCGAACTGATCGCTGACCATCGTCCTCCAGCGATTCTCCATTTGCCAGGACTGTGCCGCGCCCCTGGAGATCGCGCCTATCACGGCCTCGACGTCGAGTCCCGCGCATTTCGCGAAATGCAACGCTTCGGAAAGTCCCTGAACGACGCCCGCGATGCAGATCTGGTTGACCATCTTTGCGAGTTGACCGCTACCGACTGGCCCAATCAGTGTGCAGGCCTTCGCATAGCTTTGCATGACAGGCAAGGCGCGATCGAATATCTCCGGGTCGCCGCCCGTCATGATGGTGAGCTGGCCGTTTTCGGCGCCTGCCTGACCTCCGGATAGCGGCGCATCGAGAAAAGCGACATCCTTTTCTTTTGCAGCGTCGTAAACCTCACCGGCAACGGCAGCCGAGGCCGTAGTGTGATCGACGATGACTGCCCCGGCAGGTATTCCGCCCAGAATGCCATCGGGTCCGAGAATCACCGTGCGCACATCGTGGTCGTTCCCGACGCACGAAAACACGATGGCGGCGCCCGCCGCCGCCTCCGCGGGCGACGAGGCCTTGCTCCCTCCGTGCTGTTTGCACCAGGCGTCTGCCTTTGCGGCCGTTCGGTTGTATACCGTGACGCTGTGTCCGGCTTTTGCGAGATGACCGGCCATGGGGAAACCCATGACTCCGAGTCCGACGAAGGCTACCTGCACTGTGTTCGATCCTCGATCCGGAAAAGCGGTGAGGTTAGCGTGATTGGGAGTGAGGTACCACCGGACGGGCGTATCGGTTTCAGATAGGTTCTAGTGGCCTGTAACAGCGAAATCGGAAGTGTCTCGCTCGGTCTGGCGGCGCCTGGCTTGGTCTTCACTCAGCCGATAGCTACGGCTATCGGCTTCGCTCCAGACCGGCGCCAGCCACCACCATCCCTTCGCGATACCACTCCCGATTTCACTGTTACAGGCCACTAGGCGGCGCTTCTCGACGAAGCGGAAGCCGGCTGCGACTTCTTGCGTGGATCGAGCCCGATCGACCGCGCAATGATCTCCCGCATCACTTCCGAGCTGCCGGCGTAGATGCGCGATACCCTGGCGTTCAGATAGAGGCGGCAGATAGGATACTCGTCCATGTAACCCGCCCCGCCGTGCAGCTGGACGCAATCATCCATTACGCGCCCTTCCAGCTCGCTCGTGAAGAGCTTGGCCTTCGCCGCATTGTCTGCACTGAGCTCACCACGGTTGTGCTCGACAACACACTGATCGACGAACGCCTGCGCGACGTCAATCTGCGTGCGCATATCGGCCATTCGGAAGCGCGTGTTCTGAAAATCCGCAATTGCCTGGCCGAAAGCCTTGCGTTCCTGGACGTACTCCATAGTGATGTCAAAGGCGGCCTCGGCCGCAGCGAGGTAGCCGACTGCTCCAAGCAGCCGTTCTTCAGCAAGAAAATGCATCAGATGATAAAAGCCGCGATTCACTTCTCCCAGCAGGTTCTCCCTCGGCACCCTGACGTTGTTGAAGAACAGCTCGGCCGTGTCCTGGCTCTTGAGCCCCATCTTCTTCAGATTGCGCCCCCGCTCAAAGCCATCCATCCCTCGCTCGACGACGAAAAGGCTGAGCCCGTGCCGCGCCTCCAGGTCGGTTTTCGCAACCACCACAACAATATCCGAATTGATTCCGTTCGAGATATAGGTCTTCGATCCGTTCAGCAGAAAATGATCTCCCTTATCGTCGGCACGGGTACGGATACCGGCCACGTCGCTGCCGGCGCCCGGCTCGGTGATTGCTACCGCCAGAATGTGCTCGCCACTGATGCATTTCGGCAGCCATCGCGCTTTCTGTTCATGGGTCCCAAGCTCGCCGATGTACGGGCCGACGAGACGGCTGTGCAGCGTCATGAAGAATCCGGCATCGCCGTAACGAGCGTTTTCCTCGATCAGTACCTGTTCGTAGCGAAAGTCGGAAACACCGGCTCCGCCGAACTCTTCGTCGGCCCACATCAGCAACAAGCCTTGCTCGCCCGCTTTGAGAAAGGCTTCGCGATCGACGATCCCCTGCTCGTGCCATCGATCGGCATTCGGCCCTATTTCCTTTTTCATGAACGAACGGACCGAGTCACGGAACATTTCGTGTTCGTCCTCGAATATGTGTCGACTCATTGCTATTGTCCTGCGTTTGGAGGTTGGGGAGGTCGCGTGCAGACCCGTACCGGCTACCGTCCCTTGAAGCGTGCCTTTCGTTTCTCGAAAAACGCGGCGACGCCCTCGGCACAGTCCTCGCTTTCGCGCAGGTTGCGCTGAAGCGGAGCTTCCACGTCAAAGGTACTGGCCCAGTCGTGACCCGTGGCGTGGCGCATCGCTTTCTTGGTCGCTGCAAGGGAAAGAGGCGCTCGCTCTGCTATCGAATGCGCCCAGGCAAGCGTCTCGTCGAGCAGGGTGTCGGCCGCAGCGGTCCTGTTCGCGAGACCCAGCTCGACGCAACGGGCGGCCGGTATGCGCTCGCATTCTATACTGAGCTGAAAGGCGCGTCGGTAGCCCAGTTGATGCACCAGCAGCCAGTTGAGACCACCGTCCGGTACCAGCGAAATCGTGGTAAACGGCGACAGCAGGAATGCGTTCTCCGCCATTACCAGAAGGTCGCAGACCAGCGCATAGGACATGCCGATTCCGGCAGCGGAACCCCCGACGGCAGCGATCACCGGCTGATCCATGGCGGCGATGCATTCGAAGATCGGCCGATATTCGAGCTGCAACTGCTGGTCCACGGAGCGGTCCTCCGACAAGCCGCCCTTCAGGTCGGCGCCGGCACTGAACGAGCGACCCTCTCCGGTGAACACCACGACACGAACGCCGGTGTCGTTTCTCGCCCGCTGAAACGCCGCGAGGAGCTCGCTCCGAAGTTCGGTATTGAAGGAATTCATTGCATCGGGTCGATGGATCGTAATGACGGCAACCGCATCCTTCAGCGCGTACCGTACCGTTTCGAGCTCACTCATACTGATTTCCTCACGCCACGCTACGGCTTTTCGAATCTTCCGCAGTTGCATAGAACGTGTCGCCGGCGGCGGCCATCGTGCGAAGTTTTTCGGGAACTCTGAACCGGTTTCCATATTTGTCGGCGAGCCTGTCCGCTTCCGCGACGAAATTGCGCAGGCCCTCCGTTTCAATGAACGATATGGTACCGCCCGTATACGGCGGAAATCCCCAGCCGAAGACGGATCCGATGTCCGCATCTGCGGGACTTGTGACGACGTTTTCCTCCAGACATCGCACGGCCTCGACCGCCTGCGCGTACAGGAGTCGTTTCCTCACCTCAGCTCCGTTGGGTTGTACATCCACCGGCGGAAAGTGCTCTCGTAGCTCGGGCCACAGCCGTTTCTTGCCGGGCATCGTGGAATCTCCGTAGTCGTAGAAGCCCGACCCTGAGCGTTTTCCCTTGCGATCCAGTTTTTCGACGAACAGCCGCAGCACCGCATCCGCGGGCGTGGCGACGTAGGCTTCTCCGAGGTCGGCCTTTGTCTGTTGGAGAATGTGATAGCTCAATTCGAGGGATACCTCATCCGTTACCGCAAGCGGCCCGACCGGCATTCCGGCGTATTTCGCAACGTTTTCGATCAGCGCCGGGTTGATTCCCTCTGCAAGCATGGTCATGCCTTCGCGGCTATACACACTGAACACCCGGCTGGTGTAAAAGCCGCGGCTGTCATTGACGACAATCGGTGACTTCTTCAGTTGCTGCACGTAATCCAGCGCGCGTGCGACCGCCACATCGCCCGTTTTCTTGCCGACGATAACCTCGACCAGCGGCATTCTCTCCACAGGGGAGAAAAAATGGATACCGATGAACTGCTCCGGGTTTTTCGAGGCGGCGGCGAGCCCGGTGATCGGCAGAGTGGATGTATTCGAGGCAAATATTCCGTCCGCCGCCATCACAGCCTCCGCTTTCGCCGTTACGTCGGCCTTTATCGTGCGGTCTTCGAACACCGCCTCGATGACCATCTCACAGCCGCGCAGTTCTTCGTAGTCGTCGGTCGGCGAGATTCGCCCGAGGGTATCGGCCGCTTTCTCCGCAGCGAGTTTCCCTTTCTCCACCCGTTGTTGCAGCAGGAGGCGAGAATGGTCCTTACCCGAGTTGGCCTTGTCGACCGTGGTGTCGAGGAGCACGACCTGCATTCCTGCCGATGCCGACACATAGGCGATCCCCGCCCCCATCATTCCGGCACCGAGTACGCCAAGCTTTTTCACTTCCCGCTTCTCCGGTCCTTTCGGGCGCCGCGTGAGTTTGTCCGCCGCCCCCTTGTTCACGAACAGGGTGCGCATCATGTTGCGCGATACCGGACTCATGAGCAGCGACACGAAGTACTTTGTCTCGACGTCCAGCGCCCGGTCCATCGGCAGTACGCTTCCTTCGTATAGCGCGGACATGATGGCAACAGGGGCCGGATAGTTGTGACCGGTCTGTTTCTGCAGCAAGGCCGTACCCACCATCTGCGTCTGGACCGCAGACGCATTCATGAGACCGGCGCCTCCGGGCAGGCGGAACCCCTTTTTGTCCCATGGCTGTTCGCTCACGGCGGCGCCGAGCAGCCATTCCCGCGCCGCCGCGACCTCCGCGCCGGCATCGACGACAGCGTCGATGAAGCCGAGCTGGAGCGCCTCTGCAGGTCTAACGTGGCGGCCTTCTGTGATCAGCCGCGCTGCCTGCTCTATGCCAATCAGACGGCTGAGGCGCTGAGTACCGCCACCACCCGGCATGAGTCCAACGCGTACTTCCGGCAGGCCCAGCACCGTTTTCGGATGGTTCGACGCCACGCGATAGTGGCAGGCCAGGCAGATTTCGAGACCTCCGCCGAGCGCAGTGCCGTTGATCGCAGCCGCGACCGGCTTGCCGCAGGTTTCGAGACGACGAAGCGTCTGCTGCAGACCTCTGCAACGTTCGTACACGTTTTTCGCATCCCGTCGCTCGCCGAATGTCTCGACCAGTTCGACGAGGTCCGCGCCCGCCATGAAGGCTTCTTTCCCGGACGTTATGACGGCGCCGGCGATGTCGTCATCTGTGGCTATCCGGTCCACGGAAGCGGACAGATCCTCGAGAAACCCCGGAGTCATCACATTCATCGAACGGTCTTTCACGTCGATGGTGGCGACGGCGATACCGCCCTGGATATCAATGTCGATTGTTTTCACAAAGTCACACGCGCTCGATAATGGTAGCGGTGCCCATGCCGCCGCCGACGCACAGGTTCACGAGCGCAGTATTCAGATCGCGGCGTTCCAGTTCGTCGAGTACCGTGCCCAGGATCATGGCCCCGGTTGCACCGAGCGGGTGCCCGAGGGCGATTGCGCCGCCGTTGACGTTGATCGTGTCGTGTTCGATGCCGAGCGTCTGCATGTAGAGCATTACGACCGAAGCGAAGGCTTCGTTCAGTTCGAACAGGTCGACGTCCTTTGCGGTCATGCCGCAGCGCTTCAGGACTTTCTCGGCCGAAGGGGCAGGGCCAGTCAGCATGATCGTGGGGTCGGTGCCGATCGAGGAGAATCCGCGGATGCGGGCGCGTGGCCTGAGGCCCAGGGCATCGCCCGCATCTTTGCTGCCGAGCAATACGGCAGCGGCACCGTCCACGATGCCGCTGGAGTTGCCCCCGGTGTGTACGTGGTTGATGAACTCGACTTCCGGATATTTCTGCAGGGCCACGGCATCGAAACCTGCCTGTTCGCCAAGGACGGCGAAGGCCGGCTTCAGCCCCGCGAGATCTTCCAGAGTCGTGCCGGGACGGAGGTGCTCGTCCCGCTCCAGCAATACCGATCCGATCACATCGCGAATCGGCGTGACGGACTTCGAGAAGTATCCCATTTTCCAGGCATTTGCCGCACGCTTCTGGCTCTCGACGGCGTACGCGTCGACCTGTTCACGTGTGAATCCATGTTGGCTCGCGATGAGATCGGCACCGATGCCCTGAGGCACGAAGTAAAGTTTGTATGCCACGGCAGGGTCAGCATGCATCGCACCGGAATCGGAACCCATTGCAACGCGCGACATGCACTCCACGCCGCCGCCGATGGTGAGATCCGACTGTCCGGCCATGATCTGCGCGGCGGCGGTATTTACCGCCTCCAGTCCCGAGGCGCAGAAGCGATTCAGTTGCTTGCCGGGCACGCCCTGGTCGAAGTCGGCGTTCAGAACCGCCGTGCGCGCAATGCAGCTTCCCTGCTCGCCCACTGGCGACACGCAACCAAATACCACGTCATCCAGACGGCTTGTATCGAGGTGGTTGCGGTCGCGCAGGCTTTGCAGGACCTGCGTTGCAAGACTGACCGGCGTCACTTCGTGTAGCCCGCCATCGGGCTTGCCTCTCCCCCTCGGGCTCCGAACATGGTCGTAAATATAGGCGTCTGTCATGGTTGGTCGGCGGTGATCAATCAGCGGAATTCCCGGGAGTCTTACCCGCCTTGAGGGGTGTGCGCGCCTGGCGCTTGTAGGTTCCCGTGGCGGTGGCACAGAGTCGCTTGTTCTCCGGGTCGAGCAATTTCGCCTGGCAGAAAAACATCGATTTCGTGATTCGCACGAGTTCGCCTTCTGCCACGGCGACTGTCGCCGTATGCGGCGACATGAAATTGCAATTGAGATTGATCGTGACCGAAACAAAGTCGTTGGATATCCCGTAGCTGCCGGCGACGGCGCCCGCGATGTCCAGCAGCGACGAGATGACGCCGCCGTGGAGGTAGCCGACGGTGTTGCGATGGTCGGTGCGCACCGGCATCTCGAGGCGCGCGAATCCCTCTTTCCACGCCGTCAGCCTGAAACCCAGAAACTCCAGGTAAGTGCCCTCGTAAAGCGTTGGATTGTCGAGGAAGCTTTTCCGGGTATCGTCGTTCACTGGGCAACCGCTCCTGCGCGTTTCAGAATGGAGATGTAAATATCAGGCTCCGGCCGCACGCGGTAGTTATCGGTCTGGTCGGTAAACAAAATTGTACCTGAAGCGTTGGTGACGATTGTCGTCGGCATTGGACCCACCCGGGCGTAGCCGGCGGTACCCGCGGGGATTGCGTGCCGCTCTGCGATGTCCAGGGCTTCCGCCACCCTGGCATCGCGATCGACCAGAAAACGAACGGGAGCGGAGAGTTCACCGGCCAGCTCGCGCGTCTTGTCTTCCAATTGCGAGCTGACCAGGTTC
>Ga0299913_10001748_pt1 | contig 16482 bp, 13 predicted proteins | sample RVTome_9_FD_201360 | JGI IMG/M metagenome (GOLD analysis project Ga0299913, IMG submission 201360) | Soil microbial communities from uranium-contaminated site in the Upper Colorado River Basin, Wyoming, United States - RVT155D38 (version 2) ... | reverse complement strand
GAGGCACCGGCTTCGGCCTGGAACAGTCCGGCGGTTCGACCTTCGCTAATCATATTGTATAGATTCTTGTCATCGAGTGGAATGTCTTCGATGTCGATATCAACACCGTGGCGCTCCTTGACGAGTTTGATGCAGTCGTCCACGATGGACAGCGTTCTAAGACCCAGTAGGTCGTACTTGACGAACCCGATATCAGCCAACTCGCGCATGTCCAATGCTGCCACCGGTACGCGACCTGCGGCCTCGTCGCTAGGGTCATTGGCGGTTTGCAACGGTACATAGTCTTCAATCGGCTTCTCGCTCAGGATGATTCCACCCGCGTGCATGGAGAAGGACTGAATCCTACCCGCCAGTTTCTTTGCAAGAGGAACTACGTGTGGATACTTCTTGCGGTAGGATTCAAACTCCGGGTCGGACTTGGCTTCGAACTCTTCAATGCTGGTGATGTGGTTGAGCAACTTCTGGGTTTCACCGAACGGTGCCTTGCATACCTTGGCTGCCGCCTTGAGTGCTGACTTGTCCTTGTAATACACAACGTTGGCAATGTTGGATACGTGGTCGTAGGTGCGTGCTGCGTATGACTTTACCTTGTACCTGCCATCAATAGCGAAGTCCGTGTCGATGTCGGCAGGGTCTTCACGCTCCAATGACAGGAATCGTTCGGGTAGCAGGTTGTACGGCATCGGATTAATCTTGGTAATGCCCAGCGCATAGTTGGTCAGATACGATACCGCGCTACCACGACCATAACCTCTGAGAATCTTCTCTCGGTCGGCATAGTCGCACAGGTCGCACTCGATAAGGAAGTAACGCGCCAGGTCTAAATCTTCTATGATACCGAGTTCCATGGCGATACGCTCGTGGTTCTCTGGCGTGTCGATACCGCGCTTCTTGAGTCCTTCGTAAGTGCGCATTACAAGGCGCTCGTGGGCGTCGTCACCCATGTCTGGCAGAGTGTCCAATTTCTCAAAGTAAGCGTAGTCACCAATCATGGCGGCGACCTTGTTGGTATTCTCTACCGGCCTGCCGTCGAGACCGTGCTTCTCTAAGTTGGCGAGGTGTTCTTCGGTGGTGTGTAACCACAGTTCAAACTCAGAGAAACTCATCTTGCGGTCAGGGTAAAGATAATCCAATGCATCGAGCATGTTCATCTTGGCGGTACGGGAATGTTCAATCTCGTACCGCTTCTTCGGATTGGTATTGAGGATGAGCATGGATTCGGCCAGCGGTAGGTCGTCCTTTCGTGCCATGTGGCAGTCAGAAGTAACGACCGGCTCAATCTTTAGTTCGTCCGCGATGGCGATGAGCGCACGATTCAACCACTCTTCATTGGACTCCATTACCTCGATGTAGTAGCGGTCTCCCAGAATCTCCTTGAACTGCTTTGCAAAGGCCACGGCCTGCTCTGGGTTTTCCTTGATGAGTGCCTTTGCCACCATGCCACTCATGCAGCCGGACAAAGCAATAATACCCTCGGAGTATTCCTCTAGGACTGGAATATCGATGCGAGGCTTGTGGAAAAATCCTTCAGACCAACCAATCTGAGACATCTTCTCGATATTCGCAGCACCCTGGGCGTCTTGGGCTAATAAGGTAATGTGGTTGTAGACGGCGGTGCCGTCTTCACGCTTGGCAGCGGAGGTGCGGTCAAAGCGGTCGGTGGTGATGTAGGCTTCAATTCCAAGAATGGGCTTGATGCCGCTTGCCGTGGCCTGACGCTGGTGCTCGCGCCAACCGGCAGTGGTGCCGTGGTCGGTAATTGCAAGATATTCCATGCCGAGTTCTGATGCTCGTGCCATGTACTCTGCCGGAGTGGAGGCACCATCAAGAATCGAGTAGTGCGTATGGTTGTGCAGTTCTACATGGGTCATGACAAACCATCATACCTTGCGTCGGCGGCTTCTTGACGATACTTGCTGGCCTGAATGATTTCTCTTTCAAAGATGCCGTTAATGTTGTCAATGAGAACATTAATCTCATCTGCTTCGATATCTCCTACTTCTAGGTAGGGACGCTTGGCGGTCAGCGACTGCATCCAGTCATTCACCAGCACTGCCAGTTGGGCATCGTGTGGTCCTGGGTTTCCCATTTGTGGGTCGTATTGCTTCACTTGAACCACCTATCGGCAACATGGGTTGCTGCAATCGGTGCTAAAAAACTAAGAATCAAACTGGTTATCACTAGTGCTATTATCATCATTTCCCTATTCTATGTGGGCGGGTGGCCCGTTACTTGCGTCTGCGAAGAGTTTCCCAATCTTCGACTGTTTCGACTCCGGTACCACTTGGGTGCGGGTCGTGGAATAATTTGCCATTCTTATAGATGACCACGTGAGCAAAGTCCCCTCTGGGAGACTTGCCACTGACTAAAGAGTATCCTCGATTGACAGGTTTGTCATGCTGGTCCAATACCCAGCCTCGCTCCCAACACCACATGTAAGTGTGCATATACCAGTGAGGTCCGCCGTCTTCATTAATCTGAACAAAGTGTGGAACCTTGTCTAGCGGGAGGTCCATTATAGAGGCTACTGCTGCTTGCCAACAGTTACCCAGTCGTCCTTGTGGGTCGTCGTGTAGAATTGTTTGTTTTACCGGTCGCATTCCTTTGCCTTGCGTAGATATATTCCCATGTCACCCGTCTCAGGCCGCGTCTGCGGTTTCGACGGTATCGTTTAGTGACCTCTGCATGACAGTCTTTGCACAATGGCAACAGGTCGCGCCTGGGGTCTTCGTTGAACAGCCGCGTGTAATCCAGGTGGTGTACGTGGATTGGTGGCTTCACGGACTGACACGCTTTACATCGTTTGCCGTGAATTGCAAAGACGGCGGTACGTTTCATCTGCCACTGCTTTGACTTCAAGTATGCTTTATACGCTGCTGTGACCATAATGTTAGAAGGACCGGCACCTTTCAGTACCGGCCCTTCTAGTGTATCACATTACCACTGCTTGTTGATGTCAGTGGCGGTGACTGGTGCCTTGCGGGTCTCGGCTTCGCCGCCACCCTCGGAACCGGTGTAATACTTTTCCTGACGTTCTGGTGCTACAGTGAAAACGTACTTCTTAAGGTCGAACAACTCGGCATCTTCCAACTTTACCTTATTGCCTTTGGCGTCTACAACTTCTTTGTAGGCAACCTTCTTTGGCAGCGGGGATAGGCTGTAAGTGGTGTCGTCCTTAGTGGTCCCGGTGCGTGAGAACTTGAAGGTCTTATCCGTGATGGAATATTCAAAGTCCTCATCTGCGGCCATGTCAACCAAAGCCTGGGCCACTGAACCCTTGCCCAATCCTCGTGAGAAGATTGCGACGTAAGGGTCTTCCTTGCCGTTGTCTACGACGACGTTGAAGTAGAGCACGTACTTTTGTTTCCAACCTTGGGCGCAGCCATAGCAGTCGCCCTCGTCTGCGGTACATGCCGCATTCTTCTTCCAGTCCGGGACACCCGAGTGCTGAATAGATAGCACGGCCAAGCCGCGCTTCTCCGAGTAGTTCGGAGAGCCTTCGTCCAATTCATTCATGAACGTGGTCTTTACCGGGTCTCCCCCTGCTGGGATAGACAACCAGCGGGCCGGGTCCTTCTCTTCAAAGTCGCCGCCGGAAGGTCGCTTGGCGAGTTCTTCCTTAATCTTGGCGAGTCCTGTAATTACTGACATTAATTAATCATTCCTTGTATGTTTTTAGTCGGCCCAATGTGTCGGCCTCTATGTTCCATTGTACACCATTCCAGTAGCCCTTGTCAAGGTACCGGGACACTCTCAATGGCCCACTTCGTGTAGGCAAAATTGCTTACCGCGTTGTGTAAGCACTGTCTAATCTCGTCGTCGTTCATGTCTCCGGCGTCCTTGGCTCCGTGAGGATAGACACAGGTATCATCGTATGCTGCCCACATGATTCGTTTATATGGTAACGCTGCAACGATACGCTTACCTAATTCTCTACCGGCGCGGTGACCTTGACACATCATGAATCCACGAGACCTGCACGTGGCGCAAGGGTTTGATGTCTTGGCCTCAGACTCAAAGTCCGTCATGATGATAATGGTTTGGAATACTTTATCGATTTGTTGTTTCTGATTCTCGCTGAGGCTTCCTCCCAGCAAGGCAATCACATTGGGATAACCGGCCTGATGCACACGCATGGCATCAAAGGCCGATTCCACGATGATTACCGTGTCACCCGTGGCCTTGGCTCGGTGGAAGTTCCACGCGGTCCTTGACTTGGGTAGTCCCTTGGTGTTCTTGAAATCCTTGCCCTCGATGCTTCTCCCCACGAACCCAATAAGAACTCCCGTCGGGTCATGCATCGGAGTAATAATGGAGTCTTGTTTTTCACTGTATCCAATCTTAAAATGATTGAGGGTGTCATGGTCGAACCCCCTACCTCTCATATAGTCAAATGCTCGGTCATTGTCCCAGAAGTCGGTATACATTCTGTCTACCGGCTCTTCTGGAAACGGTACAAAGTCGAACGCGAGATTGAACTCCCTGGCCTTGCGGGTGGCTCGGTCAGGATTCTTATGCTTGAGGATTAATCTGCGTGCCTCAAATATCGTCTTATCGGTCAATCTCATGACCAAGGCTTCAAGCAAGTCCCCAAATACCCCACAGCCGGGGTTGAAACAAATCCATGAGCCCTCTGTCTTGTGTACGGCAAAGGCGGTAGTCTCGGTGTTGTTGTGAAATGGACAAAAGCACTTGAAGTGAGTATCAGTATCGTGGTCAATCTCAACACCGACCTCTTCTAATACCAGGGCTACTTGGTCTGGGCTGTAAATTTCGGTACCGGCTTGCCCCCTGCTACCCCACTCACGTTCCATGCCTTCTCCTTGCCAACAAACACTCCATAGACGGTAACACTAAAGTCAAAAATTCCAGCCTGCTTGTGATGAAGCGTAAACTGTGGGTCGTTGTCAATCGAAGGAACGTAGCCATAATCGCGCATCAATGATTCTAGATGGTCAACCAGGCGTTCCTTCGTCTGGGCGAGATTAATCTCGTTCAATTCGCCTTCTAGTTGGAACTTTCGAATGTCGTCATGCATGTAATTGTATCTTTCTAGTTGAATACTTCCTTGATGATGCCTCGGTCAATCTCCCAATCTAGCATTCCTGCAAAGAGTGGGCCATTACGATTCTTGCGGCAAACCACCATAATGAGGTTGGAGTCGTTCAGCCGGTGAACGGCAAACGCCAGGTCGGCGTCGTAGGCCAGTTGTCGGCTCCATGCAACCTGCTCAATGGTCGGTGGCTCGTCTGAGGATGAGGCGCTTTCAGCGGTAGCAGACGAAATTAGAATAATCGCAACCTGCTTGCGCACCGCCAGACGCTTATATTCCTTGGACATGTTCATCATTCGATGTGTCATGTTTTCGGAGTTGGCATTGTCAGATGCTAGTTGTGCATAGTCTATAACAACCAACTTCGGATGATGCTGGTCAATCTTGGCTTCTACAATATTAGGGGTGAGTTCTGCCTGTCCCTCGTTAGTCACAACGATGAACTCGGATTTTCCCTCCTGAGACTTCCTGAACTTGTTGAAGTTATCAATGTCAATATTGCCCAGAGACAGGCTAGAGTTTGAGAAGAGCCCGCTACCCTTGATGGTATATGCCCTGTCTCGCACCTTTGTATCGTTCATTTCCAACGACACCATCATCGGGACAAATCCACAGTCGTGTGCATTACACGCAAACAGCGTGCTCAACAATGACTTACCCCTGCCGGTCCAACCGAGCATGACGATGAGGTCTCCTGGTGCAAACCCGCTGGGATATGCAGAATCGATGAAGGCTACCCCGGTTGGTATGCCCGGTAGTCCACCCATCGCTGCTGCACGCTCACGAACTTCGGCATAGTGTTTCTCTGCCGCATCGGTGTCCATGATGTTGATATCTGCTGCTCCACCGCTAAAACGGTTGAGACCGGATAGTGATTCTTGCATTTTTGCCAACACGACCGGTGATGCGTGCTCTTTGAGCGCAACATCGGCAGTAGACATAATTTGGTCAATTCGTGCCGCGATGTACTCGTTGCGGACGGTATCAAAATAATGTTCGGTATGACCCTCAACTGCTACTTCTTCGAAGTCACGAAACTTTTCCTGTACTACACTTACCTTGGGTAGTCCGTGATACTTCGCAACGTAGTCCTTAATATACGACACCACGTCTCCGTGGGAGACGAACATGTCGTCCACCCCGGCTTGTGCATAAAGCAGATTGAGGTCATTATTCTGTAGTACCGCGTTCAGGGCTAGCAATTCCGCGTTTCCCACTTAACCTCCACTGTTCAGCACGCTCTTTGGATTCGGCCATTAACTTGGCCGTGCGTGCTTTGTCTTCTTCTTGGTCTCTCTTGGCCTTCGCCAACCGATGATAGTTGTTGAAAAACCAATCAAGGTCATGTAGTCGCTCGCTGGACGTGGTGAAGTAGTAATCAAGGAGGTTTTGTGCTTCTTGGAAGTTTAATCCCCTTAGTACCGCGTCGAACCCCCAACGAGCCGACCAAATATTTACATCGGGCTCGCGCCCATAATGCTCTTTGTACCTCTTTCTAAAGTACGAAGTCAGGGCGTGGCAATCCTTTGCCGTGACCGCCATTAACTATTCGCAGCCTCGCGGTCAATCTCTTCTACGCGTGCTTGTACCAACGAATCTACCTTGGAGGTGACTCGTGCCACGGCATCATCAACGGACTCGCCCTCACGAACGGTGTCAGTAATCTCGTAGTATACTTTGGCATTCTCGAAGTTGCCTAGGTTACGAGTGTAGTGCAATCCATATGTTACGTTTGTCATTCCCATACTTTCGGTCTAAATGTAGGAATGAACTGGTCACCCTGCTTGACATACAGAATCTCTTCATCGCGCATTAATGCGCGCAACTCTCGTGGAGTCGGTAAGTCATAACCAGAAGTGACCAGTCCATCCTTTCTCGGCCTGCCTCTCCCAATGGAGGTAAAATACTTGTGCGCGGCCAGCACGTCTTCTTCTCGCCACATGTACTTATACTTGCGACGGTCTTCGTTAATCCCGTAGGTGTACGGGGGTTCTTCAATATCGCCCCTGATGATGGCGCGTTCAATCGCTACCCGTCCACGGTTTAGCAAGGTACACACCTGTACGGTAGTAAATGCCTTGGCGTGGTGATGCAGGGTATCAGTGTAGTTATACTTCACTATTCTACCGGTGGAATAGTTCCACGCGGTAAGCAAGTCGTTCCCTCGGTCAATGAGCAACTTTTTGTGTAGTTGGTCATTGAGAAAGAAGTAGAGCAGTCTCGGACGTTTTACCGCCCGTTTGTTGCCCGAAGTATTCCTGCCTGTTGAACGGCTAGCCATCTTCCTAGCGGTGTCTCCTTGTTAATGAATCTTCTATCTCCACAATGCAGACAGGATGTTTCAAATGATTGATTATCGCTAAAAACGGTATCAAGAAACACCCTGCCGCTTGTGCATCGATTGCACTTCAAATCAAATTCCTCTACTGTCTGGCGCTGCGGAAGCCGGTGAAACCGTCTTCGTGTTTTTGGTGACGGCTCCACTTGTGATGGAGGTCAACAGAGAAATCACAGCGGCGGTTACCGACAGTCCAATTGCGGAAGGCCAGTCGAACGCCAGGAACGGCGTCTGCGGGGCAACCAAGAAGATTGCCAATAGAGCCTGTGCGAACGTCTTGACAAAGCGTTCTACTGTATCCTTCCAGAATAATGTGGTGAACATAGTACCTCCTTAAAGTCTAAGTTGGTACTAGTCTATCACACATTCCTTCTCAATTCACAAAGACCTTGCCGTCTACTATACAGGTAAGCCCTTTTTCTGTGTGACGAACCGGCACAAACTGCAAGTGTGCCTTTCCGTCGATTACGTGGGCAATTCCAAAGCCCTTTTCCCATGCAGGATTTACCGTATATCTTAGGCCGTAGGCAGCGGGGTCACACAGGTGTCCGGTGCCCATGCCCACAAGTGAATTTCCTGTCATGGGGTATGACTTATACACTACCCCTCCGCGATGGTCATGGCCTCTTACGAGACTAATCCCATAGTTTTCAATGTCTGCTTTGACCCCAAGGCCGGTGGAAGTGGTGGTCACTCCATGATGTACATAGATACCGGCGTGCCGCTCCACTGGCGGAAGTTCATAGTGTCGCCAGGTGATGCCCAGGTCGTCAAGACCCCAAAGCATATTGGGCGTAACGTCGTCCTTGACCTCGGGTGCTTTCTTGTCGATATACTTGAAGATGCGAATGTCATGATTACCCAATGAGTTGTGAATATCCGCATCTTTGTGTGCTGCTCGCAGGTCGGTATAGAACTGCCTGGCACCGTCTGCGTTCTTCTTAATGAGTGGCAGGGGGTCGGTGTCTCTCGGTACCGGCTTTTCTGGTCGGTCTGCAAAGAGTTTCTCAGAATCCAACAAATCGTCAGGTTTTATCTTATCCCACTGCTTCTGCCAGTCGGCAAGTGCCTTGTCATCTTCTTTTTCTATGGCCTTTAGGTGAGAAAAGAACTCATCCGTTGTACCGTCGCTGAACGTACTGTACTCAAGTTGGTCATCAATATCTCCCACTACATCGATAGCATCCGGCTTCCATAACTTCATGACTTTGAACCACAGTTCGACTGCTCTCTTATCATGGTATGGAATCTGTAAATCACCGATGAAGGCCCATTTGAATGTGCCTGTTTGTGTCAATTTATTCCTTTAGTCTACGAAGCATTGCTGCAATAAAATCAGCATTGGCACTGTCTGAATCCTTATAGCCGATAACATAACCGATATAAAGAAACAGTAATGCCAGCCCCGTTAGTACCGCCAACAGACCGGCCCCCCATGCTACCGCTTCGGCGGGACTGTCAATATCTGGAATATCAACCAGCGGGTCGTCTGCTTCTGGGGCGGTGTCTGGAACCAGTGTACCATCTTCATTGTCTACCTGTCCAGTAGAACTAGGCAACGAAGTTGGAGAACTTTCTTCCGTTACCGTCTCGGTCACAGTGATGGTCTCGGGCGCTCCCGGGGCCGCTGTGACGGTCACGCTTTGAGTGGGGCCTGGGACTGGCACTTCAATTGTGCTCGTCTCTACAGGGGCTTCGATGGTCACAGTGACCCCTGGTAGAGGTGGGAGGGTGACAGTAGGTCCGGGTAGAGGCGGGAGAGTTACAGCAGGCCCGGTCGGAAGTGGGAAGGTCTCATTAAGGACTATAACGCCTGCGGCGGTACAAGTAATTTGCACCTTATGCGGGGAGACCTGAACCGAGGTGCAGTTGACTGCCTGGCCGACCGGAGCGGCCTGGACGGGTTGGTTGTAATGGTTATACAGCAGTCCGGCAGGGGCAACGGTCAGCAAAAGGACCAGCAGGACTGCGATGAGTGCATGCTTCACACGCCCAGTATAACATCTGCGGAATCCCAAACCAAGTCGCTCTTCATCAAATTACACCTATAATGAGCAGCGGTGACATTATTCCACGTATGTGTTCCGCCCTTGGAAATTGGAATAATATGCTCGATGGTGGCTGCCCGCCAGTCCGGCACACGACGGTTCTTGTCGATAGATTTACCACACAATCCACAAGTCCAATTACACTTGTCAAACAGAGCAAGCGCATCAATGGGGTCTCCCTGGGCGTAGACTGCACGTCGTTTTGGGGAGTAATACTGGATTCGTTTTCTGTTCTTCAACAAGAACTCCCAGGACTATTGTAAGTCCTGGGAGTCTTAAAGGCAAATTAAAAGCCCATAGCCTGCCACATGAGATATACGGGTTCGCTGAATACAGTACTGTTACTGTACGCCTTTCCAATTTTAATCTTGAACTGGAAGCCTCGATGGTCTGGAAAGTATTGTCCGATGCCATACACAGAGTGTTCGTATTTGGCACCCTGTGCGAGAATGGAGGTGGTAATCACTGGCTGAGCGCCCGGGGAGAATAACGATGTGAATGCGACCGTTCCGTAAACAACGCGGGGGGAACCTTGTGGAATATAAATTCGACCACACATCAACTTGATGTTGGTATCCCATACCCCTCCCCAGTCGGCGGTGTATTTTCCGTCTACCGCCTGGTCACGAAGATATACCGCGTTGTTGTTCATTTGGTTAAGGGTGTCTTCGTCCAGCAATTGTCCGGTACTAAAATTTACCGGGACGAACTGCTTGCTTAATCCGCTCAATCTAGTGTAGGTCCCATCTTATGAAGTCGTATCTCTTCCTCACTTACCCATACCGCGTCCCTGTGTGTAAAGCCAAGGTGGCCCAGCCAGTCGGGATTCGTTATGTGGCGAAGTTTGTTTTCAGATACTAAATACATGGTACCATCGCTCTGTGAATAAAGCAAACTACCGTTACGGAACTTCATCTTGTCCATGATTTTTAACTTACGGACCGCTGTACAATCTTCTGTGGTCTCTAATACGCGTTGTGGTGACCATGAGTCGAGAGCACGAGTGGTAGTGAAGCGATACCTCGTTGTGGTAGAGTATACGTAGAAGAATCCCTTTTCAGTCTTAAGAAAGGTGCCTGGTGGATACTCAGTCGGGAACGTCTGAGAGGGCGTCGTCTGGGAGTGGTTCGTCTTCCGGCGGCTGCGGGAAGAATTCCTGAACATTCGATTGGGCCTGTTCTTGTAAGTCGGTCACCTCTACGCGCAGGTCGGCAATCTGGTCCTCTTGTTGAACGACCTTTTGGCGATAGTGCTGTAGTTTTAACTGTAGAGTTCTTAGTTCTTTTTGTAGTTGTCCTACGTCTGGGGAATCTGTCATAGTCTATTAAATCTCTTCTCTTCTCTAGTAAAATTGTACACGAAGTCTAGTAGTCTTGTCAAGTACGTTGCTTGACCTTCTTTGGAGCCCTGGCCCACGACGGAAGGTGGGCATCGCAACAGAAGACCGTCACACCGGCGGCATCAAAGGTCCATTCCGCCTTTGCTTGGCACAATTTTACGAGATTTTCAGTATAATCGCAAATTTTCATAATATGATTCTATCATCCCACGTGCAAGACTGCAAAGAGGGGAATGTATTCGCCACTGGCTAGTGCTAGTTTAGTAGTGATAACCCTTCCACTAGGGTTACAGTCGAACCTGCTGGCAACAGGGTCACCGGCTGTGTTCAATTTATTCGTAGAGACGACCTGAATAGATGCGAAATCTGACCCATAGACCGTGGACGGAATCGTTGCAATCGTCGCTCCGGCACCAAGCGCGGCGGCGGTGACCACCAGGCCTCTGATATAAACGAAGTCTCCAATTCTCTTGGCTTGAGCATCTGCCCATCCAAAACCTACGTTATTAACGTTGGTTCCGAGAGTAAGTGCAATCCATCCAGTGCCAGTGGCTGTTACGTGACGAGCGGTAATGTCCCCCGCGCCAGTAATGACCAGACCGTTACTGGCCGTAATCTGAGACGCCGTACCGGAAGCCAGCGCTCCGGCAGTGCCGGAGGCATTACTAGTTCTTAGTTCAAGAATCTGTAAACTACTTCCTGCCGACTCGGGGAATTTGTATACTGTAGAACTTCCTGAGTAGAAAGTCAAACTGTTGGGAGAGTTGGTTCCCGTATTAGGAATAGTTACCCCATTAGGCAGTGATACTACCAGGCGAGAACGACGTGCGGTGAGCGTAGCGATGGTACTATTTGGCCCAGCAGTTCCAACGCCGGAGGTTGCATATCCAGGGTTTGTTCCGTCATAACGATAGGCGAGGCGTGACGTGATGGTGGCACCGGTGTCTTTGTGGGCCAACTTGGTGTGGTCATAAACAGTACCATCGTTCATGAAGGACTGGAAGTATCCAGCCGCGTCATTGGTGCTGGTTCCTCTATAAGCCACCCCTAGTGGCTGCTTGTTATTAGGAACCCACCAGGAGAATTGGTCATCTACAAACGCTGCACCAGTATCTCTCATAACAACCGTTACCGATGACCCAGCATTGTTCTGCCAGGTGATTGCCACATAAGTGCTGCCAGTGCCATAGTCGAACTGGCCCACCTCCATGGAAACCAGGCTGCCGGTCAGACCGGTGGCAGCAACACCAGCGTAAGTGATAGTCGCAGTATTAAAGCCTGAGTGCTTGTAAATCATCAACCAACCATCCAGACTAATCTTGGCAGTGTAGATATTTCCACCGTAGATTGCAATGGTTGGGAATCCGTGAACTCCGTTGTCATTTGTTTCACCGTACCACGAGTTGCTGGTTCCGTAAGCATCACCGGCGATTGGTCCACCGGCTCGGTTGATTCCTGTGCGCGTAATACTCTGGCGGTACCAACGGGTTCCTGCGGCGGGGAGGTTGTTATAGGTGAGGAAGTGGAAGTAGGTGGCATCCTGACACCAACCCCCGTAGGCAACGTCATTGTCTCCAACCAAGAAGGCCTCACTACACTTGAACCCAGTACCAGTGTCATAATGGGATGGCACGGTAACATTCTTGGTAATCGGTAGCACGTTGGTTCCGAAGAATGAGAAAATCATGTAATACTTGTCATTCACCGGGTCGTACTTCATGCCCGTGGGAGTGTTTATGTAGGGGTCAACAGACGGATTGTATAACACACCAAGATTATACAATTGTCCTTGGTTCCAGTTATAGTCAATTGCAGGAGCCGGTGGAATATAGGTGCCCGGGTTCAATTGCAATACCGCGCCAGAGCCTAGAGAGTTGTTGACTCCGAATAGACGGAACTCGTCAGCAATGTGAACGTCAGTGGCGAACAAGGAGCCAGAGAATCGAGCAGGACGTGACGGGTCTGTTGGCAATTCTACGATAGCAGTGCCGGACGCATTGTACAGTGTGACACCATCAGTTCCGGAGATACGAACCTTGCGACCTCGATAGATAGTGGCGGAAGGAGTTCCTGTGGCGGTGGCATTTGCACTAATAACAATACTGGTTGAAGAGTTCCAGGTGATGATAGTGGAATTGGCAGGGATGCCGGTGCCAGTAATAGTAACTCCCACGTCATCTGCATAGAACGCACCAGCAGAAGTGGTAACGGTAGCACTTCCATTGGTCGTGCTAACAGCGAAAGTAACTGGGTTGCTGGTTGTTTCGAACATACCGGCCAGACTGATACCGGAGGTGATGGTGCCACCAGCGATTGCTTCCGCAGAAAGCGTTCCGTCTTCAATGGCGTTTCCATTGAAACTCCCAATTGCAACGGCTCTGAATTCAGCCGTACCGTCGGCTCGCATAATCCAACCATCCGCCCCTGGTATATAAGTGGCTGACGCCATGTAGCCTTGTTTTGTAACATCAGGTGATGTAGTATTGCCGACGACGAGAGCGCCGCGCACCAGTGCATTACCGAAGGAGGCATTGCCCGCCATGGTGATGGCCCATGCCGGGTTCCCGTCGGGGTCTACCTTATATCCACCAAGACCTCCGTTAAGAGTTGAGTCCCAGACCTGAGCAATGGCAGTAGAGGTAATGGCTCCTGTTGTAATCATGGCACCGTCAATCTTGGTCAATCCTGGCGCGGTCCAAGGTGAAGGAGTGTTAAGTCCACCCATTTTTGCTTCCACCTGGAATCCATCAACATCGAATTGCGCTCCGGCGGTCGTTGTAGAGGATTGAATATAAACTATTCCACCAGTTGTGCCTGCCGGGGTGGTGACGACGAATGATACACGCTGCCAGGTATTGCTTGAAACGGTTGGGGTGACGGGGGTGCTAGCAGTGTTGGTATTTGATGGTACGCATCTAATACCAAGATTTACCGAGGTCGAGACCGCGCTGCGGTTTCTCACATATGCAGAGACAATATAGACAGTGCTCGGCTCTAATGGGAATGACGCAACGCTGGTGTTGGGTGCTAGATATGCGTAGAATTGTGAAGCGGCCCCGGCCCTCGCTAGGGTCAATGACTGTGTACCAAACTTCGGTACTACAGTAGTTACAGTCATGGTGCCGTTGGTAATAGTGGAATTAGTAGGATAGTAACTTTCTGGAAGTTCGAAGTCCGCAATAGCACCGGGCAAGACGTTCTGTCCTTGTTGAATTTGCAGAGCAGCAGCCGCAATAGTTCCCGAGCCTACATATAGGCCATTAACATCTAGAATATATCCATTACCGCTGGCCCCCGAGAACGTGGTTCCTGTAAATCCACCACCACGAATATATGCAGTACCGGCTGCACCGGTTACGGAGATTCCACCGGCAACAGTAAGTGTTCCTCCTAGAGAGGTTGTTCCTGAAACAGTCGTACTGCCACCAATTGTATTAGTACCGGCAATATTGACATTGCCTGTAGAAGCAACAACAGAGAACGTCTCTGTAGTACCGCCGCTGTACCCACGAATTCCAGTAGAGTCAATCTTGTACCCGGCTGGACCACCACCGACACCGATATTAGATGCTGTTCGGAAATTACCACCAGTAATGATAGAAGAAGAATTACCTTGTAGATTACCTCTAACTGTTATATTATTGAATTCGGCGCTTCCGTCAGACCAAATTCTCCAACCGGCAGAGCCGGTGGTGAAAGTAAACGCACTAAGATAAGAGCCTGTACCGTCCCCAGATGAACCAACAATAGATGCACCACGGACCAATAGGTTCTGGAAAGTCGCAGCACCATTCAGAGGAATAGACCATAGAGGTGTCCCGCCTATTCCTGTATTTGAAGTAGAAATAATAGAGCCCGTACGGATTAGTGCACCATCAATAGAGGTAATGCCGGGAGCAACCCATGGCCCCGGAGTTGTTTGTCCAAACTTTTCTTCAACTTGGAGCGCGTCCGCAGTGTAGTCAAATGCTGCATGGGTCATCGTAAAGTATGGTCTGATGCTTGTTACACCAACTGGCGGTACAAAGGTTGAATAGATACGCGTCCACCCGGAGACAGATGACGGAACCGTAACTACATTATTTGTAATGCCTGTGCTTGTGAAGTTTCCAGACTGGTCGATATAGCCAAACGAACCGGCAGCGGCAGTAGTAGTGTTATTTCTAGCCCAGAATGAAATGAAATAGGTATGTCCTTGTTCAACAGGTACCGCCTCGGTGATAACATTGTTAGTAAAACCGAATCCCCTTGCCGTGCCCGATGCCCCGGACCAGGACACCCTTAGTGCCCTGGTACCAATATAGTAGTTGGTCGTATCAACTGCTTGAACAGCCGCGTTGATTGAACCATATCCCGTAACTTCTACAGAGGCCCAAAGAGCGGGCAGCATGTTATTGCCAGACTGAATTCGCAATGCAGCAGCCTCGATAGCACCCGTTGTGACGGTAAGGCCAGAACCAGATAGTTCGAATCCGGTACCGACAATTTTGGCATTTGCGCCAGACAGAGTAATGGTATTGGTACCACTAATGGTACCTGCGACGAGCGCCGACGCACTAATGATACCCTGGTCGATTCTGATACCATCGTTCCCTAAGTAGAATCCAGCACCCGACGGGTTAGTTGCTTGAGTTGTTCCAGTGTAGGTATTAGATTTTAGATACCCACCGTTTAGAATAAGATTAGCACCAGCACCAATGGTGATAGCGGCTCCCAGTGTTCCGGCAGTCAAAGTATCAACTTTGACACTACCGTTGTAGATAGTAAGACCTGATTCATTAAGTCTGAATCCTGTAGATGAACCGTTCCAGTTGGCGGATTGAATTGTTCCGCCCGTGTTGATAATAAGGCTGTTAAGAATTCCGGTACCGGAAACCAAGGTGTTTGCATTTACAACGCCGCTCCTGATATCCAAACCAGTATCACTAAGACTGAATCCTAGTGTAGTTCCGTTGTAGTTTGCAGACCTAATCCATCCACCAGAATTGATGGTAAGGTTGGATATAAACGCCAGTGTTGTGCTTAGTTTTTCACCGGTAATAGCACCATCAACAATAAGTTCTCCACCGTTCTTCCTGCGCACAACAACGTCATCAATCCAAACGCTACCTGCGGTGTGAGAAGCAGTGCCGAGGGATGCAGACATGCTGTAGACACCGGCTGGTACAGTAAAGGTGGTCGTTCTCTTAATCCAGGTATCAGTCGTCAATTCGGCAGCGCCGTAAACAAGCGAGGCTATGTGGGCTCCGCCAGGCTGTACTGCGAAACGAAGTTTGGAATTACTAGAATCTCCGTTGTAGTCAGACGTTTTTCTTGCCCATAGTTCGGCGTAAAACTGGTCTCCCGGCTGAACAGGAATTGTGGTATTGTAATCAGATGTTGCGGTTGCAGTGAATTTAAGAGATTTACTTCCGCTACGAAATTGGTCTGTAGCAACAGTAATATTGCCCGGGAGAGACCAGGCATGGTCGCCTTCAAAATTTGAACCAGGAAACAGGTTTGTGAAGTCCCCGATAGACAAATGCTTGACCCCGATGGTATTTGCGCCAATTCTGTCAGCGTCAAGAATGCCGGTATTAATTTTACCAGCATCCAAATTAGCAATCTTGGCATTGTCAATGGTGGCGTCTGCAATTTTGGCATTGGTAATCGCTGCATCATCAATGATGGCGGTCTGAATGACTTTTCTGATTTCAACTTTGTC
>Ga0299913_10001747_pt1 | contig 16484 bp, 13 predicted proteins | sample RVTome_9_FD_201360 | JGI IMG/M metagenome (GOLD analysis project Ga0299913, IMG submission 201360) | Soil microbial communities from uranium-contaminated site in the Upper Colorado River Basin, Wyoming, United States - RVT155D38 (version 2) ... | reverse complement strand
GCCGCTGGGCGACCGGGTCGTCATTCAGCCCACTCCGCGCGAGGAGATGACCAAGAGCGGGATCGTCCTGCCCGACACGGCCAAGGAGAAGCCCCAGGAGGGCAAGATCATCGCTGCCGGCCCCGGTCGACTGACCGATGAGGGCAAGCGCGAGCCGATGGACGTCAAGGAAGGCGACACGGTCCTGTATGCCAAGTACGCCGGGACCGAGTTCAAGATCGACAGCGAGGAGCTGCTGATCGTCAGCCAGAAGGACATCCTGGCCATCGTCCAGTCCTAGTCGGTAACGCGCCCAGCGGCGCGACCGACCGCTTCATTCTTTCAGGAGGTTTCACTCAACGTGGCAAAGCAACTCATCTTCGACGAGACCGCTCGTCGCTCGCTCAAGCGCGGCGTCGACCGGCTCGCAGATGCTGTCAAGGTTACCCTCGGTCCCAAGGGCCGCAACGTGGTGCTCGACAAGAAGTTCGGCTCGCCGACGATCACCAATGACGGCGTCACGATCGCGCGCGACATCGAGCTCGAGGATCCGTTCGAGAACATGGGCGCGCAGCTGCTCAAGGAAGTCGCTACCAAGACCGACGACGTCGCCGGCGACGGCACCACGACGGCGGTCGTGCTCGGGCAGGCGCTCGTCACCGAGGGCCTCAAGAACGTCACCGCCGGCGCCAACCCGATGATCGTCAAGCGCGGCCTGGACAAGGGCGTCGAGCGCATCGTCGAGGAGCTCAAGAAGAACGCCCGGCCGGTCGACAACCGCGAGCAGATCTCCGCCGTGGCCGCGATCAGCGCGGCTGATCCCGAGGTCGGCGAGGTCATCGCCGAGGTGATGGACAAGGTCGGCAAGGACGGTGTCATCACCGTCGAGGAAGGCCAGTCGCTCGGGCTCGAGAAGGAATACACCGAGGGCATGCAGTTCGACCGGGGCTACATCTCGGCCTACTTCGTGACCAATCCCGATCGCATGGAAACGGTCCTCGAGAACCCGGCCATCCTGATCACCGACAAGAAGATCTCCAGCATCCAGGAGCTCCTGCCGGCGCTCGAGAAGAGCGTCCAGCTGGGCAAGCCCGTGTTCATCGTGGCCGAGGACATCGATGGCGAGGCACTCGCCACGCTGGTTGTCAACAAGCTGCGCGGCACTGTCTCTGTGCTCGCCGTCAAGGCCCCCGGCTTTGGCGATCGGCGCAAGGAGATGCTGCGTGACATGGCCATCCTGACGGGCGCCAACGTCATCAGCGAGGAGGTCGGCCGCAAGCTCGACTCGGTCACGGCCGAAGACTTCGGCGCCGCCCGCCGCGTGGTCGCGACCAAGGACGACACCACCATCGTCGATGGCGGCGGCAGTGCCGACGCGATCAAGGCGCGCATGACCCAGATCAAGGCGCAGGTCGAGGAGACCACCTCGGACTACGACCGCGAGAAGCTCCAGGAGCGCCTCGCCAAGCTGGCCGGCGGCGTGGCCGTCATCAAGGTTGGCGCCGCGACAGAGGTCGAGCTCAAGGAGAAGAAGCACCGCATCGAGGATGCGCTCTCGACCACCCGCGCGGCGGTCGAGGAGGGCATCGTCGCTGGCGGCGGCACGGCACTGGTGCAGGCCATCCCGGCGCTCGACGGGCTGAAGCTCGAGGGCGACGAGATGATCGGCGTCAACATCCTGCGCCGCGCGCTCGAGGCACCTGTCCGTCAGATCGCCGAGAACGCCGGCCAGGAAGGCTCGGTCATCGTCGCCGCCGTCAAGCAGCAGACAATCGGCCACGGCTTCGACGCCCTGCGCGGTGAGTACGTCGACATGTTCGAGAAGGGCATCGTTGACGCCGCCAAGGTCACTCGCTCCGCTCTCCAGCATGCGTCGTCGATCGCCGGCATGGTGCTGACGACCGAGACGCTGGTCACTGACCTGCCCGAGAAGAAGGAAGGCGCAGCTGCCGGAGCCGGCCACGGCCACGGCGGCGACATGGACTTCTAGTCGGCCACAATTGAACTGACCACAGGCGAGCCCGGATCGCGGATGCGATCCGGGCTCGCTTCTTGTCTGGCAAAGAGCAGCCGGCCGGCGCTCCTATGGTCTGATCAGTCCTCGCCAAGGGCGTACGCGACCGCATCGTCGTCGGACATCTGGCGTCCTTCGGCCAGCAGTTGCTCTAGCGTGGTGGCATCCAGCTGCTCGCGCAGCACCGGCCGCGGCTCGACCCGGTTGATCAACTCGGGTGGCGCCTGGCCACCCGACTCCTCGACCAGCCGCTCTCCGGCGCCGACAAGCCGCGCGGCGCGCTCGTAGCGACCCTCGAGCGCCTCGATCGCGGCGAGGTCGAGCAGCGCCGTCGAGAGTGAGGTCGGGTCGTGGTGCTCGAGGGCTAGCGTGAGGAACTCGCGGTTCAGCCGACGTGTTTCGTTGAGCCGTCCGAGCTGCATCAACGCGCGCTCCTTGACCGAGAGGGCATTGCGCAAGCCGAAGCCCTCGTCGAACCGCCGGAAGTCGGCCGTGGCCTGGTCGAGAATGGGCAGTGAGTCTTCGTGCTGACCACGAAGCGTGGCCATCATGCCGATGCCCATCCTGGCCCAGGCCGTCCCGATCTGGTTGCCCATCGCTTCGTAGATGGTCCGGGCCTCGCCATACGCCTCGACCGCCCCCTCCCAGTCCTGCTCGATGGCACGTGTGTAGGCGAGGCTGTAGAGCGTGTCGACCTCGAGAGTCCGATCGGCCACTGCTCGCGCGATGCTCAGCGCCTCCTCGTACGACGCACGAGCCGTTTCATAGTCTGTCTGCCAGTAGGCCAGTCCGGCCAGGCCAATCAGCGCCTTGGCGCGGGCCGGCGTCACCTCGGCGGCGGTTGAGCGTGCCAGCAGGCCAGCCAGGATGGAGCGGCCCTCGCGCAGGTGGCCGCGCACGTGCCAGAAGCGCCAGACGGCACCGGCGGTCGCCAGCGCCGCCTGCGCCTCGTGCTCGCCAAGCCACGCCAGGGCGGCGCGAATGTTCGCGTGCTCGCGCTCCAGCCGATCGGGCCACTCGGCACCGCGGGTGATGTGGGCCTCGGCCTCGTCGACCAGCCGGGCGAACGTCTCCGCGTGGGCGCGTGCCGTCGTCTCTTGCTCGGCGCTGGACGCGAGCTGTTCGAGGCCGAACTCACGGATCGTCTCGAGCATCCCGAAGCGAGGCTCGGCCGTCGTCTCTAGGGCGCGGATAAGGCTGTGGTCGAGCAACCGTGCCAAGCCGTCGAGAACATCGAGCGGCACCGCACCGGCCGCCTCGACGACCGGCTGGGCATCTTCCAGCCGCCAGCCGGCGACGAAGATTGCCAGGCGACGGAAGAGCGCCTGCTCGGCCTCGTCGAGCAGGTCGTAGCTCCAGGCAATCGCTCCGCGCAGTGTTCGCTGGCGGTCGGTGCGATCAGCGGTCGTCGACAGGAGCAGGTCGAGACTGCGCTCGAGCCGCTCGAGCAGCGCGCCGACGGGCAGCAGCTTGACGCGCGACGCGGCCAGCTCGATGGCCAACGGCAACCCGTCCAGGCGGGCACAGATCTCGACTATCGCGCGCGCGTTGGTCGCCGAGAGCTCGAAGTCCGGCCGGACGGCGCGCGCCCGTTGGACGAACAGCGCGACCGCCTCGGATTGCGACAGGTACTCGAGCGCCGAGTCCGGAGCGGGAACTGCCAGCGGCGGAACAGGCATCTCCTGCTCGCCGGTGAGATGAAGCACGATCCGGCTGCTGACGACGATCTTGAGCTGCTCCGTCCGGTCGAGCAGTTCGGCGACGATCGGCGCCGCCTCGACGATCTGCTCGAAGTTGTCTAGCACCAGCAAGGCGTCGCTGTGCCGGAGCTCATCGAACAGGGTGTCGAGCGCGCCACGACCCAATTGCTCGGCGAAGCCGAGCGCCTGCCGGATGGTGGGCGCCACCAGCTCGGGGTCGGTGATCGGCGCCAGGGCGACAAACGCCACGCCATCGCTGAACTCGTCGCTGACTCGCCGGGCAAGGGCGATCGAAAGCCGCGTCTTGCCCGTGCCGCCGGGTCCGGTCAGCGTAAGCAGGCGGGTGCCGGAGAGCAGCTCGGCCGCGCGCGCCAGCTCCGCCTCACGACCGATGAAGCTGGTCTGCTCGGTGGGCAGGAGGTCGAAACGAGTAGCGAGCGCATGGAGCGGCGGGAACCGCGTGGGCAGGTCGGGAATGACGAGCTGGTAGATGTGTTCCGGCCGATCGAGATCCTTGAGCCGGTGCTCGCCCAGATCGAGGATCGTGACACCCTCCGGCAGCAGATCGCGCACCAGGTCGCGTGTCGTAGCCGAGAGCAGCACCTGGTCGCCGTGGGCCGCGGTGGAGATGCGCGCCGCCCGGTGGATGTCGAGCCCGACGTATTCGCTCTCGGTCATCCCGACCTCGCCGGTATGGACACCCATGCGCACTCTGACATGCGCTCCCTGGGGCCAGTCGACGCTGCTCAGGCCGCGCTGCGCGCTCACCGCAGAAGTGATCGCCTCGACGGCGTCCGGGAACACGGCAAAGAATGAGTCGCCTTCTGTCTTGACCACCACGCCGTGGCAGGCCTCGATCGCCGCTCGAACCAGCCGATGATGCTCGCCGAGTGCGCGAGCGTAGTCGCCGCTGCCCAGTTGCTGGAGCAGCCGCGTCGAGCCCTCGATGTCGGTGAACAGCAGCGTCAGCGTGCCGGTCGGCAGATCGGCCATCGTCGGGCCCAATCTACATCGCTTGAACGCCCTCCGGCGAGAGGTTCGGTCGGCGAAGGCGACTGATCAGGTGTCGGCGCGTGCCTCCGGCGGCCGGCGCCGGCCCCACGGAGCCGGCACGAACACCAAGACGATCCCGATGCCCAGCCCGACCAGGATCATTAGCCAGGGCGTCAGCGGCCCGAGGGCATAGAAGCCGTAGATGATCGAGGCGAGCGCGAGGCCCGATCCCCAGCAGGATGCCGCCGAAGTGTGCGTCCCTCATCACGGTCGCCCGCGGCGTGCTCCCTCGGGCACGGCATCACCATATAACTCACCTGTGTCGTGATGTAGGTGGTTTGACGGGCCGTGGGCGCTCATCGGATCGGCCCGGCGGCAGTAGGATCGATCGATGACTGAAGCTGGCGAGCGCGAGGCAGATCCACGCGAGCCGGACCTGGCCCCGCTGCCCGACGAGGCGCCGGGCGACGACCTCGAGCAGGCCGAGGTAGGCCCAGATCCACGTGCCGGGCGTCGATCCCGGAGGCGCGCCGCCTCCACCGAAGCGGGGGCTGAGGCACCCCACTTTGCCGACTGGTTCTCAGCCCGAGCGTCGATGGCGTCCGGTGCGCCCGAAGCGCAGCCAGCGCATGAGCCGGACGAAGGCCGCCAGGCGCTGGCCGCGCGCATCGTGGCGCGCCTGAACCCGGAGCAGGCGCGCGCAGTGACAACGACCGACGGTCCGCTGCTCATCCTTGCCGGCGCCGGCTCAGGCAAGACGCGCGTGCTCGCCCATCGTGTCGCCTACCTCATCGGCGTCAAGGACGTGCGCCCGTGGCAGATCCTGGCCGTGACGTTCACCAACAAGGCCGCGGCCGAGATGCGCGCGCGAATCACGGCACTCGTCGGTGACAAGGCGCGCGACGTGGCCATGGGTACGTTCCACTCGCTGTGCGCGCGCGTGCTGCGCCGCGACGGAAGCGCCATCGGCATCGACCCGCGCTTCGCGATCTACGACACCGACGACCAGACCTCGACCATGAAGCTCGTCATGCGCACGCTCGAGCTGGCGGGCTCGAGCGAGCTCAAGCCGCAGGCCATCCTGGGCCAGATCGGGCGCTGGAAGAACGATCTAGTTGGGCCCGAGCAGGCGGCAGCCGTGGCACGTGGCTACCACGAGGAGATGGCGGCGCGCGCCTACGAGCGCTACCAGGCCCGCCTGCGCGAGGCCAGCGCGCTCGATTTCGACGACCTGCTCAACGAGGCCGTGCGCCTGCTCGATGAGGCGCCCGGGGTCCTGCGCCACTACCACGATCGGTGGCGCTACCTGCACGTCGACGAGTACCAGGACACCAACCGGTCGCAGTACCTGTGGATCCGCCACCTGGCCGGCGAACGCAAGAACGTCGCCGTGGTCGGCGACGACGATCAGAGCATCTACTCGTGGCGCGGCGCGGACCTGCGCAACATCCTCGACTTCGAGCGCGACTATCCCAACGCGACCGTGGTCAAGCTGGAGCAGAACTACCGTTCGACGCAGCTGATCCTCGACGCCGCCCACGCCGTCGTGTCGCGGAACGAGGCGCGCAAGGACAAGAAGCTCTGGACCGAGAACCCGCGTGGGGTCCTGATCGAGCGCTTCGAGGCCGATTCTGAGGACGAGGAAGCCGAGTGGATCGCGCGCCAGATCGAGGCGCTCGCCGGTGGGCGTGGCGCGGGCGGCTCCTTCCTCGCCCGGCGCGCCGACGAGGGCGACGAGCGCCAGTACCGGTTGCGCGACGTTGCCGTGATGTACCGCACCAACGCGCAAAGCCGCGCGATCGAGGAGGCGTTCCTGCGCTACGGGCTGCGCTACCAGCTGGTCGGCGGCACGCGCTTCTACCAGCGGCGCGAGGTCAAGGACGCGCTGGCCTACCTGCGCGTCCTGCGCAGCGACTTCGATGCCGCCGCGTACGAGCGGATCATCAACGTTCCCACACGGGGTATCGGTGAGAAGACGGTTGCCGCCGTGCGCGCGGCGGCGGCTGGACTGGGCGGCAACATGTGGCAGGCGCTGGTCGAGCTGGCCGGATCCGACGAGACCGCCGGCCGGACCAGGAATGCGATCGGCTCGTTCGTCGACATGGCCGCGGCGCTGCGCCGGCGCGTTGGGGTGCTCGAGTTGCCCCAGCTGCTCGATGCGCTGCTCGAGCAGACCGGCTACCGGGCGATGCTGCTCGACGGCTCCCAGGAGGGCGAGGACCGCTGGGCGAACCTGCTCGAGCTGCGCGAAGTGGTAACCCGGTATGCCGACCTGGAGCCCGAGGACGCGGTCGACCGGCTGCTGGAGGAGACGGCGCTCGTCGCCGACCAGGATTCGTACCAGCGCGACGCCGACGCGGTGACGCTCATCACGCTCCACGCGGCCAAGGGGCTCGAGTTCGACGCTGTCTTCATATCCGGGCTCGAGGAGGGCGTGTTCCCACACTCGCGCGCCCTGGAGGACGAGCGCCAGATGGAGGAGGAGAGGCGGCTGGCGTACGTTGGCCTGACACGTGCCCGCCATCGGCTGTACCTGACCCACGCGGCTATGCGCGCCACGTGGGGCAGGGGCGGGTTCTCGGTCCCGTCGCGCTTCCTGCTCGAGATCCCCGCCGACCTGGTGCACGGCCCACGCCTGGTTGCGCTCGACGACGAGGACGAGGACCAGCGGCCGGATGAGGAACGTGGCGGCAGCGGATACGACCTCAACCACATCCTGGGTGCGCGCGGGGGATCGCGGCTGGTCGGCCGGCGCAGTCCATGGGGAGCCAACGGAGCCTCTGCCGGCCGTCGGGCTCTGCCGCCCGGCGGCGGCTACGCGCCGCCGCCGGGGGCGCCACGCGAGGGCGAGCAATTCCGCACGTCACGCGACCTCAGCGCGCGGCGCGCAGCCCATTACGGCACGGACCGAGAACGGCCGGAGCCCCACGTGCCGCGTGCCGTGATGCCTCCTCGGCCGGTAGTGCCCGGGGAGCGCCGCTACCGCGATGGCGACCGCGTCCGCCACGCCGCGTTCGGCGAGGGCACGGTCGTGACATCCAAGCTGACGCGCGACGACGAGGAGGTCACCGTGGCCTTTCCCGAGCGTGGCGTCAAGAAGCTGCTGGCCAGCCTGGCGAACCTCGAGGTGCTCGGCTAACCCGCGCCGGCCACCTCGGGCGAGTAATCGATCAGGTCCAGCTCACCCGGTGAGCGGCCCTCAGAACTGAGCAGGGCTGCCGCCTCGGCGCGATGCTGCGTCCCATGGTTTACGACGTGCACGAGCATCTGCCAGACGGGCGTGCCCTCGAAGGACTGGGCGACGAACTCGTCGGTCAAGGTGGCCAGCCAATCGTCGACAGCAAGCCATTCCTCCTGCCAGCGCCGGCGAAGCTCGTCGACACTCAACAGCGGTTCCTTCTCGGGCTCTGGCCCTGCACTCTCAAACTCGCTCTGAAACGCGATGCGCCAGCGCTGTGACGCGCCCAGCTGATGGACGAGGATCCCGCCCAGCCCGCGCTCGTCGACTACGTGCGTGCGCTGCCAGGCGGCAGGATCGAGCCTCTCCAGCTTGTCGAGAACGCGCCGCGTTGCCCAGCGGTCGTATCCAAAAAGGAAGCGGATCTCGTCGGCGTGCATCTTTCCTCCACATAGACCTGCCTCAGCCAGGCCCACGATAAGCCGATCCTCACCCGATAGCATGGCGTCGCGATGAGCGCCCCATCGAAGACGGCGGCAGCGGAGGAGTCGACGCCCGCGCCCGGTTCAACACGCGACGAGTACCTGGACGCGAGCGCCAACGCGCGCCACTTCCAGACATTGCGCTTCGCGCAGCTGACGGTCTTTTTCGCCGTCACCGGCGCCCTTCTCGCGACCAGCTTCACGACCGCTGCCGCGCCGTCGAGCCAGCTGGGCGCGATCAGCCTGAAGATTGGCGGTCTCGTCGTGACCGCCCTGTTCCTGGTCCTGCAGGAGCGAACGATGGCCTACTGGCGCCATTTCGTGCGCCGCGCAGCCGAGCTGGAAGCGGGGCTCGGCTATCGCCAGTACTCCGGGCGCCCGGCGGAGCCATTGATCACGGGCCACCGGGCGATGGAGCTGCTCTTCGTCGGCGTGGGTGTGTTCTGGGCGCTCACGCTGGTGCTGCCTGCCAGCAGCTGACTCGAATCTCTGCGGTGCGTCCGGGCAACACTTGACGCCCGCAGATCTTGCTCAGCCGTACTCGGCCGTGGATAGTCAGGTGCAGTTAGGTGCCGTGCTGAGTATCCGGGAGGTTTGTATGTTCGCTTTTCGTCGACTGTCGACCCTGGCTGCTGCCGGGCTTATGACGCTGCTACTTGCAGGACCCGCCGCGGCGAAGCCCGTTGCGTGTGTCGGAGCCGGTTGGGTGGCTCCAGATCCGGCGACCATTACGACGCGAACGGCCGACGGCGTCACATTCGTCAAGTTCGAGTTCTTCGGCGAGCACTCACTCTGCTTGGCCGACGGGACCGAGGTGTCGGGCACCCTCGCGGGCCAGCTTTGGCAACGTGTCGGCAAGAACGGCTCGATAAAGATGCGCTTCAATGAAACCCTGTCGGTCGATGGCGGAACGCTCAACTACCGCGGCAACGCGACCCTCAACGGTGCCAGCTGGAGAAGCCACGTCCGGACCGTCGGAGTGGGCACGGGAGCATTGGCCGGAATCCATGGCCAGGGGACGTTCTCGCCCGTCGACCCGGTCACCGGGGCTTTTGCTGACGAGATCTTCTACGTCTATCGCTGAACACTTGCACGCGGGTTCATCGAGCGCAGTTGGGAAAGGAAACTGGCGCCTGACCCTATCCTGACGGCGTGCACAAAGCCCCCGATATCGACGCGATGGACACATCGCGACGGCCCGCCGACCCAGCGCGGCGGGCCGCTCATCTACGCGAGCAGATCGGGCGCGCTAATCGCGCCTACTACGAGCTCGATGCGCCCGAGATCAGCGACGCCGATTGGGACGCGATGTTCCACGAGCTCGTGCAGCTCGAGGAGGAGCATCCCGAGCTGCGCACGCCCGACTCGCCGACAAAACGCATCGGCGGCGCGCCGAACGTGCAGCTCGCCGAGGTACGCCACTCGGTTCCGATGCTGTCACTCGGCAATGCGTTCTCGTTCGACGAGCTGCGCGCTTTCGACGCGCGCATCAGGCGGCTGCTGGGGGTGGAAGACGAGGAGCAGGTCCGCTACACGACCGAGCTGAAGATCGACGGGCTGGCCGTCGCCGTGCGTTACGAGGCTGGCCGTCTGGTGCTGGGCGCCACGCGCGGCGACGGCACAGCCGGCGAGGACGTCACGCCGAACATCCGCACGATCGAGGCCATTCCCCGGCGGCTGGCCGAGCCCGTCAGCATCGAGGCGCGGGGCGAGGTGTACATGCCCAAGGCCGAGTTCGCGCGCATCAACGCCGAGCGCGAGGAGGCCGGGCTGGCGCTGTACGCCAACCCGCGCAACAGCGGCGCCGGCTCGCTGCGTCAGATCGACCCTGCAGTGACGGCCAGCCGGCGCCTGTCGGCCTGGTTCTACGTCCTGCTGGAGGAGGGGACGGCCGATGCGCAGTCGGCTGCCCTGCGTCGCCTGGAGGCCCTCGGGCTGCCCGCCGAGCCCAATCGTGAGTCGGGGCTTGATCTGGAAGGGGTTATCGACTTCATCGAGCGCTGGCAGGCGCCGCGCCACGACCTGCCGTACGAGACGGACGGCGTGGTCATCAAGGTGGACGGCTTCGAGCAGCAGCGCCGGCTGGGGATGGTGTCGCGCGCGCCGCGCTGGGCCGTCGCGTTCAAGTACGCGCCCGAGCAGGTCGAGACGGTCGTCGAGGACATCGTGCCCTATGTCGGTCGCACCGGGACTCTCACGCCCGTGGCGCACCTGGCGCCGGTCAAGGTCGCCGGCTCGACGGTCGCTCGGGCGACCCTGCACAACCTCGACGAGGTGCGCCGCAAGGACGTGCGCATCGGCGACCACGTCGTGCTGCACAAGGCGGGCGACGTGATCCCGGAGGTCGTGCGCGCGATCACCGAACGACGGACCGGCGCCGAGCGCGAGTTCGAGATGCCGGCTGTCTGCCCGGTGTGCGGCACGGCCGTGGTGCGTGACCAGGACGCGGTGCGCCACTACTGCCCCAACACGGCCTGTCCGGCACGTGTGGGACAGGAGTTCGGCCATTTCGTCGGCCGGGGCGCGATGGACATCGAGGGCGCCGGCTGGAAAGTGCTCGTGCAGCTGCTCGAGCGCGGCCTGGTCAAGAGGCGTGGCGACTTCTTCAGGCTGAGCGTCGAGGACCTCGAGTCGCTTGAACGGTTCGCGCGCAAGAGCGCCGAGAATCTGCACCGAGCGATCCAGCAAGCACGCGTTCGGCCGCTCTTCCGGATCATCAACGGCCTGGGCATCACGCAGATCGGCGAGCAGACGGCGATCGACATGGCCACGTGGATCGCGCGCCGGTGGCCCCCAGGCGATGAGGAGCGGATGGGCGGTCCCAAGGGCTGGCTGGCTCGCGTCGCGCGCGAGCTGCGCCAGGTGCCGCCGGGGGTATTCGAGGAGATCGCCGGCGTCGGGCCAACCGTTGCCGCCAGCCTGGCCCGCTGGTTCAGCGATCCGGCCACCGCTGGCGTCCTCGACGACCTGGTCGCGGCCGGGGTCGAGCCCGAAAGACCCGCTCCGGCTACGGTCGACGCCGGCGCCGGGGCGCTGGCCGGAAAGTCGATCGTCGTGACCGGGACGCTCGAGGGATTCGATCGCCAGCAGGCGGAGGCGGCAATCAGGGCAGCGGGAGGCAAGCCGGCCGGCTCGGTCAGTCGGAAGACCGATTACCTGGTTGCCGGCGAGAACGCCGGAACGAAGCTGGCCAAAGCGCAGGAGCTGGGCGTCCCGGTGCTCGACGAGGACGGTTTCCGGCGACTGCTCCAAACTGGTTCCATCGAGTAGCGAACGGAGGAGCTGATGACTGATGAGCGCCGGGCTTATGAGCGCTTCGAGAGCGCGACTCTGCTGGCGCAGCAGATGGTCAAGGGCGAGCCATACGTGGAGTTCCTGCGCCGCGATTCGATGAGCGCCGGGATTTACGTTCTCGATGCCGGCGCCGACGATCCCCAGCAGCCGCATGGCCAGGACGAGCTGTACTACATCATCGAAGGACGCGCGGTCCTTGAAGTGGCCGGCGAGCAGCGACCCGTTCAGCCGGGCAGCATCGTCTTCGTGGCCGCCGGAGTCGCGCACCGCTTCCACAGCATCGCCACCAAGCTCTCGATGCTGGTCGTGTTCGCGCCGCCCGAGACACCATCCGAGACCCCATAGCGTCGTCGGCGTGACGTTCGGCCTACCTGCGCGGGCCGTTGCACCCTCGCGAGCGAGCGGCTCGGACTGGTCAACTCAGGGACATGATCGGCTTCCTGGCACGTCCGGGCTCTAGCCACGCTCGGATCCCGGATTGGCGACGCTACGTCGAGCGCGCCACCGTCCGCGAGGTGCTGATGGGCGCCCAGGACAACCTGACCAACGTCCTTGCGGTCGTGCTCGGCGTGACGATCGGCACCGGACGTGCCGACTTCGTCGCCCTGGCCGGCCTTTCGGCCGGCATCGCCGAGGCCATCTCGATGGGCGGAGTCCTGTACAACTCCACGCGCGCCGAGCTGCGGTTCACGCGCGACGACGCGGAGGCGCGGCCTGCGCCGGTCATGTCCGGTCTCATCACCTTTGCGGCGGCGCTGGTGGCCGGCCTGATCCCGCTCATACCCTTCATCTTGCTGCCGGTGGGGTTGGCCGTGATCGTCTCGCTCGGCGCGTCCATCTTCGGCCTGTTCGTGCTCGGTTCGCTGACCGGTCGCATCAGCGGCGATGCCTGGATCGCCGAGGGAGTGCGCCTGGTCATCGTGGCCGGGCTCGCCGCAGCCGCAGCCGCATTGATCGGGGTCTTCCTGCAGGTCGCCTGATCCCGGCCACCGCTCGACGGCCGCTATCCTTCGCCGGTGGCCAACCTTTCTCGCAAGGACGTCGAGCACGTCGCCCATCTTGCCCGCCTGGGCCTGACCGATGACGAGCTGGGCACGCTAGAGGGCCAGCTGAACCACATCCTCGACCAGTACGCGGTGCTGGCCGAGCTGGAGACGGACCAAATCGCGCCAACCGCACAGACGATCGAGCTGGAGAACATCCTGCGCAAGGATGAAGTCCGGCCCGGCCTGGCGGCGGAAGAGGTGCTCGCGCTGGCACCTGAGCGCGCCGGACCCTATTTCCTGGTGCCGCCCATCCTGGGCGAGCACGGCAACTGAGGCGGCGGACGCGGCCCAGGCCATGAGCACCGACCTGACACGCCTGCACGCACACCAGATGGCCGCCGGCCTGCGGCGCGGCGATTTCAGCGCGCACGAACTGACCGCTGCGCACCTCGATCGCATCGCCGCCACCGACCGGCCGCTCCATGCGTGGGTGTTCGTCGACCGTGTCGCCGCTCTGCGCGAGGCGGAGGCGGCCGACGACCGGATCGTGCTGGCTCGGGAGGAGGGTGCGGACGCGCTCGCTGCGCTACCGGCGCTGCTCGGCGTGCCGGTGGCGCTCAAGGACCTGATCCTGACGCGCGGCGAGCCGGCGACCGCCGGCAGCCGGATCCTCGACGGGTACGTCAGCCCGTACGACGCGCATATATCCGAGCGGCTGAAGGCTGCCGGCGCCATCCTGCCCGGCAAGACGAACATGGACGAGTTCGCGATGGGCTCGTCGACGGAGTTCAGCGCCTGGGGACCGACGGCGAACCCGTGGGACCTCGAGCGTGTGCCGGGCGGCAGCAGCGGCGGTTCTGCTTCGGCCGTCGCGGCTTACCAGGTGCCGCTGTCGATCGGCACTGACACCGGTGGGTCGATCCGCCAGCCCGCCGCGCTGACCGGCATCGTCGGCCTGAAGCCGACCTACGGCCGAGTCAGCCGCTATGGCATCGTTGCCTTCGCCTCGTCGCTCGACCAGATCGGGCCTTTCGCGCGCGACGTCCGTGGCGCCGCGCTGCTGCTGGCAGCGATCGCCGGGCGCGACGAGCGTGACTCGACCTCCGCGCCGATCGACGTGCCTGACTACGCCGCGCAGCTGCCGGAGAGCGACGACGAGGCTGCCGCGTCGCTGCGCGGCGTGCGCCTGGGGCTGCCGCGCCAGTACTTCGTGGCGGGCATGGAGCCTGGGGTCGAGACGCGTATTCGCGAAGCGGTTGCGCGACTGGCCGACGCCGGCGCGGAGATCGTCGACATCGACCTGCCGCACACCGATTATGGGCTTGCCACGTACTACATCATCGCGCCGGCAGAGGCCTCGGCCAACCTCGCCCGCTACGACGGCGTGCGCTACGGCCACTCGGTCCGGCTCGAGGGCGGCGACTACATCGCCGACTATCTCGCCACGCGAGGCGGTGGCTTCGGGGCCGAGGTCAAGCGGCGCATCATGCTCGGCACGTACGCGCTCTCGGCGGGCTACTACGACGCCTACTACCTCAAGGCGCAGAAGGTGCGCACGCTGATCAAGGCCGATTTCGACACCGCCTTCGACCAGGTCGACGCGCTCGTGGCACCGACCAGCCCGACGGTCGCTTTCCGCTTCGGCACTCGGCTGGCGGACCCAGTGGCGATGTACCTGTCCGACGCGTGCACGCTGCCGGTCAACATGGCCGGTCTGCCCGGGCTGTCGGTGCCGTGTGGCCTGTCGGACGGGTTGCCGGTCGGTTTGCAGCTGATCGGCCGGCCGTGGGATGAGCTGCGCCTGTTCCAGCTGGGCCGGGCGTACGAGGCGATCACCGCCGACGCCGCCTGGCGGACCGTCGAGCCACGAGACCTCGCCGCGCTGGAGGATCCCGCCACGCCATCAGCGACCGACCGAGCAGCGGCCGTGGGCGCAGCGGCCTGATCGCGCCTTAGATCCAGCTGCCGACGTACCAACGGCCACCCTCGGGATCGCGGGCGCCGTATTCGCGCAGGCCGTAGTCTTGGTCGGTCGGACCGTAGTCGATAGTCGTGCCCCGCTCGCGGGCACGGGTGCAGTGTGCGTCGACATCGTCGACGACGACGACGATTCCCGCATTGACCGGCGAATCGCGCCCAGGAGCGGTCATGCCGTGATCGGGAGCGTGGCGGTGCAGCCAAATGACGCTGCCGTCGGTCGCGTTGACCTCGGCATGAACCGGCGTTCCGCTGCCGTCTGTCTCAACGCCGCCCGGCTCGAAGCCGAAGGCGTCGACCAAAAAGTCGTGGATTGCCCGCAGATCGTTGTAGGCGAGGATTGGAATCGTCCGCTGCGTGCGCGGTGTCATTGGGTCGGTACCTCCACTGCCGGGCTGCATGTCGCTCAACTCATACTCGCGGCGATCGCCGTCATGAGGTCCATCGATGTTGACACACGCCGCGCTGGAGGATCCCGCCACGCCATCTGCGACCGACCGAGCAGCGGCCGTGGGCGCAGCGGCATGAACATGTTGTCACGCGTAATCAAGCGCTGATACGCTCCGGCTTAGGGGGAGGGGCAAAACGTCCTCGTGAGGAGCTTGCTTGATCTGTCAGGCATGCGGGTCTGAGAATCGCGCCGATCGCCGCTTTTGCAGGGATTGCGGAGCGTCCCTGGCCAGCGGGTGCCCGTCGTGCGGCGCCGCGAACGACCCTGAAGACAGGTTCTGCGGCAGCTGCGGCGCCCCTCTGAGCGGCGCCGCGACTCCATCTGAGGCTGCATCGCCACCGCCGCGCCCTGTGGCTCCAGTCGCTGAGCGTCGGCTCGTCAGCGTGCTCTTCGCCGACCTCGTCGGGTTCACGACGCTCTCCGAGGACCGCGACCCGATGCACGATGCGCACGATCTCGTGTTCGGTGCCGGAATCGCGGCCCTGGAAGGGGACCGGCCCGTGGCGGCTCGCCTCTACCGCGAGGGTCGCCAGGCCCTGCGAGATTACGGATTACGCTTCCCTCTCGCGCTAAGCGGGATCGACATGGCCGTCCTGCTCGCCGACGAGCAGGCGACCGATGAGGCAATCTCGGAGGCACGCCAGATCCTGACCGAGCTAGGCGCGGCACCCTTCCTGGAACGCCTCGAAGCCGCCGCCACGGCGGGCAGCCAACGATCCCCGGATCGTGGCCGAGCATTGCGCGAGGTTCCTGCGGGCTGAACCTATACTCGGGCTGCCGTAGCAGGGGATGCAGATGACCATCGAGTCGCCACCCACCGTTCGCGATCGCCTGTCCGAGCGCGTGCGTGCCGTGCCACCATCGGGCATCCGCAAGTTCTTCGACGTCATCGCGACGATGCCCGACGTGATCAGCCTGGGCGTGGGCGAGCCCGACTTCACGACGCCGCCGCAGATCATCGAGGAGGGCGTCCGAAGCCTGCGCTCAGGGCGCACGCACTACACCAGCAACTACGGCACGCTCGAGCTGCGCCGCGCGCTGGCCGGGCACCTTGAGCGCCTGTACGGCGTGAGCTACAACCCCGAGAACGAGATCTGCGTCACGGTCGGCGCGTCGGAGGCCGTGGCCGTGACCATGGCCGCTATCGTCGATCCCGGTGACGAGGTCGTCCTGCACGAGCCGTCGTACGTGGCCTACCTGCCGTCGATCCTGTTCAATGGCGGCTCGCCGGTCTTCGTGTCGACGACCGTTGCGAGTGCCTTCGCGCTTGAGCCGGACCATGTCGAAGCGGCCATCACGCCGCACACCAAGGTCCTCTTCATGGGCTACCCCTGCAACCCGACTGGTGCCGTGCTGAGCGAGGAGAAGCTGCGCGCTCTGGCCGATATCGCCCAGCGCCACGACCTGATCGTGGTCAGCGACGAGATCTA
>Ga0299913_10001746_pt1 | contig 16488 bp, 13 predicted proteins | sample RVTome_9_FD_201360 | JGI IMG/M metagenome (GOLD analysis project Ga0299913, IMG submission 201360) | Soil microbial communities from uranium-contaminated site in the Upper Colorado River Basin, Wyoming, United States - RVT155D38 (version 2) ... | reverse complement strand
GGTGGCCCGCGCGGTGCGCGCCGCGTTGGTCGACCATGACGTGCTGCTCGCGCCCGGCGTGGCGGTCACCGCACCCCGCGCCGGGTCCGAGACGGTCGCCGTCGGCGGTGAGGACCTGCGGTTGGGTCGGGCGCTGTGCTGGAACATGGCGGTCTGCAACCTCGCTGGGGTGCCCGCGGTCGCGCTGCCCACGGGCCTGGCCGATGACCTGCCGGTGGGCGTCCAGTTGATCGGTCCGCAGGGCGGTGACGCGCGTCTGCTGGCGGTCGCCGCGGCACTCGCGGAGCGGGTCGACGGTGTGGCGGCACAGGTCGCGCACGGCCTGCCGGCGTGAACCGCGGCGGGCGTCGCTGACGTACGCACGCTATTGACTCGTTTGAGTGCCTTTGCGATGGTCATCCTACGAACCGGGTCGTACCCGCTCCCGGAGAAGTGCGGGCGAGACAGTAGGGAGCACACCGCAATGACGCGCCGTCTGGCAGCCATCTTCGTCCTCGTCCTGATGCTGGCGGCATGCGGAGGGGGCGGCGAATCCGTCGAGGGCGAGGGGCTGGAGAGCGAGGCCACCGGCGCGAGCGAGGCGGCCGAGGGGGCCGGGGAGCCCGCGCCGGCAGGCACCCTGGTGGCGGCCATCGGCAGTCAGCCCGATCAGCTCGACCCGCACGCCACGACGGCGTACCCGAGCTTCCAGGTGCTGGAGAACGTCTACGACACGCTGGTCGTGCCCAACGGCGAGACGCTGGAGATGGAGCCGTCGCTGGCCACGGAGTGGGAGACCAGCGAGGACGAGCTGACGTGGACGTTCACCTTGCGCGACGACGTGACCTTCCACGACGGTTCGGCCTTCGACTCCGCCGATGTCGTGTACTCCTACAACCGCATCATCGATGAGGAGCTGTCCAACGCCTACCGCTTCGGGACGGTCGAACAGATCAGCGCGCCCGACGAGACCACGGTCGAGATCACGCTGACCGAACCGACGCCGAACCTGCTGGCCAACATCGGCGCGTTCAAGGGCATGGCGATCCTGCCGGAGAACGCCGCCGACGACCTCAACCTGGAGACCGAGGCCAACGGCACCGGCCCGTTCCAGCTCGACTCCGTCGAGCCCGACGCCATCGAGCTCAGCGCGTTCGAGGACTACTGGGGCGACCCGGCGCCGACCGTCGACGGTGTGCAGTTCCGCTTCATCAGCGAGCAGACGACGGCGCTGACCGAGCTGCAGACGGGCAACGTGCACTGGACGGACAACATCCCGCCGCAGCAGATCGAGGACCTGACCAACGCCGACGATGTCACGCTGGAGTCCGTCCCCAGCGTCGACTACTGGTACATGACGGCCAACTTCGAGGTCGAGCCGTTCGACGATCCCCAGGTCCGCGAGGCGCTGTCGTACGCGATCGACCGTGAGGCCATCACCGAGGCGACCCACTTCGGCGCTGCGACGGCCACCCAGACGGCGATCCCGCAGGACAGCTTCTGGTACACGGACTACGCACCGTATGAGTACGACCCGGAGCGGGCGCAGCAGCTGCTGGACGAGGCCGGTGTCGAGAACGTGTCGATGGGACTGATGGTCACCGACGAGTTCCCTGAGAGCGTCACGGCCGCGGAGGTGATCTCCAGCCAGCTCGCCGAGGTCGGCATCGAGGTCGAGATCCAGCAGGAGACCTTCGCCACGTGGCTCGACCGGCAGGGGCAGGGCGACTATGACGCCTTCATGCTGGGGTGGCTGGGCAACCTCGACCCGTTCGACTTCTACCACGCGCAGCACACCTGCGAGGGCGGCAGCAACTTCCAGAACTACTGCAACGAGGAGACCGACCAGCTGTTGCAGGACGCCGCCAACGAGACCGACCAGGACGAGCGCAAGCGCCTGTACGACGAGGCCGTCACGAACATCGTCGACGACAACAGCTACATCTACCTGTACAACCCCGACGTCGTGCAGGCGTGGGTGCCGGAACTGTCGGGATACACCGCACGGCCCGATCGTGCGATCAACTTCGAGACGGTCGAGCTGAGCGGGTAGCTCCGCCGTGGGTGGCTATGTCGCACGCCGGTTGCTGCAGGCGATCGGCGTACTGGTCGGGGTCAGTGTGGTGGTGTTCGCCATCATCCACCTGGTGCCCGGCGACCCGGTCCGGCTGGCGCTGGGCACCCGCTTCGACCAGGGCACCTACGACGCGCTGCGCGAGCGTGCCGGGCTGAACCAGCCGCTGCTCGTGCAGTACTTCAACTGGGCCGGCAGCGCGCTGACGGGCGACCTCGGCGTGAGCTTCCGCAGCGGGCGTCCGGTCACGGGGCTGATCCTGGAGCGGCTGCCGGCGACGCTGTCGCTGGCGGGCGGGGCGATCGTCGTCGCGCTGGCCATCGCGATCCCGTTCGGGATCATCTCGGCCATCCGCCAGGGCTCGGTGCTCGATTACGCCGCCACGGCGTTCAGCCAGGCCGGCATCAGCATCCCGGACTTCTGGATGGGCATCCTGTTCATCCTGTTCTTCGCCCTGCGGCTGGACGTGCTGCCGCCCTCGGGCTACGTCTCCATCCTCGAGAGCCCGTGGCAGTGGTTCACCCACCTGATCATGCCGGCGGTGACCGTCGGCGTGGTGTCGGGATCGATCATCACCCGCTTCGTGCGCTCGTCGATGCTCGAGGCGCTGGGTGAGGACTTCACCCGCACCGCCAGGTCCAAGGGGCTGCGTGAGCGCCTGGTCGTGCGCCGCCATGTCCTGCGCAACGCGCTGATCCCGGTCATCACGATCACCGGGCTGCAACTGGCATACCTGCTGTCGGGCCTGATCGTGGTCGAGCAGGTCTTCGCATGGCCGGGGTTGGGCCTGCTCGCGCTCGACGCGGTGCAGGCGCGTGACTTCCCGGTGCTGCAGGGGGCGGTGCTGCTGTTCGCGCTGTTCTTCCTGCTGGTCAACCTGCTCGTCGACCTGCTGTACGCGTTCCTCGACCCGCGGATCCGCTACTGATGGCCGCCGCCGACACCACCGAGGCCGGCGCTCCCGTCGCACCCGCCGCGACCTCGCGCTGGCGCGAGACGCTCGGCATCGTCGCCGGCAACCGCCTGGCGCTGTTCGGCATGTTCGTGCTCGGGCTGCTGATCGTGGCGGCGCTGCTCGGTCCGCGCCTTGCGCCCTACGGCTACAACGAGATCAACATCACCGATCGCCTCCAGGGGCCGAGCGCGACGCACGTCTTCGGCACCGACGACCTCGGGCGCGACGTCTTCAGCCGTGTGCTGTTGGGCGCGCGGGTGTCGCTGCTGGTGGGGTTCGTCGCGGTCGGGATCTCGCTGACGGCGGGCACGCTGCTGGGGCTGATCGCCGGCTTCTACGGCGGACGCCTCGACGACCTCATCATGCGCCTCATGGACGTGCTCTTCGCGTTCCCCGCGATGCTGATGGCGATCGCCGTCCTGGCCATCCTGGGTCCGGGCACGGTCAACGCCATGGTCGCCATCGGCATCGTCTACACACCGATCTTCGCGCGCGTCACGCGCGCCAGCGTGCTGAGCGTTCGCGAGGAGGTGCACGTGCGCGCCGCGCGTTCGATCGGGGCCGGCGACGTGCGGCTCCTCGGGTTGCACATCCTGCCCAACGTGCTGGCACCGATCATCGTGCAGACCAGCGTCAGCCTCGCCTTCGCGATCCTGTCGGAGGCGGCGCTGTCGTTCCTGGGCCTGGGCACCCAGCCACCCAACCCGTCCTGGGGCCGCATGCTGTCGGAGGGGCGCGGGTTCATCCAGCAGGCCTGGTGGATCGCGGTCTTCCCGGGGCTGGCGATCTTCCTGGTGGTGCTGTCGTTCAACGTCCTGGGCGACGCGCTGCGCGATGCCCTGGATCCACGGCAGAAGTCGGTCATCGAGTCACGGGGGATGAAGGCGTGAGACGTCCGTCGTTGGTCCCTGCTCCGGACCGCTCACCCGCCCACCCTCCAAGGCCCTTCGCAGGGACCAACGACCTCCTTGTCCGAGGTGGCACGGAATGAGCGAGACGACGACCGCGTCCCCAGGAAAGGCCGACTACGGCGCGGACCCGGTGCTGCGGGTCAACGATCTGCGGGTCCGGTTCGGCACCAAACGCGGGCGCGCCGAAGTGGTCAACGGGTTGAGCTACGACCTGTATCCGGGCGAGACGCTGGCGCTGGTCGGGGAGTCCGGCAGCGGCAAGAGCGTCAGCACGCTGGCGCTGCTCGGCCTGATCCCGCAACCGCCGGGACGGGTCACCGGCGAGGTGCTCTATGACGGCCGCAACCTGGTGGAGGCCGGTGACGCCGACCTGCGCAAGGTGCGCGGGAACGACATCGCCATGATCTTCCAGGACCCCATGACGTCGCTGAACCCGGTGCTCACGATCGGCAGGCAGGTCACCGAGGGCATGCAACTGCACCTCGGCCTGTCCGACGGTGAGGCCCGCGAGCGGGCGATCGAGCTGCTCACGCAGGTCGGCATCCCCTCGGCGGAGTCGCGGCTCGACAGCTACCCCCACCAGTTCTCCGGCGGCATGCGCCAGCGCGTCATGATCGCGATCGGCCTGGCCTGCCGGCCCAAGGTGCTGATCGCCGACGAGCCCACCACCGCGCTGGACGTCACCATCCAGGCGCAGATCGTCGAGCTGATCCGCGAGCTGCAGATCGAGTTCGGCACGGCGGTCATCTGGATCACCCACGACCTCGGGGTGGTCGCCGGCATCGCTGACCGGGTGATGGTGATGTACGGCGGACGGGTCGTCGAGCAGGCGGGGGTCGAGGAGCTGTACGGCACGCCGCTGCACCCCTACACCGACGGCCTGCTGGGGTCGCTGCCCGTGCTCGGCGCCGGCGGTGGCAAGCGGTTGGCGGCGATCCCAGGCCTACCGCCGGATCCCACCGCGATGCCTGAGGGTTGCGCGTTCTGGCCGCGCTGCCCGCACCGCCTCGACGACCGCTGCAGGACCGAGCAGCCGCCACTGCACCAGGTGCGGCCCGGTCACTGGAGCCGGTGCTTCTACGAGGTGCCCGACGACGAGGCGGCCGCGCGATGAGCGCGGCGACCGGCGCGAACGAGGTGCTGCTCGACGTGCGGGACCTGCAGGTCTGGTTCCCCGAACACGGTCGCGGGGTGCTGCGGCGGGTGACCGGTCATGTCAAGGCGGTCGACGGCGTCAGCTTCGAGGTACGGCGCGGTGAGACCCTCGGGCTGGTCGGCGAGTCGGGTTGCGGCAAGTCGACGACCGGTCTGGCGCTGCTGCGCCTGGTCGAGCCGACCGGCGGCACCGTGGTCTTCGACGACCAGGACGTCACGCAGTTGGACAAGCAGCGGTTGCGGGCGCTGCGCAGGCGGATGGCCATGATCTTCCAGGACCCGATGGCGTCGCTGAACCCGCGGCGCTCCATCGGTGACACCATCGCCGAGCCGCTGGACATCCACGGCCTGCATGAGGGCAGGCAGGCACGCCGGGCGCGGGTGGGTGAACTGCTCGAGATGGTCGGGCTGAACCCCGACTACCGCAACCGCTATCCCCACGAGTTCTCAGGCGGCCAGCGCCAGCGTGTCGGCATCGCCCGCGCGCTCGCGTGCGAGCCGGACTTCATCGTGGCCGACGAACCCATCGCGTCGCTCGACGTCTCGATCCAGGCCCAGGTGCTCAACCTCATGGAGCGCCTGCAGGGTGAGCTCGGCCTGACCTACCTGTTCATCGCCCATGATCTGTCGGCGGTGCAGCACATCAGTGACCGCATCGCGGTCATGTACCTGGGGCGCATCGTCGAGATCGCCGATGCCGAGCGCCTGTCCGACGAGCCGCAGCACCCGTACACGCAGGCGCTGCTGTCGGCGGTCCCGATCCCCGATCCCTGGCGCGAGCGGGAGCGCACGCGGATCATCCTCAAGGGCGACGTGCCCAGCCCGCTCGATCCGCCGAGCGGCTGCAACTTCCGCACGCGCTGCCGCGAGGTGTTCGACCCCTGCGCGACGGTCGACCCCGACCTGCAGCCGGTCGGCGACGGCCACGTGGCCGCCTGCCACCTCCACGGGGTCGTCGGCCAGCAGGTCGAGCGCTCACATCATCCCAACCGTGGCGAGGGCGGCGAGGCGCTGGTCGTCGCTGATCGCGCGACCTCGTAGCGCAGCGGTCGACCAGCCCTTCGGGTGCTGAGACGCCGTCAGGCGCTGGTGACGCCGAGGTGAGGGCCGTGCCACTCGAGGACGGCCTCGAAGCGCTCGACGCGATGCCGCGGCGAGCCCGACCGTGACAGCTCATGGCTCTCGCCGGGGAAGCGCAGGAACTGCGCGTCGACGCCGCACCGGCGCAACAGGCTGAACAGCTGCTCGGCCTGCTCGATCGGGCAGCGGTGATCCTCCTCCGAGTGGATGATCAGCGTCGGGGTGGTGATGTGGTGTGCCTGCGCGAGCGGGCTGGCCGCCCACAGATCACCGGCATCGGCGGGCAGCGTGCGCTGGAGGAAGATGTCGTCGAAGTGCAGGCCGATGTCGGAGGTCCCGCCGAACGACACGAAGTTCAGCAGCGCGCGCTCGACGACCGCGGACGCGAAGCGGGGACTGCGCGCGAGCAGTCGCGTGGCCGCGAACCCGCCGTACGAGCCACCCATGACACCCACGCGGTCGCGTGACAGCTGGGGATGCTCGGCCAGGACCGCGTCGACCGCCGCCTCCAGGTCGAGCATGTCGGCCGAGCCGTGATCGGTCCACGAGCCCACGACCGTCCTCGCCCAGGCGCGGCCGCGTCCCGATGACCCGCGCGGGTTGATGCCGAGCACGGCGTAGCCGGCCGCCGCGTACACCTGGAACTCGTCGAAGAAGGCGAAGCCGTACTGCGCCGTCGGCCCGCCGTGGATGCACAGCAGCAGGGGGATACCGTCCGGTTCGCCGTCTCCGGGCGGCGCCAGCAACCAGGCATCGATGTCGTGGCCGTCGTGGCGCACCGTCAGGTGTCGGGGCGCGATCAGGGCGCCGTCGTCGCGCAGGTCGGCGTTGACGGATGTCAGTCGCTGCGGGCCCTCGCCGGTCAGGCGCCACAGCTCACCGGGGTCGGTGGGCGCGGTCGCCGTGTAGGCGATGACGGCGCCGTCGGGTGACGCGGACAGGCCGGTCACCGACACCTCGCCGCCGACGACCACCTCGCGGGCGCCGTCACCGGCGATGCGGTGGACGTGCACACCTCCACGGTCCTCGACCGTGACCAGGATGGCGTCGCCCGCGGGCACGGGCCCCAGCGGTGTGACGACGTCGCGGTCGAGGTCGCCCGCGAGATCGGTCAGCGTGCCGTCGCGTTCGCGCCGGAACACGGTCGGGGGGTCCGGCCACGCGGAGGGATCGCGCAGCCCGGTCAGCGCGACGGTGCCGTCGGCCAGCGGCACGGGCCGCGACCACCATCCGGTGTCGGCGAGCATGCGCACCTCGCCGCTGTCGAGGTCGAGCTCGTAGACCTCCTCGCCCCGCCTGGTCTCACGGTCGTCGTGGCGCTGTGAGACGAAGACCACGGCGGTGCCGTCCGGGCGGAAGCGCGGTTCGGCGTCGTCGAAGTCTCCCGGCGTCAGGCAGCGCGGCGGGGTGCCGCCGTGGACGTCCACCAGCCACAGGTGGCTGCGCCGGTCGTGGGTCCAGCCACGGTCGTCCGCGCGGTAGGGGATGCGGGTGATGCGGCGCGGCCGTCGCGCGCGCTCCTTGTCGTCGAGGTCCGCCAGTCCGGGGATCCACTCGACCCCGACGACCACGACGTGCGCGCCGTCGGGCGACCACGCGAGGTCGGTGACGCCCAGTGGCAGGTCGGTGAGGACGCGTGCTTCGCCGCCGTCGGCACGCAGCACCGCGAGCTGTGGCCGGTCCTCATCGTCCGGTCCGGTCCGCAGGAAGGCGAGGTGGTCGCCGTCGGGGGACCAGCGCGGCGCGCTGTCGGTGGGGCCGTGGGTGAGCCGCCGGGTGCCGGCGCCGTCCCACAGGTGGATGCGCCTGATGTAGGTGTCGTCGTCGAGGTCCGGTGTCGCCAGGGTGAACGCGATGCGGGCACCGTCGGGGTGAACCTGCGGGTCGGTCACGCTGTGCATGCGCGCGAGGTCCGATGGCCGCACTGCGCCTCCTTGTCGTGCAGCGGGGACCGTATCATCCGTCGCGCGCGGTCAGCGCTGCGGCGTGCGGCCGTCAGTCGTTGCGCAGGTGCAGCGGCCGGTCGGCGTCGACCCCGAGGTCGTCGAGCCCGTACCCGTCGGGGTGTGCGACCACCGCACCGCCGGGCGTGAACGACGGGTCGGTACGCGGGGGCCGGCGGCGTTCCAGCGCGCGGCGCAGCGCGAACGCCGCCCGGGCGATGGCCCGCTCGCCGGGACCGGCCGGGGTCAGTCCCAGGCAGGTGGCGAGCCGGTCGTCGATCAGCGCGGCGGTCATCCGTCCTGCGAGCGGTCGGGCGACGGGTCGCAGCAGGTGCGGCAGCTGCTCGGCGATGACGCCCCGGGTCAGGCTCATGAGCTGGTCGCCGTGGGTGCTGGGGGCGAGGTGGCGTTCCTCGTAGTCGTCGAAGACCTGGGCGAACCCGTCATAGGTCACCGGGATGTCGCGGATGCCCATCCAGGTGCCGAGCTCGCCGTAGAAGCATGCGGTCGCGATGCGTTCCTGCGCCGTCAGCCCGCGCCACCCCCAGGCGTCGACGAAGCGCGTCGGTGCCACCACGAAGGCGCTCAGGACGTAGCGGTAGTCCTCCTGCGCGATCGGCCAGCGTCCGTGCATGCTGTTCAGGGCGCCGATGACCTGCCGGCTGCGCTGGTTGGCGAAGCCGTGCGTGATGATCTCATAGATGATCAGGCCGGTGTCGAACGCCCGCTTGTCGGGGTTGTGGGCCATCTCGCCGGTGTGGGAGAGCAGCGCGGCGATCCGTGGTGCGGCGAACGTCCGGTAGAACGCCAGGTTCAGCCCGAGCTTGAGCTCGAAGGGCAGATCCAGCAGGACGATGGTGCGATAGATCTCGTGGGCGTCACGCCACGGGTCGAGCGCGGCGAGCGCGGCACGGCGCTCGCGCCGACCGGGATGCTCCGGCCATGCCGTGACGTCGTGCACCTGTGTCCCCTCTGCCCCCTACCGGCCGCCTGGTGATCGGCCGTGTCCACCCCACCACCCTGCGTGCATCGACGTCGCGATGCAAATCGGTTCGCCGCTATGGCGCCGCGGCATCGATGTGGGACAGGACCGCGTCGGTGACCTCCGTCGTGGTGGCCTCACCACCGAGGTCCACGGTCAGCGTCGTGCCCTCGGTCAGGGTGGCTTCGATCGCGCTCATGAGGCCCGCCGCGGCGGCGGAGTACCCGAGGTGGTCGAGCATCATCGCGCCCGACCACAGCTGACCGATGGGGTTGGCGATGCCGCGCCCGGCGATGTCCGGTGCCGAACCGTGGACCGGCTCGAACATCGAGGGGTGCACCAGATCGGGGTTGAGGTTGGCCGACGGGGCGATGCCGATGCTGCCGGCGACACCGGCGGCGAGGTCGCTGAGGATGTCGCCGAACAGGTTGGAGGCCACGATGACGTCGAAGTCCGACGGCGACATCACGAGCTTGGCGCTGAGCGCGTCGATGTGCTCCTGCCGGGTGGTCACGTCGGGATGCTCGGCGGCGACCTCGGCGAAGATCTCGTCCCAGAAGGGCATGGTGTGCACGATGCCGTTGGACTTGGTGGCCGATGTCACGTGTCCCCGGCGGACGCGTGCCGCCTCGAACGCGTAGCGGATGACCCGTTCGACACCGCGCCGGGTGAACACCGATTGCTGGGTGGCCATCTCGTACGGGGTGCCGGCGAACATGCGACCGCCGATCTGCGAGTACTCGCCCTCGGTGTTCTCGCGCACCACCACGAGGTCGACGTCACCCGCCCGGTCGCGGTCCAGCGGCGACGGCACGCCGTCGAACAGGCGGATGGGCCGCAGGTTGATGTACTGGTCGAAGGCACGGCGGATCGGGATCAGCAGGCCCCACAACGAGATGTGGTCGGGCACACCGGGCCGGCCGACGGCACCGAGGAAGATCGCGTCGTAGCCGCGCAACTGCTCCAGGCCGTCGCTGGACATCATCGCGCCGTGCTGCTCGTAGCGGGCGCAACTCCAGTCGAAGTGCTCCCACACCAGACGGAACTCGCCGCGCTCCGCGAGGTGGTCGAGCACGCGGATGGCCTCCGGGGTGACTTCCGTTCCGATGCCGTCGCCGGCGATGACGGCTATGCGTTGGGTCGTTGTCATCAGGTGTCCGTACCCGACCGGCTCAGACCAAACCAACCAGGCGCGCCATCAACGGGATCAACGCCACCGTGATGGCCAGGCCCGCGATGTCGAACACGACGCCGGACTTGACCATCTTGGTGATGGGGATGACACCGGAGCCATAGACCACCGCGTTCTGCGGGGTCGAGACCGGCATCATGAACCCGAACGACGCCCCGAACACGGCCGCGAGCGCGGGGATCATGGGATCGACGCCCGCCGCGGACGCGATGGGGATGACGATCGGCACGACGATGGTCGCGCTGGCGGTGTTGCTTGTGGTCTCGGAGATCAGGATGGCGATCAGCGCTGACACCGCGGAGATGGCGACCAGGCTTTCGAACCCGAGCGCGTCGGCGATGCCGGTGCCCAGCACCTCGGCGAACCCGGTCTCGGACATCAGCGTGCCGAGTGCGATGCCGCACCCGAACAGGATGATCGTGCCCCAGTCGATGCCGGCGGCCTCGTTCCAGTTCATCGTGAAGCGGCGCTCGGCCCAGTCGATCGGCAGCACGAACAGCAGGCACGCGGCGATGATGGCCACGGTGCCCTCGTCGAGCCTGTTCATCATCGCGGTGTAGACCGCCGATTCGTCGCCGGCGAACAACGCGACGACGCCGGGCAGGATCCACAGCGTCACCGCGACGGCGAAGACGATCATCGTGTTCTTCTCACCGCGCGACAGCGGACCCAGCTTGCTGCGCTCCTCGGCGATGTACTCCTCGGCCCCCGAGATCCGCCGGATCTCGGGCTTGTTCAGCAGCAGCAGGATGACGCAGAGGACGACGAACATGGCGAGCACGATGGGCAGCGCCATCAACACCCAGTTGAAGAACGTGATGCGGGTGCCGGTCGCCTGCTCGATGAAGCCGATGCCGATCAGGTTGGGCGGTGTGCCGATCGGCGTCAGCAGGCCGCCGACGCCGGCCCCGTAGGAGATCATCAGCATGAGCGCGGTGCCGAAGCGCAGGCGGCTGGAGTGCCGCTGCGATCCCGACTGCTCGGACACCAGGTCACCCAGCGCATCGAGCATCCCGAGGCCGATCGGCAGCAGCATCGCGGCGGTCGTGGTGTTGGAGATGACGGCGCTCAGCAGCGCGGCGATCGCGCCGAACGCGATCACGATGCGGTGGGTCGACCTGCCCACTCCCGGCAGCGACAGGATCCGGAAGGCGAAGCGGCGGTCCAGGCCGTTGATCATCATGGCCTTCGCGATGATGAAGGCGCCGATGAAGAGGAAGATCGTCGGCGACGCGAAGGCGCCGAACACGACGTCGCCGGTGGTGTCACCCTCGGGCGCCTCGACCACCGAGAAGACGACGCACAGGGCGAGCGCGAGCACCGCGGTCACGGGGATGGGGACGGCTTCCGACAGCCACCACACGATCGTGAAGGCGAGGATCGCTGCGAGCGTCTGCTGGTTCGGCTCGAGGTTCGTCGGGGCGAGGTAGACGATCAGGAACGCGATCGGGCCCAGGACCAGCCCGGCGGTCTGCCGCAGTCGCTCGAACCGCTGCTCGGCAGGGCTGAGCACCTCTTTCTGCTCCGGCAGCGTCTTGTAGGTGCCACTCATCAGCGTATCGCCCATACCAGTGCTCTCCCCGGAGGCGCAGTCGTCTGCGGACCTCTCTATCCCGCCGCGATGGGCGGAAAACGCTTCATGGCGCGGCACACGTCGACCGCACCTTGCACGCATCATGTCAATGTGATATCACTTAGATATGAACATGCAATCGTCAGCGCGCGCACATCAACCATCCGGTCGATGCGCGGTGCCAAGCGGTTGATCGAACGCTCAGCAGTCCGACGCGCCAGGTGTGGCGGCACGGCGGATTCGCCTTCGGACATCCGCCCACAGACTGGCCGCAACATCGTGAACAGGAGAGATGCCATGTCCATCATCGAGGTCACGGACCTGGTCAAACGCTACGACGGCCGGGCCGTCGTCGACGGTGTGTCGCTGTCGGTCGAGGAGGGCGAGATCTTCGCGATCCTCGGCCCCAACGGCGCCGGCAAGACCACGACCGTCGAGATCATCGAAGGTCTGCGGGCCCCCGACGGTGGAACGGTCTCGGTCATGGGGCTCGATCCGCAACGCGACCGCCACGAACTGCGGCTGCGCCTCGGCGCCCAGCTGCAGTCCAGCAAGCTGCAGGCCAAGCTCAAGGTGCGCGAGGCCCTGGAGCTGTACGCCTCGTTCTATCCCAGCCCTGCCGACCCCGAGCGCCTGCTCGAGCAGCTCGGCATGGCCGAGCAGCGCGACACCGCCTTCGAGAAGCTGTCGGGCGGCCAGCAGCAGCGCCTGTCGATCGCGCTCGCCCTGATCGGCAACCCGCGGATCGCCGTGCTCGACGAGCTCACCACCGGACTGGACCCGCAGGCCCGGCGCACGACCTGGGACCTGATCGAGCAGGTCCGCGACTCCGGCGTCACCATCCTGCTCGTCACCCACTTCATGGACGAGGCGGAGCGCCTCAGCGACCGGCTCGCCATCTTCGACGGCGGCCGCGTCGTCGCCCTGGACACCCCGTCCGGGCTGGTGGCACGCGTCATGACCGAGCAGCGCATCCGCTTCCGGCCGTCCGAGACGCTCGATGATCGCCTGCTGACGGACCTGCCGCACGTGACCTCGGTGGCACGCCACGGCGGTCAGGTGGTCGTGACGGGCACCAGCGACGCGCTGCACGAGGTCACGTCGGTGCTGGCGCGCCACCAGATCGTCGCCCATGACCTACGTGTCGAGCAGGCCAGCCTCGACGACGCCTTCGTGTCGTTGACCGGCCGGCCGCTCGACGCCTGACCAACCCCCGGAGGTGGCAACCATGCACGCACTGTTGACGACCACGAAGATGGAGGCCCGGCTGCTGACGCGCGAGCCCCTGATGCTGTTCTTCGGCATCGCCTTCCCGTCCATCCTGCTGACCGTGCTGGCGCTGATGCCCAGGCTGAGCGAACCCGATCCGAACCTTGGCGGCGTCCGGTTCATCGACTACTTCGCACCGTCACTGGTGGTGCTCACGCTGGCGATGATCGCATTGCAGGGGGTGCCCAACACGCTGGCCGCCTACCGCGACGAGGGCATCCTGCGCCGGCTGTCGGTGACACCGGCGAGTCCGGCGCTGATCCTGATCGCCCAGCTGGTGGTCAACCTTGCCGCCGCGCTGGTCTCGACCGCACTGGTCATGGTGATCGGCAGGCTCGCATTCGCCATCCCGCTGCCGCGCTACATCGTCGGCTTCACGGTGGCGTTCATGGTCGGCATCACCGCCATGTTCGCGCTGGGGCTGGTCATCGCGGCGGTCGCCCGGTCGGCCCGCGCGGCCAGCGGCATGGCGACCGTCACGTACCTGCTGGCGATCTTCTTCGGCGGCGTGATGCTGCCACGGTTCCTGCTGCCGGACGCGGTCGCACGCATCGGGGCGTACGTGCCGCCGGGTGTGCAGGCGCTCACCGACGCATGGATCGGAAGCGCGCCACCACAGACGACGCACCTGCTCATAATGGCGGGCATCGCCGCAGTGGCCGCCGTGGTGGCGGCCAAGCTGTTCCGCTGGGAGTAGACGCTGTGACGAGGCCAGCAGCGCAGGACCTCACCTGCACACCGACGTGGGACCGGCGGGCAACTCAGCTCGTCGACCACTCGGCGTACCTGCTGCTCGCGATCGGCTTCGCGCTGGTCATGGCCCAGCCGCAGTCACAGCAGGACCGCATCGTCGCTATCCTGCTGTCGCTCGTCGCGCTGGCGTGGATCACCGTGTACATCCGCGTGCCGGCCTTCCGGGGCGGGCGCCGTGGGCCCACACTGGTCTACTTCTTCGGGCTCCTGACGGTCGCGTCCGTGCTGATGCTGCACCACCCGCTGTTCTTCCCGGTGATGATCGCCGGGTTCTTCCACGTCTACATGCTGCGCCCATGGCCGCTGACCCTGCTCGGCGTCGGCACGACGTCGTTCCTGATCAACACCTTGCTGGCGGACCCGTTCCCGTCCACCGCACGTGACATCCTCTTCTGGGCGACGGTCATCGTCGTGCAGACGCTCGCCATCACCGGCGGCGTCATCGTCGGCCAGAAGGGCGAGGATCTCAGCGAGGAACGGCGTCAGATGGTCACCGAGCTGCAGGCGGCGCTCGACGAGAACGCGGGGCTGCACAGGCAGCTGATGATCCAGGCGCGTGAGGCAGGCATCCTCGACGAGCGCCAGCGCCTGGCGCGCGAGATCCACGACACCCTGGCCCAGGGACTGACCGGCATCATCCGGCAACTCGAAGTGGCCACCCGTGGCGACGCGTCGGAACAGCGCCGGTACATCGACACCGCGATGGGCCTGGCACGCGAGAGCCTGTCCGATGCGCGCCGGTCCGTCCTGGCGCTGGGACCGGAGTCGCTCGACAACGCCCGGCTGCCGGAGGCGCTGGCACAGGTGGGGCAGCGCTGGTCGCAGACGAGCGGCGTCACCGCCGACGTGACCACGACCGGCACCGGGCGGCGGTTGCATCCGACCATCGAGGTCACGCTGCTGCGGGTCGCGCAGGAGGCGCTGGCCAACGTGGCCAGGCATGCGCACGCGTCGCGCGCCGGGGTCACACTGTCCTACACCGACGATGTGGTCATGCTCGACGTGCGCGATGATGGCGTCGGCTTCACTCCGCCACCGGTCGGTGCGCGCAACGGAACGGGAGGCAACGGTGGGTTCGGGCTGACCGCCATGCGTCAGCGGCTCGGGCAGGTCGGCGGCACCCTGTCGATCGAGTCCGGACAGGGCGCCGGCACCTCGATCTCGGCCAGCGTCCCTGCGCTGCCGCCGGGATCGCAGACCGACGACAGGGGAACGGCAGATGCCTGACGACACCGCGACCCGCGTGCTCATCGTCGACGACCACCCGATCGTGCGTGACGGCCTGCGCGGCATCTTCGCCGGCGATCCCGGGTTCGAGGTGGTCGGTGAGGCCGGCAACGGGCATGACGGGGTGGTGCAGGCGCAGGCGCTGGAGCCCGACGTGGTCCTGATGGACCTGCGCATGCCCCGGATGGACGGCGTGACCGCCATCCGGCGCATGGCCGAGCTCGGGCTGGGATCGCGCGTGCTCGTCCTGACCACCTATGACACCGAGAGCGATGTCCTGCCGGCGATCGAAGCCGGCGCGACCGGGTACCTGCTGAAGGACGCGCCCTCCGATGAGTTGCTGCGCGCGGTCCGGGCCGCGGCGCGCGGTGAGACCGTGCTGTCGCCATCGGTCGCCACGCAGCTCGTGGGACGTGTCCGGCGGCCGGCCGAGGAGCCGCTGAGCTCGCGCGAGCTCGAGGTGCTCGAACTGGTCGCCCGCGGCTCGACGAACCGCCAGATCGCCGCGGCCCTGTTCATCAGCGAGGCCACCGTCAAGACGCATCTGCTGCACATCTACGGCAAGCTCGACGTCAACGACCGCGCGGCCGCGGTCGCCACCGCGTTCGAGCGCGGTCTGCTGGTGCCCGGACGCACCACGCGCTGACGCCGCGACCGCTGGTCGTCGATGCCTCCGCCGTGGTCGCGGCGCCGGTGGACGACGACCGGATGGTCGATCATGGGTGCCGGTGCGCTGGTTGCTCCACAGCCTCGTAGCGCGCGGCGGCCGGTGCGCGCTCCAGGCTCTACCCTGAGGCGTTCTGCCGGTGGAGGTTCGGGAGGGCCGTGACACGAGTGCGCGACGCGCGGGCGGCGCTGCGCGGCGAGGCCGCCGTCGCCCTCACCTTCGTGGTCAACGGCATGGTCTTCGCGTCGCTGCTCCCGCGCCTGCCGCAGATCAAGGCGCAGCTCGGCCTGGGCAACGCCGTGTTCGGGCTGGCGCTGCTGGGTGCGGGGATCGGCGGCCTGGTCGGCTCGGCGCTCGCGCCACGGGTGCTGGAACGTGCGCCCCGGGCACGCACCGTGGTGGTCGCGGGTGTGCTGCTCGCCATGGCCGGCCTGGGACCGCCGGTCGTGGCGGCGGCGCCGGGGTCCGCTGTGGCCCCCGGCCTGCTGCTCGGCACGGCGCTGTTCGTCATCGGGATGATCGACGCGGTCCACGACGTCACCATGAACGTGGTGGCACTGGGGCTCCAGCGCGTCCGCGGCGCCTCGATCATGGGCCGGCTCCACGCGACCTGGAGCGCGGGCGCGGTGGCCGGCGGGGTCGTCGGTGCGGTCGCGGCAGCACAGGGTGTTCCCGTCGTCGCACACATGGCCGTGGCGGTCCTGTTGGCGGCCGCGATCCAGATCTTC
>Ga0299913_10001745_pt1 | contig 16489 bp, 16 predicted proteins | sample RVTome_9_FD_201360 | JGI IMG/M metagenome (GOLD analysis project Ga0299913, IMG submission 201360) | Soil microbial communities from uranium-contaminated site in the Upper Colorado River Basin, Wyoming, United States - RVT155D38 (version 2) ... | reverse complement strand
TGGGTCCTGACGGTCGCGGTACGCGTCGTCCAACCGCGTCTCGAAGTTCGACAGCGGCGTCTCGCACTCCCAGCAGTACGGCAAGACGCGGTAGCCCTCGTACAGCAATCCTTGGTCGAACAGCTGTTTCTGGGCCCACATGACCGACTCCATGAACGAGAGGTCCATCGTCTTGTAGTCGTTGTCCATGTCGACCCAGCGGGCTTGCCGGTGGACGGATTCGCGCCAGGCATCGGCGGTCGTGCCGACGATCGAGCGACAGTGCGCGTTGAAGCGGCCGACGCCGAACTCCTCGATCGCCTTGCGACCGGAGACGCCGAGCTCCTTCTCCGCCTGCATCTCGATCGGCAGGCCGTGGCAGTCCCATCCGAACCGGCGCTCGACCCGCTGGCCCCGCATCGTGCGGTAGCGGGGGACCGCGTCCTTCACGAAGCCGGTGAGGAGGTGGCCGTAGTGGATCGGCCCGTTGGCAAACGGAGGCCCGTCGTAGAAGACGAACTCGTCGTCGGTTGGCCGCTCCTCCACCGAGCGTTCGAATGTGTGGTCCGTCAGCCACGTCTCGATGATCGAGCGCTCGATGTCGGGGAACTTCGGATGTTGATCGACGTCGGGATAGCGCTCGGACGGCATCGATCCAGGTTATTAGCGGGCTAGGTTTGCTCCCTCATGCATACGCCGCTGCACTCGGTCAACGACGACGGGTCGGTCGAGCTCAACGTCCATGCCCAACCGGGCGCAGGGCGCACGCAGATCACGGGACGCCATGGTGATGCGCTGAAGATCCGCGTGGCGGTCCCGCCCGAGCACGGCCGGGCCAACGACGCGCTGGCGAAGGTGCTGGCGGAGGAGTTCGGGGTCGCGGCCAACGCGGTGACGATCACCTCGGGTGAGAAGAGTCGAACGAAGCGCTTTCGTCTGGTGGTTGACGACGTCGAGGCCTTCGCCCACCGGCTCGACGATCTGGTGGCCGAGGGCACCAGTGGCCCCGGCCCCGCGGACCGCGACAAGTGGCGCCCGGTGTAGCGATCGCCCCAGTCGCGAGGTTGAAAGACCTGAAGTTCCCCTTTACACTCCAGCACCTTTTGCGGCCCAGGAGGCAGCAGATGCCCAGAGCGACCGGACGCGCGAGCGCGTCCCGCAAGACCACCAAGGCGGCCGCACCGGCGAAGAAGCCAGCTGCCGCGGCCAAGAGAAGAGCCGCGCCCGCCAAGAAGGTTGCCCCCAAGCGCGCGCGGGCGGCCAAGAAGAAGCCGCCGGCCAAGAAGGCCCCCGCGAAGAAGGCGGCACCGGCGAAGAAGAAGGTTCCGGCCGCCAAGAAGGCCCCCCCAGCGAAGAAGGCGCCTGCGGCGAAGAAGAGCGGAGCGCCGGCGAAGAAGGCGGCGCCCGCCGTCAAGAAGGCCGCGCCGGCGGCAAAGGCCGCTCCGGCCAAGGCGCCGACGGTGCCGAGGACCCTCGGCCCGGTCGAACCGACGTATCCGACGAAGAAGCCGCCGGTGAAGCGGGGGCCGGTCGTGCTCGACAAGTTCCTTCTCGGCCAGCAGGCTGCGCTGCAGGAGGAGCGCGATACTTACCTGCACCAAGCCGAGAGCCTGCAAGCCGAGGCCGATCAGCTCGCAGCCGAGCGTGAACCGGGCGACGTGCAGTTCGACGAGGAATCGGGCGAGGGTGACACGCTGGCCGTGGAGCGGGAGCGCGACCTCGCGCTGTCGTTCCAGGCCCGGGCGGCGGTCGACGAGATCGACGCAGCGCTCGCCAAGATCCTCGAAGGCAGCTACGGCATCTGCGAGCAATGCGGGTCCACCATCCCGAGGGAACGCCTGCGCGCCATCCCGTACGCCGCGCTGTGCGTGACATGCAAGAGCATGGGGTTGGGCCGGCGATAACCGCCCGCCGGCGGGCCGGCCTGGTCGCGGCCGTCGCGGGGGTCGTCATCGCGATCGATCAACTCACGAAGTCGTGGGCCGTCCACACGCTCACGACTCGAGACATCGAGCTCGTTGGTTCGTTGCGCCTGCATCTCGCGCGCAACCGCGGCGCTGCCTTCAGCCTCGCATTCGGGACCGGCGGCGTCGTCGCGGTCCTCGCGATCATCGTGGTCATCGTGCTCATCGCTGTCGGCCGGAGCCTCGACACGCGCATCGGTGTATTGAGCTTGGGTCTCGTCCTCGGCGGGGCGCTCGGCAACCTCGCGGACCGGGCCTTTCGTGAAGGCAGTGGGTTCCTCGGTGGCGCGGTGATCGACTTCATCGACCTCCAGTGGTGGCCCGTGTTCAACGTCGCCGACGTGGCCGTCACCGTCGGGGGCGTGCTGCTGGTGCTGACGGCGAGCAAGGAGCCAAGACCCCGGTGACAGCAGTGCCCTCGGCGCTCGACGGCGAGCGGATCGATCGCGTCGTTGCGTTGCTGACGGGTTGCACGCGCGCCGAGGCCAGCGACCTGGTTGAGCGCGGCGCTGTTCAGATCGATGGCGTCGCCGTGACGAAGGGGTCGGTCCGGGTTGCCGAGGGCGCCGTGATCAACGTCTCGGCCGGTATCGCCGTGACCGCTGACGTGTTGGCGGGCGATCCGAGTGTCGACGTCGCCGTCGTGCACGAGGACGCGGACCTCCTCGTCGTCGACAAACCGGCGGGCGTCGTGGTGCATCCCGGAGCGGGGAACCGAACCGGCACACTCGTGCAGGGGTTGCTGGCCCGGTATCCGGAGATCGCGTCGGTCGGCGATCCGGCGCGGCCCGGGATCGTGCACCGCATCGACAAAGACACGTCGGGCCTTCTGGTCGTGGCGCGATCGGCGGGCGCGTACCTGCACCTGTCCGCGCAGATCGCCGCGCACTCGGTGACCCGCCGGTATGTCGCGCTGGTGTGGGGTCACCTCGACGCGCCGCGGGGAATGATCGACGCGCCCATCGGCCGGTCGGCGCGAACGCCGACGCGCATGGCCGTGTCTGCTCGTGGTCGCGAGGCCCGGACGACGTACGAGGAGCTGGAGGTGTTCGACGACCCCGCGCCGGTGTCGCTCCTCGCGTGCACGTTGGACACGGGACGCACGCATCAAATCCGAGTGCATCTCGGGACGATCGGCCATCCCGTGGTCGGCGACCGCCGGTACGGCGGGCACCGCGAGCCGTTCACCGACCTACGGCGCTTCTTCCTGCACTCCGCCCACCTCGAGCTCGACCATCCTGCAACGGGGGAGCGCATGGCGTTCGATGCCGCGTTGCCGCCGGACCTCGAGCGCGTCGTCAGTCAGCTGCGGGCCACGGCTTCTCACCGCGAGCCATCGCCGCCACGTCGGCCAGGGTGAGGCCGTCGAGCAGCCTGCGCATCTCGTCGCCGACGCCCGCCCACACGGCCAGCAGCACACACTGGCCTTCGTGGTCGCAGGCCCCGTTCTGGTGAGGCTCGCCGAAGTCGCCGACGACGATGGGGCCGTCGACCGCACTCACGATGTCGCCCAGGGTGATGAGCGCCGGCTCGCGGGCAAGGACGTACCCACCGCCGACGCCGCGCTTCGACCGGACGATCCCCGCGCCCTTCAAGGCCAGGAGGATCTGCTCGAGGTACGGCTGGGGGAGCGCGGTGCGTTCGGCGATGTCTCGAACCGACGTCGGCCCGACGGCGTCGCCCTGCAACGCCAGCGACAGCAGCGCGCGGCAGGCGTAGTCGCCCCGGGTCGACACCTTCATGGCGGATGAACGATAGAGCCGCGGACTACTCCCGCGTTGGTGGAGGGCCGGTAGGGTGGCAAGGCCAGGAAAGGACCACGGTGGGCGAGGATGCAGCAACGGCACCTTTGGTGCCTGACTACGGCGGAGCGTGCATCGCGAACGTGGTGCCCACGCTGCTCGAACGACCCGACGCCGCACCCGACTGGATGCCCGCAGCTGCGCTCGAGGCCGACCGAGTTGTTCTGTTGTTGCTCGACGGACTCGGATGGGAGCAGCTGCAGGCTCGCCGCCAGCTGGCGCCGACGCTGTGCGCCATGGAGGGCGGACCGATTGGCACCGTCCTGCCCACGACGACGGCAACTGCACTCACGTCGCTCGCCACCGGAACGACGCCGGGCGACCACGGCGTGGTCGGCTACCGGATCCATGTCCACGGCGAGGTGCTCAACATCCTGCGTTGGACGACCGCCGCGGGCGACGCTCGCCAAACGATTCCGCCGCAGAAGATCCAGACCCACCTGCCGTTCCTCGGGCAGCGTCCTCCGGTCGTGACGAGGGCGGAGTTCGCCCGGACGGGTTTCACGCTCGCACACCTCGACGGCACACGGTTCGTGGGGTATCGCATGCCGTCGTCGCTCGTCACGGAAGTGGCGCGGCTGACCCGTGCGTCGGAGCCGTTCATCTACAGCTACTACGAGGGCATCGACAAGGTCGCGCACGAGTACGGCCTCGGTGAGTACTACGACGCCGAGCTCGCCGCCGCCGATGAGCTCGTGGCCAAGATGCTGGACGCAGTGCCCACCGGCACGGCGGTCGTCGTCGTGTCCGACCACGGGCAGGTCGACGTCGGGCCCCGGGTGATCCCGATCGGGCCCGATGTCATCCCGCACGTCTCGATGCAGTCGGGTGAGGGCCGCTTCCGCTGGCTGCACGCGCGGCCGGGGCACGGCGCGCTGCTGGTCGACGCGGCCACGGCGGCGCACGGGGCCGACGGCTGGGTGGTGACCCGCGAGCAGGTGATCGAGGAGGGTTGGTTCGGCCCGCGGGTCTCCGCGGAGGCCGCGTCACGGCTGGGCGACGTCGCCCTCGTCGCCCGTACCGACGTCGCCTTCATCGAGCCGACCGACACCGGCCCGTACGAGCTCATCGGCCGGCACGGGTCAGCGACCTCGGCGGAGTTCTGGGTGCCGCTTCTGGTCGCGACAGGGTAAGACTGCCGTCCATGTCCGATCCCGTTGAGCCCTCCGTCGAGCACCCCGAGGTCGTCTCCCGTCCACTTGCGTCAGGCGGCGACGGTGACAGCGACGGCCGGGAGTCCGTCGAGCAACCGGCGAAGGTGATGCGGATCGGTTCGATGATCAAGCAGCTGCTCGACGAGGTGAAGGCCGCGCCGCTCGACGAGGCCAGCCGCGAACGTCTCGCCGCGATCTATGCCGAGTCGGTGAGCGACGTCGCGAGTGCGCTGTCGCCCGACCTGCAGGAGGAGTTGAAGCGGCTGGCGCCGCCGTTCTCGGATTCCGCGACGCCGACCGAAGCGGAATTGCGTGTCGCGCAGGCGCAGCTCGTCGGTTGGCTCGAGGGTCTGTTCCACGGCATCCAGGCGACGCTCTTCGCGCAACAGATGCAGGCCCGTCAGCAGCTCGAGGACATGCGCCGCCAGCTCCCCGCGGGCCAAGCCCCCGACGGCGTCGAGCGCCCAGGCACGTACCTCTAGCTCGTCGCTGGAGGGTCAGCAGCACCACGCTGTACCCGGCCGGGATTCTGCGCTACGCCACGATCCGGCTCAACGTGACCGTTCCGGGCGCGCTGGACCGGATCGATGCACCGTACACATGTTCGACCACGGATGCACAGCCGATTCTGCGAACTTTCTCGGAGAATCTCCCGAGGCGCTTCGGCTTCCGCAGCTTCGGTGTTACTCTCAGAAATCACACCGGTGTAACTCGTCCACACCGTGTGGAAACCGTGTGGACGGCTCTGTGGAAGCAAGGAGGTGCGGAGCGAAGTGTCCGGCAGCTTTGCGCACCTGCATGTCCACACCGAGTTCTCGATGCTCGACGGAGCGTCCCGGGTCGACGAGGTGGTGGCCGCGGCGGCGGCCGACGGGCAGCCGGCCCTCGGCATCACCGACCACGGGAACATGTACGGCGTCCTGCCCTTCTACGCGGCGTGCCAGGCGGCGGGCGTCACGCCCGTCATCGGGTTCGAGGCGTACATGGCGAACGACAGCCGGTACGAGCGCATCAACACCCGCGGGAAGATCGACGACACCGGCGGGGAAGGCGAGGGCGGGAAAAAGGCGTGGTACCACCTCACGTTGCTCGCCGAGAACAACCACGGCTACAGGAATTTGATCCAGCTCGCGAGCCGGGCGTTTCTCGAGGGCTACTACCGCAAGCCGAAGGTCGACTGGGAGATCCTCGCCGAGCACAGCGAAGGCGTGATCGCTACCAGCGGCTGCCTCGGCGGCCACGTCTTGCAGTCGCTGCTCGCCGGTGACCTCGAGACCGCGCTCGCGAAGGCCGGTCGGCTGAAGGAGATCTTCGGGGCCGACAACTTCTTCGTCGAGCTGCAGGACCACGGCATCCCCGAGCAGCACAAGACGAACCCGCAACTCATCGAGATCGCCGACAAGCTCGGTGTACCGATCCTCGCGACCAACGACAGCCACTACACGCATCCCGACGACGCAGAAGCGCACGACGCGCTGCTGTGTGTGCAGACCAACGCGCTCATCAGCCAGTCGGGCGACGAGCGCTTCAAGTTCAGCGGAGAGGGTCACTACCTCAAGTCCGCCGACGAGATGCGCCGGCTGTTCCGCGAGCGCCCGGACGCCTGCGACAACACGCTGCTGATCGCGCAGCGGGCCAACGTCGAGATCGAGTTCGGCAAGCCCCAACTGCCCGCGTTCGACGTGCCGCCCGGGTTCGCCACCGACACCGACTACCTGCGCCACCTCACGATGGAGGGCGCCAAAGAGCGGTGGGCAACGGCGCTCACCGACGCGATCGTCGACCGGCTCAACTACGAGCTCAAGGTCATCGACGACATGGGCTTCAGCTCCTACTTCCTCATCGTGTGGGACCTGATCCGGCACGCCCGCCAGTCGAACATCCGCGTCGGCCCCGGCCGCGGCAGCGCGGCCGGTTGCGCCGTCGCCTACTGCTTGCGCATCACGGATCTTGATCCGATCAAGTACGACCTGCTGTTCGAGCGTTTCCTCAACCCCTCGCGCATCTCGATGCCCGACATCGACATGGACTTCGACTCGCGATTCCGCGACGAGATGATCCGTTACGCCGCCGAGCGCTACGGCCGCGATCACGTCGCGCAGATCGTCACGTTCTCCACGATCAAGGCGCGCGCTGCGGTGCGCGACGCCGCCCGGGTGCTCGGCTACCCGTACGCGATCGGCGACCGCGTCGCCAAGGCGATGCCGCCGCTCATCATGGGCCGCGACACGCCGCTCAAGGCCTGTCTCGAGCTCACGCCGAAGTTCGAGGACGGCTACAAGATGGCCGGCGATCTCCGGGCGATGTACGAGACCGACCCCGACTGCAAGCGCGTCATGGACGTCGCCAAGGGGCTCGAGAACCTCCGCCGCCAAGACGGCATCCACGCCGCCGCGGTGGTGATCACCAAGGAGAAGCTCACCGAGTATCTCCCGATCCAGCGCAAGCCCGACCCCGGCGCCGATCCCGACGCCGCGCCGATCGTCACGCAGTACGAGATGCACGGCGTCGAAGACCTAGGGCTGCTGAAGATGGACTTCCTCGGCCTGCGCAACCTCGACGTCATCACTGACACCGTCGAGCTCATCAAAGAGACCCGCGAAATCGACCTCGACATCGACAACGTCCCGCTCGACGACCAGCCGACGTTCGACATGTTGTGCCGCGCCGACTCGATCGGCGTCTTCCAGCTCGAGGGAGGCCCGATGCGCGCGTTGATGCGATCGCTCGCGCCGACGAGCTTCGAAGACATCTGCGCGCTCGTCGCGCTCTACCGCCCGGGGCCGATGGCCGCGAACATGCACAACGACTATGCCGATCGAAAGAACGGTCGGAAGCCGGTCACCTACCTGCACCCGGACGCCGAGGACGTGCTCGGCGACACCTACGGCCTGATGATCTACCAGGAGAGCCTGCTGCGGGTCGCGCAGAAGTTCGCGGGCTACTCCCTCGCCGAGGCCGACAACCTCCGTCGGGCCTGTGGGAAGAAGATCCGGGAGAAGATGCGCCAGGAACGCGACGCGTTCCTCGAGGGCTGCACGCGCACCGGCTACGGGCCCGACCTCGGCAAACAGTGGTTCGACATCATCGAGCCGTTCGCCGACTACGCGTTCCCCAAGGCGCACGCGTACGGCTACGGGCTCATCGCCTACCAGACCGCATACCTCAAGGCGAACTACGCCCCCGAGTACTTCGCCGCGATGCTCACGAGCGTCAAGAGCAACCTCGACAAGGCCGCGGTCTACCTCGCCGACTGCCGGGCAATGGGCATCGAGGTGACGGTGCCCGACGTGAACCGGTCGGTCTCCGACTTCACCCCGCACCTCACCGACGACGGCGGCAAGCCGCAGATCGTCTTCGGCCTCTCGGCCGTGCGCAACGTCGGCGAAGGACTGGTCGGCCTGATCGTCGCGGAGCGCGAGGCCAACGGCCCGTTCGTCGACTTCTACGACTTCTGCGAGCGCGTCGATGTCAACGTCCTCAACAAGCGAACCGTCGAGTCGCTGGTCAAGGCGGGTGCCTTCGACTCCATGGGGCATGCCCGCAAGGGTCTCCTGCTCGCGTTCGAAACGATCATCGACCAGACCGTCGCCCGGCGGCGCGAGCGCGACATGGGCGTCATGTCCCTGTTCGGAGAGGTCGAGATCGGCGGGATCGGCTTCGACGAGCGACCGCCGGTCCTCGACACCGAGTTCGAGAAGATGACCCGGCTCGCCTTCGAGAAGGAGATGCTCGGGCTGTACGTGTCCGACCATCCCCTCCTCGGGTGCGAGGGTCTGCTGCGGCGCCGGACCGACGGCACGGTCGCCGATCTCGCCGAGTTCGAAGATGGCTCGATGAAGATCTTCGGCGGCATCGTCACCGGCCTCCAGCGGAAGTGGACCAAGCGGGGCGAGCTGATGGCGGTCTTCACGCTGGAAGACCTGCAGTCGAGCTGCGAGGTCATGGTGTTCCCCAAGACGATGACCGAGCATGGCCACAAGCTCGTGGACGACGTGGCGGTGTGCGTGAAGGCCCGGGTCGACAAGCGGGAAGAGTCACCCAAGCTCATCGCGATGGAGATCGACGTCTTCGAGGGCATCACCGACGGGGCCCCGCCGCTGCGGGTCCGACTCCTGCCGAACCGGCTGAACGAGCGCCTCATCGGCGACCTCAAGACGCTTCTCGTCGACCACCCTGGCGAATCCCAGGTTTTCCTCCACATCGGCGACCAGCAGGTCCTCCGCCTGCCCGACGAGTTCTGCGTCGACGCCACCAACGGCCTCGTCGGCGAGCTTCGCGTGCTCCTCGGTCCTGACGCGTTGGTAAGCTGACAGGCTTCCCACCTGCTCGGACAGCGTTTGCCGAGTTGCACGACCGGCAGAGACCCGCTGGACTAGTAGGACCGTTCCACAAGCTTCCGGGGGCAACGCGGCTCATGGCGATCCAGGTCGAGACCAAGGACTGCACGCAGCTCTCCGACGCAGAACTGGCCGAAATGGCCGATATCTGCGCCGAGGGCCCGAGCCGATTCGAGGCCGGCCTACTGTCAAAGCAAGCGGAGCTGTGGGTGCTGATCACCCTCGCCCGGGAGGGCGGCAAGCTCAAGGGCTTCTCCTACAGCACGCTCGAGCGCATCGGCGGCACGCCGTGCGTGCTCATCGGCCTCGCCTCCGTCAAGCGCACCGCGAAGCGAGACACCGTCCTCAAGGCGATGATGAGCGACCAGTACCGCCGGGCGGTGCTCGCCTTCCCCGACGAGGACGTCCTCGTCGGCACCCGCTTCCTCGACGCCTCCGGGTTCGAGGCGTTCAAGGCGCTCACCGACATCGTCCCCCGCCCCGACCACACCGCCACCGGTGAGGAGCGAGCGTGGGGCCGTCGCCTGGCCAAGCGCTTCGGCATCGAGAACGGGCAGTACGACGACCGCAAGTTCATCGCCGAGGGCGACGGGTCGTTCCCGTGCGTGCTCGATCACGAGAGCCTGAAGCCAGAGCAGATCAGCGCCGAGGTCGTTAGGCAGTTCAAGGGCGCCAACCAGAAGCGGGGCGACTCGCTGATCGCCTTCGGTTGGGCGATGGCCGAATACCTCGCCAAGCTCGGTTAGTTGCGCTGGAGTTCGCGGAGGTCCTACGCCGGCGGCGGATGACGCGGGCCTTCAAGCCCGAGCCCATTCCGCACGAGCTGCTCGAAACCGTCGTCGACGCCGGTCGCCGCGCGCCGTCCGCCGGTAACAGCCAGGGCTTCGAGTTCGTCGTCCTCGAGGGCCATTCGCAAACCACGCGGTACTGGGACGCCACCCTGCCCGAGCGGCAGCCGTTCGGGTTTCCCGGTCTGCTCGTCGCGCCTGCGCTGGTGATCGTCCTCGCCCATTCCCAGGCCTACGTGGACCGCTACGCCGAGCCCGACAAGGCCGACACCGGGCTCGGTGCGGGAGCGAACCGCTGGCCGGTGCCGTACTGGACGGTCGACGCCGCGTTCGCAGCGATGCTCATCCAACTCGCGGCGATCGACGCCGGACTGGGCGTGCTGTTCTTCGGCCCGTTCGAGCACGAAGCCGGCGTGCTGCAGGCGCTCGGTATTCCAGATGATCGGCAGGCGATCGGTACGATCGCCCTCGGCTGGCCGGACACGGAGCACGACACGCGGGCGGGTACGTCCGCGGGGCGGGCGCGTCGCGACCCGGCCGACATGATCCACTGGGGCCGCTGGTGACCCTTTCAATTCGCAGCTGACTTCGCACTACGAGGGGACGCGTTGATGGTGGGATGGCGGGAGCACACGCCGGAACGGTTGACGTCCGGGAACGCACGGCTCGACGGGATCCTCGGTGGCGGGCTGTGGGACGACGCGCTCACGATGGTGACGGGCCCGCCGGGGACGGGCAAGACGCTGCTCGCACAGCAGTACGTGTTCGCCAATGCCTCCCCTGACAAGACGGCGCTGTACATCTCGACGGTCTCGGAGCCGCTCGACAAGCTCCTTCGGTTCGGTTCGAGCCTCGCCTACTTCGACGCCGAGGCGGTCGGCCGGACCGTGTTCTACGAGGACCTCGGCGCGGTGCTCGAGGAGCGCGGGCTGCCGGCCTTCGTCGGGCGGGTCGACGAGCTGATCGCAGAACGGACGCCGGGAATCATCGTGATCGACAGCTTCAAAGCGCTCCACGCCTTCACGCGTGACCCCGCGGACTTCCGGTGGTTCCTCCACGACTTCGCGGCACGCCTCGCAGCGACCTCCGCCGCTTCGTTCTGGGTGGGGGAGTACATGCCCGAGGACATCGTCCGCGAACCAGAGTTCGCAGTCGCCGACGCCATCATCCAGCTCGGCTCGAACCTCAGCGACGAGCGCGAGATGCGTGCGCTGCAGGTGCTCAAGCTCCGCGGCAGCGCGTTCTTGTCGGGCCGTCACGCGTACCGGCTCTCCGAGCGAGGTATCGATGTCTTTCCCAGGCTGGCCGACGCACGGAACGAGGGCTTCGAGGAGCTGTCCGACGAGCGAGTGTCCTCCGGCATTCCGGCCCTCGATGCGATGCTGGGCGACGGCTACTGGCCGGGAGCGTCGACGCTGGTCGCCGGGCCGTCGGGATCCGGCAAGACCGTGATGGCCATGTCGTTCATCTTCGAAGGCGCTCGGAACGGTGAGCAGGGGTTGATCGCCAACCTTCAGGAGAACCCCAGCCAGCTCGAACGCACCGCACGTGGCTTCGGGTGGTCGATCACGTCGGATCACGTCGACCTGATGTATCGCTCGTCGGTCGACCTGTACATCGATGAATGGGTGCACGAGCTGCTCGATCGCGTCGAGCACGCGCGGGCCACGCGGCTGGTGATCGACAGCCTCGGGGATCTGGCGTTCGCGGCAACCGACCCAGTGCGCTTCCGGGAGTACGTGTACTCGCTCGTGCAACGGTGTTCGAGGCGCGGGGTGAGTCTGCTCATGACGATGGAGATCCCCGACCTGTTCGATGTGCGTCAGCTTTCGGAGACCGGTGTGTCGAACATGTCGGACAACGTCGTCCTTCTGCAGTTCGCGCGCGAGGAGTCGAGGGTGAAGCGTTCGCTGACAGTGCTCAAGACCCGAGCGGCGTTGCACCAGCCCGAGATCCGTGAGTACGTCATCGACGAGCGCGGGATCGTGCTGTCGGAACCTCACGCCACTAGAACCTGTCTGTGACCGGGCCGCTCGTCGTGATCCCGACGTTCAACGAGGCAAGCAACATCGCTGCGATGGTCGCGGCCGTGATGGTCTCGCTCCCCGACGCATCGATTCTCGTCGTCGACGACGGCAGCCCGGACGGGACAGCCGACATTGTCGAAACCTCAGCGGCGGCCTTCAGCGATGGGCGGGTGTCCGTGCTGCGACGCTCGGCCAAGCAAGGTTTGGGCACCGCGTACGTTGCCGGATTCCGGTGGGGGTTGGGCCATGGCCACGACGTGGTCGTACAGATGGACGCGGACTTCCAGCACGACCCGGCGTCGCTTCCCGACCTCGTCGCCGCACTGGACGGCGGGGCCGACATGGCGATCGGGTCGCGCTACGTCGCAGGCGGATCGGTGCCTGCCGAGTGGCCGCGCAGCCGAAAGGCGCTGTCGCGACTCGGCAACAAGTACGCGACGACGATGTTGCGGCTGCCGGTGCGCGACGCCACCGCCGGCTTCCGCGCCCATCGAGCAACGCTGTTGGAACAGCTCGACCTCGAGACCATCAGCGCTGACGGTTATGGCTTCCAGATCGAGCTCACCCACCGTGCTCGCCTCGCCGGCGCTCGCATGGTCGAGGTGCCGATCCAGTTCGGCGAGCGAACGCGAGGGGAATCGAAGATGTCGGCCCGCATCGTCGTCGAGGCGCTCTGGCTCGTGACGCGTTGGTCCGTGCGGCGCAGAGGCCAACGATCCGGCTGACGTCCTCGGAAAATACGGATCTCAGCCGGATCGATGGTGGTCGTGACGACGCGGTACGTTGCCGTCGCTTGTGACCGACGCGACGACTGACCGACAGCTGCTCACACGGAACGCCTATCCGGACTCCGCGAACCTGCGCGCCCGGGCGTCGATCTACGACTACAAGCATCCGCCTGACGACTTTTTCTCGTTCGTGCTCGGACAGATCGAGTGGCCCGAAGGCGCCACGGTGCTCGACGTCGGGTGCGGTCCCGGCACTTACCTCCAACGCGTCCGCGGCGTTGGCCTCGATCTCTCGTTCGGTATGGCGCGCGAGGCCAGACGTCACGCGCCGACGACGGTGGGCGACGTCTGCGCGCTGCCGATTCGAACCGCCGCCGTCGACCGTCTGCTCGCCCCGCACATGCTGTACCACGCTCCGGATCTCGATCAGGGCGCATCCGAGCTGCGCCGCGTGCTTCGACCGGGAGGGGTCGCGCTCGTCGTCACGAACGATCGCCGGCACGTCGGACATCTCGTCGACCAGCTCTCCGAGGCGACAGGCACCGCTGCGCCCGTCCGCTTCATCGACCGCTTCACGCTGGAGAACGGCGCGGAAGTGCTCGAGCGCCACTTCGGCGACGTTCGGCTCGAGCACTTCCGCGGCGAGCTCGTCGTCCCTGACGCCGGGCCGGTCGTTCGCTACGCGGACAGCTGCCGGGCGCTCTACGAGACCCAGCTCCCATCGGGGATCACGTGGTCGGTGGCGATGGAACGATTCGAAGCGCTCGTCGAGAACGAGATCGCCGAGCGGGGCGCGTGGCGCGCCGCGACCCACAGTGGAGTATTCGTATGTCGATGAACCGGCAGATCGTGCTCAAGCGCCGCCCGGAAGGCCTCGTCAGTCGTGAGGACTTCGAGGTCGTCGACGCCAAGGTGCCCGAGCCGGGTGACAACGAGTTGCTCGTCGAGACGTTGTACCTCGGCCTCGATGCGACCGTACGCACCTGGTTGAGCAAGGCGGAGGGCTACATCCCGCCGGTCGAGATCGGTGAGGTCGTGCGCTGCAGCGGCGTCGGGCGCGTCCTCGAGTCGAACAGCGAGAAGGTTCCGGTGGGCACGCTCGTGGCGACCCTCACGGGCTGGCAGGAGCGCGCCGTTGTCGGTGACGATCCCATGCTCACGACGCCCTTGGCCGACGGCGCCGATCCGCTTGCCGAGCTCAGCGTCTTCGGGTCGGCCGGCATGACCGCCTACGTCGGGCTCATGGACATCGGCAAGGTGCGGGAAGGCGAGACCGTCGTCGTGTCGGCGGCGGCCGGCGCGACGGGGTCGACCGCCGTGCAGATCGCCAAGATCCTCGGCGCGCGGGTGATCGGTGTCGCCGGCAGCGACGAGAAGTGCCGCTGGCTGGTCGACGACCTCCGGGCCGACGGCGCGATCAACTACCGCTCGGATGACCTCGCCGCGAAGATCAAAGAGTTCTGTCCCAAGGGCGTCGACGTGTTCTTCGACAACACCGGCGGACCGATTCTCGACGCCGTCCTCGGTCGCATCGCCAACGGCGGGCGCGTGGTGCTGTGCGGCGCGATCTCCTCGTACAACGAGCATCACAAGCCGCCGGGCCCCGCGAACTACCTCAATCTCATCAGCCGCCGAGCCAGCATGCAGGGCTTCATCTCATGGGACTCGTGGGGGCGGTGGGCGGAGATCACCGGACAGCTGCGCGAGTGGGTGGCCGACGGGTCGCTGCGCTACCGCGCGCACATCTTCGAGGGTCTCGAGTCCGCCCCCGACGCACTCAACGCGCTGTTCACGGGCGAGAACATCGGCAAGATCGTCGTCAGACTCTGACGCGCTCCCGCTCCAACGCCTTCTCTGACGGCTGGCGCAGATCGCGGACGATGCCGAGGAACGCGAGCACGCGGAGCGCGCCGTACGTCGGGTCGATCTCCCACCAGCGGACCCCCTGACGCGCGGACGTCGGGTGATGGTGATGGTTGTTGTGCCAACCCTCACCCATCGTTGCCAGCGCGACCGCAAGCGAGTTGCGACTCGTGTCCGAGGTGACGTAGCGCCTCCGGCCGAACACGTGGGCGGCGGAGTTGACGAGGAACGTGGCATGCCACACGAGCAACGTCGATCCGAAGAACCCGACGACCAGCCCGCTCCAGCCACCGACCAGCCAGCAGGCGACCCCGAGCGACCACGGGCCGATCCAGTCGTGCCGGTCGAGGAAGCGCAACTCGGGGTAGCGAGCGAGATCCGGGACCACCTCGTGATGCGTCTCGCCGTAGCGGCCGGACAGGATCCAGCCGACGTGGCTCCACCAGAAGCCGTGCAGCGGTGAGTGCGGATCGCGATCGGTGTCGGTGTAGCGGTGGTGCTGCCGGTGCCAGGCCGTCCACCACAGCGGCCCCTTCTGCGCCGTCGTCAGTGCGCCGAAGGCGAATACGAACTGCGTGAACCGCCCGACCTTGAAGGCGCGGTGCGCCAAGAGCCGGTGGTAGCCGGCGGTGATGAAGAACACTCGCACGACATACAGCCCGACGAGCAGAACGAGATCGCGGGTGTGCACTCCGGTGAAGATCGCGAGCAACGGGAGCAGATGGCAGAGCAGGAACGGAGCCGATGTGCGCCACGAGACGGGGTAGGGCGGTGCGATACCGAAACCCTACCTACCCGTCGGTAGGCGTCTGCCACGATGACCGTTCATGCCCGAGGACTCCGTCGCGCCATCCACTGCCCGCACGAAGGTCCGTCGACTCGCCGACCGGGGGCGCTACGACCGAGAGACCATCGACTCGATCCTCGACGAGGGCCTGGTGTGCCATCTCGGCTTCGCCGTCGACGGCCAGCCGTGGGTGATGCCGACGACGTACGCCCGCGTCGACGACCACCTCTACGTGCACGGCGCGGCCGCGAACTTCGCGCTCAAGACGCTGGCCTCGGGCGTGGAGGCGTGTGTCACCGTCACGCTGCTCGACGGCCTGGTGCTGGCCCGGTCGGCCTTCCACCACTCGATGAACTACCGGTCGGTGATGCTCTTCGGGCGGGCGGAGCGAGTCGACGATCCGAAGGAGCAGTACGACTCGATGATCGCCATCGTCGAGCACCTTGTCCCGGGTCGGAGCAGCGACACCCGTCTCCCCACACCGCAGGAGCTGCGCAAGACGCTCATTGTCCGGTTCGCGCTCGACGAGTGCTCGGCGAAGATGCGGACGGGTGGCCCACTCGACGACGCGGAAGACATGGCGCTCTCCTTCTGGGCCGGCGTGCTGCCCCTCTCGATCGTGCCGGGCGCGCCGGTTCCCGACGTCGAGCAGCCGGCGCCGGACTACGTCAACCGCTGGACGCGAGCTCGCTGATCAATGCCTCGGCATCGTCCACCGGTGCCTTGCACACGTACTGACGGCACACGTACGCAAAACCGGAGGGCCGGTCGTGCCACAACGGCGACTCGTACGGCTCACCCCAGGCGAACACCGCATTCGGCAGGTAGCGGCCGTGGACCGCGGCGACGAGGTCCGGGCGCTCGCCCACGACCGCGACCTCCTCGATTCCAGTGTCGACGAGATCGACTGCCGCGAGGAGATGGGCGAACGCCGTCGGGTGCTGTCCGGCGACGCCGCCCAGGAGCCGCAGGATCGCTTCGGCATGCTCGCGAAATCGGTCGATGCCGGTCAGAGCCGCGAGCCGCACTAGTCCGACGGCCGCGAGCGAGTTGGCGG
>Ga0299913_10001744_pt1 | contig 16489 bp, 13 predicted proteins | sample RVTome_9_FD_201360 | JGI IMG/M metagenome (GOLD analysis project Ga0299913, IMG submission 201360) | Soil microbial communities from uranium-contaminated site in the Upper Colorado River Basin, Wyoming, United States - RVT155D38 (version 2) ... | reverse complement strand
ACGAGCACACCGAGGACGCTTTCGACCTGATGGCCGAGATGATGCTCGACCCGACGTTTCCCGACATCGACTCCGAGCGCCAGGTGGTGCTCGAGGAGATCGCGATGTACGAGGATGAGCCGTCCGACCGGGTGCACGACTTCCTGTCCGAGGCCATCTACGGCGACCATCCACTGGGCCGCCGGGTCCTTGGCGAAGCCGGGGTGATCGCCGACACTCCGGTGCCGCAGATCGCGGATTACCACCGTGGCCGCTACGTCGCCGACCATCTCGTGGTGGCCGCCGCCGGTCACCTCGATCATGAGCGCATCGTCGCGCTGGCGGACTCGCTGGTGCGCCCGCCCAAGGGCGCGGCCGCCGACATCAACGGAGGCGAGCCAGCAACGCCCAACCGGCTGCGGTTTCACAGCAAGGACACCGAGCAATACCACATCTGTTTCGGGGCGCCGGGAATCTCGCGCTCCGACGAGCGACGGTTCACGCTCTCGGTCGTCGACTCGGCGTTCGGCGGCTCCGTTTCCTCGCGCCTGTTTCGCGAGGTGCGCGAGAAGCGTGGCCTTGCCTACGCCGTCGGCTCGTACGCGGAGCAGTACGTCGACCAGGGGACGATCGCGATGTATGTCGGCACCCGCGAGGACAACGTGGCGGAGGCCTGCGAGATCATCGGCCGCGAGCTCGGCGTCCTGCGCGACGGCGGCATCGGCGGCGACGAGCTGGCGCGCGCCAAGGAGCACGTGAAGGGCCGGATGGTGCTGGGCATGGAGTCCAGCGCGGCGCGCATGTCGCGCCTCGCCCGCGCGACCCTGTTCGACGTGCCCATTCTGTCAATCGACGAGATGCTGGCCCGGGTCGACGCCGTGGACGAGGACGACGTGGCGGAGTTCGCGGCCGAGATGTTCGACCCGGCCCGGTTCTCAGCCGCTTGCATCGGCCGCGACGAGAACTGCTTCCGCACCGCCGCCGAGTCGGTCGGCGAGGCGCTCGCGAGCTGAAAGAGGTGAACGGCGCGGTCAGAGTCGTCGTGGCGGGCGCCGCCGGCCGCATGGGGGCGACGAGCTGTGAGGCGATCGAAGCCGCCGATGGGCTCGAGCTGACCGGGCGAGCGGACCCTTCCTTGGGCGTTGAGCTGGCGGATGTGGTCGCCGACGCCGACGTAGTCGTGGACTTCACGACTCCCGATGCGGCCCCCGGGAACATCCGTATATGCCTCGACGCGGAGACCCACGTCATCGTCGGGACCACCGGCTTCGACCACGAGCCTCTGCGCCTCGCCGCGCAGCAGGGCGGCGGCGGGGCCCGGGTGCTCGTCGTGCCCAACTTCGCGATCGGCGCGGTTCTCATGATGCGCTTCGCCGCGGAGGCAGCGCGGCATATGCCGGAGGTCGAGATCATCGAACTGCACCACGATCGCAAGCTCGACGCCCCCTCGGGCACCGCGAAGCGAACGGCGGAGCTGATCGCGGGGCGGGGCGGCAACGTCCACGAGCCGATCCACTCCGTGCGCCTTCCGGGCCTCGTCGCCCACCAGGAGGTCATCCTGGGCGGGCCCGGCCAGACGCTCTCGATCCGCCACGACTCGATCGATCGGATGTCGTTCATGCCCGGCGTATTGATCGCCGTCCGGGCCGTTGGCTCGCTTCCCGACCGCTTTACGGTTGGGCTCGAAGCCTGCCTGGATCAGGAATAATCACGCCGATGCCGACCTTCTCCGGTGTGATCACCGCGATGGTGACCCCGTTTACCGATGACGGCGGCGCCGTCGACCTCGACGCGGCGAAGGCACTGGCGCGCCACCTCGTGGAGCACGGGTCAGACGGCCTGGTCGTCGCAGGAACCACGGGGGAGTCACCCACGCTCGACGACGCCGAGAAGCTCGACCTGCTGGTCGCGGTGCTCGACGAGGTCGGCGACAGCGCAACGGTGATCGCCGGGACGGGATCCAACGACACCCGCCACAGCGTGGAGCTGACGCGCCACGCCGCCCGGGTCGGGGCCGCCGGTGTCCTCGTCGTGACGCCGTACTACAGCCGGCCAAACGAAGCCGGCTTGCGCGCGCATTTCGCCGCCGTAGCGGAAGCGGCGGGGGAGACGCCCGTGATCCTCTACAACATCCCCTCGCGCTCCGTGATCAACCTGCCGCCGGAGCTGCTGACGGAGCTGGCCGCCGCGAGCCCCAACATCGTCGCCGTGAAGCAGGCCAATAACGACGAGCTGGGGCCGGTCGAGGGGCTTGAGCTGCTGGCCGGCAACGACGACGTATTCGCGCGCTGCCTCGAGCTCGGGGGCACCGGCGGCATCCTCGTCGCCTCGCATCTGGTGGGCGACGAGATGCGGGCGATCTACGACGCCGCCGAGGCCGGCGACCACGAGCATGCCCGCGAGCTCGATGCCGCGTTGCAACCCGTGTACGAGGCGCTGACCGTCACCGCGAATCCGATCCCGGTCAAGGCGGCGCTCGAGATGCGCGGGCTCATCGGTGGCGCGCTGCGGCTGCCGATGGTCGCGGCCACGCAGGCCGAGCGCGACGTGGTGAGCTCGGCGCTGGACGCGGTGGCTGCGGCGTGAACCCAAGCGCGGGCGTCAGGATCCTTCCCCTCGGCGGGCTGGGGGAGATCGGCAAGAACATGACCGCCTTCGAGAGCGAGGGCAGGATCGTGATCGTCGACGCGGGCGTGATGTTCCCCACCGCCGAGATGCTGGGCATCGACCTCGTGCTGCCCGATTTCACCAGCCTGCGCGAGCGGCGCGAGGACATCGATGCGATCGTCTTGACCCACGGGCACGAGGACCACGTCGGCGCCCTTCCCTACGTCCTGCGCGAGCTCGGGGTTCCCGATGCGATCTACGGCGGGCCGCTGACGATCGGGCTGGTCCGCTCGAAGCTCGAGGAGCGGAAGATCCGCGACGCCCCCCTGATCGTCCTGGAGCCCGGCGAGCGCGCGCAGGCCGGGCCCTTCGAGATCGAGACGGTTCACATGGCGCACTCGATCCCGGACGCGCGGGCCGTCGTCCTGCACACGAAGCTCGGTGCGATCGTTGTCACGGGCGACTACCGTTTCGATCAAACGCCGGTCGACGGGCAGCCCGCCGACATCGCACGCCTCGCTGAGCTGGGAGCGGAAGGCGTCCTGTGTCTATGTGGCGACTCCACGAACGCCGATCGGCCGGGCGTCGGGCAGTCCGAGGCCTCGGTCGGGCCCGCGCTCAAGGCGGAGTTCGCGCGATGTGAGGGCCGGGTGATCGTCACCTGCTTCGCATCCAACGTGCACCGCGTGCAGCAGGTGGTCGATGCCGCCGCAGCGCTCGATCGCAAGGTCGCGCTGGTCGGCCGTTCGATGCGAAAGAACTTCAATATCGCCTCCAACCTCGGAATCGCGCACGCACCGCAGGGCCTGCTTATTCAGCCAAAGCAGATCGGGGACTTTCCCGACGACAAGGTCATCGCGATCTGCACCGGCAGCCAGGGCGAGCCGCTCTCGGCCCTGCGGCGCATGGCCTTCAACGACCACCGCGACATCGAGCTGCACGCGAACGACACGGTTGTCTTTTCCGCCACCTCGATCCCGGGCAACGAGCGCGCCGTGAACGAGACGATCGACAGGATCTTCGAGATCGGGGCTCGCGTCGTCACCGCGGATGACGCGCCGATCCACGTCTCAGGCCACGGCTCGCGCGAGGAGCTGAAGCTGATGCTGAACCTCACCAAGCCGCGCTACGTGTTTCCGTTCCATGGCGACCACAAGCGGATCCGCCTGCACGCCGAGCTGGCCGAGTCGGTCGGCATCGAGCCGGAGCGGATCTTCAAGGGCCGCAACGGGCTCGCACTGGACATCGACGAGGACGGCGCCCGGTTCGGCGAGGACTTCCACGCCGGGATGATCTTCGTCGACGGCGTCGATATCGGCGACCCGGACGACGTCGCGCTGCGCGATCGCCGGACCCTTTCAGGCGACGGCGTCCTGATCGTCGTTGCGACGATCTCGTCGGACGATGGCGAGGCGGTGGCCGCGCCCGAGGTGATCTTCAGAGGCGTGCCGTTCATCGAGGGCGAGGACCAGGTGGAGCTGATCGAGACCCTGCGCGGTGTCGTGGACGAGACGCTCGCCGAGGCGGCGGCGGATGGCGTCCGCGAGCCGGCGCTCCTTCAAGAGGACATTCACGACGACGTGGCGGAGCTGATTTATGGGCGCCTGAAACGGCGGCCGATGGTGCTGCCGGTGGTCGTCGAGGTCTAGGCAAAGGGAAGGCCCGCCGGCTCCAGGGAGGGGGAGAGCCGGCGGGCCGTGTTTGGCTTGATGCCAATGCGCTCGCCGGAGCGGGGGGAGGAGTTCCGGAGCGCTCCGGGCGAGTACTTGTCTCGTCCGGTTAAGGACAGTAAATCCCCGATGTAAACGATCCCTAAACGTTTGCTGAGACTTTGCTCTTATCTCGCGCCTGCTCGGCCGCAGGCAGGGTCACGGTGAATCGAGCGCCGCCCTCGGGCGAACGCTCCGCGCGTACGTCCCCGCCGTGCGATTCGGCGACCGCCCGCACGATCGCGAGCCCCAGACCCGTGCCCGAGCCGGCGGCGAGGTCGGCCGGCCCACCCCCGCGGACGAACCGCGAGAAGACCGTTTCGGCCGCGCCATCCGGGAGCCCGGGACCGTCGTCGTCGACCTGGAGCACTGCCTGTTCATCTCGGGCTACGACCGCAAGCCGGATGGTCGTCCCGGCCGGCGTGTGACGCACCCCGTTGTCGAGGAGGTTGACCGCGAGACGGTGCAGTTCGTCGGCGCTACCCATCACCGGCGCCGGACTCGGGGCGTCCACCTCCAAGTCGTGATCGCCGGCGACGGGCCTGATCTCGGCGATGGCGGCGTGCGCGATCTCGCTCAGGTCGCAGACGCGTCGCTCCCCCACGCGCCCGGCGTCGGCCCGCGCGAGCATCAGGAGATCGCCCACCAGCCGGCGCATGCGCCGCGACGACCGCAGAGCCGAATCCACCATCTCGGACTCCTCGCCGCCTTCGCGAGCATCGCCCTCCACGCGCTCGTGCAGGAGTTCGAGGTTCGCGAGAATGCTCGTCAGCGGCGTGCGCAACTCGTGCGACGCATCGGCGATGAACTCGCGCTGGGCCTGGACCATCAGCTGTGATTCCGCTCGCGCGGCGTCGAGCTCGCTGAGCATCGAGTCAAGCGTTCGCGCGAGCTCCGCCACCTCGTCGTCCGCCTCGGGCTTCGGCATCGCGAGCGAGGGGTCGCGTGTGGTGGCGATCTGGCGCGCCGTGGCGGTGAGCGCGGCGACCGGACCCATCGCGCGGCGGGCGATCCAAAGACCGGCCATCGTGGCCAGGATGGCTCCGCCGGCGACGCCGATCGCAAGGAACAGCCAGAGCCGATTGATGGTTGCGTCGAGCTCGTGATGGCTGCGGGCGTACTGCACGAAGACCCGCGGGTCTTCGAGCGAAGTAGACGAGATCTGTTCCGTCGCGACCTGGAGGTCTCCGAAGCGCTGGAGACCGGGCCGGGGGGGTGGGAATTCGGGCGCATTGGGTGAAACGGCAAGCGGCTCGCCGGAGCCGTTCACAACCCGAAGCGCGGAGTCTACGTCCGCTAGGAGCGTGCGCTCAAGCGCTTCCTCGGCTTCATCAGCCAGGCTGAGAGCACCGACCTGGTCGACCGAAAACGCCAGCGCGGCCTGGCGAGCGGTCGCCTGCGTTTCGCTGCGGAAATCGCTCTCCAATCGCTCCTGGGCAAGACGGCCTACCACCGCGGCGAAGGTCAGCAGGATCACGAACGTGAGCCCCGCCGAGACGCCGGCGAGGCGCCAGCGCACGGGCCAGCGCCCGGGCGAGAAGGCGAACGGGCGCCCGCGTCCGAGCACTCAGTCCTCGCGGGGCGCGCGCATGACGTAGCCGGCGCCGCGCTTGGTGTGAAGCAGGCGCGGCTCGTCTCCCTCCTCCAGCTTGCGGCGGAGGTTGGAGATGAAGACGTCGATGGTGTTGGTCATCGCCAGCGGGTCGTAGCCCCAGACCTCTTCCAGCAGACGCTCGCGCGAGACCACCAGGCGCTCGTTTCGCATCAGGAACTCCAGCAGCTCGAACTCGCGCGCGGTCAGCTCGATCTCGCGATCCCCGCGCACGACCTCGCGGGTTGCCGGATTCAGGCGCAGATCGCCGAGCACCAGCGTCGCCGCACCACGCGGCGGCCGGCGGCGCATCAGGGCCCGCATCCGGGCCAGCAGCTCCTGGCGCTCGAATGGCTTGGCGAGATAGTCGTCGGCGCCGGTGTCGAGGCCCTCGACCCGATCGTCCAGATCCGAGCGCGCGGTGAGGATCAAGACCGGCACGTCGTCGTCGGCCCGCATGCGGCGCAAGACCTCGACGCCGTCGAGCTTGGGCAGGCCCAGGTCCAGGATGACCAGGTCGGGCGCGAACTCGGCCGCGGCGCTCAGCGCCTCCTCGCCGTCGCCCGCGGTGCGCACCTCGTGGCCTTCCTGGCGCAGCGTGCGGCGCAGCACGTCGGCGATCTCCGTGTCGTCTTCGATTACCAGCACCCGGCCGGTCGCTGTCTCGCTCTCAAGCATCGCTCACAAGGTTAGGACCCTTTCGTGCGAATGCGCTCGATCTTTACCGCTCGCTTAGTCAGGAACGTCGCGCGCAGGGGACGCACCACGGCTGTCGAACCACAGCTGTGATGGCCCGAGCCACGGCGACCACTCGTGCCCGCAAGAGCGCGTCCAAGCGGCGTGCGCCCGTACGCCGCAAGGCCGACCCCCGGCAGCGCGCCAAGGCGGCGCTGGACGGTCTCGAGCAGCGCCACTACGACCTGCTCGGCCTGCTCATGGTCGCCGCGGGCGTGTATCTGTCCTTCGTCCTGTACCTGGGCTGGGATGGCGGGCGCGTCGGCGCCTGGCTCGACACCGCCCTCGAATACGCGGTCGGACGGGTCGAATACGTCGTGCCGCTGATGCTCTTCGGGCTCGGTCTCGCGTTGATCGCCAGGCCGATGATGCGGGCTCCGCGGGCGCTCAACGTTGGCGCCGCCCTCGTGCTGATGGCGCTGCTTTTGGCGTTCGCCGCCGGAACCCTGGGCCTGGGCCCCGACGAGCCGGTTCGTGCTGGATATTTCGAGCCCGCCTTCTACACCACGCACGGTGGCGCTGTGGGCGAGGCCATGTACTGGACCTCGACCACCCTGTTTCAGCGGCTCGGAGCGCAGATCCTCGCCGTCCTCATGCTGATCTCCGGCGTGCTCCTGCTCACGGGCATGACGATCGCCAACATCGTCGAGCACGCGGGTGGTGCCGCCCGGCGGGCCCGCGACACGACCCGCGAGATGACCCGCACCGTGCGCGAGACCAACTCGCTTCCCGCCGAGTGGGAGCCGGAGGGCGAGGACATCGCGATCACGCGGGCCAACGCGACCGAGCCGTTCGTGACCGAGCCGCTGGAAGGGGTGGAGCCGGCGTGGGCCGACGAGGGCGAAGACGAGGATCCCGAGGCCGAGGGTCGCGCGGCGGCGCAGGGAGCCTTCACCTATGACGACGCCAACGCGGTCGAAGGCGAGCCGGACGAGCCCGAGGCCGCGGAGGAGCCTTCCGCTACGGACCTGACGCCGATGGGCAACAAGCGCACCGACGGGATCACCGTCTCCGACGAGGTCGCGTACACCATTCCCAGTCCGAAGCTCCTCGAGCGCGGCAAGGGCGACCCCGGGCCGGATCCAAAGGACCGGGAACTGACCGCCAAGTCGCTCGTGGAGTCCCTGCGGCACTTCGGCGTCGAGGCGCGGATGACCGGAGTGGTAAGCGGCCCGCACGTCAGCCGCTACGAGTTTCAGCTGGCGCCGGGCACGAAGGTCTCCAAGGTCGCGCAGCTCAAGGACGACCTCGCCTACGCCCTTGCGTCGACGGACATCCGCATCCTGGCGCCGATCCCGGGCAAGAAGGCCGTGGGGGTCGAGGTGCCCAACGCGAAGCGGCGCCTGGTGCGCCTCGGCGACATCTACGAGGGCCGGCCGAAGGGTTCGTCGCCACTCGTCGCCTGGCTCGGCAAGGACGTCTCCGGGCATGCCTGCTGGACCGATGTCGCCCTGATGCCGCACCTGCTCGTGGCCGGCACGACCGGCTCCGGCAAGTCGGGTTGCATCAACGCGATCCTCAGCTCGATCCTCCTGCACGCCTCGCCCAACGAGTGCCGTCTGGTGCTGGTCGACCCCAAGCGCGTCGAGCTCAACCACTACGAGAATCTGCCGCACCTGCTGACGCCGGTAGTCACGAACCCGCGGCTCGCTGCGAACGTCCTCGCGAACCTGATCGGCGAGATGGAGAGCCGCTATCAGGTGATGGGCGAGGCTCGGGCGCGCAACCTGGCGGAGCTCAACAAGGTCCGGCGCAAGGCCGGCGATGCGCCGCTGCCACACATCCTCTGCGTGATCGACGAGCTCGCCGACCTCATGATGGTGGCCCCATCGGAGGTGGAGGACTCCATCATCCGGCTCGCCCAGAAGTCGCGTGCGGTGGGAATCCACCTCGTGCTGGCCACCCAGCGCCCGTCCACCGACGTCATCACCGGCACGATCAAGGTCAACATCCCCGCCCGGATCGCGTTCGCGGTCGCCTCCCAGGTCGACTCCCGGGTAATCCTGGACGGCGGCGGCGCCGAAAGCCTGCTGGGCCAGGGGGACATGCTGTTCCGGCCGATCGGCACGTCAAAGCTGCAGCGGATCCAGGGCGCGTTCCTCACCGAGGACGAGATCGCACGACTGACCGGCTTCTGGGCCAAGCAGGGCGAGCCCGACTTCGATCCCGCCCTCCTGCAGGAAACCGTGAGCGAGGGAGTCGAGCCGGGCGATGGCGATTTCTCCCCTGATCAGGACGACCTGTTGGAGGACGCGGCGCGGATCGTGATCGAGGGCGGCACCGCTTCGGTCTCGATGATCCAGCGTCGGCTCCGCGTCGGCTACACGCGGGCCGGACGGCTGATCGACATGCTCGAGCGGCGCGGGATCATCTCCGGCTACGAGGGCTCCAAGCCCCGTCAGGTGCTGGTCTCGATGGCCGACCTGCCGCGGATCCTCGGCGGTGGCGAGCCGCCGCCGGTGGTCCCGTCGGATACCGAGACCCAGCTCGAGCCCGTCGAACCCTAGGGCGCATTTGCGCGGAGGGCCCGGGCGTGCGAGGCTGTGCGTCGTACCCGACTCCAGAAGGGGGCGCCGTGGAGGCACCAGAGATCGATCCCGTCGAGTTCAGGGATGGGCAGCGCACGCAGTGGAACCAGGCCGCCCAGGGCTGGCGCAAGTGGTCCGACGTGATCGACGATGCGTTGAGCGGCGTTTCGGATCGGCTCGTGGAGCTCGCCGGCATCGGGCCGGGAACCCGGGTCCTCGATGTGGCCGCGGGCTACGGGGAACCCTCGCTCACGGCCGCGCGCGCCGCCGGCGCGGAGGGGGGCGTGGTCGCTTCCGACATCTCCGCGGAGATGCTCGCGTTCGGGCGTGAGCGTGCCGCGGCCGCCGGGGTCGGGACGATCGAGTTCGTCGAGGCGGGCGCGATGGACCTCGACTTCCCGGCGGCGAGCTTCGACGCGGCCGTCTCGCGCTTCGGGATCATCTTCGAGCCCGACGGCGAGGGCGCGGCGGCTCGCGTGCGCGAGTTTCTGCGTCCCGGATCCCGCTTTGCAATCGCGTCCTGGGGACTTCCCGAGCAGGTGCCATTCCTGGCGATCCCGATGAAGACCGCAATGGAGCGCCTCGAGGTTCCGCCACCTCCGCCCGGCACCCCGGGGCCGCTGTCGCGACCGACCCCCGACGCCCTGTCGGCTTTGCTCGAGGGCGGCGGTTTCACCGAGGTCGAGGTCAAGGAAATGGAGGTCACGTTCACGCTTGACTCCGCCGAGCAGTTCGCGGAGCTCTTGCAGGAGACCGTCCCACCACTGGTGGCGATGATCGCGCCGCGCCCGCCCGACGTGCAGGCACAGACCTGGGATGCGATCACCGATGCGTTCCAGGCGCACGCGAGCGACGACGGCTCCGTGACCCTGAGCAATCTCGTGCTGCTCGCGGCGGGCCGCGCGTAGCAGCGGCCAGGTGGAGGCCGTCGAACCGTAGAGTTCGGCGTGTGAGCGCCGCGACCAGCGAACCCGTGCGCGCCGGGATCATCGTCACGGGCACCGAGGTGATCACCGGGACGATCAGCGATCGCAACGGACCCTGGATCTCGAAACGACTGGGAGAGATGGGGATCGAGGTCTCCCACATCCTCTGCGTCGGGGACCGTCCGCACGACCTCGAGGCGGCACTTCGCTTCCTGGCGGCAGAGGGCAACGACCTGATCGTCACGAGCGGCGGCCTGGGCCCGACCGCCGACGACCTCACGGCGGAGATCGTCGCTCGCTTCGCGGGTCTCGAGCTGCGCCTCGACGAGGAGATGGAGCAGAAGATCGCGGCGATCCTCGCAGGCTTCGCGCGGCGCCTGAAGTTCGACGCGGACGCCCTCCGCGAGGCCAACCGCAAGCAGGCCATGGTGCCCGCCGGCGCCACGACGATCGATCCCGAGGGGACGGCGCCGGGGCTCGTCGTGCCGGTCCCCGGCGGTCCTACTGTGATCGTCATGCCCGGCCCGCCGCGCGAGCTGCAGGCGATGTGGCCCCATGCGCTCGACGCTTCGCCCGCCCGCGCCGTTCTCGAGCGTGCAGAGCCCTACGCGCAGGCGGTGCTGCGGCTCTTCGGCGTGCCGGAGTCGGAGATCGCGAGGAGCCTGGTCGAGATCGAGCAGGGCGGGGTGGACCTCGAGCGACTGGAGATCACCACCTGCCTGCGCAAGGGCGAGCTCGAGATCGAGGTCCGCCACCGCCCTGGGGCGGAGGGCGAGCTCCAGAGCCTGATCGAGGGCATCGCCGAGCGCCATGAGCGCTTCCTGTTCAGCCGCGACGGCAGCACGATCGACTCGCAGCTTGCCGATCTCCTCGCGGGGCACCGCATCGCCACCGCCGAGTCGTGCACGGGCGGCTTGCTCGCGGCACGGCTGACCGAGCTCGACGGGGCCTCCGCGTACGTCGCCGGCGGGGTCGTCGCCTACTCGAACGAGGCGAAGACCGACGTGCTGGATGTGCCCGCCGCGATGATCGAAGCCCACGGTGCCGTTTCTCCGCAGGTGGCTGAAGCGCTTGCCGACGGCGCCCGGGAGCGCTTCGGCGCCGACCTCGGGGTTGGGATAACCGGAATAGCCGGTCCGGCCGGAGGCACGCCGGACAAGCCGGTCGGCTACGTGTGCGTGTGCGTCAAGAACGCGGCGGGCGAGAAGCTCGCCCGCGACCCGGTGATCCCGGGCAACCGCGCCGACATCCGTGAGCGCTCGGTTCTCCTCAGCATGCACCTCGCCAGGCGCCTGCTTCAGGGCGAGGACTTTCCCCTCTAGTTCCCCTGGAGTTGCTCCTCCTGGAGTCTCCTCGCTAGGCGGGGCGCACGTTAGTGGCGCGTGGGCCCTTCGGGCTCGACTCGGTCTCGAAGGTGACCTGATCGCCCTCCTTGACCGTGGCGCCGGCTTCGATGCCGGTCTGGTGAACGAAGAGATCCTTGTCACCGTCGTCGGGGGCGATGAAGCCGTATCCCTTGTCCGCGTTGAACCACTTGACTGTTCCGGTGGGCATAGAGTCTCCTGTCTTCACCGATGGGTCTTGCATCCGGGCCGGGGCTTTGTGCCACCGTCACCGGACAGGCGGACCGTACCAAGCCGAGGGGTCCGGCGCCTGAGATTCGCCTCGATTTGGCGCCTCGGTGCGCGAGAGGTATCGCCCTCGGCGCACTGCGGGTTCGATGCGTCGAACGTGAGCGCCTAAGGTCCCGCGAGATGCCCCAACGGGAGCCGTCGACACCCCGAGTCCGGTTGTTCGCCGCCCTCGACCTCCCGGCGCCGATCAGCGCCGGGCTCGCGGCCTGGGGCGCGCGCGAGCTGGCCGACCCTGCCCTGCGGCCCGTCGCGCCCGAGGCGCTGCACCTGACGCTGTGCTTCCTCGGCCACGTGGTGGCCGACCGCGCCGACGATGCTGCCGCATCCGTACTCGGGCTGCGCCCGCGCCCGGTGGCGATGCGCCTGCGCGCCGAGCCCGTCGCGCGGCCACCGCGCAGGCCGCGCCTGTTCGCGCTGGAGGTGGACTCTCCGGCCGCCGTCGAGCTGCACGACGAGCTGGCCGCGGCGCTCACGGCGACGGATCTGTACGAGCCGCCCAAACGCCCCTTCTGGCCCCACCTGACGGTTGCGAGGGTGCGCCAGCGGGGCAGGCGGCCGCGGCGCGTCGCCAAGCGGCCCGCAGCCCTTCCGGATGCTCTCGTACATACGTTCGCTTCCGTCCGAGTCGCTCTCTACCGTTCGAATCTGCGGCCCGAGGGTGCGCAGTACACGTCCTTGGCCAACTTGAACTTGCCGCCCGCGGCCTGAAAGCCCGGGCGGGGAAGAGGTGAATTGAAGAAGATGGCAGACATGACCAAAGCGGAACAGAAGGCGGCCGAGAAGGAAACGAAGGCGAAGTTCGCCGCGCTCGAGGCCGCGAAGACGCAGATCGAGCGCCAGTTCGGCGCCGGCTCGCTGATGAAGCTGAGCGGCGACAACGCGCTGGAAGTCGACGCGGTCCCGACCGGGGCGCTATCGCTCGACCTCGCGCTCGGGGTGGGCGGCGTGCCGCGCGGCAGGGTGGTCGAGATCTTCGGCCCGGAATCCTCGGGCAAGACGACGCTCGTCTACCACATCATGGCCGAGGCCCAGGCGCGCGGCGGCATCTGCGCGTTCGTCGACGCCGAGCATGCCCTCGATCCCATCTACGCCCGCCGGATCGGCCTCAACACGGACGAGCTCCTGATCTCGCAGCCGGACTTCGGCGAACAGGCCCTCGAGATCGTGGACGTCCTCGTCCGCTCGGGGGCGGTCGACGTCGTCGCGGTCGATTCGGTCGCGGCGCTGACGCCGCGCGTCGAGCTGGAGGGCCAGATGGGCGAGCAGCAGGTCGGCTTGCAGGCCCGGATGATGTCCCAGGCGATGCGCAAGCTCGCCGGCAACCTCAATCGGGCCAACACGGTCTGCCTGTTCACGAACCAGATCCGCGAGAAGATCGGCGTGACGTTCGGCTCGCCCGAGACGCAGCCGGGTGGCCGCGCGCTCAAGTTCTACTCCTCGCAACGGCTCGACATCCGTCGCATCGAGACCCTCAAGGAGGGGACCGAGGCGGTCGGGAACCGGGTGCGGGTCAAGGTCGCGAAGAACAAGGTGGCAGCGCCGTTCAAGCAGGCTGAGTTCGACATCGAATACGGCGTCGGCATCTCCCACGAAGGGTGCTTGCTCGACCTCGGCCTCGAGCACGAGCTGGTGCAGAAGTCGGGCTCGTTCTTCTCATACGGCGAACTGCGACTCGGCCAGGGCCGCAACAACTCGAAGCAGTATCTGGCCGAGAACCCGCAGCTGGCGCAGGAGATCGAGACCAAGATCCTCGGCACACTCGGGATCGAGCGCGCGCCACGGCCGATCGCGGCGGTGCCGGATCCGCCCGAGGTCGCCGAGGCCGAAGCCAAGGCCGATGACGTGGCCGAGGAAGCAGGCGCCGAGCCCGAGGCCGAGGAGCGCCAGGCCGCGTAGTCGCAGGGCGTGGAGGACGCGAGGCAAAAGGCGTTCGAGCTGGCGGTCGGGGCGATCGCCCGCAAGGAGCGCACGGTCGCCGAGCTGCGCGAGTGGCTCGCGGCGCGCGCGGTCGAAGCCGACGAGATCGAGGAGACGCTCGATCGGCTGATCTCGATCGGCGAGCTCGACGACGAGCACTTCGCGACGCTCTATGCCCAGGACAAGCGCGAGCTGAGTGGCTGGGGACCTGACCGGATCCTGAGCGCGCTGCTCGATCGCGGCGTCGACCGCGCGCTCGCCGAGGCGGCCGTGGGCGGCGAGGACCAATCGGAGCAGGCCGAGCGAGCCGCGTCTCTGGTTCTGGATCGGGGCCACGACCTCGAGCAGGAGGCGGGCCGGGGCAAGGCGCTCGCGTTCCTCGCGCGGCGCGGCTACCCGTCCGAGGTCGCCTACCAGGCGGTCCGTCTCGCCGAACGCCGCGCGGCCTGACGCGCCTGGCGCTCGCGCGGCGAACTCACCGGGTTTTCGCAGTTGTGCCGCTCAGAGCGGCACAACTGCACATAGTCGGCGGCAAGGGCGAATCCGCGTAGTGCTTCTTCTGCCGGCGTATGCAGGCAAGTCTCCCGGGGCTTGCGAGACGGGCCGGGCGGCTCTACGATGAAGGGCAGCGTGGCGAGCTCACCGCGTGAGCTCCAATCAACCAGCGAATACGAAACCAAATGACCCTGAACTTGCCTGATCAATACGAGTGCGCCTTCGCGGCGCGGAGGTGCGAGCCCTAGGGCGTCGCGTGGGTTGGAGGTAGCGGAGCCTCGCCGCTGCGAACAATGGGCGAGGCGTGTCGCCGGTCGATGAGCGGACGCGGAGAGGGCCAGGCCCGCGCTTCGACATGGCCATGAAATCCGAACATCTCTTCTCCTGGCGCCGTCGCGGCGACGAGGAGGCTCCCGCCGGCCAACGCGATTCACCGACGCCCGCCGACGAGCGGGGCGAGTTGCAGGCGCGGCGGGAAGAGATCGCCCGCATGGAGGAACGAGCGCTCCGCGAAGCGGAATCCCTGGAGCTGGCGCGTGAAGACCTCGAGCGCCGCACTCAGGCGATGAACGACCGCGAGCGCAACCTCATCGCGCAAACCGATGAGCTGAAGCAGGCCAAGCGGGTTCAACGGCGCGAGCTGGAGCGCATCTCCGGTCTCAGCGCCGCCCAGGCACGCCAGCTCCTGCTCGCCGACGTGGAGCAAGAGGCCCGCCACCAGGCGGCGCTCAAGATCCGCCAGATCGAAGAGGAAGCCAAACGCGAGGGCGACCGCCGGGCGCGCAACATCCTGGCCGTCGCAACCCAGCGCCTCGCGGCCAAGCATTCGAATGAGACCACGACCAGGCTGATCGAGCTGCCGAGCGACGAGATGAAGGGGCGGATCATCGGGCGCGACGGGCGCAACATCAGGGCGCTCGAGAAGGTAACGGGCGTCGACGTGATCATCGACGAGACGCCGTCCGCGGTTGTGCTTTCGAGCTTCGACGGGGTTCGCCGCGAGATCGCGCGCCTCACGCTCGAGCGCCTGATCGCCGACGGCAGGATTCATCCCGCCCTGATCGAGGAGACCCACGAGCAGGCAAAGCGCGATCTCGAGAAGCGCATCGCGGACGAGGGCCAGCAGGCGGCGCTCGAGGCACATGTGCACTCGCTGGATCCGGAGCTCGCTCGCCTCATCGGCCAGCTTCGCTTTCGAACGAGCTACGGGCAGAACGTCCTGGACCACCTCGTCGAGTGCGCGAACCTCGCGGGCCTCCTCGCGGAGGAGCTCGGCGCTTCCGCCGAAACCGCCCGCCGAGCCGCGTTCCTGCACGACATCGGCAAGGCCGTCACGCACGAGGTCGAGGGCCCGCACGCCTTGATCGGCGCCCGGATCGCGCGTCGCCACGGGGAGCCGGAGGCCGTGGCACACGCCATGGAGGCACACCACAACGAGGTCGAGCCAAAGACCGTCGAAGCGGTGATCGTGCAGGCTGCCGACGCGGTCTCGGGCGCGCGGCCGGGCGCCCGGGGAGACTCACTCGAGCAGTACGTGGGCCGCATGAAGGACCTGGAGGAGATCGCCTCGCGCCATCACGGCGTCGAGCGCGTCTTCGCGATGCGGGCGGGACGCGAGATCCGCGTCGTGGTGGATCCCGGCATCGTCGACGACGACCAGGCGACGGTCATCGCCCAGGAGATCGCGGTCGCAATCGAGAAGGAGGCCGAGCACCCCGGACGGATCAAGATCACGGTCATCCGCGAGAGTCGCGCGACGTCCTACGCCGACTGAGAAAGATAGGATCGCCCCCGAATGAGCGACTTGTTCTACGTGTTCGGCGGCGCCCTGACCGCGCTCGCCCTGATCATGTCCTTCGTGGGTCTCAAGGTGGAGGCGTTCCCACGCTCCCGCGGCATGCTCTTGGGTGGCATCGCCGTGATGACGACGCTGGTCGTGGGCTCCGGTGCGTTCGCTGTTGCTCTCGCCAGGGAGGAGGCCGATCACCGCGCCGAGGAGATCGCCGAATTCCACGCCGAGGAGGAGGAGTCTGAACAGAGCGCTCCGGCGGAGGAGCCCTCGTCCGACGAGGAGGGCACCTCGGCCGGAGAGTCCGAGGCGCCGGATGAGGCCGAACCCAGCGAGGCCACGGTCCTGGAGCTCACCTCGCCCGAGGACGGCGCGCTGGAGTTCGAGCCACCCACGCTCGATGGCCCGGCAGGGCAGATCGCGATCGACTACGTCAACCCCTCGCCCGTGCCTCACGACGTCGCGATCGAGGACGGGGGCGAGACCCTCGCGCAGGGCGCCTCGGTCACCGCCGGCGACACCAGCACGGCCGAGGCTCGCCTCGATCCCGGCGAGTACGTCTTCTATTGCTCCGTCCCG
>Ga0299913_10001743_pt1 | contig 16499 bp, 17 predicted proteins | sample RVTome_9_FD_201360 | JGI IMG/M metagenome (GOLD analysis project Ga0299913, IMG submission 201360) | Soil microbial communities from uranium-contaminated site in the Upper Colorado River Basin, Wyoming, United States - RVT155D38 (version 2) ... | reverse complement strand
TTTCGCTTCTTCGGCAACGTCGAGGTCGGGCTGGACGTCACGCACGAGGAGCTCGCCGGCCTCTACGACGCGGTCGTCTACTCGGTCGGCGCGCAGACGGACCGCCGGCTCGGGATCCCGGGCGAGGACCTGCCCGGCTCCTGGGCGGCCACCGAGTTCGTGGCCTGGTACAACGGCCACCCCGACTTCCAGGAGCTCGAGTTCGACCTCTCGCACGAGCGGGCGGTCGTGATCGGCAACGGGAACGTCGCCCTCGACGTCGCGCGCATGCTCGCGCTGACGCCGGAGGAGCTGGCGCCGACCGACACCACCAGCGCGGCGATCGACGCGATCAACGGCGCGGGAATCCGGGAGATCCTCGTCGTCGGGCGGCGCGGTCCCGTGCAGGCGTCCTGGACGCCGGTCGAAGTGGGCGAGCTGGGCGAGCTCGCGGGCGCGGACGTCGTCGTCGACCCCGCCGACCTCGAGCTCGACGAGGCGAGCGCCGCCGTGCTGGAAGCCGCGCCGCCGCCCGTCAAGCGAAGCGTCGAGCATCTCCGCGACTACGCGACGCGCCCGCACGGCGGAAAGCCGCGGACGATCCGGCTCCGCTTTCTCTCCTCGCCGGTCGCGCTCCTCGGCGCGGGGAAGGTGGAGGCGATCGAGCTCGTCCGCAACGAGCTCGTCGGCGGGCGCGCGGCCGCGACCGGCGAGCGCGAGACGATCGCCTGCGGGATCGTCTTCCGCAGCGTCGGCTATCACGGAGTCCCGCTGCCCGGAGTCCCGTTCGACGACGCATCCGGCACGATCCCGAACGAGAGTGGCCGCGTCCGGCCGGGCCTCTACGCCGCGGGCTGGATCAAGCGCGGCCCGAGCGGCGTGATCGGCACGAACAAGAAGGACGCGACGGAGACGGTCGAGCTGCTGCTGGAGGACGCACGCGCCGGCACGCTGCCGCCGCGCGGGGAGGGCGCGCTCGAGGCGCTGCTCGCCGAGCGCGGCGTCGAGGCCGTCCTCTACGCCGGCTGGGAGGCGATCGACCGGGCGGAGCGCTCGGCCGGCGAGCCCCACGGCCGCCCCCGGATCAAGCTCTGCAGCTGGGACGCGCTGCTCGCCGCCGCCCGCGCCAAGTGACACAGTGTCACAAGCCATCCCTCGTTCGAGGGACTCGCCCCGCCGCGCCAGGGCCGACAACACCTGAGTGGAGCCGCTCACAGTCGAGTGCCTGCGCTGCGGCCTTGCGCGCGCGTTCACGCCCGGGCGGTACCGCTACGAGGAGGCGGGAGTCTGCGCGCGCTGCCAGTACGTCGGCTGGGCCTTCTCCGACGACCTGAGCGAGCGGTCACGTCGGCTCTTCCGGGACCTGCCGCTCGAGCGGCGTCTCCGGCTCAAGACGGTCTAGCGCCGACCGAACGCGCGGGTCCGTCCGCCGCCCCGCTCAAAGTCTCCCCGCAGGGGTCGACAAACCCAGGGCAAGGAGACGGCAATGTCAGACACTGCGGCGCGCGCAGGGGAGAACGACAGCTTTCTCGAGCGGCGCTTCCGCTTCGCCGCGCACGGGACCACGCTCGGGCGCGACACGATGGGCGGCGTGACGACCTTCATCGTCATGTCGTACATCATCTTCGTGAACCCCCAGATCCTCAGCTTCGCGGGAATCGAGGGGCTCAGCGAGATTGGCCTCCCCTTCGACCAGGTGCTCGCGGCGACGTGCCTCGTGGCCGGCGTGATGACGATCATCATGGGCCTCTACACGAACATGGCCTATGCGATCGCGCCGGGACTCGGGCTCAACGCGGTCGTGGCGTTCGGCCTCGTCGCCGGGGAAGGGCTCTCGTTCCCCGCCGCGATGGGCCTCATCGTGATCGAGGGCATCGCGGTCACGATCCTCGTGCTCACCGGCTACCGCGAGAGGATCATGGACGCGATCCCGCTCGACCTGAAGAAGGCGATCGCGATCGGGATCGGCCTCTTCATCGCGTTCATCGGCCTGCGCAGCGCGGGAATCGTCGTTCCGGGCGAGGGCACGCCGGTGGAGCTCGGCCGGCTGACGACATGGCCGATCTTCGTCGCGTTCTTCGGCCTCGTCCTGACGATCGCCCTGCGTGCGCGCGGTGTCCGCGGCGACCTCCTGATCGGGATCGTCGCGACGACGGTGGTCGCGACCCTGATCAACGAGTTCGGCGACGACGCCGGCTTCACGGCGGGGGCGGCCTGGCCGAGCGACGTCTACGAGACGCCCGACCTGTCGCTGCTCGGCGACTTCAACTTCGACGCATTCACCGAGCTCGCGATCATCTCGGCGATCGTCTGGGCGTTCTCGCTCTTCCTCGCCGACTTCTTCGACACGATGGGAACGCTCGTCGGCGTCGGCAAGCCGGCCGGCTACCTCGACGCGGAAGGCCGGATGAAGGACATCCGGAAGCCGCTGCTCGTCGACTCGCTCGCCGCGGTCGCGGGCGGGGCGGCGTCGACCTCGTCGGCCACCACCTACATCGAGTCGGCCTCCGGGGTGAGCGTCGGCGGCCGGACCGGCTGGGTCGCGGTCGTGGCCGGAGCGCTGTTCTTCCCGTTCATGTTCTTCGCCCCGATCATCGGGATGGTGCCGCCCGAAGCGACGGCGCCCGCCCTGATCATCGTCGGCTTCCTGATGATGTCGGCGCTGACCGAGGCGGAGGAGCTGGCCGAAGAGGGCACGCGCGGCCGCAAGCTCGCCGGGATCGACTTCAGCGAGCTCGGAATCGGCCTCGCGGCGGCGCTGACGATCATGATCATGCCGTTCACGTTCTCGATCACGAACGGCATCGGCATGGGCTTCCTCGCCTTCGTGGTCGCCCGCGCCGCGCAGGGACGCTCGAGGGAAGTGCACCCGTTCATGTGGATCGCGTCCGCTGCGTTCCTCCTCTACTTCCTCGTCCCCTTCCTGCAGGACACGTTCAGCTGGATCTAGAGACCTGACTGCTACGGTCGCCGGGATGGAGCTTGCCTTCCTCCCGGCGACCGAGCAGGCTCGGCTCGTCCGGGAGCGCGAGGTGTCGCCGGTCGAGCTCGTCGAGCTGTACCTGGAGCGGATCGAGCGCCTGAACCCGGAGCTCGGCGCCTACGTGACGGTGCGAGCGGACGAGGCCCTCGCCGAGGCGCGCGCCAAGGCGGACGAGCCGGCGGAGGCGCCGTTCCACGGCGTGCCGATCGCGCTCAAGGACCTCGACACGACCGCGGGGATCCTCACCACGTTCGCATCGCACGCCTTCGCGGACTACGTCCCCGACTTCGACCTCGCGCACGTGACGAAGCTGAGGGCGGCCGGCTTCGTGATCCTCGGCAAGACGAACACGCCGGAGTTCGGGACGACCGCCTTCACCGACTCTCCTCTGCACGGGCCGTGCCGGACGCCGTGGGACCTAGGCCGCAACGCCGGCGGCTCGAGCGGGGGCGCGGCGGCTGCGGTCGCTGCTGGCCTGAGCGGGATCGCCCAGGGCTCGGACGGCGGTGGCTCGATCCGGATCCCCGCCTCCTGTTGCGGCCTGTTCGGGATCAAGGCGTCGCGCGGGCGCGTCTCGAACGCGCCGTTCGTGCCGGGGATCGGCCTCGGCACGACCGGCCCGCTCGCCCGGACGACGCGCGACGCCGCCGCCTACCTCGACATCGTCTCCGGGTACGAGTGGGGCGACCCCTTCCCGGCGCCGCCGCCGGAGCGACCGTACGTCGAGGAGATCGGCGCCGACCCGGGCCGGCTGCGGGTCGCGGTCACCACAGCGCCGCCGCTGGAGACGAAGCTCGATCCGGCCTGCACGAGCGCCGCGCGGGACGCGGCCGAGCTGCTCGCCTCGCTCGGACACGAGATCGAAGAGGCGGCCGTCGACTGGGGCGGGCCCGAGCTGATGGACGACTTCCTGCCGGTCTGGCAGGCGGTGCCGTCGCTCTACCCGATCGCCGACACGTCGGTGCTGACGCCGCTGAACCGGTGGTTCCTTGAGTCGGCCGCGGCTACGTCGAGCCCCGAATACGCCGCCGCGATCGGGCGCCTGCAGTTGCGCGCCAGACGGCTGGCGGCGCTGTGGGAGTCCTACGACCTGCTGCTGACGCCGACGCTCGCGATGCTCCCGGCACCGGTGGGCTGGGACTCGGACGGTGCCGACCCGCGCGAGCAGTTCGACCGGGCCGCTCGCTTCACGCCCTTCACGGCCGCGTTCAACGTCACCGGCCAGCCGGCCGTCTCGCTCCCGCTCTTCTGGACGGGCGACGGGATCCCGGTCGGCGTCCAACTCGTCGGCCCGCCGCTCGGGGAGGCGCTCCTGTTCCGGATCTCCTCACAGCTCGAGGCGGCGCGTCCCTGGGCCGAGCGCAGGCCCCCTCACTCCTGACGCCGAGGCGCAGCGGGGCCGCGTCAGCGGCCCCTTCAGGGGTCTTCGCGCGCTGAGCGTCCGCGCGAGCGGATGCTCAGCCTGCGCAGAAAGAAGGACGTCCGGAACGGTGATACCGCTTCGCGAACGCCCTTGTGGGGAGGAGATTTACACACCGGAGCGCCGGCCGCCACTCAGAGGCGGCCGGTGTTGATGCGGAGCGACTGGCCGGGGCGCGCGTGCAGCATCTCGCCGGCGTTGCCTCCGCTGATCGCCACCGACATGTTCCGGTAGCTGTCCTCGTAGAGCATCACGTCGCCGGGCCGCGCGTCCGCGAACGTACGGGCGGCAACGGCGTAGAAGCGCTCCCCGCCGAGCTCGAGCTCGACCTGAGTCCCGGGGACGATCCCGAGCTCGCTCACATGCTCGCGCGTGACGTTGAGCGCGATGTTGCCGAACGCGTCCACGTAGAGGACGGTCGCGGAGATCCGCTCCGGCCCCAGGTCGGGCTCGGGCAGGTCGAGGCGGACGAGGGCGTCGGGGTCGACCGGCGGCCCGAGCTCGCCGATCTCGACGCCCTGCGAGAGGTGCGCCGCAGCGGGCGCGAACAGGTCGCGGCCGTGGAAGGTTCGCGAGATCGACTCGAGCGCGTACTCCGGGCTCGCAAGCTCGTGCGCCACCTCGATCCCCGTGCGGTCCGCCGCCGGAATCAGGAGGCCGTTGTCCGGGCCGACGTAGAAGCGGCCTTCGCGGTCACGCAGGGCGAGGGCGCGCCGCGAGCTCCCGACGCCGGGGTCGATCACCGCGAGGTGCACGCCCACGGGCATGTACGGGACGGTGTTCACGAGCACGAGCGCTCCCTGCAGGACGTGCTGCGGCGGGATCCCGTGGGTGATGTCGATGATCTGCGTCTCAGGCGCGATCCGCTTGATCACGCCGTGGCAGGTGCCGACGAAGTCGTCCTGGAGCCCGAAGTCGCTCAGGAAGGTGACGAACACGCGGCGGAGCCTATCGCTGTGAGGAGTCCGCCGAGGTCGTGCGCGGCGGCCTCGCGCACGACCTCCACGCCCAGCTCGCGCGCGGCGGCCGTCGTCACCGGCCCGATGCTGACGGCGGGGATCCCCGTCTCGAGCCGCGCGAAGGCGCGGGCGGCCGACGCCGAGGCGAGCACGACGAGGTCGCCGGCGGGGGGCACCGCAGGGAGGAGCTCGCGCGTCCGGTAAAGGACAGCGACGTCCGCGCCGAGCTCGTCGGCCAGCAGCGGGCGCGCGCCTTCGGCCCCGGCGAAGAGGACGCGGCCCGCGGGGCGGGGCAGCTCGGCGAGCAGGCCCTCCTGGGTCGAGACCGCCGGCACGAGGTCGGCGCCGCCGAAGGCGGCGGCGGTCGCCCGGCCGATGGCGGCGACGCGCGCAGGGGTGCCGGTCATCCTGCGCCGCAGCTCGCGAGCGCCATTCACGCTCGTCACGACCACCCAGTCGTAGCCTGAGACGTCGACCGGCTCGTCGCCGGTCGGCTCGACCTCGAGCAGCGGGCAGTGCACGACCTCGTGGCCGAGCGCGAGGAGGCCGCGGACGAGCTCGTCCTCCTGCCCGCGTGGCCGGGTGACGACGATCCTCACGAGACGAAGGCGAGCAGCTCGGCGGCGACCGCGTCCGGATCGGTGCCGGACCGCCGCTCGATCCAGGCGCCGTCCTCGTCGGCGACGAGCGCGGTCAGCGTCGATCCGTCGTGATACGCGGCCACCGGCGCGAGACAGCCGCCCCCGACGAGGGCGACGCAGCGCCGCTCCGCCTCGACGCGCCGGCGCGTCTCGGGGTCGTCGGCCGCGGCGACGAGCGCCTCCTCCCCGGCCCGCACCTGTAGCGCCAAAGCTCCCTGGCCGGCCTCGGGCAGCAGCTCGACCGGGTCGAAGCGGAGGCCGATCTCGCGTTCGAGGCCGAGCCGGTCGAGCCCGCACGCCGCCAGGACGACGGCATCGAGCCCCCGCTCGCCGCGCTTACGAAGACGCGTGTCGATGTTCCCGCGGAGCGGCTCGATCGAGAGCGACGGCTCGAGCGCCAGCAACTGCGCACGGCGGCGGACCGAGGCGGTGCCGATGCGCATGCCGGGCCGGAGAGCGCCGGCGCCGCAGAGCGCGTCGCGCGGGTCCTCGCGCGGCGGGTACGCGCCGACCGCGAGCCCTTCCGTGTCGGTAGAGGTCATGTCCTTCGCGGAGTGGATCCCGACATCGATCCGCCCGGCCAGCAATGCCTCCTCGAGCTCTTTAACGAAGACGCCGCGCGCGCCGATCTCGCCGAAGGGCTTCGTCCGGTCGCGGTCGCCCGCAGTCGTGATCGGCACCAGCGCGATCTCGATCCCGGGCCGGCGCAGGCGGTCCGCTGCCCGCTCCGCCTGGGTGAGCGCGAGCCTACTGCCGCGGGAGCCGACGCGGATGAGCACAGCTTCGCCGCGATCCGGGCCTCGACTCGCCGCACCCGCGCCGACCGGTGGCGCTGCTCGGACGGATGCGCACGAACGCCGTCGGCACCTGCAGCGGGAGGGGACGGCTGCCTGCGAACCGGGTGGTCATCGTCGCCGCTCCTCCTCTCCCAGGCCGAACAGGTGCCTCACGACGTCAGCATAGACCACCCCGTCGGCTGCCGCAGCTGCCTCTTTCATGCGGATCGTGGGCAGGTGCAGGAGCTTTGCGAGGATCTGCGAGGTGATCGACTCGACGTGGCGGCGCTCCCGCTCCGACAGCCTTCCGCCGGCCTTCGCGAGCTCGCTGTCGCGGATCTCCTCCACCAGCGCGCGGAGCGAGGCGATCGTGGGCACGACGTCGAGGGACGCGTGCCAGTCGCGAAACCGCCCGGCCTCCTCCTCGACGAGACGCTCGGCGCGGGCGGCTTCATCCCGCCGCCCGGAGATCGTTTCGGCGACGACGGCCTGGAGGTCGTCGACGTCGTAGAGGAAGCAGCCGTCGAGCGCGTTGATCGCCGGGTCGAGGTCGCGCGGCACGGCGAGGTCGAGCAGGAGCATCGGCCGCCCGCGACGCGTCCGCAGCGCGGCCGCGACGGCGCCGCTCGAGAGGACGTGGTCGGAGGAGCCCGTCGCCGAAACGACGACGTCCGCCTCCGCGAGCTCGTCCGCGACCGCATCGAGCGGCAGGGCGCGCGCGCCGAGCCTGCGGGCGAGCTCCTCGCCGTGCTCGAGCGTCCTGTTCGCGACGACGGCGATCTCCGCACCGCGCGAGACGAGGTTCCGGGCCGTCGCCTCGCTCATCTTCCCGGCTCCCAGCAGGAGCACCCGGCTCCCGCGCAGGTCCTCGAAGACCTGCTGCGCGAGCGCGGCGGCGGCGGACGGGACGGAGGCGGGGCTCTCGCCGATCGCGGTCTCCAGGCGCACGCGGCGGCCGGCGTGGAGGGCCTGGCGGAAGAGCCGGTCGAGGAACGGCCCGGGCGAGCCGGCCTCGAAGGCCGTCCGCACCTGGCCCAGGATCTCGCCCTCGCCCGGGACGAGCGAGTCGAGCCCGGCCGCGACCCGGAACAGGTGCAACGCCGCCCCCTCGTCGCGCAGCCGGTAGAGCGCTGCGGCCAGCTCGGCGCCGCGGTCGTCCGCGAGCTCCGCCAGCGTCCGTACCGCCTCCTCCTCGGCGTGCTCCTCGCGAGCGAGGTAGAGCTCCGTGCGGTTGCAGGTCGAGAGCACGACCGCCTCGCCGCCGAGCCGGGCGGCGAGGGCGCGGCACGCGTCGAGTTCGAGCGCGACGCGCTCGCGCAGCTCGATCGGCGCGCGATGATGCGATACGCCTGCCAGCGTCAGTCTCATGCGAAGTGGGTGATCGGGAGGACGACGGCGACGAGCGCGAAGCCCGCCAGGTTGAGCAGAGCGGCGCGGCGGCCGCGCCAGCCCTCGTGGCGAAGCACGAGCAGGGCGGCGTAGACCGCGTAGATGCCGATCGTGACGGCCATGGCGGCGTCGAAGTCGCCCCGCTCGAAGCTCGCCGCGCCGAAGCCGATGCCGAGCGTGAGCAGCACGAGCGACCCGATCACCGTGCGGGCAGACAGGCGGTCGAGCGTGCCGAGCGCCGGCACGCGCACCGTCAGGACGCCGCGCTCGTGCCGCTTCAGCCGACGCTCCTGCCACAGGTAGAGCGCGGCCATCCCGGCGGCGAGAGTCAGCCCGGCGAAGCCGGCGAGCATCAACGCCACGTGGACGGCGAGCACGGCGCCCGAGCGCTCGCTCTCCACGACCGCGGTGCCGCCACCCGCCCACGCGAGCGCGAGCAGCACGGCCGCGAGCGGCATCACGGCGAGCCCGAGCAGCCGGTAGCGCGGCGTGCAGCCCCAGATCAGGTAGGCGCCGACGACGAGCCAGACGAAGAGGTTGAGCGAGCCGGCCCACGTGCCCCAGGGGAAGCCCTCGGCCGAGACGGCCTGACCGACGAGCAGAGCCGTCTGGGCGAGCCAGCCGAGCCGCACCCCCCAGGTGGCGAGACGCCCCGCGAGGCCGGGGCCGCGCAGCTCGCCCGCGTAGGCGAAGGCCGCCTCCCCATAGGCGAGCAGGGCCGGGAAGACGAGCAGCTCAGCCATGAGCGTCGCGCCTCGCCCGTGCGAGCTCGGCCAGCTCAGCCGTCTCCCGCTCGAGCCGCGCCAGCTTGGCCGCGATGATCGCGACGTACACGAGCAGCGTCACGAAGACGACCGCGTACGCCGCGACGACGTAGTCGCTCTGGCTCACGTCAGCGCCTCCCGCAGCTCGCGCAGGTTCGCGTCGAGCCGCTTCCCGAGCAGTTCCACCCGGTAGAGAGCGTACGCGAGCACGGACATCGCGAGCCAGGAGACGCAGAAGGCGAGGAACATCGTCCCGGTCATCTGCGGACCGTCGCGGGTGAAGGTGGTCGGGTGGATGAAGTCCTCGGCCAGCCGGATCGCGAAGAAGCTGACGGGGATCAGGGCGACGCCGAAGAGCGCGTAGACGGCCGAGACGTTGGCGCGCCGCGGCCCCTCGTCGATCGAGAAGCGGAGCATGAAGTAGGCCGAGTAGAAGAGGAAGAGGACGAGGAAGAGGACGAGCTGGTTCGAGTCCCAGACCCACCACTTGCCCCACGACGCCTTCGCCCAGATCGAGCCGGTGGCGAGGGTGAGCGCGCCGAAGATCGTTCCCATGTGGACACCGACGTAGCTCTCGAGGTCGTAGCGCTCCTCGCGGGTCCAGAGCAGCCGGAGCGCCTTCCAGGCCCCCCAGCCGAAGCAGGCGTACGCGGTCAGCGCGATCGGGACGTGGAAGTAGAAGATCCGCTGCGAGATGCCCTGGTCGGCGTCCTCGGGCGCGACCAGGAACGCGAGCACGATCGCGAGCCCGACGAGGCCGGCGGCGGCCACAGCGAGGACGGCAACCGAGCTCGAGGAGCCCCTGCTATTCGGCGACGACGTACTCAAAGGACGCCCAGCACAGTATCGCGAAGACGGCGTCGTACAACCCGAGGAAGGTCAGGTAACGCGCGGGCTCGCTCGAGACGCCCGCGCCGACGCCGCCGACGACGAGCGGGATCGCGAGCGGCAGGAAGAGCAGCGGCAGGATCAGCTCGCGCGTGCGGCTGGCGGCGGCCATCGCGGCGAGCAGCGTGCCGACCGTGCAGATCCCGATGTTGGCGAGCAGGACGCCGAGCACCGCGCTCCCGTCGAGCGGGGAGAAGAAGACCGAGAAGGCGGGCAGCGCGACCACCTCGATCGCGACGAGGAAGAGGAAGACGGCGGCGGACTTGCCCAGCCAGATCGCACTCCGGTCGCTCGGCGCCAGCACGAGCCCCTCGAGCGCACCGCCCTCGCGCTCGGGCGCCCAGGCGCGGGCCAGGCCGAGGAGCGCGGTGAAGACGAGCGCCACCCAGAGCAGGCCCTGTGCCGCGACCTCGTCGGCACCGGTCGGGAGCGCGAAGTGGAAGACGACGAGCGTGGAGAGGACGAAGAGCAGCATCGCCGGCAGCGTGTCGCGGGCCCGCAGCTCGAGCCGGAGGTCCTTTCGCGCGAGCGCGGCGACATCGGCGAGATAGCCGGTCACGCGAGCGCCAGCCGCGCCGTCGCGAGCCGCTCGACGCGCTCCGGGTCGTGGGTCGAGAGGAGGATCGTCGCCCGGCCGGCCGACTCGGCGAGCTGGTGGTCGAGCAGCTCGGCGCCCTCGGCGTCGAGAGCCGTGAACGGCTCGTCGAGGACGAGCAGCTCGGGCCGGTGGAGCAGGGCGCGGCAGAGCGCAAGCCGCTGGGTCATCCCGCGCGAGTAGGAGGCGACCCGCTCGGCGCGCAAGTCCCAGAGGCCGTAGCGCTCCAGCAGCATCCCGATCCGCTCGCGGCGCTCGTGCAGGCGGTAGAGCCGCCCGTAGAGGTCCAGGTTCTCGAGCGCGGTCAGGTCGCGGTAGAGCAGCGGCTCGTGGCCGAGGTAGCCGACGCCGCCGCGGTCGGCGGCGACCTCCAGCGTGCCGGCGGTCGGCGCCGCCAGACCGGCGACGAGGCGCAGCAGCGTCGTCTTGCCCGAGCCGTTCGGGCCGGTGACGACGAGAAAGCCGCCCCGCGGAAGCTCGACGTCGAGCGCCCGCAGCGCCCAGCGGTGCCCGTACCGCTTCTCGACCCCGCGGCCGCAGATCACGCCGCGCTACCCACCGAACAGCCCCCCATAGAGCCCCAGGGGACCCCCGAGGTCCCTGCGGTAAGCGTATCGAGCAAACCTGCAAGAGGGAGTGACGACATCGTCACCGGAGTGTGACGACTTCTCCCCGGCCGAACCGCGTCAGCGAAGCAGCACGTCGGCGAGCACGAAGCCGAGGAAGACGATGCTGATCACGCCGTTGACGGTGAAGAACGCCGCGTCGAGCCGGCGCAGGTCGCCCGGCCGCACGAGCAGGTGCTCGTAGAGCAGGAGTACCGCGACCGCCGCGATCCCGAGCCAGTAGGCGAGCCTCACGTCCAGGCCGAGCCCGGCGAGCACGAGCAGTGCGACGGTGCCGAGATGGTGCAGCCGCGCGCCGGCAAAGACGCCGCGCTCGCCGAAGCGCACAGCCCACGACCGCAGCCCCTCCGCGCGATCGTGCTCGGCATCGAAGAGCGAGTAGAAGAGGTCGAAGCCCGCCACCCACAGCGCGACGGCGCCCCCGAGCGCCCACGCCTGCCACGGGAGCTCGCCGGTCACCGCTGCCCAGGCGCCGACGGGCGCGAGCCCCAGTGACGCGCCGAGCCACAGGTGGCACAGCCAGGTCACGTGCTTCAGGTACGGGTAGACGGCGAACAGCACCACCGGGACCGGCCAGAGCCAGCGCACGAGCGGATCGAGCTGAAAGACAGCGAGCAGGAAGACGGCGAGGGCCGCCACGCAGAGCCCGGCGACCTGGCCGCGGGAGAGCGTTCCGGCGGGGAGCTCGCGCGTCGCCGTGCGCGGGTTCCGCGCGTCCACCTCCGCGTCGATCAGCCTGTTCAGCCCCATCGCGAGCGTGCGCGCCCCGACCATCGCGACGGTCACCCAGAGCCAGTCGCGGGCGGGGGGCACCTCGGCCAGCGCGAGCAGCATCCCGACGTATGCGAACGGGAGCGCGAAGACCGTGTGCTCGAGCTTCACGAGCGACGCGAAGCGGCGCGGCAGGGAGACGGCGGTGCTGCTCACGTCTGCCGGTGCGCGGTCTCGGACTCGGTCAGGAGGCCGAGCGCATGCGCGAGCGCGGGCCGCAGCACCGCGTAGCCGTCGCGGCAGCCACCCGGCGAGCCGGGGAGGTTGACTACGAGCGTCCGTCCATGGACGCCGGCCACCCCGCGCGAGAGGAGCGCATGCGGCGTTCGCGCGAGCGAGTCGGCGCGGATCGCCTCGGCGATTCCGGGCGCCTCGCGGTCGATCACCGACCGGGTCGCCTCGGGTGTCACGTCCCGCGGCGCCATTCCCGTTCCGCCCGTCGTCAGCACGAGCGACGCCTGCCCCGCAAGGCCCGCGATCGCCGCCGCGATCTGGCCGGCCTCGTCGGGAACGACGCGGCGCGCGACCTCGTACCCGTCCGCCTCGAGCAATTCGGCGAGCAGGTCGCCGCTTCCGTCCTCACGCGTGCCGGCGACGACGCCGTCGGAGATCGTGAGGACCGCGGCCCTCACACCTCCGCCTTGGTCTTCTCGACCAGCGCGACCTCTGCGATCGTCATGCCGCTGTCGATCGCCTTCGCCATGTCGTAGACGGTCAGCGCCGCGACCGAGGCAGCCGTGAGCGCCTCCATCTCGACGCCGGTCTGCGCCGTCGTCTCCGCGGCCGCGGTGATCTCGACGCCGTCGGCCGTCACCTCGATCGCGACGTCGACGACCGAGAGCGGCAACGGGTGGCAGAGCGGGATCAGGTCGCTCGTCCGCTTCGCCGCCATGATCCCGGCGAGCTGCGCGGTCGTGAGCGCGTCGCCCTTCGGCAGCTCGCGCAGCCGGCGTGCGGTTTCCGGCGCCATCCGCACGACCGCGCGCGCGACGGCGCGGCGGTGCGAGAGCGGCTTCGAGCCCACGTCCACCATCCGCACCGCGCCCGACTCGTCGATGTGGGAGAGATCGGTCATCGAGCGCGCATCGTACTCGCGCGGTCGAGGTCGGCCAGCAGCGCGCCGATCCAGCCCTCGAGATCGTGCTCGCGGACGCGGGCCCGGATGGCGGCGAGCCGCCTGCGGCGCTCCGCGAGCGGCAGCGCGAGCGCCTCCTCGAGCGCGTCGGCGGTGGCCTCGACGTCCAGGGGGTCGACCCGCACGACGTTTTCGCCCAGCTCCTCGAACGCGCCTGCGTTTTCCGATAGGACAACAACACCGTCCCGCTCGTTCACGAGCGGCCCCTCCTTCGAGACGAGGTTGAGCCCGTCCATGACCGCGTTCACGAGCAGGACGTCGAACTGCTTGTACGCGGCGATTGACTCGGGGAAGTCGTCGGCGATCCGCAGCCGCAGCGCCCCGGGGAAGCGGTCCTCGACCGCTCCCGCCGCCGCCTCGATCCGCCGGCGCTCCTCGACGTACTCGGGGATCTCCTGGCGCGACGGGTCGAGCAGGGCGAGCATGCCGACGCGCCCGCGCAGCTCCGGCCGCCGCTCGAGCAGGAGCTCGAAGGCGCGCAGGCCGCGCGGGACGTTCTTCGACGGGTCGGTCCGGTCGACCCGGAGGATCATCGTCTCCGGGCGGGTGGCCAGGAGCTCGCGCTCCCGGGCGAGCACGGGCTCGCTCCGGGCGAGCGCGGCGAATTCGCCGGGGTCGATCGAGATCGGGTGCGCGGTCACGAGCGATCCGCCCGCGTCGAGGCCGAGGGCGTCGCAGGAGGCGAGAAACGCCTGCCGCCACCGCTCGGTGTGGAAACCGACGACGTCGCTGGCGAGCAGCCCCTCGTGGATCGAGCGGACGACCGCCGGGGGAAGCACCGACCACTCCGCCGGGCCGACCCAGGGGATGTGCGTGAAGTGGGCGATCGCGACGCCGGCGCTGCGACGGCGGACGAGGGCCGGGGCGACGTAGAGGTGGTAGTCGTGGAAGAGGACGGCGGCATCCGTGCTGCGCTCGAGCTCCTCGAGCACGGCGTCGGCAAAGGTCTCGTTGACCGCCACGTAGCCGCGCTGCCAGTCGTCCGTCAGGTCGCGCTCCGGCTCGTGCTTGAGGTCCCAGAGCCCGTGCTGGACGAACCACAGCGCGGGGTTCGCGACGACGTTGTAGTAGCGGTCGTAGGCCTCCGGATCGTGGGCGACGAGCCGCAGGCGGTAGGGCGAGCCGTCCCGCGCGGTCTCCTCGACGGGGCCCTCTGCGGCGACGACACGGTCCTCGTCCGAGAGCGCGCTCGCGATCCACGTGACGTCGTGATGGGAGACGAGCGGCCCGAGCGCGGTCACGAGCCCGCCGGCCCCGCGGCGAGCCACCCGCTCGCCGTGCTCACGCGCATAGCCGATCGGACCACGGTTGGAGACGACGATCAGCGTCCGCCGGCCGGCCATGCCGCGGCTAGAGGAGCTTGACGAAGCGCAGGCGCGAACCGCGGCCGCCGAGTCCGCCGCCGATCTCGACCTCGTCGGCGATCGAGCGGATGATGGCAATCCCGAGCCCACCCTCGGAGAGCTCCGCGCCCTCGTCCCCGTTCACGCCCGGCACGGCGGGCTCGAATCCCGTCCCGTCGTCGGCGACCTCGACGATCAGACGGTCGTCGCGGAGCTCGAAGCTGATCGCAACGTGCCCCTCGCCGTCGCCGTACGCGTGCCGGACCGAGTTCGAGCACGCCTCGGTCAGGGCGAGCTTGAGATCCGCGAGCGTCTCCTCGGGAAGCGCGCGTACGCGGGCGAGGCCCGACAGGGCGAGCCGCGAGAGGGTGATGTACTCCGGCTTCGCCGGAATCGTCAGCCGCACGGTCCTGCCCACGTCGTGCCCTCCGCCCGAGATCGTGATGTCATCGTTCACGCGCGCCCCCAAATGCCGTTCATGTTCTACCGAAAGCTCGCGAACCCTCTTAACTCCTACCTTCGTTCCCGCGACGGCCGCGGTCTAAACCGCCGTCAGCGCAGCGGGTTGACCGGGCGCTCGGTCAGCCGGAGCCGGAGCGTCTCGCGCTTGCCGGTGCCGCCGCGGACGACGGTGACCGCGACGGTCTGGCCCGGCCGGAGACTGTCGGTGACGATGCGCGCGATGTCGGCGGCACGCTCGACCTTGCGGCCGGCGAAGCGGACGATCAGGTCACCGCCGAGGCTGATCGGGATCCCGTTGAACTCGACGCGTCTCGTCGAGCCGCGCAGGCCGGCCCGCTGGGCGGGTGCGTCCTCGACGACGGACTGGATCAGTGCACCGCGCTCCGCGGCGAGGCCGTAGCGGCGGGCGAGGGCGGGCGTCGCGTCCTGGGTCGTCACTCCCACGTACGCGTACGCGACGCGTCCGGTCGAGATCAGTTGCTCCATCGAGCGGCGCGCCGAGTTGATCGGGATCGCGAAGCCGACTCCCTCGGCGTTGCCCGAGTCGGAACGGATCTGGGCGTTGATCCCGATCACGCGCCCGCGCGCGTCGAGCAGCGGGCCGCCGGAGTTGCCGTGGTTGATCGGCGCGTCGATCTGGATCGCGTCGGAGACGTCGTAGGCGGAGGTGAGCGACTCGATCGAGCGGCGGGTGGCGGAGACAACGCCCACCGCGAGCGAGCCCTCCTGGCCGAACGGGCTGCCGATCGCGGCGACGGGCTCGCCGACGACGACCCGGCTCGAGTCGCCGAGCGGCACCGGCACGATCCGGTGGTCCTTCGGGTCGACCTTGACGAGGCCGGTGTCGTTGAAGAGATCCCAGCCCACGATCGACGCCGGAATGCGGTCGCCGTCGGCGAAGACGACGTATAGCCGCGCCGCGCCGCGGACACGGGCGCGACCCTCGCTCGCGTCCGTGACGACGTGCGAGTTGGTCAGGATGTGGCCCGCGTCGGAGACGACGAAGCCGGATCCCTGCGAGCGCTGGCCGCCTCCGAAGTAGGCGTGGATGGTGACGACTCCTTCCACGCGGCTGGCGTAGATCCGAGCGGGATCGAAGTCGCCGCCGGCGAGCGCCGCAACCGTCGGCGCGGCGGAGCCGCCGCTCTCGGCGAAGGTCGGCACGACGACCGTCCGCACGCCGCCCTCGTCGTCGCTCCAGCCTGTGAGCGAGCCGACGAGCAGCACCGCCGCCGCGCCGAGCGCGGCGGCGACGAGCGAAACCGCGGCGATGGCGCCTGGACGCATCGGGCCACTGTAGCGAGGGCCCCGTGTTTTCACGTGAAAACGCGCTCGCCGCCCGGCGCGGCGGGGACGGAGGTAGGCGCGGCACCGAGGACGACCCGGATCCGCGTGCCCTCCGCCTGGCCGGAGACGAAGACGTCGCCGTCCATCATCTGCACGAGCTCGCGCGCGATCGCGAGGCCGAGCCCGCTTCCGGACGCGACGCCGCCGCCGGCCCGGTAGAAGCGGTCGAAGACGTGCGGGGCGTGCTCCGGGGGAATCCCCGGGCCGTCGTCCTCGACCTCGAGGTAGGCGTGCTCACGGTCGGCGAACGCGCGCACGCGGACCCGTGTCCCGGCCGCCGTGTGGCGAAGCGCGTTGTCGAGCAGCGCGCGCGCGACCTGGAGCACGCGCAGCTCGTCGGCGCGAGCGACGGGGACCCCCTCGACCTGCACCTCGATCGGATGGTCGCGCCGCTCCGCAAGCGCGCCGAACTCCGCCGCGA
>Ga0299913_10001742_pt1 | contig 16500 bp, 14 predicted proteins | sample RVTome_9_FD_201360 | JGI IMG/M metagenome (GOLD analysis project Ga0299913, IMG submission 201360) | Soil microbial communities from uranium-contaminated site in the Upper Colorado River Basin, Wyoming, United States - RVT155D38 (version 2) ... | reverse complement strand
GCCGGGCCGAGGCACGCCGGCCGGAACACCGCGACGGAAACCTGCCGGATCTCGAGGACCCGGAACGGCCGGACGGGGATTGACGCGGCTGCAATCTCTGCCGCGGATCGAGGACCGACCAGTTGGCGAAAGACGTGCACAGCGGCGCCGGCATGACGACAAAACGACGCGGATCCATACTCGTCACCCTTCTCGCGGCGCTCCTCGCGTATGCGAACACGACATCGCTCACCGCCCAGACGACGTCGCAGGAGTACGTCTGGCGGAACGTCGAGATCGTCGGCGGCGGCTTCGTCCCGGGCATCGTCTTCAACCAGTCGGAGCCGGGCCTGGTGTACGCGCGTACGGACATCGGCGGCGCCTACCGGCTGAATCCGTCCACCGGGCGCTGGATCCCGCTGACCGACTGGATCGGCTGGGACGACTGGAACCTGACCGGAATTGCCAGCCTCGCGACCGACCCCGTCGATCCCGACCGCCTCTACCTGGCCGCCGGCACCTATACGAACGAGTGGACCAGTCAGAACGGCGCGATTCTCCGATCCTTCGATCGCGGCACCACCTGGCAGCGTACGAACCTGCCGTTCAAGATCGGCGGGAACATGCCGGGTCGCGGCATGGGCGAACGCCTGGTCATCGATCCCAACCGGAACAGCACGCTGTACCTCGGCGCCCCGAGCGGCCACGGCCTGTGGCGCAGCACCGATTTCGGCGTCAACTGGTCGAAGGTCGCGAGCTTCCCCAATCCGGGAACCTACGTGCAGGATCCGAACGATCCGTTCGGCTACCTCGACGACATCATCGGCGTCGTCTGGATCGTGTTCGACGGCCGCACCGGGACGCCGGGAAACGCGACCCAGACCATCTACGTGGGCGTCGCCGACCTCGGCACGAGCGTCTACCGTTCGACCGACGGCGGCTCGACGTGGGCCGCGGTGCCGGGCCAGCCCACCGGGTTCATGCCGCACAAGGGCGTCCTCGACGAGACCGGAGGGTTCCTCTATCTCGCCTACAGCAACAAGGGCGGCCCGTACGACGGCGAGTCCGGTGACGTGTGGAAGTACGACACCGAGTCCGGGGCGTGGACGCGGATCAGCCCCGTGCCCTCGACCAACACGAACGACAACTACTTCGGGTATGCCGGGCTCACGATCGATCGGCAGCATCCGAACACGATCATGGTGAGCGCGTACAGTTCGTGGTGGCCCGATACGATCTTCTGGCGCAGCCTCGACGGCGGCGCCACCTGGAGCAAGATCTGGGACTGGACGCGGTACCCGGATCGCTCGTTCCGCTACGTCCAGGACATCTCGGCCGCGCGCTGGCTCGACCTCGGCGTGCCGAGCGGGCGCGGGCGGCCTGGGGCCGAGGTCTCCCCCAAACTCGGCTGGATGACGGAAACGATGGAGATCGACCCGTTCGACTCCGAACGGATGATGTACGGCACCGGCGCCACCATCTACGGGACGACGAACCTGACCACGTGGGACACCGGCGGCCAGATCGCGATCAGGGTGATGGCCATGGGGCTGGAGGAGACCGCGGTCCAGGATCTCGTCAGCCCGCCGTCGGGCGCGCCGCTCATCAGCGGGCTCGGAGACATCGCGGGGTTCAGGCACGACAACCTGTCCGCCGCGCCGGCGGCGACCTTCCGGAATCCGTTCTGGCCCACGACGACCTCCATCGATTTCGCCGAGTCGAGCCCGGGCTTCATGGTCAGGGCGGGAAGTGGGGAGGACGTCAAGCGGGCCGCCGTCTCGAACAACGGCGGGACCAGCTGGTCGCCGGTCGCCAAGGAACCGGCCGGCGTCACCGGCGGGGGCACCATTGCCGTCAACGCCAACGGCACGCGCATCCTCTGGAGCCCGGAGGGGACCGGCCTCCATCTGACGACCAACGGCGGGAAGGCGTGGAGCGCCATTGCCGGTGTGCCCGCCGGGGCGCGCGTCGCGTCGGACCGCGTCAACCCGAACACGTTCTACGCCTTCGCGAACGGCGTCTTCTACGTCAGCACCAACGGCGGCTCGAGCTTCGCGCCGACCGTTGCCGCGGGCCTGCCCGCCTCGCCCGTGCGCTTCCGGGCGGTGCCGGGGCTCGCGGGCCACGTCTGGCTCTCGGGCGGCAGCCCGGACGGCGACTACGGGCTGTGGCGATCGACCGATGCCGGGCTGAGCTTCACGCAGCTGGCGAACGTCGACGAGGCTGACGCCGTCGGGTTCGGCAAGGCCGCCAGTGGACAGACATACCCGGCGGTCTTCACGAGCGCCCGCATCGCGGGCGTCCGCGGCATCTTCCGATCGGACGATGCGGGCGTGACGTGGATCCGGGTCAACGACGACCAGCACCAATGGGGATGGACGGGCGCGTCGATCACCGGCGATCCCCGCGTGTTCGGCCGTGTGTACGTTGCGACCAACGGGCGCGGCATTCTCTACGGGGATCCGGCGCCCTGAGGCTGCGGCCCCGAACGGGGTGCGGGAGCCGTCCTGACCGGCTCCGCCCCCCGCTCGCGTGCTCGGCTGCCGCGGCCCGCCGCGACCAGCGCGATGCCGGTCACCGCGAGCGCCTCGAAGACGGCCGTCCACTCGTTCCGGCTGCTCCCCGCGTCCATCGCCGACAGCGCGCGCGGGACGTGCAGCATCACGACCCACAGGAACACCATCAATGCCGAGAGCCGGGCTGAGAGAGCCGTCACGGGCGGCAGCAGCATGCCTGCGCCTCCGGCAATGAGGGCCACTCCGGCGAACCAGGACCAGAAGTACGGTCCGGGGATCCAGGCCGGCACGAGCGTCGCGACGAAGTCGATCCAGATGAAGTGCTGAACGCCGCACAGAATGAAGAAGACGGCGAGGCAGGCGCGTCCCGTCGCAACGAAGGCGTCGGTTGCGCGCATCGCGGGTCCGAGCACGCCGTCCCGGCCGGTGAATGCCGGCAGGGTCCCCGCGACCGCGAGCGTTCCGCCGGACAGCATCAGCGCCTTTCCCAGCCTCGTCCAGCTGCCGCCGAGCAGCACGTCGTCGGCAACCGCCGGGAGGAGCCTCATGCCGCTCCATCCGAGGATCACCACGGCGGTCCAGAGCGCGGCGGTCCTCGCGAGCCGGACGCGTTCTGCCGAAGGCTGGGCGACGGCAATCAGGACCGACGCGCCGGTCGCGATGAGCCCGGTGCCGGTGAGGTAGGCCCAGACCAAGCGTCCGGGCAGCCCGTCGGGGAATGCCGGCGCGCGTCCCGGGATGAAGTCTCCCCAGAGCCATTGCTGAACGCCGAACGCGGCGAGCGAGGCAGCGACGAGCACCTGGCCGGCCGGCAGGAGCACGTCGCGCCAGGTCATGCGCGAAGACGAGCGGGCCACGACAGCGGTACGCATCGGCCTCTCCAACTCCCTGCTCTCGATCCGGTTCTCCACGTGTCCCGGCAGGCTACCCTACCAACCCCGCGCCCGGCCGCCTGCGTCCACTTCCGTCGTGATGCATACGGCCACTTTTCGGTGAGCGCCCGGGAGACTGGTAAGCTCCCATCGAGAACGTGCAGCGAGTGCTGATCAGCGCATGCCTGCTGGGCGCCCGGGTGCGCTATCACGGTGGCGCCGCCGAGGTGGAGCACCCGGCTCTGCGCCGGTGGGCGGGGGAGGGGCGGCTCGTCCCCGTCTGTCCGGAGGTGGAGGGGGGCCTGCCGACGCCGCGCCCTCCGGCCGAGATCCAGCGCGGGCGCGGCGGTCCGGGGCCGCTGCGCGTCGAGACGATCGACGGGCGTGACGTCTCGTCGGCGTACGCCCGGGGGGCGCAGGCCGCCGTCGATCAGGCACGGCGCCTCGGGATCCGCGTCGCGATTCTCAAGGACGGCAGCCCCTCGTGCGGTTCGTCCACCGTCAGCGACGGCACCTTCAGCGGGACACGCGTCGCGGGTCAGGGCGTGACGGCGATGGCGCTCGGGGCGGCCGGCGTGCGGGTGTTCAGCGAGAGGCAGATCGACGCCGCCGTCGAATGGCTGGCGCGTCTGGAAGCCGCCGGGTGAACCGCGGCGGCCGTTCGTTGACAGTCGTCCGGTGTTCGACGATTATCTCCGCGCCCGAACCGATCGCCTGGAATCTCGTGCAGCCTCGCTCCGCATCACTCCCGCGTGCGTTCCGCGCGCTCGCCGCTGCCGCGCTGATCGCGGCGGCCGCTCCCGCACCCGCGCAGACGCGGTCGCTCTTCGAGTACGACCGCGACGCGCCGCTGGACGTGCGCGAGGTCGCCAGCTCGACCCGGGTGGGCGGCGTGGTCGTCCGCGACGTCACGTATGCGGCCTACAACGCTCCTCGCGGCCGTATCGCCGCCTACGTCGTCACGCCGGCGGGCTCCGGTCCCGTCGCCGGCATCCTGTACTTCCACTGGCTCGGCGAGCGCCGGAGCGATCGGACCGAGTTTCTCGACGAGGCGGTGGCGCTCGCGCCTCGAGGCGTGGCCTCGGTTCTGGTCCAGGGGTACTTCCCGTGGACCGACGCGCCGGCCGAGGGCGCTGCCGATCGGCGGACGATCATCGAGCAGGTCATCGATGCGCGGCGCGCGCTCGATTTGCTGGCGTCGCTGCCGAACGTGGATGACGATCGCCTCGCCTACGTCGGGCACGACTATGGCGCGATGTACGGCGCGATCATCGCGGGACTGGAACGCCGCGCACGGGCGTACGTGTTCATGGCGGGGATGGGGACGTTTGCCGACTGGTCGTTGAAGTACTGGAAGGCGCCGGCCAGGGGAGGTGAAGCCGCCTATCGCCGGGCCGTCGCCGACGTGGATCCGATCGAGTACGTCGGCGTCGCCTCCCCTGCGGCGCTCCTGTTCCAGTTCGCCCGCCGGGACATCTACGTCAGCGAGGCGGCCGCGGCCGAGTTCTTCGATGAGGCCAGCGGGCCGAAGGAGCAGCGCTGGTACGATGCGGAACACGACCTCGACGTGGACGCCGCGGCGGCCGATCGCCGGCACTGGCTCGCCGCGCAGCTCGACCTGCGGGGCGGGGACTGATCGGGAGGCATTCATGAACACTCGCACGGCGCGGCTCATGCTGATCGCGGCGGCGTCGGCGCTGCTGCTGCCGGCGGCCGCCGATCCGGCGCGCGGCCAGCCCGCGGCGGCTCCTGCCGGGGCGACCATCGTCATCGTCCACGGCGCGTGGGGCGGCGGCTGGGCGTTCCGGCGCGTCGAGGCGCTGCTGCGGGAGCGGGGGCACGTCGTGTACCGGCCCACCCTGACCGGGCAGGGAGAGCGCGTGCACCTCGCGTCGGCCGACATCGGGCTCGAGACGCACATCCAGGATGTGGTGAACGTCATCCGCTTCGAGGAGTTGCGCGGCATCGTCCTCGTCGGTCACAGCTATGGCGGCATGGTGATCACGGGTGTGGCCGATCGGGTGGCGGATCGCGTGCGCAAGATCGTGTACGTGGATGCGTTCGTGCCGGGCGACGGCGACAGCCTGATGTCGCTGGTCGGCGACGGCGCGGCCTGGCTGCAATCCATGGAGAAGGACGGCTTCATCGTGCCGCCCTGGGTCCGCCCGGAGCAGCCGCCGCCCCATGACGTGCCGCACCCGTCCAGAACGCTCACCGACCGCCTGTCGCTGAAGAACGGAGCGGCCGGGCGCATTCCGGCGACCTACATCCTGACCGTCGAGGCCGGGAAGGAGTCCGACGACTTCTCGCCGCAGGCCGAGCGGGCCCGCGCGCGCGGGTGGCGCGTCGAGCAGCTCCAGGCCGATCACAATCCGCAGTGGTCGGCGCCCGACCAGCTGGTGGACATGCTCGATCGGGCGGCCTGCCCGTGCGGCGAGTGATGCCCGCGGCTTCCCGCCGGTTCGCTGCCTGACAGAACGGGCCGGGACCCCGGCGGAAGAGGCCGTCGCCGATCGCCGCCCGCGGCCCTCGGCCGGGCGAAAAACGCCGGGGATTGGCTTTATACTAGTGCGCCGGCCGGGCACCGTCCGGCCGCCTCAACTCGACAAACTCCAATCGAACCCGATGATTCAGGCCCACGCGGTCTCGGATGCCGGTCCCGTCCGGAAGAACAACGAAGATTCGTGCGCCGTGGAGGAGGATCTGCACCTCTACGTCGTGGCCGACGGCATGGGCGGGCACAGCGCCGGCGAGGTCGCCTCGCGGCTCGCCGTCGAGGCGCTGGTCGGCTTCATCCGGCGATCGCACGAGGACTCCGACATCTCGTGGCCGTACGGGATCGATCGAGGGCTCTCGCTGGACGCCAACCGGCTGCAGACCGCGATCAACCTCGCGAACCGGCGCGTGTTCCGCGCGGCCGAGAGCCACGACGACTACACCGGGATGGGGACGACGATCGTGTGCGCCCTGATCGCCGGGCGCCGTCTCGTCGTGGGCCACGTGGGCGACAGCCGGCTGTACCTGCTGAATGGCAGCGGCCTGCGGCAGATGACGCAGGACGACACGTGGGCCGCCGCCGTGCTCGCGCAGCAGGGGCACACCGAGGCGGCGACGCTCTCGCACCATCCGATGCGCCACGTGCTCACCAACGTGCTCGGCGCGCGGGAGCGCACCGAGGCGCACATCACCGAGCACGATCTGACCGGGGGCGAGACGCTGCTGCTCTGTTCCGACGGCCTGTACGGGACCGTGCCGGATGCCGCGATCCTCCGGATCATGAAGGACGCCCGTGCTCCGGAGGACGCCGCCGGACACCTCGTGCAGGCGGCGCTCGATGCGGGCGCGCGCGACAACGTCACCGCGCTCGTGGTGCGCTACGAGGCCGACGCGTGACGCTGCAGTCGGGCGCCGGTCCGGCGGCCGCGGCGCGGCGCATGCCCGCAGCGATCGGCGCGTACCGCGTCGTCGATCGCATCGGCAAGGGCGCGATGGGCATCGTCTACAGCGCCCAGGACGATCGCGCCGGCCGGCCGGTCGCCGTCAAGGTCATGATGACCGACCTCGAGGGCGACAGCGAGACGCGGGAGCGCTTCTACCGGGAGGCGAAGATCGCCGGGCGGCTGCAGCACCGGAACCTGATCACCGTGTACGACATGGGAGAGGAAGAGGGGCGGCTCTACATGGTCATGGAGCTGCTCGAGGGCCAGACGCTCGCCGACTTCCTCAAGCGTCCGCAGCCGGTTTCGCTCGAGCAGTCGGTCGATCTGATGATGCAGATGTGCGAGGGACTGGCGGTCGCGCACGCGCACGGCATCGTGCACCGCGACATCAAGCCGGGCAACCTGTTCATCAAGGCGGACGGCACGTTGAAGATCCTCGATTTCGGCGTCGCCCGCCTCGCCGACTCCAACATGACCGCGAGCGGGTTCATCGTCGGTACGCCCGATTTCATGTCTCCCGAGCAGGCGCGCGGGCGCGACATCGATCAGCGCTCCGACATCTTCTCCACCGGCGCCGTCTTCTACTACATGCTCTCGGGGCGGAAGCCGTTTGCGGCCAACGATCTCCCGGCCGTGCTGCACAAGGTCGAGAACGAGGATCCGGTGCCGCTCTCCGAGGGCGAGGCGCCGGCTGCGCTGTCGCGCATCATCTTCAAGGCGCTGGGGAAGTCGGTCACGCGCCGGCATCAGGAGCTCGGGGAGCTGCTCGCGGATCTGACGCGCTTCCAGCGCGAGTACGACCGCGAGTCCCGCGACATGGCGCTGCAGGTCCGGCGGCGCGCGCAGGAGCTCCAGGCCCTCCTCGGCCGGCTGCAGACGCGGGGTACGCCCGCGCTCGAGGGGGAGCTCTTCAGCCTGACGCTGCGCGAGCGCTATCCCGTCCTCGAGGACCGCGGGGCGGAGGCGCTGGGGCTGGTCCCCTTCAGACGGCAGGCGGTCCGCGAGATCCAGCAGGACATCGAGTCCCGGCTGCTGGCGGCGGGAGCCGCCGGCGGCCCGTCGGGAGCCGGAATCGGAGCATGAACCGTCGTCTGGTCGTCGAGGATGGGCGCAGCGTGCGGGAGCTGCTGCTGGTCGGCACGATTGTCGTCGGCCGCGATCCGCAGTGCGAGATCAGCCATGCCGACCCGCGCCTGTCGCGGCGCCATGCGGAATTCAGCGTGGCGGCCCGGGGCGTCACGGTGCGCGATCTCGACAGCCGCAACGGCATCCGCGTCAACGGCCAGGCCGTCAAGGAAGCGGTGCTCGCGCCGGGCGACGTCGTCCAGATCGCGCAGCTCAACGTGCGGCTCGTCGAAGGGGCGCTTGAGAACATTCTTCCCACGCGGAGCCATCGGCGGGTCGTCGACACGGCGGCGACCATCGCCGCTTCCGCCGAGGACGATCGCACCCGCGTCGCGCCGCCGAGCGGCATCAGCGTCCGCCCCTCGGCCGGCGGCTCCGCGGTCGCCGCCGTGCCCGCCGCCCCGCCGGCGGCGCCGGATCCGGATGACGATCGGACGCGCCTGGCCAACGGACCCGCCGCGCCGCGCCGCCGGAAGTCCGCGGACCTCGGAGAGGTCGTGTTCCGCGAACGCCCCGGAGCCGCTCCGGCCCGCCAGCCGGCGGCCGCCGCCTCCGGGGTCGGATCGCTCCTGGGCGTCGCGTGGGGCCGGCGGGCGCTCGTGCAGGGCGTCCTGCTCGCGTCGGTGGTCTTCATCGTCGCGACCGTGCCGCTGATCGCCTGGCAGATGCAGACGTTCGGGGCGAGCGTGGCGCAGTCGCTGATCGTGCTCGTGCCGGCCTTTCTCGCGTCGGCCGCCGCGGGCATGCTCGTCGCCGGCCTCATTGCCCGGACCGTCGCGCGGGGCGTGCGGTCCGACGACAGGACCTGAGGGGGTTCGGATCCATCGTGGCGCGACTGCTCGTTCTCCGCGACTCGGCGCTGCACCGCTACGTTCAGCTCGGACGGCGCGAGCTGACGATCGGCCGCGGCGAGCAGAACGACGTCGTGCTGCAGGATCCGGACAAGCTGGTGTCGCGGTTCCATGCCGAGCTGCGGCCCGAGGGCGGCGGCTACGTGCTGATCGACCTGAACAGCCAGAACGGCACGTGGGTCGACGCCCGGCGGGTGGACCGCATCGCGATGCGCACCGGCGTGCCGGTCACCATCGGCCCCTACCAGCTCGTGATCGAGGACGGGCCGGACTCTCTCTGACGGCGGCGGGAGCAAGGCCGGGCCCGTGACCCCGGCAAGAGGAGCGGACGTGCAACAGGGCGAGAAGATCGGCCGCTACGAGATCATCGAGCGCGTGGGGCGCGGCGGCATGGGTGTGCTCTACCGCGGCCGTGACCCGGTGCTCGATCGCGAGGTGGCGATCAAGCTGATGTCGGGCGACTTCTCGTCCGACGAGGTCGCCCGCGCGCGGTTCTTCCGCGAGGCCCGCGCCGCCGCGCGGCTGCAGCATCGCAACATCGTGACGATCTACGAGTTCGCGGAGGATCACGACACCGCGTTCATCGCGATGGAGTTCCTCCGCGGCCGGAGCCTGTCGGGACGCATGAACGCCGACCCGCCGCTCACCATCGTCCAGAAGCTCGACATCGTCACGCAGCTGTGCACGGGCCTGCACTACGCCCACGAACAGGGGATCGTCCACCGCGACGTGAAGCCCGGCAACATCTGGATCATGGAGGACGGCACGGTCAAGCTGCTCGACTTCGGCATCGCGAAGGTCGCGGCGTCCACCATGACGCAGGGCGGCGCGGTGATGGGGAGCGCCGCCTACATGGCGCCGGAGCAGGTGGCGGGGCGGGAGATCGACGGCCGGGCCGACGTGTTCTCGGCGGGCGTCGTCCTGTACGAGCTGATTGCCAGGCGCAAGCCGTTCGAGGCGGATGCCCCGACGGCGGTGATGATGAAGATCCTGAACGAAGAGCCGCCGCCGCTGCGGCAGTTCGCGCCCGACATCCCCGCGGCGCTCGTGAATGCCATCAGCAAGGCGCTGCAGAAGGACGCCGACAAGCGGTTCATGCACGCCGGCGAGCTCGGCGCCGAGCTGCGGCTCGTGCGGCTCGCGCTCGAGCGCACGACCGAGACGGCCGTCGAGGAAGCGCCGGAGTTCGCCCCGACGATGTACATTCCGCCGGCGCCGGCGGCGCCGGAATCACCGTCGGCCGCGCATCGCCTCGCGACCATGGACCCGGCCGCCAGCGCCTCGCTCGCGGGCGGCACCGTCCGCACGGCGGGCGAGGCCGCGCCGGGAGGCCGCTTCGCGACGTGGATCGCCGTGGCGGCGCTGGCCGTCTCGGCGCTGCTCGCGACCATCGTGCTGATGCAGCGATCGTCGTCGCCCGTGACGCCGGCCGCGACGTCGGTTAGCGCCGCGCCCGCGCCATCCGGCTCCTCGGCATCGTCACCGCCGCCGGCCGAGGGGACGGCGCCCGCCGTCCAGCCGGCCGCGACCGCCGTGGTCAAGATCGTGTCCGATCCGGAAGGGGCGCAGATCAGCATCGGCGGGGCCGAGACGGGGCTGGTCACGCCGGCCGACGTCGCCCTCGAGGACATCGCGGGCGCGCGGGTGCGCCTGTCGAAGCAGGGCTACCGCCCGGAGGTCGTCCGCGCGACCGACGCGCAGATCCAGAACCGGGTGGTGCTCGCCCGGCTGGAGCCGGTGCCCACCGGCATCGCCGTCTCGCTGTCGGGCCCCTACGCCTTCGAGGTGGTGCAGGGGTCGAGGGTGCTGTCGTCGGCGAAGACGAGCCACGGCTTCACGCTCGCGCAGCCCGGTGCCTTGACGCTGCGCGCCTCGTCGCACCTGCTGAACGTCACGGTCAAGGTCGACAACCCCGCGCGCCCGTTCAACTACGAGGTGCCCGCGCCCGGACGGCTGACCGTCCGCACGCGCAAGGAGACGTGCAAGGTCGTGATCGGCGGCCGTGACTTCGGCTACCCGCCGATCAACGAGCAGCCGGTGGCCCCCGGCACCCACACGATCGAGTTGAAGTGCCCGGAGGAAGGCGACAACGCGTCGAAGCGGGTGACCCTCGCGGCCGGCCAGGGCGCAATCGAGGTCGTGCAGTGACGGCGCGCGGGCGGCGCGTGCGGCGGCGCGCGGGCTCGATGTTCGGCATCGGGCTGGCGATCGTGGCGGCGGCCGCCGCCCTGCGGGCCCAGGCGCCGCCCACGCCGGAGGATGTCGCGCGCCGGCAGTACGCGAGCGGCCTCGAGTTCCTGCGGGCGGGGCGTCACGCCGAGGCGCTGAAGGACTTCCAGACGGTCGTCGACAGCTATCCGGGCACCTCGGTCGCCGATGAGGCGCTGCTCGCCATTGCCCGCTACGAGCTCGAGGTGGTCCGGGATCCCGTCAGGGCGCAGGCGACCGCCGAGAGCGTCCTCAAGCGCTTTCCGGCGTCCGACTCGGTCGCGATGGCGTATGTCGTCGCGGGACAGGCGATGGTGCAGCAGGGGTTGACGCAGACGAACGTCGACGCCGCGCTCGCCAGCTTCGAACGCGTGCCGCGCCTCTTTCCCGGGACGCCCGCAGTGGCACCGGCGCTGTATGCGGCGGGCGAGACGCTGCGCCGCCTCGGCCGCTGCGAGGAGGCGCTCGAGCGGTTCGGGCGAGTGGTGCTCGAGTATCCGCGCTCCGCGTGGTCGGCGCACGCCCGAACCTCCAGTGCGAAGTGCCTGGCGCTGGCGGGACGCGTGCCCGATGCGATGCGCGCGCTGTACCGCGTCAGCGCCATGTCGCCCGGCGCCGAATCCCTGGACGCCGCCCGGACCCTGGGCACGATTCTGAACCGCCTGTACGTCCGGCCGCCGGCGCAGCCTGCCTACGTGCCGTCCGAGCGCACGATTGCCGGGGCCGGCGGGCGCCTGCGTGACGTGAGCGCGCTCGCCCTGTCGCCGGACGGCTCGGTGTACGTGGCCGGGCGAGCGGGCATCAGCGTGTTCGACAGCCGCGGGCTGCCGGTTCGCGCGGCAGCCGCCGGCGAGATCCGCGACATGGCCCTGGATCCGCGCGGCCGCGCGGTCGGCGTGCAGAAGGCGCTGGTCGTCCAGGAAACGCCGAAGCCTCCTGCCTCGCTGACCACGCTGACCGTGCCGCCCTCGGGGGGCGGCGCCGCCCGCGTGCTCGACGATCTCGCCGCCATTGCCGTGCTGTCGTCGGGCGACTGGCTGGTGGCCGATCGGTCGGCGCGCGGCGTGTACCGGTTCACGTCGGGCGGGAAGTACATCGGTCCATTCGCGACGGGACGGATCTCGCGCATTGCCGTCGATCCCTCCGACAACGTCGCGCTGCTCGACGGCGACGCGAAGACGGTGAGCATCCACGACCGATCCGGAAAGGCGGTTACGCGGATCGCGACGAAGGGCCCCGGGTACGTGCTCGCGAATCCGGAGGATCTGGCGTTCGATCCGCTCGGCTACCTGTACGTCCTCGATCGGACGTCCGTGCTCGTTTTCGCACCGAAAGCCTCGACGCCGCTCGTCACCTTCTCGGATCCGCGCGCCGCGGCGGGGCTGCGCAAGGGCCTGGCGCTCGCGGTCGATGTGGCCGCGCGCCTCTACATCTACGACGAGTCGGCCGAGCGGGTCCTGGTGTATCAGTAGCGGCCGCTCGCGGCAGAGACCGGGTGACACGACCGATGCAGACGCATCCCGCCATCGCCTCCTCCTGGGTTCGCCGCTGCGCGGCCCTCGCCACGCTGCTGACCCTGAGCCTGCTCCCGGCGGCCGCCGCCGGCGCGCAGGATGCCGCGCAGGGAGAGGCGCTGCTGGCGGAGGCGATCCGGCTCTTCGACGAGCTCGACTACGAGCGCGCCGTGCCGGCGCTCGACAGCGCGATTGCCGCGGTGCAGGCGGGCGCCGCCGAACCCGGTCCGGCGAGAACGGCGTTCGCGCGCGCGCTCGAGCTGCGCGGCCGTGCCCGCTTCGGGCTCAACGACGTCGAGGGCGCCTCCAGCGATTTCCGGATGCTCCTCGAGCTGGAGCCCGCCTTCACGTTCGACACGCAGGTGTCGCCGCGCGTCGTCTCGCTCCTGGAGAGCGTCCGCAAGACGACCGTCGGATCGCTGCGTCTCGCGGTCGATCCGGCCGATGCGCTCGTCGAGCTGGAGGGGCGCAGGATCCCGTCGTCGGGGAGCGTCCCCGTCCATGCCGGCGACCTCACGATTGCCATCTCGCGCGTGGGATTCCGGCCGATCGAGCAGCAGGTGTCGGTGAAGCCCGACGCCACGACCGATGTCGTCGTCGCCCTCGAACGCGTCGCGCCCGCGGTGTTCATCGTGACGACGCCGCCCGGCGTGGAGGTGCTGGTCGCGGGCAGCTCGCACGGACGGACCGAGCGCGGACCGCTGCTGCCCGAGTACGAGTCGCTGCCCGGACGCCTCGGCGTGCCGGCCGACGAGGTCTCGCGTCCGCTCGTCCTGACGGATCTCGCGCCGGGCGCGCACGCCGTGACCTTCAGGCGCGACTGCTACGTCTCGCAGGAGCGGCAGCTCACGATCGACGCGATCGCCGACTTCCGGATCGAGCCGGTGCAGCTCGCGCCGGCCATCGGCACGCTCACGGTGCAGAGCACTCCGGCGGGCGCGACGGTGCTCGTCGACGGGCAGGCGCGAGGGGTGACGCCGCTGACCCTTTCGGACGTCTGCGCCGGCCCTCGGCGGGTCGAGGTGCGGAGTCCGCACGGCCGCGCGGCCCGCGACGTCACCATCGAGCCCAATCAGACGGTGGCCGTGCAGGAGGAGGTGAAGCCCACCTTCGCGCTCCTGCCTTCGGCGGAGCCGCCGTCGCCCGGCCTGCCCGACAACCGCACGCGCGTCGAGCGCGCGCTGGCGAACTCGCGCCGCGTGGGTCTGTACCTGCCAACGGACGCGGAGCTCGAAAAGGCGATGGACGGGCAGCCGCTGCCCGCCGACTGGCTCGCCTTCGACGCGAGCGGGCAGCCGGTCGGGGCCGCCTCGGCATTCCCGCCGGCGGCGCGGCGCGACCTGTCCGAGCGACTGGCGAAAGCGCTCGACGTCCAGGGCGTGGGCGCCGTCTCGCAGCCGACCGCCGGATCGTCGGAGGTCGTGGTCAGCCTCCTGGCCGCGGGCGCCGGCCATCCCGACGTGGTCCCGGTGATCCCGGAGCGCGTGGATTCGGTGACCGATGCGCTCGAGCGGTTCGACTACGCGCCGCCGCTCTTCCACCGCGGGATCGGCGCCGTCGCGATCGAGGTGCTGGACACGCCGGGGCTCATCGTCGCCAGCGTCGAGGCGGACGGGCCCGCCGCGCGCGCCGGCATCGCGACCGGGGATGTCATCGTCAAGGCCAACGGCAGCGCGGTGGCGACGGCCGCCGACTTCGAGAAGCTGCTGGAGGCGGGGGGCGACGGGGACGCGGTGAGCCTCGAGGTCTTGGACCGGAAGGGCGCGGCCCGCGCCGTCACCGTCGGCCTCACGACAACGCCGCGGCTCGTGTCCGTCTCGGACCGTACCCTGCTCTTCAATTCACTGGCCGTGGAGCTGCGCAGCCGGCTGGCCTCGGCCGAGCCCGCCGAGCAGCCGTTCATCCGGCTCAACCTGGCGGTGGCCCTCATGCGTCTCGGGGACTACGTCGGGGCGCGGGAGCAGCTGGCCGGCGTGGATCTGCCGCCGGGTCCCGGCATCTCACGGGGAACCCAGCAGTACCTGGTCGGTCTCGTTCACGAGGGGCTCGGCGACGCCACGTCGGCGGAGCAGGCCTGGCGCGCCGCCGAGGCCGCCGGCGGGCTGCTGACCGACGAGGGGCCGTCGATTGCCCTGCTGGCGAAGCAGAAGCTGACCCGAACGCCCTGACCCCCGTTTGCGCCGCTGTTGACGGCGTGCTATATTCGTCAGGTTCTGTCGCCGTTAGGAAACCCTATCTAGCGGCGAACCGCCGGAAGTTCCGCGTCGAACGCCCGGGATGATCCCGGTCATCGAGCGTGCAGCGGGCCAGCGACGATGCCTGCGCCGGCCCCGCGGGGGGCAGGTGCTGTTTGCCAGCGACCCGCCCGAACGAGGACGCCTGCCGGGTTCCCGGCGGGGCGCGCCGCGCGATTCAACCCATAGGGTCAACAGTTCCAGGCGCCAAGCCCGAGGGCTTCTAGGCCTGGGGCGACTGGCCGGCAGCATGGCTCGCTGCCCGGCCTGACGCGTGTCGAGCGGGCCGTTCGACGCGCGTGTCCGCAGCCGCTGGTGGCGTGCGGGCTTCGTGGTGGAGCATTCGTGCCGACGATTACACAGCTCGTGCGCCGGGGTCGCGAGAAGATCGTGACCAAGACCAAGAGTCCGGCCCTGCAGGACAGTCCGCAGAAGCGGGGCGTGTGCGTGCGCGTGTTCACGCAGACGCCGAAGAAGCCCAACTCGGCGCTGCGCAAGGTGGCGCGCGTCCGTCTGACCAACGGGATCGAGGTCACGACGTACATTCCGGGCGTCGGACACAACCTGCAGGAGCACTCGCTCGTGCTGATCCGAGGCGGCCGCGTGAAGGACCTGCCCGGCGTGCGGTATCACGTCGTCCGCGGCACGCTCGACGCGGTGGGCGTGCAGGGGCGCAAGCAGGGACGTTCGAAGTACGGAGCCAAGAGGCCCAAGCAGTAGGGGCGACCGGCGGTCGCCCGCACCGCGCCCTACCTAGGACGAAGAGATGCCACGCAGACGAGAGATTCCGCGCCGCGATCCGGTGCCCGATCCGCTCTACGGCAGCCCGCTGGTGACGAAGTTCATCAGGACCGTGATGTCGGATGGCAAGCGCAGCACCGCGGAGCGGATCCTGTACAAGAGCTTCGACATCATCCGCGAGCGCACGGGCGACGATCCGCTGAAGGTCTTCAAGAAGGCCGTCGACAACGTGAAGCCGAGCCTCGAGGTCAAGTCGCGGCGCGTCGGCGGCTCGAACTATCAGGTGCCGATCGAGGTCAACCCGAACCGGCGGCTCTCGCTGAGCATCCGGTGGCTGGTCGGCTATGCGCGCTCGCGCGGCGACGGCAAGACGATGCAGGAGAAGCTGGCCAACGAGCTGCTCGATGCGTCGAACCTGCGCGGCGGCGCGGTGAAGAAGCGCGAGGACACCCACCGGATGGCGGAAGCCAACAAGGCGTTCGCGCATTACCGATGGTAGGGGCGACCTGCGGTCGCCCTCCCGTGACAGGCCTCAGGCTGCGGGCTGCAGGCAGCAGGCGCTGTCGCGGCTTCAGGCCTGGAGCCCGGACGCGGCCGGTAGCCTGAAGCCCGAAGCCTGCAGCCGGCAAGAATCAGAGTTATGCCTCGTCAAGTACCGCTGAACCGGACGCGCAACATCGGCATCATGGCGCACATCGATGCCGGCAAGACGACGACGACCGAGCGCATCCTGTTCTACACCGGCATCACGTACAAGATCGGCGAGGTGCACGAAGGCACCGCGGTCATGGACTGGATGGAGCAGGAGCAAGAGCGGGGGATCACGATCACCTCCGCCGCCACGACCTGCTTCTGGCGCGATCATCGCGTCAACATCATCGATACGCCCGGCCACGTCGACTTCACCGTCGAGGTCGAGCGGTCGCTGCGCGTGCTGGACGGCGCCGTGGCCGTGTTCGATTCGGTGGCCGGCGTCGAGCCCCAGTCCGAGACCGTCTGGCGCCAGGCGGACAAGTACCG
>Ga0299913_10001741_pt1 | contig 16501 bp, 15 predicted proteins | sample RVTome_9_FD_201360 | JGI IMG/M metagenome (GOLD analysis project Ga0299913, IMG submission 201360) | Soil microbial communities from uranium-contaminated site in the Upper Colorado River Basin, Wyoming, United States - RVT155D38 (version 2) ... | reverse complement strand
GGTGCCGGCCGCCCGCGCGGAGCGGTTCGAGAACGTGCCCGGCCACGGGGCCGTCGCCGACGTCGAAGGGCGGCGCGTGGTGGTCGGCAACCGGCGGCTGCTCGACCGCGAAGGGATCGATCTCGCGGCCGTGGCCGAGCGCCGCGAGCAGCTCGCCGGCCACGGCCAGACCGTCGTCATCGCCGCGGTCGACGGCAAGGTGGCCGGCCTGATCGGCATCGCCGACGCGCCGCGCGACACCTCGGCGGCCGCCGTAGACGCGCTGCACGAGCTCGGCGTGGAGGTCGTCATGCTCACCGGCGACAACCAGGCCACCGCGGACCGCATCGCGGCGCTGCTCGGCATCGACACGGTGATCGCCGAGGTGCTGCCCGGCGACAAGGCAGCCCGGATCGCCGAGCTGCAGCGCACCGGCCGAAAGGTCGCCATGGTCGGCGACGGGGTCAACGACGCGCCGGCGCTGGCCCAGGCCGACCTGGGCATCGCGATCGGCGCCGGCACCGACGTCGCGATCGAGACCGCCGACGTGGTGCTCATGCGCTCCGACCCGCTCGACGTGCCGACGGCGCTTCGCGTCGGCCGCGGCACGCTGCGCAAGATGCGGCAGAACCTGGCGTGGGCGATCGGCTACAACGCCATCGCGCTGCCCATCGCCGCCGGCGTCTTCGAACCCTCCTTCGGGCTCATGCTGCGCCCCGAGATCGCCGCGCTGTCCATGTCCGGATCCAGCGTGATCGTCGCCGTCAACGCGCTTGCCCTCAAACGGCTCCCGCTGCCCTAGGTTTGGTGGAAGCTGCGCTCGCGGCGCGAGGAGGAGGAGACCATGTCGGTGCTGGCGGATCTCGTCGGTGGCATTGCGGGCGGCTCGATCGAGGTCGTCGACCTGACGGCGCCGCTGTCGGACAAGACGCCGATCCTGCAGCTGCCGGAGCCGTTCGGCAACACGATCCCGTTCTCGCTGCAGGAGATCAGCCACTACGACGAGCGCGGCCCCGCGTGGTACTGGAACAACATCGCGACGGGCGAGCACGTCGGCACCCACTTCGACGCGCCGATCCACTGGGTGACCGGCCGCGACGGCGACGACGTGAGCCAGGTGCCGGCCGCGCGGCTGGTGGCGCCGGCGGTGGTGCTGGACTTCTCCGCCGAGGCCGCGGCCGACCCCGACTTCCTGCTTCAGGTCGACCACGTGCGGCAGTGGCAGGAGTCGAACGGCCCGCTGCCCGATGGCGGCTGGCTGCTCTACCGCACCGGCTGGGACGCCCGCTCCGACGATGCGGCGGCGTTCCTCAATGCCAACGAGACCGGCCCGCACTCGCCCGGTATCTCGGTGGAATGCGCCACCTGGCTGGCCGCCGAGACGCCCATCGTCGGCCTCGGCGTGGAGACCGTCGGCACCGACGCCGGCGCCGCGCACAGCTTCGACCCGCCCTTCCCGTGCCACTCGTTCTTCCTCGGCGCCGACAAGTACGGCCTCACGCAGCTGCGCAACCTCTCCCGGCTGCCGACCCGAGGCGCCGTCCTCATCGCCGGCCCACTCCCGATCGTCGGCGGTTCCGGCAGCCCCACCCGCGTCCTCGCCCTGGTCGAGCGCTGACCCTCACCCGCCGCGGGCGGAGTCGCCGTCGGACCACGGTCACGAAGCGGCCGATTCAGCCGCCGCGCTGCATGCTCAAGCATCTAGCAAGCCAAAGGACACACCGGTCCGGGCGGCTACATAACTGGCCGCATTTCACAGGAATCCCGGATTCCTGGAATCCTGCGATAGCGCCGTCCCTTCAGCCCGGCGGTGAACACCGAGGCCGACACGCCAGCCCGCTATTCATGGAGTGGCGAGCGCGGTGCCGATCCGGCGGCGGAGTTCGGCCACGTCGGCGAGCTTGGCGTGGCGGGCTGCCGTTCGACGTAGGGTGCGGAACTCCTCGGCGACTCGTCCCGATCGCAGTTGTGCGGCGTGATCGAGCGCATCGTTGCCGACCGCGGTGGCTTCCGTTGGGTCGCCGGTGGCCATGGTGAGGGAGGCGAGTCTGGCTTGCATGTAGACGCGGCTGAACTGCCCGCTGCAACCGGTGACCGCCGCCGAGATGCGACCGGCGGCTTCCGAGACGAACTGACCGCGAAGGGCAACCGGCCACAGGGCGCTACCAGCGGATGCCGCGTGCATTGCTGCGTCGTAGAACGCGAGCCATGGCGGGTCATCGGCCGGCCGCGCATGGCTGAACTCTTCGTCGGCCATGCCGACGGCGGTCAGCGCGTCCTGCATGCGGCGGAGCCTCGCCAGCGCGTCTGCCCGGTTGCAGAACAGATGGGCACGCTGGGTTGCCGTGAGCCGGTCGGCGCGTACCATCGCCATTTCGACCAATGTCAGCGCAGTGTCGGCATCGCCGCAGCGGATCTCCATGCTCGCCATGTCGGCGAGCACCCTGGCACGCAGTTGCCAGTGCCCAGCGGCCTCGGCACAGGCCAGCGCGAATCGCTGGATGCGGCGGGCATCGCCATAGGCCAAGGCGTCGTACGCCATGACCGCGGTGGTGTTGGCCAGGTCGCCGACTGCGACGTGTAGCTCGCCACGAAGGCGTTCCGGGCAGTGCGCGTTCAGCAGCTCGGCGCAGTAGCGCAGTTGCGCGACGGCCGCCTCACGGACCAGCCCGCTGCCATAGTTAATTAGCCGCAGGTCGAACATCCGGGTGGCGGCTCGGATGTCCTCGATCTCGTTGTTGCCGACGACCGAGGGGATGCGGGTCGCCTGGGTCGGCAGGAGCAGCCGGATCAGTGCCGCCGGGCCGGCGGCCGTGGCGGCGCCGACACCGAGGGCGGCGCGGATGAACTGCTGGCGATCCACGTCTTTGAGGGTAGAGCGGCGGGGACGGCGGAAGCCGAGTTCGGCGTCGGTGCGGGCGTTCAGGATGGTCCGGAAGGCGGCGCGGCGTATGGGGTCCTGGGGCCAGCGGATGGTGCCCTGTTCGAGTTTGCCGATGTAGTTGGCGTCCAGCGCGATGATCCGTGGGGGGTCGGTGTGCTCGTACACCCAGGCGTTGACCAGCTCGGCGAGTTCCTGCCGCGACAGCGGCTCGCCCGTGGCGTGCGGTGATTCGGTGCGCTCGCGGGCGCGGCGCAGCTGGTCGTTCGGCTCGGCCACCCGATCAGTGTCGCACTGTGAGTAGCCGAATCGGCGCATTGAGTGGCCTCCAGCAATCCTCCCTCTGTCCTCCCTGGCGGCGCCGCCAGTGCGCGCCGTACCCGCCGCCGGCGGTCCGAGTCACGCTGCTGACCATGACCGATCAGACCGAACCGAGGGCGGGCAGCCGGTTCGCGGTGCTCGCCGACCTGAGGGCCGTCCGGCACGGCGTGGCGCACGTCGAGCTTCGTAGCGGCGAGGCCGTCATTACCGCGCTGCGTCCCGACTTCGAGCAGGGCGAGCCACCTGGCCGGATCGTCGTCTACCTCAGTGCCGAGCTGGACTGGCAGGCGGGCGCGAACCCGGAAGACGCGGAGCTGCGGCTGCCCGTCGCCGTTGTGATCGACACCGGCATCGACCAGGTTCGCCTCGACCACGCTGCGGCCGAGGAGCTGTCCGCGGCGTTGGTGGCGCTCACCGACCCGTTCTGACCGGTGTGGCCCCTGGCGCGCGATCTCCTGGTCGCGATCATGCTGCTGGGCGGCTACGCGTGGCTGTCCGCGCTCACGCTCCGACAGCGGCGGCTCTCCCGGCGGCTGGCGCTGCACATCTGCAGTGAGCCCGTGCCGATCCGGCCAGCGCCGCGACCGCCCGGCAGCGGGTCTGCGGCGGGCGGCCGGCGTGGCTCCGATGACGCGGTGCGTCGCGACCGGGCGGCTGACCGGCCGAGGCCGAACGACCGGGCGGTTACGGTGGCCGAGCTGTTGGCGCGGGAGGCGCGGCGCGAGTCGCGCAGCGATCGTGGGGCGGATGGCTGATGTCTGAGCCGGTTCCGCGCGCAATGGTGGTACTTGAAGGCACACCAAGGGCCGAGGAGGGTGAGCGCTGATGGTTCGCGTTGCGGAGGCGGTGGGCGCGGCGCTGGCCGGGCTCGGCGTCGATTGTGTGTTCGGCGTGGTCGGCAGCGGCAACTTCCATGTGACGAACGCGCTGGTCGCGGGCGGCGCGCGGTTCGTGGCGGCGCGGCACGAGTGCGGGGCGGCGACCATGGCCGACGCGTACGCGCGGGTCAGCGGCCGGGTCGGCGCGGTGTCGGTGCACCAGGGGTGCGGGCTGACCAATGCGATCACGGGCATCACCGAGGCCGCGAAGAGCCGCACCCCGCTGCTCGTGCTCGCCGCCGAGACCGGCAGCGCGGCGGTGCGGTCGAACTTCCGGATAGACCAGCCGGCGCTCGCCACCTCGATCGGCGCCGTGGTCGTGCGGATCAACTCGCCGGAGACGGCCGTCGCCGATGCCGCCCGCGCCTACCGCACGGCGGCCGGGCAGCGCCGGACCGTGGTGCTCAACCTGCCGCTCGACGTGCAGGCCGCCGAGTGCCCGCCGGGCGCGCAGACCGTGCCGCCGGCCCCCGAGCTGCGGCCGCCAGCCCCGGCCCCGCGCGCGGTGACCGCCCTCGCCGAGGTGCTGGCCGGCGCGCGGCGGCCGGTGTTCATCGCCGGCCGCGGCGCCAGGATCGCCGGGGCGCGCGCCTCCCTGGAGCGGCTCGCGGACCAGGTCGGCGCACTGCTCGCGACGTCCGCGGTCGCGAAGGGGCTGTTCAACGGCAACCCGTGGTACCTGGACGTCAGCGGCGGCTTCGCCTCCCCGCTGGCCGCCGAGCTCATCCGGGGTGCCGACGTGGTGGTGGCCTGGGGCTGCGCGCTCTCGATGTGGACCACCCGCCACGGCGCGCTCATCGGGCCGGACACCACGGTGGTGCAGGTCGACCTGGACGCCGACGCGATCGGCGCGAACCGCCCGGTCGACCTCGGCGTGCTCGGCGACGTCGAGCTGACCGCCGCGGCAGTGCTGCCGCTCGTGAGTGGCGATGAGTGCCATGGCACCTATCGGCACTCACGGGTGCGCGAGCGCATCGCCCGCGAGCACCGCTGGCGCGACGTGCCGTACGAGGACGAGGGCGACGGAAGCCGCATCGACCCGCGCACGCTGTCCATCGCGCTGGACGACCTGCTGCCGGCCGAGCGGACCGTGGCGATCGACTCCGGCAACTTCATGGGCTACCCGAGTATGTACTTGTCGGTCCCGGACGACGACGGCTTCTGCTTCACGCAGGCGTTCCAGTCGATCGGGCTGGGGCTGGCGACGGCGATCGGCGCCGCGCTCGCCAGGCCGGACCGGCTGCCGGTCGCCGCGCTCGGCGACGGCGGGGCGCTGATGAGCATCGCCGAGCTGGACACGGTGGTGCGGCTCGGGCTGCCGATGGTCATCGTGATCTACGACGACGAGGCGTACGGCGCCGAGGTGCACCACTTCGGCCCCGACGGCCATCCGCTGGACACCGTGGTGTTCCCGCCGACCGACATCGCCGCGATCGGCCGCGGCTTCGGTTGCGACGGGGTCGTCGTCCGCACCGTCGAGGACCTGGGCGCCGTGGCCGACTGGCTGCGCGGCCCGCGGTCGCGGCCGCTCGTCGTCGACGCCAAGGTGGTGTCGGACCGCGGCTCGTGGTGGCTGGAGGAGGCCTTCCGCGGCCATTGAGGGCGGCGCCGCAGCGTTTCCCAAAATTCTTTGGCACGTATGTCGTAATTGCGCCGTCTGGTTCGACGCGTAGGTAAGGACCCACCAAAGCGAGAGGCCAGGACGATGACCCAGACGATCACCACCACCGCCGCCACCACCCACAAGGCCGCCCGCCCTGCCAAGGGCCGGCGCGTCGCCAACGTGGCGCTGTGGGTGCTGCAGGTCGCGCTCGCGGCGCTGTTCGTGTTCGCCGCACTACCCAAGCTCACCGCCAACCAGCAGGCCGTGGACGGTTTCAACGCCATGGGGCTCGGCACGACGGGGATGTACATCGTCGGCGCGCTGGAGCTGGCCGGCGCCATCGCGCTGCTGATCCCGGTGCTGTCCGGCCTGGCCGGGGCGTCGTTCGTCGCGCTGATGATCGGCGCGGTGATCGCCACGGTGCTCACCTTCGGCGCCGACGCCACAGTGGCCATGCCGGCCGCCGTGCTGGTGCTGGTCGCCGTGGTCGCCTGGGCCCGCCGCGGCCGCAACGCCGAGCTGGTCGCGCTGGTCCGCCGCTACACCCACCGGTGACCCGACGCTCGACCCGCAAGCCAGCCCCAGATCCGCCGCGCAATGCCCTGCGAGGACGTCAACCAGCCAGAGCGATTCAGGCCGATCGTGGTGCCCAGCGCGACCACGTACAGGACCAGGCCGGCCGCGATCCACGGCAGCGCACCGCGCCCGCCCGCCGGCAGGTGCAGCGCGGCCGCCAGCGCGGTGAACCCCAGCGCGCCCAGGAAGATGATCAGGAACCAGCCGTTGACGATCGCGACGTTGATCTGCTGCATCGCGGAGACGAACGTCCGGTCGTCGGCGCGGCCGAGGCCCGGCATGACGGAGCACGCGTAGGCGTAGAACAGGCCGGCCATGAGGCCCGTGGTGATCGTCGCCACGATCAGCGCTCCCGTACGGAACAGCTCGAACATCGCATCCTCCCGGTTTCAGCCGTGCTGTGCCACGAGTGTTGCCCGCACCCGGTGAGACGAGCCATGGCCGAGAGGCTCAGTTCCATGTCCGTGCGTCTACCTCGCCAGCATGGACGCGCCTTGCCGGTCGCCGACGACCCGCGCTGCCGGACTGAACGGATCCGCGCCGCAGGACGTAAGCGGGTGCGCAGGCCCGATCGCGCAGGCCCCGATCGCATCGTTCCCCGGAAAGGAACTGCCATGCACTTCCGACCGTCCCTACGGACGGCGGCCGCCGCGGCCGTCGCCATTGCCCTCGTGCTGGTGGCCGGCGCGGCGCCGGCGTCGGCCGGCCGTCGCCCGCCCACCCCGCCCCGCGACACCATTCCGCCCACCGCGCCGGCCGACCTGCGGGCCACCGAGGTGACCCAGAACACCGTCGCGCTGGCCTGGAACCCGTCGACCGACAACGTCGGCGTGCTGGAGTACGCGGCGTGGGCACCCGGCCTGCCGATCCTGCGCGTGCCACCGTCGCAGACCACGGTCACCTTCACCGCGCTGCACCCCAACTCCACCTACGAATTCAAGGTGCAGGCCTGGGACGGCTGGAACTGGTCGTGGCCCAGCAACGTGCTCACGGTGACCACCCAGCGCGAGCTCGTGCCGCCGTCGGCCCCGACCGACCTGCGGGTGAGCCACGAGCTGTACGGGCAGCCGGTGGACGGGCTCACCGCCTCGACCGTGCTGCTGAGGTGGACCAGCTCCACCGACAACTTCGGCCCGATCGGCTACGAGCTCCTGGTCGACGGCGTCCTCACCCCGAACGCCGACGACATCAAGCCCGTTGGCACCCCGTCCGGCTCGTTGTCCGGCGCCTGGGTCCGCCAGCTCCGACCGGGCACGACGTACCAGCTCACCGTCCGCGCCCGGGACGGCTCCGGCAACCTGTCGGCGCCGAGCCCGGCCGTCACCGTGACCACCGACCCCAGCTCGGACACGGTCACGCCGAGCACGCCCACGCTGCTCAGCGTCTCCGGCGGCGGCGTCGGCTCCTGCCCGGAGGAGCTGTGGATACGCTGGGCCGAGTCGACCGACGACGTCCAGGAACCGGCCACCATCGAGTACGAGATCAGGGTCAACGGCGTCATCAACGAGGTGGCCACCGGCGGCTTCAACTGGATCGCCTACACCGACGTGCTCGGCCCCAACACGGTGACCATCGTGGCCGTGGACCATGCCGGCAACGCCTCCGCGCCGAGCAACCCGATCACCGAGACCACCAACTGGGGAGTCGGCTCCGGCTGCGCGCCGTGACCCCGGCAACCAGCAACAAGGCCTGACGGTCAGGCGCGTCCGTGAGCGGTGCGGCCGCGCCTGGCCAGGGCGTCGACGACCACCGCGGCGAGCAGCACGCCACCGGTGATCATGAACTTGATGTCGGACTCCAAACCGAGCAGGTCCATGCCGTTGGCGATCGAGCCGATCACGAGCATGCCGAGCAGCGCGGCGTAGGTGGAGCCGCGGCCGCCGAACAGGCTGGTGCCGCCGATCACCGCGGCCGCGATCGCGAACAGCAGGGTGTCGCTGCCGCCGGAGGACTGGCTGGCGGCCAGCCCGCGCGACGCGGCCAGGATGCCGCCGCATGCGGCCATCGTGGAGCACAGCGCGAACACGCTGATCCGGATCAGGTTGACGTTGATCCCGGCGCGGCGGGCCGCCTCGGTGTTGCCGCCGACGGCGAAGATGTACCGCCCGTAGCGGGTGCGGCGGGTGATCCAGTCGAACAGGATCACGAACCCGACGAAGATCAGCAGCGGCAGCGGGGTGCCGCGGTCGCTGTTGAGCAGCACTACCACGGCCAGCAGCAGCACGAGCAGCCCGGCCGAGCGCAGCACCAGGTCGCTCATCGGGTGGGTGATCAACCCGGCCGCCAGGCGCCGCCGCTGGTCGTTGAGCAGGGAAAGGGAGTACGCGGCGACGGCGACCAGCGCCACCGCGTAGCCGACCCAGTCCTGGGCGAAGAAGGTGTTGGCGAGGTTCGCGACGCCCTGGCCGAACGGGAAGTTGATCGTGCCGGTGTTGCCGAGCACCGCGAGCTGCAGGCCCTGCCAGCCGATCAGGCCGGCCAGCGTCACCACGAACGACGGCACCCCGAACTGGCTGAACACGAAGCCCTGGAACAGCCCGATTGCGGTGCCGACGAGGATCGCCACCACGATTGCGGGGAGCACCGGCCAGCCCTGCTTGACGTTGAGCACGGCGAGCACGCATGCACACAGCCCGCTCACCGAGCCGACCGACAGGTCGATCTCGCCGAGCAGCAGCACGAGCACGATCCCGACGGAGATCGTGCCGATGGCCGCGATCTGCAGCAGCAGGTTGGTGAGGTTCTGCGCGGACAGGAACCGCGGCTCCTGCAGGTAGAACACCGTCCAGATGACCAGCAGGCCGACGATCACCGGCAGCGCGCCGAGCTCACCGCCGCGCACGCGGCGCTTGAACAGCTCCCAGTAGCCGGCCAGGCCGTGCTGCCGGACGAGCAACCGCGGGTCGATGGCGTCCTCGGGGAGCGCGGCCGCCGGTTCGGTGGTCACGGCCATCACGCACCTCCGTCGGTGTCAGGGTCGCTCGGCCGGCGGGCCGCACTGGCGCCGGTGATGGCGGCGACGACGTCCTCCTGGGTCGCCTCGCCGACCCGGAACTCGCCGGCGTTGCGGCCGAGGCGGAGCACCACGATGCGGTCGGCGACCTCGTCGACCTCGGCGAGGTTGTGGCTGATGACGATCACCGCGAGGCCGCGCTCCCGCAGGCGTCTGATCAGGTCGAGCACCTGGGCCGTCTGCGCCACGCCGAGGGCCGCGGTCGGCTCGTCGAGGATCACCAGCTTCGGCTCGCCGATGAGCGAGCGGGCGATCGCGACGGTCTGCCGCTGGCCGCCGGACAGCGACGCGACCGGGATGCGCACGCTCGGGATCTTGGCGGCGAGGCTGCGGAGCAGCTCGCTGGCGCGGCGCTCCATGTCCACCTCGTCGAGGGCCGCGCCGCGGCGCCCCTCCCGGCCGAGGAACAGGTTCGCGACGACGTCGAGGTTGTCGCACAACGCGAGGTCCTGGTAGACGGTCGCGATGCCGAGCGCCTGGGAGTCGTGCGGCCGGGCGATCGCGACCTTCTCGCCGGCGAAGCTGATCACCCCGTCGTCGGCCGGCCCGGCGCCGGAGATCGTCTTGATCAGGGTCGACTTGCCGGCGCCGTTGTCGCCGACCAGGGCGACGACCTCACCCTCGTGGACCGAGAAGTCGACGTCGGTGAGTGCCTGCACCGCGCCGAACCGTTTCGAGATGCCGAGCATCTCCAGGATCGGGCCAGTGCCGCCGGGGGCTGCGCTCGTCATCGTCCCTGCCTGGGGAGGTGGAGTGCGACTTCGGGATTGTCCGCCGGGGGCACCCGTTTGGCGAGCGGGGGCCCCCGGCGTGGCGCGCTAGGAGATGCCGGCTTCCTGGCAGGCCTGGGCGTACGTGGCGGTGCAGAGGTCCGACACCTTGTGGAACTCGTCGGCGATCACGGTGTCCTTGACGTTGTCCTTCGTCACGACCACCGGCGTGAGCAGGGCAGACGGCACGTCCTTCGTGTCGTTCTCGACCGTGGTCTGCTCGGCGTCGACGCCCTCGAAAGCCGGCTTGCCGATCAGCAGGTTGTAGGCGATCTGCGCGGCTATCTCCGCCTCGGGCCTGATCGCCTTGTAGATCGTCATGTACTGCTCGCCGGTGAGGATCCGCTGGATCGCGGCCAGCTCGGCGTCCTGACCGGTGACCGGCGGCAGCGTGCCGAAGCCCGCACCCTTCATGGCCGCGATCGCGCCGCCCGCGGTGCCGTCGTTGGCCGCGTAGACGCCGACGATGCTTTCCTTGCCGAGCGCGGTGATGGCCTGCTCCATCTGCCGCTGCGCGTTGTCCGGGCTCCACTCCGGCGTGTCGTACTCCTTGCCGACGGTCACCTTGCCGTCCAGCACGCTGTGCGCGCCCTGCTTGAACAGCGTCGCGTTGTTGTCCGTCGGGTCGCCGTTGATCCAGACGACGTTGCCGGCGTCCACGTTGTTGCCGAGCGCCTCGAGCAGCGCCTCGCCCTGCAGCTGCCCGACCCGCTCGTTGTCGAACGAGATGTAGGCGTCGATCGGCCCCTGCGTGAGCCGGTCGTAGGACAGCACCTTGACGCCCTGCTGGGCGGCCTTCGCCACGATGCTCGCGGCCGCTTTGCCGTCGACCGGGTCGAGCACGAGGACCTTCGCGCCCTTGGTCAGCGCCGCCTCCGCCTGTTGCTGCTGCTTGGCGGAGTCCTGGTCGGCGTTCGAGTAGAGGATCTCGCAGCCCGAGCACAGCTGCTTGAACTTCTGCTCGAAGAACGGCCGGTCCGCCGCCTCGTAGCGCGCGGTCTTCGACTCGGGCAGCAGCAGCGCGATCGTGCCGCTGTCCCCGTCCGTGCCACCGCCGGCACCGTCACCGTCATCGCCGCAGCCGGTCAGGGTGAGCAGCAGCGCGGAGCCGGCTGCCAGCCCGACGCGCCAAAGTCGTACGTTCACGAGCTCCTCCGGAAGGCTTGGCCGCCCTTGCGCGGCATCCACGCTTCGCAGTCAATCCGCCTCCGATGGTGACGTCAAGGCGAGCGCTCGGCCGCGGTCGAGTGGCCGGCCGGGCACGTCGGTGATTTGCTCGTGTCCGTGGTCGCGCCGTCCGGGGAGCAGTTCGAGCTGGTGTCGGGGGAGCAGCGCGCAACGATCGTGGAGGTCGGCGGCGGCATCCGCAGCTACGACTGGGGCGACCGGCCGGTCCTGCACCCCTACGACCTGGACGCCATGTGCGACGGCGCGCACGGGGCGCCGCTCGTGCCGTGGCCCAACCGGCTGGCCGACGGCCACTACCGCTTCGACGGCGTCGACCACCAGATCGCCCTCACCGAGCCGGAGAAGCACAACGCCATCCACGGCTTCCTGCTCTGGCGATCGTGGCACGCGGTCGGGCGGTCCCAGGGCAGGATCGTGATGGCCACCCGGCTGCACCCGCTGCAGGGCTATCCGTTCGCGCTGGACGTACGGGTCGAGTACGCCCTCGACGACGGCGGGCTGACCGTCCGGACCACCACGACCAACATCGGCGACCGCACCTGCCCGTACGGCTGCGGGCAGCACCCGTACCTTTCGCCCGGCACCGGCCTCGTCGACGACTGCACCCTCGAACTCGCCGCCGCGACCCGCGTCTGCACCGACGAGCAGCGCCAGCTGCCGACCGGCACCGAACCGGTCGACGGCACCCCCTTCGACTTCCGCACTGGCCGCAAGCTCGGCAACCAGGCGGTCGACTTCGCCTTCACCGACCTCACCCGCGACGACGACGGGCGCGCGTGGGTCCGCCTCACCGGCCCCGACGGCCGCACCGCCGAGCTGTGGGTGGACGCCACCTACCCGCTCGTGGAGATCTTCACCGCCGACGACCTGGCGCCCGATCGCCGCCGCCGTGGCCTCGGCACCGAACCCATGACCTGCCCACCCAACGCCTTCGCCACCGGCGACCGGGTGCTGGCCCTCGAGCCGGGCGAAGCCGTCACGACGGCCTGGGGCGCCCGCCTCCGCTGACTGCCGCCGCCACTGGTGGATCTTCTGCCGGGCGGGCCGGACGAACAGTAAAGTTTCCTGAATGATGAACGACCGGCCGCCCGGCACGCCGAGGCTGCTGCGCGCGATCAACGATCGCAGCGCCTTGGAACTGCTGCTGGAGCGAGGACCGCTGACCAGGTCGCAGCTCAGCGCGCTGACCGGGCTGTCCAAGCCGACCGCGTCCCACCTGTTGGGCCGGCTGGAGACGCAGGGCCTGGTGCAGGCGGTCGGTGCCAGGGAGGGTGGCCGCGGGCCGAACGCCCGGCTGTACGCGGTGGTGCCGTCCTGCGCGTACGTGGTGGGCGTCTACGCGGGTCCTTCGGAGCTGAAGGCCGAGGTCGCCGACCTCGCCGGCACGGTGGTCGGCACCGCATCGGTCCCCGTCGGAGACGGCGCCGACCCGGTGTCCCTGGTGCATGGCGCGGTCGCGTCGGCCACCGCGCACACCGGGTTCTCGTCCGATCGGCTGCGCCGGGTGGTGATCGGCACGCCCGGCCTGGTCGATCCGGAGACCGGTGACATCCGCTTCGCCTGGGACCTGCCGCGGTGGCACCAGGGGCTGCTGGCCGCGCTGCGCAGCGACCTCGGGACACCGGTGGCGTTCGAGAACGACGTCAACCTGGCCGCGGTCGCCGAGCGGCACCTCGGCGTGGCGCGCGACCGGGAGGACTTCGCGCTGATCTGGGTCGGGCGCGGGCTCGGCCTGGCGGTGGTCATCGGCGGCCGGGTGCACCACGGGGTGACGGGCGGCGCGGGTGAGATCGGCTACCTGCCGGTGCCCGGCGCCCCGGTCGCCCGGCTGCGCCCCGGCGCGAAGGTGTACCCCGGCGGGTTCCAGTCGCTGGTGAACGCCTCGGCGGTCCGGGACCTGGCCGCCGCCCACGGCATCGTGGCGTCCTCGGCGGCGGACGCCCTGCTCGCCGCGCGGGGCGACCCCGGAGCCGTCGCACGCCTCGGCCTTGGAGCCGCCGGGCGTGCCGACCCCGGAGCGGCCGCGCGCCTCGACCGGGGGGCGGGCCGGGTGCTGCTCGACGAGCTCGCCGACCGGCTCGCCCTCGGCGTGGCGGCGGTGTGCACGGTCATCGACCCGGGGGTCGTCGTGCTGGCCGGCGAGGTGGGCCGGGCCGGTGGTGAGCCGCTGGCCGCCAGGGTGGCCGCCGCGGTGACGGCCATCTCGCCGCTGCGCCCCGAGCTTCGGGTGAGCACCGTCGACGGTGAACCGGCGCTGCGCGGCGCGGTCCTCTCCGCGCTGGCCGCGGTCCGCGACGAGGTCTTCAACTCGACGACCGCGTAGGTCTTCCTTCGTGCCCAGGGTTCTTGGTTTGTGCGCAGCGCGGTCGCGGGTATTGGTGGCGGTCGTGGCGCTGGCTACCGTTTGCTCGTGGAGCCGTCGATCTCGCGCAGCGTGGAGGTGGCCGCCGACCCGCTCGTCGTGTGGTCGCTGGTGAGCGACCTGCCGCGGATGGGCGAGTTCAGCCCGGAGAACATCGGCGGCCACTGGGTCGACGGCAGCAGGGGCGCGGCCGTCGGGGCCGAGTTCCGCGGCACGAACCGCAACGGCGGCAGGCAGTGGACGACCAAGGTCCGGATCGTCGCCTGCGAGCCGGGGCGACTGCTCACCTTCGACGTCCGCACCTCGTTCGGCGTCCGGGTGTCCCGGTGGTCCTACGAGATCGTCCCGACCGGGGCAGGCTGCCGGCTCACGGAGAACTGGTACCGCGTTGGCAACTGGTTCATCCGCCGGTTCCTGGGGCCGCGGGTCACCGGTCGGGCGGACCGGCCGGGCTACAACGTCCAGTCGATCGAGCACACCCTGGCCGCCGTCAAGGCCCGCGCCGAGCAGCCGGTGGGCGCGTAGGCGAACGGCTCAGCCGGACTCCGGGCCGTGACCAGCGAGCCGGCGCCACCAGGGCGCGTCCGTCGCGGTGCCCGGTTGACCTCACGCCTCGACGTGGGAGTGTGATCCGGTGAGCGGTGCTGAGGAGCGGGACGGGGTTTCGCTGACAAACCTCGATCAGCCGCTGTTCGACGGGGCCGGGGCGACCAAGCGGGACCTGGTGGACTACCTGGACGCCGTGCGCGACCGGATCATCCCGGAGCTGGCCGACCGGCCGCTGTCGGTGATGCGGGTGCTGCGCGGCCAGGGGCCGTTCATGCAGAAGAACGTGCCGAAGTACACCCCGCCATGGGTCCGGACGGTGCCGCTGTGGGCGGAGACGTCCAAGCGCGAGGTGTCCTACGCGCTGTGCAACGACCGCCGCACGCTGCTGTGGTTCGCCAACCAGCGCGCCGTTGAGTACCACCCGATGCTGATCCGCGCCGACCGCTGGGACCGCGTCACGCACCTCGTGCTCGACCTCGACCCACCGGAGGGCGACGCGTTCGGGCTGGCCGTCGGCGCCGCCATGCTCGTCCGCCAGGCGCTGGCCGACGTCGGCCTGGCGGGCGCGGTCAAGACCAGCGGCGCGAAGGGCGTGCACGTGTTCGTGCCGATCGACGCGGAGCCGGCGATCGACGAGGTGGCGGCGGCGACCCGTGCGATAGCCGCGCGCGCCGAGCGCATCGACCCGGCGCTGGCCACCACGGCGTTCATCCGGGAGGACCGCGAGGGCAAGGTGTTCCTCGACTCGACCAGGGCCGGCGGCGCGACGGTGGTGGCGGCGTACAGCCCGCGGCTTCGGCCGGGCACGCCGGTGTCGTTCCCGGTGGGCTGGGACGAGCTCGATCGCGTGTTGCCGGCCGACTTCACCGTGCACACCGCGGCGCGGCTGCTCGGCGACCGCGATCCGTGGGTGGAGCGGATGCCCGAGCCGCAGCGGTTGAGCCCCGACCTGATCGAGGAGGGCCGGGCGATCCCCGTCGCCAGGGTGCAGGCGATGCACGAGGGAAAGCGGCGCGCCCGCGCCCGCCGCGGCTGAGTCACTGGGAATGGAGGTCATCGATGGCGGAGGCGCTTGCCTCGAGCGGCACGGTGCACTGGATCGGCACCGGCCTGTCCACCGGTAGCGGCCTGCGGGCGCTGGCCGAGCAGGTCCCGCGGGTCGTGATGTGGGGCCGCAGCACCGAACGGGCGGAGCGGCGGCTGGCCTCGCTCGGCCTGTCCGGGCGGATCCCCGTGCGGGCCTACGACATCCCGGCCCTCGCCGCCGAGCTCAAGGCGGGCGACGTCGTGGTGTCGATGCTCCCGGCCAGCGAACACCCCAAGCTGCTGCGGCTGTGCATCGAGCACGGGGCGCACTTCGCGTGCAGCAGCTACGTCTCCGAGCCGATCCTGGCCGAGGTGCCGGCCGCCGAGGAGGCCGGCGTCGCCGTGCTGACCGAGGCCGGCCTGGACCCCGGCATCGACCACCTGTTCGCGGACCTGCTGGTGGCCAACGCACGCGCGGCCATCGGCGACACCGCGGCGACGGCGGAGTTCACCTCGTACTGCGGCGGCATCCCCGCCGAGCCCAACGAGTTCCGGTACCGGTTCAGCTGGGCGCCGCGCGGGGTGCTGACGGCACTGTGCGCCCCCGCCAGGTACATCGAGGGCGGCGAGCCGAAGGTCGTCGACTTCCCGTGGGAGGCCACCCGCCCGCTCGTGCTCGACGGCGAGACCTTCGAGGTCTACCCGAACCGGGACAGCCTCCCTTACGTCGACCAGTACGCCGTGCCGAGCGGGTGGCGGCTGGTGACGTTCGTCCGCGGCACGCTGCGGCTGGACGGCTGGCGGCGCGCCTGGGCGGACGTCTTCACCGAGCTGCGCACCGGCGACGTGGAGCGCATCGCCGCCCTCGCCGACGAGCTCGCCGCCCGGTACCCGACCACCGAGGCCGACCGGGACCGGGTGGTCCTCGCGGTCGCGCTCGCCGTCCGCCGCGACGACGGAGCCACCTGGTCCGGCGAGTACCTGCTGGACGCGGTCGGCGACGGGGCCGAGAGCGCGATGGCGCGATGCGTCTCGCTGCCGCTGGCGTTCGGCGTCACCGAGATCCTGGCCGGCAGGGTCCGGGCCGGCCTGCGGCAGGCCGCGCAGGGCGCCGACGGCGCGCAGCGGTGGCTCGCGTTCCTGAGCGGCAACGGCGTCGCGTACCGGTTCAGGGAAGGCCCCGAACCGACGGTCCAGGGCCGCTAACCAGCCGAAAGGTGCCATCCGGTACCGACGCACGGCTTGACATGTGACCTTTTGGTCACATATTCTCCTGTCGTGATCGACGACGACCGGGTCTTCAAGGCGCTAGCCGACCCGACGCGTCGGTTCCTGCTCGACCGGCTCTTCGAGCG
>Ga0299913_10001738_pt1 | contig 16504 bp, 11 predicted proteins | sample RVTome_9_FD_201360 | JGI IMG/M metagenome (GOLD analysis project Ga0299913, IMG submission 201360) | Soil microbial communities from uranium-contaminated site in the Upper Colorado River Basin, Wyoming, United States - RVT155D38 (version 2) ... | reverse complement strand
CTGGAGGGCACGATGCCTCGGACGTCGAGCCGGGAGTCCATCTCAACGAAACGACAGAAGATCGCGGCACTGGCCGCGAAAGAGCCGAAGCTGGTGCTGACGACGCTGGCCCACCATGTCGACATGGAGTGGCTGGGCGAGGCGTGGCGGCAGACGCGCAAGACCAGCGCGCCGGGTGTGGATGGGGTCACCGCCGCGCAGTACGCGGAGCGGCTGGAGGAGAATCTGGCGAGCTTGCTCGAGAGATTCAAGACCGGTCGCTACCGCGCGCCGGCTGTGCGCCGCGTCCACATCCCCAAAGACGGTGCGGGCGCGACCCGGCCGATCGGGATGCCGACGCTGGAGGACAAGATCCTCCAGCGGGCGGTCCTGATGCTTTTGGAGCCGATCTACGAGCAGGACTTCCTGGACTGCTCGCACGGCTTCCGGCCGGGGAGAAACCCGCACCAGGCGCTGGAGGCGCTGTGGCGTGGGCTGATGCGGATCGGGGGAGGCTGGGTGGTCGACCTCGACATCCAGAGCTTCTTCGACACCGTCGACCACGCGACGCTACGGAGCTTTCTCGACCAGAGGGTACGGGACGGGGTGGTGCGTCGCGCCCTCGGGAAGTGGCTGAACGCCGGAGTGATGGAAGAAGGTGTGGTGTGGTACCCGGAGGAGGGGACTCCCCAGGGTGGGGTGATCAGCCCCTTGCTCGCGAACGTCTACCTGCACGAGGTGCTCGACGTCTGGTTTCACCGCGACGTCGTGCCGCGCCTGCGGGGGCGTGCCTTCATGGTGCGCTACGCCGACGACGCGGTGCTGGCCTTCGAGCGGGAGGACGACGCGCGGCGGGTGCTGGCCGTGCTCTCGAAGCGATTCGAGAAGTACGGGCTCAGGCTCCACCCCGAGAAAACCCGGCTGGTGGATTTCCGCCGGCCGGGCGGAGGCTCCGAACCGGGCGGCCGCCACAGCTTCGACCTGCTCGGCTTCACCCACGTCTGGGGGCGCTCACGCAAGGGGAGCTGGATCGTCCGCCGCAAGACGGCGTCCCCCCGCTTCAGCCGTGCGCTCAAGCGGGTGGGCCGCTGGTGCCGGAGGCATCGGCACGACAGCGTGGCCGACCAGCAAGCGGCTCTGAACCGCAAGCTGCGCGGGCACTACGGCTACTACGGGATCACGGGCAACGCGAGAGCTCTGAGCCGATTCCGCCAGGAGACCGAGCGTCTCTGGCGCAAATGGCTCAGCCGCCGCTCGCGCAAAGCCCGTCTCAACTGGGAGCAGTTTCGCCGGCTGCTGGCACACTACCCCTTGGCGCCCCCGCGCGTCGTCCACAGCATCTACCGTCCCGTGGCGAACCCGTAGACCGAGGAGCCGGATGCGCGAATCGCGCACGTCCGGATCTGTGGGAGCCCCGGGGGGGCGACTCCCCGGGGCCACCCGGCCGTGTCCGACCGCCTCCAGCGCCGATCCGCCCTCCTCGCTCTCCGCGGCGAGCGTCGCCTCGTCGACGTGCACCACCACCTGGTACCGGTCGCCCCGCGTCCCCGGGTCGAGCCCCCCGGCCAGCGCGCTCTCGGCGACCAGCCCGAGCGCGTCGGCCTTCCGCTGCTCGGGGTAGACCTCGCCCGCCCCGTCCCGCTCCTTCTTGCCCTTCTCGTACAGCCGGTCCCGGGCCGCCTCCAGCGCCCTGAGCAGCGCCGCCCCGTCCTCCGGCGCCAGCCGCGCCCGCACCACCACCATCCCGTCCTCGTCGGTGTACGCCGTGAGATACCGGCTCTCGAACCGCTTCTTCTCGCGGTGCAGCTCCTCGAGCCGCCGCGACCGCCGCCACAACCGCACGATCTTCTCGATGTGCGCCGCCGTCCCGTCCTTGGCCAGGATCAACAGCTCCTCCTCGGTCTCCGGCGTCGCGATCCGCGTCAGCGCCCGCACCTTCGAGTACGAGACCTCCCCGCGCTCCATCGCCCCCGAGAGCTTCGGCAGCTCGGCCAGCGCATGCGCCACCCGCACCTTCTCCCGCGCCGCCCCCAGACTCAGCCCGGTCCGCCAGTTGAGCCAGTGCGCGCACGAGCGGAACCCCCCGTTCCAGCCGTTCCGTTCGTCGAACTCCCGCAGGAGCACCAGCAACCGATAGGTCGCCGCCTGAATGTAGGCCGAGAGCTCGGCGATCCGCTCGCCCAGCGCCTCGACCTCGGCGCGCCTCTCCCGGCTCCGCGCAGGATCCGGCGGCGCGTCGTGGATCACGGCATCCGTTCCGATCTCATGCATGACGTCTCCTCCAGCGAAGCGCCCCGCTCAGCCCGCGCCCGAGTCCGTTTCGAAAGCCTCTCCCGCCTCCCGGATCACCATCGCCGCCCCGCCGAACTCGGCGAGGTACCGATCGACCGCCTCCTGAGCCAGCCGCGTCATCGGCCGCCCCGACCGCTCCTTGAGGTGATAGAGCGCCTTGATCTGATCGCGCCGCAGGCGAGGCGAGTAGACGGGATGCTCGGACGGTGTAAAGTCATATGGATCTCGCATGGAGATAGCCCTCCATTCGGGGTCAGGCCCGGGCGAGGTTCCAGCTCGCTCGGGCCGCTTACGTTCGGGCCGGCCACGGTGCCGACCTCCTTGACTTGCCACCTGGATTCTACAGCATAAACAAGGCGTAAGTCAAGGGCAAGGCTGGGCGAAGCCGAAAGCGATTTGCGTCCGTGAGACCTGTGGAAACCGTGGAAGCTGCTCCCCCCGGCCTCCCACCTGGAAATCCCTGCGGGATTGCCACAGCTCCCACCGTTCCCACAGGCCCGGCGGCGAGGGAGAGGAAACCGGACCGAAAAGGTGTTACCCATGTGCCCGGTCTAACCTGTTACCCATGTCCCCAGCTGTTCGGGGTGGCAATCCTCTAGGCTGATGTCGGGGTTTGGTGCTAGCTCTCGCGCTCCGCTGAATTGCAGTCTGGACCAGCCGAGTACATTTGTTGAATTGTTACACGCCTCTAACCGCTGCCTCGATTCGGTCGACACAGGCTTCGGGATCCTCCTCAACCTCGTGCTCCCAGATCCGGATCACCGTCCAGCCGTCGTTTTCCAGCTTTCGGTGGTTGTGTCCGTCGCGTCGGCGGTTGCGCCTAATCTTCTCCCGCCAGTACGTTGACGAGAGCTTGCTCTCCCACTCCTCGAAGCGCCAGCCGTGCCAGAAGTCGCCGTCGATGAATACTATCACCTTAGGTCCACCGAAAACAAGATCCGGAGTACCTGGGAGGCCGGAGACATACTTTCGATAACGGAGGCCACGGGAGAAGACCAAGCGGCGGACGATGAGCTCCGGCTTCGTGTCTATTTTCCGGATCCGCGACATCGTGCGGCTCCGCTGCGCGGCCGTCATGTTGTCTGCCATCAACTCTCCTACCCGCGGTTCGGAGCGATCAGCCAAACCGCCGTGCTCGCACGATCCGCCCTGAAGACTGCGGGTTCAGCAGTCTCCTGAACGTGAGGTACATAGGTTGTCCGAATGACGTCTTCCTGAGCCGGTCCCTCGGAGCCGTCGAAGGTCAGCCACCGTGTGCTGAGCCGGGTAAGCACGCCGCGTCCGCGTGGGCCAGCCCCTCGAGCCACGTCCAACTCAACCGCAACGAGTGCATCGCCCTGGACTCTGATGACCTTGCCCTCTACGTGGGTTCCCACTGAGCAGGACCATGATTCCTCTGCAATGCTCCAGAACGGCTCGCAGAACGCGATGCATGGGCAGAACCGGCAAGCCGTTGGCGAGGGCGCGGCGGCCTCTTCGAACTGGCGCTCAGACTGGCGATTGTAGCTGTCCAATACCTCGACGGCTCGAACGCCCTCAGCCTGTGCGGCTGCAGGTGGTATGTCGATCTCAGCGCGGGTCCGATCAGCTCTGAGCACAATCCCCTTTCGGACTTCGACGCCATTCTCGCCAGCGAGGAAGGCATAGAGCTTGAGCTGGCGCTCCTCCACGTCGGTGAGTCCTCCACCTTCCGGAGCGGACCCTGCCTTGTACTCGATGACCTCACCCCTCTCCCGGTCAACCATGTCGGGTCGGCCCACAATGCGCCCGTCGCGGCTCTCCAGCGTGACCTCTACAAACGATCCCTGTCCTGGAGCCGCACTTCCCTTCAAGGCACGCCGCGGCGTCATCTCCGCAGCGATTAGCGCTGCCCGCTCTCGATGCACGTTGTAGTAGGGCAGGCGATCGTGTGTTTCGAACTTCGCGAGCAACAAAGGATGCGCGCCCTCGAAGATCTCTTTCATCTTATCATCAAAGGTTCGTCGTGCTGACTCACGACGTTCGTCCGGGTTGTCCCCCGCGAGCTTGCCTTTCCGCGCCGATTCCAGCACTGTATGAACTCCGATGCCGAGAAGGGCGCGAGGATGGCGAGGAACCGCGCTGCGTTCACCATGCGCTGTCCAGGCGGCACGGGCAGCGCAGGTACGGGCGGCTTCGTAGATGGTCGGAGTGATGCGATTGAGCCGATGCATCGGCGGTGGTTTCGGAGGCCTCATGGTCACCTCGATTCGTTATTCATAAGGGAACCTCACCGCCCGGAAGATCGTGCGGAGCTTCCAACGCCAGCCCCGCTCTTCGGCCTCGGCGACTGCAGCCGCGACCTCTGGTCGGAAGTTCACCTCATCTTGATCCCACAGGGGATGAATAAGGATCACGACTTCGCCCGTCGCGGAATCATGGCCAGCTTCCAAACCGCCGAGCGGGGTACAGTTGAGGCCGAGCCCCTGGAAGTACGGTATAGTTGTTCGCTGAAGCAGAGAGATCCAATACGGCACGGTGAAGTCCACGGGCGCCAACGGGTCCAGTGCGAGTCGCACTAGGTCAAAGGCGAGTCGCCAGTCGAGCAACGGGTGGAACGGCATGTTCCCATAGTCCCGGAGGCATCGATGGCACGAGCTTAAGCAGTCCCGTTCGTGGTCGTTTCCAACCCGGAAGATGTCGTAGAAATCCGACGACGAGCGTCCGAGTTGCCCGAGCATGTAGCGCAGGAGGTCCTCGAACTCGGCGGGCCCACCAAGGTGCGTGCTGTAGCCCGCGCCGTTCTCGAGGCTGTCCGATAGGAAGATCCTCGCGGTAGGAGGTGCGAAGGGTGTGTTCAGGTCGATCAGCGGTTGTATACCCACATCAAGCTCGGAGTCGGCTACATCCAGTCGAACGGCTGCCGCTCGACGCGCGAGGAAGCCAAAGGAGTACCAGGCAGCGCGGCCCTCCGGCACCGCGGGATTCAACATGACACCGACGGGAGTCGAGCGGATCCCTGCTGCTAGCACGTCGGTCGTGCTGATTGCGGCCAGCGCTCGGGAGAGCGGCAGCGCCGAGCTGTCGTACTGCGGGCTTCCAATCGCTCGCCGACGCGCCGCCGGCAGATCGCGAAACGCCTGCCCAATGGCGTCGTCCACAATCCATACGCTGTCTGAGCCGATCTTTCTGAACTCAAAGTCCTGACCGTCGTTATCGTTCACGCGGTAGATACGGGCTGAATCACTCTCGATTTCGAAGTTAACGTCGGGCGGCCTCGTCACCCGCCCCGGAGGCCTGCCCAGCCTAGCCTTCAGAGCTCGCGGTGTGAACTCAAAGGCCCCGTTGTACTCGCCCTCGGCAGCCCACCAAGTCAGGAACCCAGGCGGCTCGGATAGGTTGACGGTGCGATAATCGGTCCTGACGCGGGGGGCCGAACAGTATGGGCACCCGCCGCTCGGAGCTGGGTTCTCTTCCAGGGCTTGGCAACGACGGCAGATGCCTACCGTTATGGGCTGCCCAAGGGGATCCGGCGCGGCGACGACATTGCCCCCGACGGGATGGTAGTCGACTACACCCACCGAGGTGAGCAACTCGTCGTCCTTGACGGTCTGAGCGCCAGGTGCGAACTGACTGATCGCGATCTCGATTTCCCTATCAACAACGCCGCGCTCTGGTGGCCACCCGAAGCGCGCAGTCGGTCGGGCGCCGTGGTAGAGGTAGCGTACCCGGGTGGGAAATCCGAACATTGGTAGCAGGCCCTCGGATGCGAGTCGTTCGCTCAGGGGACGATGTGGGAGGGTGCCAGCGCAAACATTGTCGATCGCGGGCAGGAGTTCGTTGGCCACATAGGCTGCCATCTTCGATCGAGCACTCGCCGTGTCCATGTCCGTATGCCGGAGAATGGCACTACATATCTGGTCAATTGCCTCAGCGTTGTCGTTGATCCATTGTTGGACGCGGGTGCGGCACCTTGGCCAGTCACCGACATCCCCAAACTCGCCGTGGACATAGTCGCCGCGGGGCGGCACGCCGAGCCGGTCAAAAGCCCTCCGAAGAACCTCTTTGCTCACGACCCGGCGCGCTATCTCCGGGCGGCTGACGTCCACATAGGGTTGCGGCGAACGCTCAGCAGTGATGAGGCGCGGCCGCTCAAAGTAATAGTCGTCGTGGCTCCTGCCTCTGCAGAGAGTGAGCGCAGCCGACATGCCCAAACCGCGGCGGCCCGCGCGTCCTACCCGCTGCTGATAGTTAAATCGGATCGGAGGCATGTTGCCGAGCGCAATGGCTTGGAGCGCACCGATGTCGACCCCTGCCTCCATAGTGGTAGTCACACTCAGGAGGTCTACCCCCGCCGAGAGGGGGTTCTCATCCTCCATAAACACTTCCTGGAACCGACGTTGCCGAAGCCTGCGATCAATGCGGTTTGTCTGCCCCGTCAGCTCCTCGCTGTTGAGACGAAACGGCGGTTCGGCGCAGCGGGCAAGGTACTCGTAGAAGTCCTCGGGCGGCGTACCTGTTGTGGCGCGGGATGTCGGCACACCAGGCAGCGGCGCAAAGCAGTTCGTACACGTTCCGGCCGACGAATGAAGATGGGTTCTTGCGCATCGCGTGCAGTCGAAAACGTCGATCTTCCCATCGTCCCTCGGGCGCGGGCAGATGACAAACATCGAGTCGGGCTGCACAAGCCACTGGTTGAGGGCAGCGCCGATAGTCGTCTCGACATCACCCCGAAGGGCTTCAACACTCTGGCCCAAGCTTGGAGCGATCGAGCCGAGGTATGCATCAACATAACCAGGCGGCTGCGCTCGCCCTTCCACATCCGGATGTACGAACCTCCATCGATGGGCGAGCATGCGGACTGTGCTGGCCGACGCCTGCTCCAATGCGTCGCCGGGGCCCGAGTTTCGAACCCACAGGTAGCCAAGCCCTAACGACTCGAAGTCGCGGCTCGCGGACGCGAAGAGTACTTGCGAGATGACGTGCAGACGGAGAGATCGTTCAATGTCGTTCTGTAGGTTCTGCTCGATCGGTTGAAGGCTTGCCCTGTATAAGATTGGGTCGCTCGTCCATTCGAAGAGATCAGTCCACCGGATGTCCCGATAGCGGGCGACCGAAGGCAGCGGACCGCCTGGATTCATGCCGAGGTTGAGGAGTTCCGCCCGAACTGCACCGAGAAGGGCTCGGAACTGGATCGTCATAAACGACGGCGGCGGAGAAGGTGCAGACAGCACGGAAGGAGGCGGCCCACCGAGCATCAAGTAGCTGGTCAGCTCTCCGACGACTGTGCCCGGTAACGCGTCACGGAGCTCATCTCGACGCGCCTCTTCTCCAGGGTCGAAGCCCCCTGTCGCCTGCTTTCGGAGGAGTCCCAGGAGCTCATTGGCAACGACGCTTTCGCGTTGCTGAAGCTGATGCTTCTGCCGCTCGTCCTGCCCTGCCTTTCGGAGGGCGGCGAACGCGACTTGGCGGAGCGTATCGAGATAGTGCGAGAGCTTGGTTCCCGTGGACAGCTTGGCTGCGTCTTGCCGGCTGTCAGAAAACAGAACTAGCTTGCGGCCCTGCCGCTCGGGCATCTCGCGAACCAACGCGTCGCACAGCAGCTGCACGATCCGCTGGAAGCCGGAGCCGAGGTCGCGTAACGGCGACTTCACCCCAAGGCGTCGGACCCAGTCTGCTGCGCAGTGCGGGCACTTTGATGGAAAGGCGTTCGCATCCTCGACCGGTGAGAGAAAAACGAAGCCCGCCGTCTCGCCCGAAACGACACCGGCAGCACGTCGGGGAGGAAGATATAGCCTGCCGTCGACGTGATCTAGCCGAGCGGGTCTCCACTGGTAGCCAGGGTTCTTGCCCTCGGTCCATCTCCACGAGGGGCCCGGGTTGGTTTGCCGGGCCAGAGGCCCGGCAGAGGGCCAGAAGACGAGGTATTCGCCATGCATGCGGTCCAGGGAGGCTGATCGATCTGGCACACGCTCGAGCTGCGGGTAGTCCGGTGATAGGAACCATGCGTTGGTGGAGTCCTGGTCCTCGTCGCGGTACCCGCCGATAAACACCTCCCCGCAAGGCTGACAGTAAAGTAGCTCGAGAACCCTGGCGCCGCAGTTGTCGCATCGAGGTCGAGGCTCGACGTAGAACCGGCCTACAGGCGGTGGCGGTGCGCCTTTCGGTGTCGTGCCCCTCCGACCCGAGCAGCCTGGGTTCACGCAGACCCAGAGGCGGCCGGCATTGTGGAAGAAGTAGTGCACCCGCAGAGGTAGTGGAGCGGTTTCGATTCCCCCTCGATCTTCTCGCGCCAAGACTACAGCTTGGACCAGCGCGCGAGCCGCGGCCGGGCCATCGGGATCGTTCCCGAAGAGTTCGACCGAGAGGCGTTCCTGAGTGAACGGTTCATCCTCCGCAGCCAGACGAATCAGTTCGAGCGCTCCGGTTGTACGCAGGATCTCGCCGAGTTGTCGCTCGGGGCTAGCTGCGGTCGGGTTGGATCCCGTGTCTGCAGCGAGCCGGGCAACAGCACTGCCGAGATCTTGCGCGGCGAGGCTTCGGCCTAGCTCGACGAACGGCCGGGCCGAGAGAGCGGATCCACCCGCGGGAAAAGTTGCCTTCCTCCCGCCGATGATGCTGAACGTCGACCGGTTTCGACCGAAGAATTGTTCGAGGTACTCGAATCCCGTTGAGTCTCCGACATCGATTGAGGCGCTCGTCGCGATAATCCGCAGCTGGGACGAGTCTGGCTCGATGTCGAGCCTGTGCAGAAGCGCGCGCAGCAGGTAGCCGACCTCGGTTCCAGGCGTGCCGCGGTACGTGTGGAGCTCGTCGACGACGAGGTGGAAGATGTGCTTCTCGCGATCGTCCGCCAGCCAACGTCGCGTGGCGGAGAAGACGTTGTTCTCCAGGCTCCGCATCAGCATGATGTTGAGCATGCTGTAGTTGGTGATGAGGATGTCCGGCGGAGCATCCTGCATGTCCCAGCGCGACCACATCTCCGACCCATCCGGGTCCTGGAAATAGGTGAGGATCTCGTGGTTCCCGGTTCGCTGGGCAGACGTCACTGCCCGCATCCACTCCCGATGCATTTCATTCAGGCGGCGTCGTAGCTCCTGCCGCTTGTTCTGGTTATTCTCGGGTCCTGACACCGGCGTCGCGCCGGTATAGCGCCCGAACCAGAAGCGGTGACCGCCGCGGTGGTCATCGAGCCAAGCCCTTCCCGCTTGGCCGTCGCAAGCGCGGCGAATTCTGCCCAGTTGGTCTTCAATGAGTGCATTCAAGGGGTACAGGAACAGGGCGCGCACGGCGGGAGCGCGCTCGGGCGGCTCATGAACCCTTTGGCCGATCCTGCTTTGCCTTGGATGAGACCACCAAAATTTTTTCGCAGGGCGGCCTTGCACGCGGCCCCAGCCGGAGGCCGACTCCTCGAGCAGGTATGCAAGGACCGGGATGAAGTACGATTCGGTCTTCCCTGAGCCGGTCCCGGTGGTGACCACGACCGCCTCGCCGCGACGCGAGGCTTCCCAGGCTTGGAGCTGATGCTCGAAGAGTTCCCGGTCTTGCGGGAAGAATCCGCCGTCGACCGCGAGGAAGTCCGCGATTTCGGTCGAGATGCCGAGCCGCGAGCATGCCTGCCGAACTATCAGCCCCGACGACTCATAGGGAGTCACCGGCTCGAACAATGGGTGCCGAAAAAGCTGCCGGTCCTGGTCTAGAAGGTCGCGACGTTCTTCAAGCAGAGCCGGATACCGAAGTCGAAACGGGCTGTCCAGATAGCGGAGGTACGCCTGTCGAAGCTGATCGAATGTGCGGAACGGGTCGTTCACCGAATCGCTCCCTCCAGAGGGTAGCGCTGCCCCAAGGACACGAGCAGCACCGATCCTGCCTCAGGGGAGATATTCTCGAAACGTAGTCGACCATCGGTCGGAGTTGGGATCCGACCGTTTGCCAGGCAGGCGGCGCGCGCGAAGAGATCCGGCAGTGGAGCCGTCAGTGGAACTTCGAGAACACGCTCCTCCAGACGATAGATCGCTACACGCTCACGGCGAAGCAGCGCGGCCGCGAAGACAGCCTCACGCTTGTCTATCTCGTACAGCTTTCCGCGTCGCCCCGCGACCATGTAGCGACGGGCGCCGTACCTGCTGCTGTACTCCCGGGCTGTCTGCGGCAGCCTACCTTCGGCCCAGCCCATCGCCTCGAAGGACCAGGATCGCACAGCCCAGTTGATGGGCTCCTCCTGTAGGGGGGCGCGGGCCAGCACGTCGCGTATCGGCGTAAGCTGCGTGGCCACGAGGGCGGCAGCGTTGGGGATGTACTCGACCTCGGCCGCGATGGCCATATCGGAGAGCTCGCGAAAGGAGCCGGCGACACGGACCTGGGAGAGGCCGACGCCAACGTCCTCTACCGCCACCTCCAGTCCTGCTGCGCCCGCTGCCGTCATGACCGAATCGACGAGACGCCGGGTTCTTCCGCCGCTGAGCACTGCCTCTCCGCTCGAGGACCCTACCCCGAGCAGAGCTGGCTTCCGGATCCTCCAGCGCCTGGTGCCGTCCACGAAGAAGTCCGCGTGTCCGAGATCGGAGAGCGCGACGCGAAGGGTGCGACAGAGATCCTGCAAATCAAAGTCTTCGGATCCGAATAGCTCTTCGACTGCCTCTCGAAACGCGCCCCATCGACCCGACCCAAGGTGCGTCATCCAATCCAGCAGGGCATCCCACTTCAACGGCGCCCCCTCCGGATTCTGCGCTTGAGTGACCGAGCCGACGCCACAAGCCGTAGCCAGTGGCGCCTGATCTCCGGCGCGGTGCATTTCGACGAAGCGCACGACAGGAGCGGCCTTCGGATCGCCGTTTGGTATACCACTTCGGCCCACAGTAGTGTGTCAGCCCGCGAGATAACGTCGGCGGAAGGCGCCCTCTCTGCGAGCGCCGAGTCGGTGTCCCGACGGTGGAAATGGATGGCTGCCGATCCAGGACCGGATCCGACGCTGACTGCCCAAACTACGCTGAAGCCGGGGTCGACGGCGGCCCCCTCGTCGGGTGCGTCGATCGCCCGCCGCTGACCCGGCAAGTTCCCGATCAGAGTCCACCGCCCGCGAGGGACAGCAACGAGCCCATGAGGCGGCCTATCAGCCTCTGTCGCGCTACGCCACGGCGTCACGTCGGGATGGACCGTCGCCAGCAAGACCGTGATCCGTTGCCGGAGTTGGTTGTCAACCTCGATCACGTGCCGGCCTTGCGCGCGCAGCGCGTCCGTGCGGATGAGGCCCTCCTCATCGACCTCGGCCGCCTTGCCATCTACCCGCACTTCGAGGCCGGTGTGGGCGCCGACGACCCTCAGCGTGGCTGGAGCGCCCTCTAGCCAGGTCCAACGACGCCCTAGTCGAAGGCCGCCTTCTGGAATCAGCGCGACGCTCGACTCCACTCGCAGAAGCCCCATCTCCGGCGGCGGCTCTCGCGCTTCACGGGGGCAGACCTCCAGAAAGAGGCACCATCGCCGCGGCAGCGTATCGTCGAAACGCGGCCGCACTGGCTGCCGGCCAATGGCCTCAACGTGGCCGGCGACGGAGTCCGCGAGATTCTCGGGGCAAAGCACCGCGCATCGGGCGTCGCGCCGCAGAAAATGGTTCGAGACAAGACCCGAGAACTCCTCGGAGGGCGTCAGCGGGACCACCGACGAAGGGCGCAAGTGGAGCGCATAGCTGCGGCCCGCACTACGAGTCGTCAGCCAGAGTCCCTCCCTGAGCAAGCGGCCATCGTCCGGTCCCAGCAGAACCGGCTCATACCAGCCGTCCTGGCTCGACTCGAAAACCAGCCCGCCGTCCTCAAAGACCTCCGGGAACCCTCGCGGGCGTCGCGCAAGCAGGAAGAGATATGCACGGCGACGGCGGACGTCGACCCAGAGCTCAATCGTTGCAATGCGCCTACCTGACGAGTCGGTGCGGCAGCCGTCCCACTGGTCGAGCTCATAGGCGGCTTGGCGGACCACGAATCGTCGGCGCTCAGGATCCGCCAGCGCCCGCTGGCCAACTTCGGTGAACTGCCGCCATGGGCCTGCACCCTCATAGAGATCGTAGGCCAGCCTGTCGAGGGGGGCTCGGGCGCCTGGCTCGTACCCATGGGCGTCGAAGAACTGCGGCAGCCGCTCGATATCGACCTGGCGGAGTGGAACATGAGCAAAGGGGTAAGGGAGAAACCTCCGGACGCCGGAGCTCGTCGGTAGCGCCAGCTGACGCTGGTGGTTGCGTTCGAGCCACCAGGCGAGATGAGACCAAAGGGCGATGAAGTCGTCTCCGTCGAAGCCGACCGGGTACGTGCCTGCGAGGCCGCAGCCAAGAAGCTCCGCAAAGCGTGGGTAGTAAGCGCGGCCCGTGCGGTCCTCGTCCGTCCGCATGTGATAGGCAGCCAAGACGGAGAGCGCGAGGTACGAAAGGCTGTACGGAGGCTCGCCGTCGGCGCACGACGCGAGAGCCTTGAGCCCATCCCGGCTCGACAGCACCGCTGACCGATACGCTGCTCCAGCTGCGTCCTTGAAGTCGGACTCAGCCTCTTGCGCTGAGCGGTACGGCTCACCTGCGGATTCCAGCGCCGCCGACAAGATGCGCGGCGTTACCGTGAGGAGCACCTGCCCGTCGATGCTGTCGGAGAGCAGGCAATGCTCCGCCAGGACGTAGTTCCAAAAGATGTACCTCTCCGGCAGGTCCATTTCAAAGCTCAAGAATGAACTCCGCAATGGCCTTCGTCACGAGCGGGCAGACGACATTCGCTACCTGCTGCTGCTTGTGGACGAGGCCTCCGGACCGGCCATCTTCGGTTCCCACAAAGCGGAACCAGTCCGGCAGCGACTGGAGCCGAGCGGCCTCGCGGAGCGATAGTCCTCGGTGCTGCTCCGGATGTACGAGCATGCTCTTCCGATAGTGGCCGATGGTGATGGAGGGCTCGTCCCAGCGGAGCCGTCGATAGATGTTGCTGTGCGTTCGAGAAACGTTTGCATAGTTAGTCAGCTCGTCTTTGATGCTCTCCCAGTTGCCGCCCGGCGGGATCTTCCGGTACCGCTCGATGACGTAGTCCGCGTGCCGCGAGGTAATGTGATCGAAGATGAGGCCGCGAGCGGCACCCTCACGAATGTAGCCGAGAAACTCGTTGTTCCTACGCATTTTCGAGGTTGGTTCCCGGTACTTCCGCTCGGTGCGGAGGTCTCCGTTGCCGATGGACGGTAGCTCGGAGATGGCTTGCGCCACGGTGACGTACGGCTGCCCGTCGGCCCCATGAGTCGGGTGCGGGAAGGGTCCCCACTCGCCGAAAGAATCGGCGTCGTAGCCGAGGTCCCGATGGAGACCCATCATGAAGAAGCGGGTACGGTGTTGCGGGACGCCATACCAGACCGCGTCGAGGAGCTTCGGAAATACAAGGTAGCCGAGCGATTGCAGTCGCCGTTCGAGCACGTCAACCACGGAAACGGAGGTCTTTCCCTTTGGCGTCCAGAGAATCCCTTGGACGTTTTCCATCAAGAAGACCCGCGGTCGAAGTGCCCCGACATATCGGAGAAAGACCTCGACAAGCTGATTGTTGGGATTCCCACCATGCCAGGAGTTGCGATTGGCTGTCGAGAACCCTTGGCATGGGGGACCGCCGATGAGCACGTGGACGCCGCCGACTTGGCGGCAGAGGCCGACGACCTCATCGAGGATCTGGGGTCGACGCAGGTCGACGGCCTCGGTGCTGTGCGGCGTCAGGGACGCTGCATCCCCTCCCAGGACCTCTGCCACAGCGGCGTGGTTCCTCCTTAGAGTCTGGGTGTAGATCGGATTTGCCTCCCCCGAGTACACGAGCCGGCACCGCTCCTGTCCGCCGCCGGCTTGCAGGAATCCGAGCCCCATGCCTCCGGCACCCGCGAAGAGCTCAACAATGTTCAGCTTCGGCGCCGTTGCCCGTAGTGTCCTCGCCGTTGCGAAGGAGGCCGCCGCGGAACGCTGCCGAGCACGGTCATCGTGCTTCCTGGCGAGCGCGATGTTAGCTCGGACCGTCAGCACAGCTGCCTTGCCAGAGGGCGCTGCGCCCTCCACCGGCCCTCGTTCAGTCTTCGCTCGCCTCCGCGCCGTCGGCTTGATCCATCGGGTGAAACCCACGAGTCGCACGAGCTCATCGAGTGCCGCGTCGAACGACGATAGGCCGATCATGGTCGTCCTCTGCGCGCCTTTGACGCCTCCGACTCTTGCCGCGAAGAGCTTGCCCTGGCCGGACGGCAGCTGCACATCCGCCAGCTTGGCCGCGGCGTACGCAATTAAGCTTCCGTCAGGAAGCGAGGTGCTGATGTCCTGCCAGCGCCCAGCGGCCAGCAAATCCCCTGCCTTGCTGGATTTGCGATCCGCGCCCAGGACATCGATCGTCGTGCTTGGCCTGACCTGGACAACGAACGGTAAGCCGCTGTGCGATAGCACCGCGAGGAAGGCTTCAGCCGCGCCGTACGAAGAGCCGGCTACGACAATGCAACGGTCCGTGGACCGAGCGCGCTTGAGCAGGCGTGCCGCGAGGTTGATGCGCCCGTTGCGCTCGGCGCGCATGTCCCCGACCTGATATGTCTCGCTGGCGGCAACTGTGGAAGCGGTGCCGTTGAAGCGATGCACACGTACAGTTATGGAAGTGCCGTTCCCCTCTGCGACTCCGACACGCCGCTGACGCTCGGCAGCGTCGGAGTTGTCCTCCAATAGCAGGACTTCGGGGGTGGGACGCTTTGCTCGTGGCATGGGTGTGTGCCCATTCTAGTAGGTCTCCGTCTGGTTGGCCGGTCGCCAGAAGGATCGGAGGCATCAGCGTGTCGATTGAGTCCCTTTCCGACGAGAATGTCCTAGGGGCTCGGTTGCTCCCGATGAGTAGAGAGATCCGAGCCGTGCGTGCCCGATTCCCGCGCCGCCTGCCTCTTGCTCACCACCCACAGCCCCCCCGCGATCAGGACGAACCCCACCGCCTCCGCCCAGCCGAACCGCTCCCCCAGGAACACCGCCGCCAGCCCCGCCGAGGCCAGCGGCTGCAACGTCGTATACGCCGCCACGAGCGTCGCCGACGACCGCCGGACCGCCCAGGTATTCAGCGCGTAGCCGATGAGCGTCGGGAAGACCAGGATGTACGCGATGCCCCAGAGGACCCCCGGCTCGAGCGCCGCCGCCTCGACCGCCGCCAGCTCGTCCCCACCCACCGCGAACACCCCCACCGAACCGAAGAGGAATGACGCAGCGATGACCGTCCGCCACGGCAACCGCCGCAGCACCGGCCGTTGAAGCACCAGGAACCCCGCGTAGCTGAGGCAGTTCGCCAGGACGAGGAGGTTGCCGGCGGTCTCGCGGTCGGCGAGGGAGAGGGCGGTGGGGTCGAGGACGGCGAGGGCGCCGGCGACGGCGAGGGCGATGCCGGCGAGGCGGCGGGGGCCGATGCGCTCGACGCCGAAAAGGGCGCCGAGGCCGGCGGCGAAGACCGGAATCGACGGCATCAGGATGGCGGCGCTGGTGGCGGTGGTGTAGGAGAGGCCGGTGATGAAGAGGATCTGGTTGCCGAAGACGCCGAGGGCGCCGAGGGCCGCGAGGACCGGGAGGTCGCGGAGGGCGGGGAGGCAGCGGTCGTGCCGCCAGGCGATCGCCATCAAGACCGGGGTGGCGAAGCCGACGCGGAGGCAGGCGAGGGCGAGCGGGTGGACGTCGGCGAGGACGTACTTGCCGACGACGTGGAAGCCGGAGAAGAGGAGCTGGACGAGGAGGAGGGCGGCGTGGAGGGCCAGGCCGGGCTCCGCGGCGGGGGCCGGCGCGCCGGCTCCGCGCGGGACCGGGGAAGCTTCGGGGGAGGCCACGGGCGGGGCAGCGTAGCAGAGGGGGTCTGCTAGGATGAGGCGGTCCGGGAGGCTCCGCGCCGCCCGCCGCTACCCGCTCCCTGAGGAGTCCCGATGCCCGACGTCGAATCCAGCGCCGAGGTGAAGATCCGCCCGCTCGACGAGCTCGACATCCAGGACGTGACGACGATCGACGAGAAGATCGGTGGCGCGTACCGGCCCGACGTGTGGGAGGCGCGGATCGGCTACTACCTGCGGCGCGACCCGGAGGGGCCGGTGGCCGCCGAGGCGGATGGCCGGGTGGTCGGGTTCATGCTCGGCGAGGTGCGCTCGGGGGAGTTCGGACTCGAGGAGCCGACCGGGTGGATCGAGGTGCTCGGCGTCGACCCCGACTTCCGCGGCGGCGGGGTGGGCAAGAAGCTCGCCGAGGCGATGCTCGAGCACTTCCGCGAGCTGGGGGCCACGAGCGTCC
>Ga0299913_10001736_pt1 | contig 16510 bp, 11 predicted proteins | sample RVTome_9_FD_201360 | JGI IMG/M metagenome (GOLD analysis project Ga0299913, IMG submission 201360) | Soil microbial communities from uranium-contaminated site in the Upper Colorado River Basin, Wyoming, United States - RVT155D38 (version 2) ... | reverse complement strand
TCGCGAAGCGCCGATAAAGGTCGGTGTAGTACTCCGGTCGCATGTCCCCGCCGCAGCCCCAGTTTTCGTTACCGACGCCGAAGTACGGAAGCCGCCAGGGCTTCTCGCGGCCATTCGCGCGCCGCTCTTCCGCGAGCGTCGAGTTGGTGTCGGAGGTGATGTATTCCACCCACTGGGCTGTGTCCCTGGGACTGCCCGTACCGACGTTGCCCGCGACGTAGGCATCCGCGCCGATCAGCTCGGCGAAGTCCAGGAACTCGTGCGTGCCGAACTCGTTCGGCTCTTCGACGCCGCCCCAGGTGGTGTTGATCCTCATCGGGCGGTCTGCGCGTGGGCCGATACCGTCGCGCCAGTGATACTCGTCGGCGAAGCAGCCTCCGGGCCAGCGGATAATCGGCACCTCGAGCTCTTTCAGCGCTTCGAGCACGTCATTGCGGTAACCACGCGTATTCGGGATGGATGAATCCTCGCCCACCCATATGCCGCCGTAGATGCCGTGCCCGAGATGCTCAGCGAACTGGCCGTAGATGTTGCGATTGATCTTCGGGCCCGGCCGGTCGGCGCGAATCGTGACAGTGACCTCGAGGGGGTCGCCCGTCTGGGCCTGCGTCTCGGGTCCTGCCGCGAACAAAAGAATCGCGGCCAACGGCAATGTTGAGAGCCGAATTGCGAAAGTCATTGTGCTTCTCCTCGATTGTCAATTGAAATACTCATTCAACGAACGGCTCCGCGACCGTGCGCCGACCGCACATGAACGCGTCCGCCACCAGTCGAAAAGGCGCAACGTCGACGTCGATGTTGCGGTCGCGCACCAGCTGCTCGAAACGCGCGTACAGATTCGGGTATTCGTTATCGGGATTCTCGATCGGCGCCGCGTTACCGACTTGCAGCACGGACCCGCCTTTCGACAACAACAGGCGCTCCGTGTTGGTCTCGACATCGATGTCCCACCTGGGCGGCCCGGTCTGCAGGAAGTCGAGCTCCACGCGCACGTCCGCTCCCAGCCCGTTCTCGAGGCGGAGGGTTGCCGCGATCGGAGTTTCGCAATTGGAGGGGACCGCGAGCTCGGCGTCCTTCAGCACCAGCGTGCCGGGCAAGATCCGGGTCAGTATGGACAGTGCATTGATGCCGGGATCGAACACGCCGAGGCCGCCGGCCTTCCAGATCCACGCCTGTCCCGGATGCCAGACGCGCACGTCCTCTTTCCACGTGACGGTGACGCGCGATACCTTGCGGTCCTCGAGCCAGCGTCGCGCAGGTGCCACCGCGGCCGCTTCGCGGGAGTGCCAGGTCGCAAACAGCGCAACGCCCTTTTTTCCGGCAAGCTCGACGAGGGCGGCCACTTCATTGAGCGTCGCGCCCGGAGGCTTTTCCAGCAGCACGTGCAGGCCGCCCTCCAGCGCTGCCCGGGCCAGCGAATAACGGAACTGCGGAGGTGTGCAAAGGGCCACGGCATCGAGGTTCTGCACGCCTTCCAGCAAGGCTTCGATGCTGGTGAAGTTCGGCACGCCGTCGAGCCGCCGATGCGGGCTGGCTGCGGCGACGAGCTCGAAAGCACCGTTCCCGGCCAGCGCCGGAACGTGCTGGTCACGCGCAATCTTTCCCATGCCGACCATGGCGATCCGGATTCTGCTCATGCCGTCGTCACAACTGCGCCACCCTGACATCCGGCGCCGCAACTTCGGCCAGCGGGTTTCGCAAGGGAAGGGTAAATGGCTCGGCGGCGATCTCGAACACGTCGCCAACCTGCGTTCGGACGCCATCCGCGAAAGAGAGCGTCGCCGTTCCGAAAAAGTGCACGTGTACATCGCCCGGGCAGCGGAACAGCGTGTACTTGAAATGGTGATGTTCCAGATTGGCGATCGAATGCGACATGTTTGCTTCGCCGGTGAGAAACGGTTTCTCCCAGATCGTCCGGCCGTTTCGCTCGAGGCGGCTGGTGCCGCGAACGTCGTCGGGGATTTCAGCCAGGAGTTCGGGGCCCAGGGCCGCGGGACGCAGCTTCGAATGGGCGAGCCACAGATAATTCCCGCGCTCTGTCACGTGATCGGAGAATTCATTGGCAAGGCAGAATCCGAGTCGCCGCGGATCGCCCGCGTCGTCGACGATGTAGATGCCGGCAATCTCGGGTTCTTCGCTGCCGTCCAGTGCGAAGGAAGGCGACGGCAGCGGGGCGCCTGGCGCGACGACACTGGAGCCGTTGCCCTTGTAAAACCATTCCGGCTGCGCGCCTTCCGCACCGTCCGCCGGCTTGCCGCCCTCTACGCCCAGCCTGAACATGCGCATCGAATCGGTAACTGTTTCGCCGGCCGCTTCCTGGTGCATCCTGTCCCGGCTTTCGGCGGAACCGAGGTGCGTAAGGCCGGTGCCCGTGAGATAAAGATGCGCGCTGTCGGGATGGTCGATGGGCGCCAGTACGCGGCTTTCCTCGAGTGCCCTGGCGAGATCGACTTCGGTGTCCGATGTTCTTGAAGCAACCGCCGCTACGAGCGGACTGCCCGTGTCGAGAGCGATTCTCGCCAGCTCGTAGGTGCTGGCTGCACCGTCGACCAGACGTGCGCCGCCTTTCCCGTCCGCCACAGCGACCTGTCGCGCACCGTCGGCCGTTCGAAGTTGCACGAGGCGCAGGGCCACCTTGTCAGAGTACCAGGTACCAGCTCAGTCGACGCGGTACGTGCCGTCGAGGCGACGTGGACGCGGTGGTGCGTCTTTCTTCAGAACCTGCGGCAACAGGGCATCCGGGAATTCCTGATAGCAGATCGGTCGCAGGAAGCGCTCGATGGAAAGCGTTCCCACGGAGGTGCTGCGCCCGTCCGAGGTGGCAGGAAACGGACCTCCATGGACCATCGCATGCGAGACTTCCACACCGGTCGGCCAGCCGTTCGCAATCAGGCGCCCGGCCTTGCGCTCCAGGACGGGGATGAGGCGAGCAGCCAGCGCATGGTCCTTCTCGACGAGGTGCAGCGTCGCGGTGAGCTGACCCTCCAGTTGCTCGAGCACGTCGACCAGTTGCGCCTCGTCAGCGCAGCGAACGACCACCGACGATGCGCCGAATACTTCGTCCATCACCTCCGGGTGCCGCAGCAGGTCTTCTGCCTTGACGCCAAACAGCGCGCCTCTGCCGCAATGCTTGCCTTGGCCTTCCGGACCGCGCGCCAGCGGTTCGACTTTCGGGTGATTGAGGAGATCCGCCACACCTTTCTCGTAGGCGCCGTGAATTCCGACCGTCAGCATGACCGCCGGCTTAACCTCGCCGAGCGCCGCCCGAGCGGAATCGATGAACCGGTTCAGATCTTTGCCGTCGAGAGCAATCAACAGGCCGGGGTTGGTGCAGAACTGCCCGACGCCCAGGGTCAGGGAAGCGACGAACGCCGAGCCCAGCGCTTCGGCCTTGCCGGCCAGCGCATGAGGAAGGAGCACCACCGGGTTGATACTGCTCATTTCGGCGTATACCGGGATCGGTTCCGGGCGCTCGCTCGCGATTTTCATGAGAGCGAGGCCACCGCGCCGCGAGCCGGTGAATCCGACAGCCTTGACCCTCGCGTCGGCAACCAGCGCGCCGCCCAGCGCGTGGGCATTGCCGTTCAGCAGTGAGAACACGCCCTCCGGCAACTGGCATTTGCGGACGGCGGCGACGATCGCCTGCGCCACGAGGTCGCTTGTGCCGGGATGTGCCGAGTGACCTTTCACGATCACCGGGCAGCCTGCTGCAAGGGCCGCGGCGGTGTCGCCACCGGCCACCGAGAAGGCGAGCGGAAAATTACTGGCGCCGAAAACGGCCACCGGCCCCAGCGCCACCTTGCGAAGCTTAAGGCTCGGCCGCGGCAGCGGCTCGCGGTCGGGCAGTGCGGGATCGATTCGTATGCCGAGCCACCCGCCGGCGCGCAACTCGCTGGCGAAGAGGCGCAGCTGTCCGACCGTTCGGCCCCGCTCGCCCGTCAGTCTCGCGATCGGCAAACCCGACTCGGCATGACCGCGATCCAGCAACTCGTCTCCGAGTGCCATGATTTCATCTGCAATCGTTTCCAGGAAGCGCGCCCGGATTTCCGGGTCGAGGTCGCGGTATTCGTGAAAGGCTGACCACGCCAGTTCACAGGCCTGTCCGACCTCGTCCAGCCCCGCGGCACTGAACTCAGGCTTCAGCGGGTCTCCCGATGCCGGATCGAAGGCCTGAAAGGTATGTGCTGTTGCAACCTGTCGTGTGCCGATGAAGATTTTTCCAGAAACAGCCATACGGTCTCCGCTACTATTGCGTTTGGACAAATAACAATAACTCGGACATTATTACACCAACCGAGGGGGAGACAAGCATCGTGCAGACTTCTTTAATAACAGCGCTCGACTGGTACGTCATCGCCATCTATTTCTCCATCATCGGCTTCATCGCGTGGTGGTACGGCCGGCACCAGAAAGACAGCATCGATTACTTCCTCGCGGGGCGTAACGCGGGCTTCATTACCATCGGCGCCTCGATCTTCACATCCAACATCGGCTCGGAACACATCGTCGGCCTGGCGGGGCAGGGTGCGTCGACCGGAATGGCGATGGCGCACTGGGAGCTGCACGCCTGGATCCTGATCCTGCTGGCGGGTTTTTTCGTGCCGTTCTACTACAAGGCCGGCGTGCAGACTATCCCCGAGTTTCTGGAGCGTCGCTTCAATTCCCAGGCGCGCACCATACTCTCCGTCGTTTCGCTGGTCGCGTACATCTTCACGAAAGTGAGCGTCACCGTTTTCGCCGGCGCCATCGTCTTCCAGGCGCTGCTGCCGGACACCTTCGGCTCGCCCGAGAATGCGTTCTGGGTGGGAGCCTTCACCACCGTAATCCTCACCGGGCTGTATACGGTGTTCGGCGGCATGCGCGCGATCATGGCCACGGCGACGCCGCAGGCAATCATCATCCTGTTCGGCTCCGGGCTGGTGACGTGGCTCGGCCTGAGCAAGCTCGGCGCGGGCGCCGGTGTGCTGGCGGGCTGGGGCGAGCTGGTTACGGCGGTCGAAGCCAACAAGGAGCAGTTCGCGCTGTGGCGGCCCTTGAGCGATCCGGACTTTCCATGGCTCGGCGTCATGATCGCCTCGCCCATCATCGGCATTTGGTACTGGTGCACCGACCAGTACATCGTGCAGCGTGCGCTGTCCGCCAAGGATCTTGCCACGGCCCGGCGAGGCGCGCTGTTCGGCGGCCTGCTGAAGGTATGGCCGGTGCTGATTTTCCTGGTGCCGGGCATGATCGGCTGGGCGCTGCACCAGCAGGGCATGATCGCGTTGCCCATGCACATGGTCGACGGCGAGTCGGTGATCAACGGCGATACGGTCTTCCCCGCGCTGGTGTCGACACTGCTGCCCTCGGGCATTCGCGGCCTCATCGTCGCCTGTCTGCTGGCAGCCCTCATGAGCTCGCTGGCATCGCTGTTCAACTCCAGCGCATCGCTCTTCACGGTGGACATCTACGAAAAGCTGCGTCCCGGAAAATCCGAACGGCATCTGCTGCAGGTCGGGCGCATCGCCACGGCATCCGTTGTCGGTCTCGGCATGTTGTGGATTCCGGTGATGAAAATGATCTCGGGCGGCGGCCTCTACCAGTATCTGCAAAGCGTGCAGGGCTACCTGGCGCCGCCGATCACTGCGGTCTTTCTGCTCGGTCTGTTTTTCAAGCGGTTGAACGGCAGGGGCGCCGTCTGGGCCCTGACGGGCGGGTTTATTCTGGGCATGTTCAAGCTGACCTGTCAGGCGCTGTTCGGCGCCGGCAAGATCGAGAACCCCGCGTTGCTCGCTGCGATCGGGGACTTCAACTTCCTGTACGCGACGGGAATTCTGTTCCTCGCAAGTGCCGCTCTGATGGTGATCGGCTCGCTGACGGCGCCGGCGCCGCAGCCGGAGAAAACCGACGGCATGACGTACACCTCGATCCGCGCGCTTTACGGAGAGGACATCAGCAAGAGCTGGGATTTTGGCAACAAGAGTATGTCGAGCCTGATACTGATACTCGTGGGGGCTATTTACCTGTACTTCAGCTTCTGGACGAACTAGCGACGGCGCGCACGATTTTAACCATCTGGCACGACGACGGGAAGCAGGCTGTAGGAGCCCGCACTGCGGGCGATCACCCGTGGCCGTTGGCGCAAGGCAATCGGTCGCGGCATTTGTCTCTGTCGCTTCCGACCACAACCCCGCGGGGAATCTGATGGCTGGGATCGCCCGCAGTGCGGGCTCCTACAGCGTCCTTTTGGTCGGGGGGTGGCACGCGGTTGGATCGGTCGCAGGCGGTTTTCGTCAGGTGCCTTTTTTTCTGGCTCCGCGCGAATTGGTGGTATCGAGGAGTGCGAGGTCCACGAGGTTCTCCATCGCTTTATGCGCGGCCTTCGGGTCGGATGCCTTGACGGCTTCGTAGACACTCATGTGGTCGGGCATGGGGTCGCGTGACAGTGGATTGTCGCGCTGCTTGAAGATCGTGGTCCAGGAGATCGCGGCGCCGACTCCGCTCGTCAGCGACACGATGAACGCATTGCCGCTTGCGCGAAGCAGCGCCGAGTGAAAGGCCTGATCGGCCAGGCGGCCCGCTTCGACCGCGAGCGTGTGTTTCGCCATGTCGTCGAGCGCCCGCGCCATCTCATCGACGTCCTGCTCCGTGCGCCTGAGAGCGGCGAGAGCAGCAGCTTCCGGTTCCACGATTCCGCGCAGCTCGAAGAGGTCCGTCAGCAGCTTCTCATCGGGTTCGAACTCGAATATCCAGGAAATAACGTCGGGGTCCAGCAGGTGCCAGCGTCCCGGCTGACTGACCCGGGTTCCCACCTTCGGCCGCGATTCGACGAGGCCCTTGGCCGCGAGGATGCGCACGGCTTCGCGATAAGCCCCTCGCGAGACCTGCAAACGGTCACTCGCCGCGATTTCGCCATTCAACAGGTCACCGGGCTTGTAGCGGCCCGACACAATCAGCACCCCGAGGTCGCGTGCAATCGACCCGTGCAGACGCAACAGCCGGCGTCTCTCCCGGGCGTTCGACTTGGGCGCAGGTTTCGCCGATTTTACGGCGGCCGGCGACCTTGCCGTCGCCCGGCGAGACGGTTCTTGCGGCTTCTTACGCGTCATGGTCTCGAGGGTTCAACCAGGCCATTACGCCCGTGGAAGGATGCACTGTAGTCAATTCCCGGTTTGTCTGAAAGCCCGAATTGCGCCACCGCGTTCCGCGCCGACGATGCACGGCAAGAAGCGGCGCCGTTACAATCGTCGCGCTCAATCGTCACACAACGGACGACTCAGGATCGCCTGTTGACGCAAGCAAACCGGCAACCGAAAAGCGCGACTTCCACCGTTCCAGACCCCTATAATCGTGGCCTCTGAACACTCACCGACGATTCAGGCTCGAGATCGCGCGGCGACAAGGCCTGGCTACGAGGCAGAAGAATAATGGCAGAAAACGAGGAAGGTGGGGCCAGGCTGAAGAGGCAGGAGACGACCGAGGACATCCTTGACGTAGCACTGCAACGCGGCCGCCGGACCCGGGTCGACGCCAGAGAGAAGCCGGAACAGCGCGCCGAGCGCAAGAAATTCGCGGCGATCGAGAGCAACCCGTTCTACAAGATTGTCTTCGCCGAGGGCGATCCCGAGGCCAAGAAGACGGCAATCGCGAACCAGCTCGCTTACAACCTCGCGGACGAGAAGTCGGATAACAAGGAGCGGCTGGCCGCGTTCGACCTGTTCAAGGAATGGTTGATGGAGCAGCGCAAGGACATGGCGCAGGAGATCATCAACCTGACCGACACCGATGCGTTCTCGGAACTCAAGGACGTGTTCGACCAGATGAACCAGGGCCTGCTCGACTTCGAGAAACAGATGGCGCCGCTCACGGACATCCTCGATGCCGTCTACCGCCTGCGCATGGCGAGCGACGGCGCAATGTTCGATGTGTTCCGCGAAATCAAGGAGGACAAGGAGGAAGAGGCGCGCATCGCGGCGCTGCGTGCGGAACAGGATCGGCAACTCGCGCAACTCGGCTCGAATGTTACGAATCTGCAACAGGACATCTCGGTGCTGCGCGGTCAGCGGTCTTGGTTCGGTCTCGGCGGGACGAAGAAGAGCGCACTGCGTCAGATTGCGGAGAAGGAAACCCGGCTCGGCGCCGCGAGCAAGGCGATCGACGAGCTCACCACGGCGATCGAGAATACGAGGTTCGACCGCGTCTCGCAGTTCTCGGAGTTCGCCGAAGAGAAACGCAAGCTGCGCGAGCTGCTCGATATCAGCTCCGACGAGCACAAAAACCGCCAGCAGGCGCTCGTCGACACCGCGAACAACTTCGTCAACACGGCAGAGACTCGCACCGCGAACGTCCTCGAGCATCTCGAAGGCATCAACGACCAGGTCGACCGGCTCGCCGACAGCAACGGCGGTATGCGTAACGTTTATGCGGTCATCAGCGAGGCCGTGGAGGAAGCCGAGGCCAAGAACAGCAGGCTTCGCGACGGCCTGATCGATGCGCCCGCGGATGAGAGCAATATCGCGCAGATGAAGCGTGAGAACCAGAAGATGGCGATCGAGGACCACGTCACCGCGCTGACCGCGGCCAAGGTGGACACGCTCGGCACCTTTAGCGACCTGACCGCCGAGAGCTACCGTATAAAGTCGATGAAGGATTCGAACAACAGCCAGGTCGCGAAGACGCGCAGCCTCAATAGCAAAGGCGTCTCCGGTGTCGCGAGCCGGCTGAGCACCGTGCTGCAGGGCGTGTCGATGGCGGCGCTGTCTGAATCGTCCGAGGTCGCACAGATGACGCTCGAACGAATGAACGAGCAGACCAATCGCATCACGCAGAAAGAAGCGCTCAAGAACGCCATGGGCATCAGCCTCGAGAACGACGCGCTCGTCAAGGCGATCCAGGAACTCGAGAGCTACGGCAAGATCGCGCGTGCCGCGACCGACATCAGTCGCGAGGGCTACCAGGAGATGAAGGAGAATCTCGCCGCTCTCGAGAAGACGGCGCGGGACGTCGGCAACGCCGTGAAGGAAGCCGTGGCGGTAGGCGCCGACGTCATGGGCACCGGAGCGGCGGCAAGGGACGACAGTCCTGCCGAGGAGCCGGCAAAAAGGCCGGGTGACCCGTTCAGCCGGCTCAACCAGTAATCGCCCCTGCGCCGGGGAACGCTCACATGTCGGACCTGAGGCAGGAAGCGACACAGGATCACCTGATCCGCGGCCACGACTACCTCGCGCTGTTCCCGGACTTCGAGCTCGTGGGGCGCGACGAGGTACTCAAGAAGCTCACGGCGATCCTGATGCGCAAGCGCGCCAACAACGTGCTCCTGATCGGCACGGGCGGCGTCGGCTGTTCGGCTATCTGCCTCGGCCTGCAGGAGAGTAAGGCGAAGCCCGACGCGCCGTTCGACATCGTCAGCAAGCGATTCTTCTGGCTCGACAGCGACCTGCTGTTCTCGTCCGGCGATCCGGGCAGCATCAACGAGGGCTTCAACAAGGCATTGCGCACGCTATCACGCACGCCCGACTCCGTGCTCGTGCTCGACGACATGCGCGACTTCATCGAGGCTGCGCGCAACAACGGCTGCACGCACCTGATCAACGCGCTCATGCGCGGCCTGAGGAAGAAAAAGTTCCAGATCGTCATGGAGACGCGCGACGAGGACCTCGAGTCTGTGCTGAAGTGCCACTCCGACATGAAGGAAAGTTACACCCTGCTCGACGTCCACGAGCCGGACGAAGATTTGCTGCATGCCATCGTGACGAGCGTCTCGGAGAAAAGGCTGCAGACGCATCACAAGATCAGGATTTCCGGGGACGCGATCGGCACGGCGATCGACGTTACGAGCAAATATCGCATACGCGATCTTGGCCTGAGCCGCGCGCAGCCTGAGCGGTCACTGACGTTGCTCGATCGTGCGTTGACGTCCTACCGGCTCGTAGCGCATGCCAGGGACCCGCGCCTCGACGCGCTCGAGGACGAGCGCTCAACGCTGGAGGCACAGCTGAAGGAAGGTACGTCCGGCGACGACGTGAAGAAACAGCATGCGACGCTGACGGCCGAGATCGACGCGATCACGGCGGCCTGGGCCGAGCGCCAGCAACAGATCAAGAAAATCTATGCGGAACTCCGCGACGGCGAGGACGCCATCCGCGGCCTCGAACTCGAGATCGAGGAGCGCCAGGATGACGAGCGCGAGCTGCTCGAGGTGGAGTCCGGCGAAACCGACGACGTACAGAAACGGCAGAGAGGTTACGTATCCTTCGCCAGGCGCACGGCGGGCGCGGGGTACGACTCCGATGCCGTTGGCGCGCTCAAGGAGAAGGTGGCGAGATTCCAGGTCGAGGTGGACAGAAAAAAGGGAGAGTTCCAGGAGCTGACCGCGGAAATCAACGATTCCCTGGAACTGACGAAAGATCACGTGCTGGCCGAGTTCAGTAGCATCTCCGGCATCCCTGTCAGCAAACTCACGCGCGACGAACGCGCCAAGCTGCTACACCTCGACGAAAACTTGAGCAAACGCGTATTCGGGCAGGAGGAAGCCATCAGCAAGCTTTCGAACCAGGTGCGCGTCGCCCGCGCGGGCCTGCAGAGTCCGAACAAGCCGCAAGCCGCATTTATGTTCCTGGGCCCGTCGGGCGTCGGCAAGACCGAACTCGCGAAGGCGCTGACTGCGGAACTGCTCGACGACGAACGTGCGCTGCTTCGCTTCGACATGTCCGAATACATGGAGAAACACGCCGTTGCCAAATTGATCGGTGCACCGCCGGGTTATGAGGGCTACGAAGCCGGCGGAATCCTGACCAACGAGATGCGCCGTAATCCGCGCCGCATCATATTGTTCGACGAGATCGAGAAAGCGCACGCGGACATATTCAACGTATTTCTGCAGATCCTGGACGACGCGCGGCTGTCGGACAACCGCGGCCTGACGGTTTCGTTCCGCGACGCGATCATACTGATGACGACCAACATCGGCACGTCGCATTTTCTGTCGGAGGAGAACTTCGAGGTGGCGAAAGGCCTAGCGCTCGAAGACCTCGACGAGACCTACCGGCCGGAGTTCCTCGCGCGCTTCAACGGCAAGCGCAACATCGTCTGCTTCCAGACGTTGGGTCTCGAAGTGATCGAACTGATCGCCGCGCGCGATATCCGCCGGCTGGATGAGATGGTCAAGTCGACGCTCCCCGACGTGTCGGTCGAGGTTGAGCCGAAGGCGTTGACCGCGATGTGCCGCGATCATTACCAGCCGGTCACAGGCGCGCGTGGCATCACCGGCTACATCGAGGGTGTCATCAAGCCGGAGATCGCGAATACGGTGCTGTTCAACCAGCAAGCCAGGGGCACGATCATGATCGGCTACGACGAAGAGAAGCAAGCCGTAGTGTTGGAGCCGCTGGCCGGGGCCGCGGCCTAGTGAGCGGCGACAAAGACGACGATCTGCTGCGCCGCGCCCGCAGGCTCAAGGAGGAGGCACAGCTGCGCCGGCAGGAACTCGCGCCCGACGACGGTCCGGTGGTCTTCCGGTTTCTGCGGGGTAGCGTATGGGTTCAAAAGATCGCGTCGATCGTAAGGGCCGCGAATAAATGGCTCGGCCCGCTCGGTTCGCTGCTGGCCTGGATCTTCAGCCTCATTGCGAAATGGTTCCGCTGGCTTGCCTTCAAACCGGCCGCTCACGGTCCCGATGGCGAATACCACGACCTGGATTTTTCCTGGAGCAGGCTATGCCTGAACGCATTCTGGACCGTCGCGGCGTTGATCGGCTTGCACGTCCTGTTCTCGGCAATCTACTTCTACACCACGTATTTTGAGGAGACCGTCTATGTCACGGGCAAGCAGGAGATCGAGACCGGCGAGTTGTACCAGTTCGGCGGCTGCACGTCATTGCCCTGCAGCACCGAAATCGACAACGGCAAGTTCTATCTGATCGAGAGCAGCCTGTATTTCCCGGTCATGTACTACCCGGAAGAGAACGTGTTCGCGAACATCCCGCAGCAGAACGGCGCATGCCACGTTGAGGGATACGGTATTTATTTCAGAACGTTGCGATGGTTGTACAAGAGTGCGCAGCTTTACCAGCATGTCGTCGATGTGACTTGCCGCCCGTACACGGAGGCCGAGATCCGCCGTGCCGTCGATGAAGGCGAGATCGTCAAGGACGACTAGGAGCCTGCGATAAACTCGGTGGATGCGACGAACGAGCACGTTGCGGTCCTGAACGGTTGCGGAGGAAAGCGCAGATGTACTGGCAAAAATACGACACGGTGGAGAGATTTTCGCTGCGCGGGCTCCTGGGCACACTCCTCGTCCCTGCCGCGATGATGCTCCTTTCACTCCCCGTTGCGGCCGCGCCGCAAATCGACGTCGGTGCCTTCGATCTCTCGGACGTGCGTCTGCTCGACAGCCCGTTCAGGCAGGCCAGCGAGCGCAACGCGCAATACCTCCTGAAGCTCGAACCGGACCGGCTGCTGCACAACACCCGCAAGTACGCCGGGCTCGAGCCCAAAGGCGCCCTTTACGGCGGATGGGAATCGCGGGGGATCGCGGGGCATACGCTTGGCCATTATCTGACCGCTCTGTCGCAAGAGTTTGCGGCTAACGGGGATAAACGTTTTCGAAAGCGCATCGACTACATCGTCACCGAGATGGCGGAAGCGCAGCACGCCTATGGCGATGGCTATGTGGGAGCGCTGCCACCGCTTGAACTCGAGACGCTACGCGCTTTGAAAGAGGGCAAGGTTGCGTCGGAGAATCCGTTCGTCTTCGAAGGTGGCGCGTGGGTTCCCTGGTATACGCAGCACAAGATTCTCGCGGGCTTGCGCGACGCCTGGGTGCTTGGCGGCAATGCGCAAGCCAAAGAGGTTGTATTGAAGCTGGCCGACTGGGCAGACGAAATTACGGCGGGATCGAGTGAGGAGAAAATGCAGACTATGTTGCAGGTAGAGCATGGCGGCATGAGCGAGGTCCTGATCGACCTGTATGCCCGCACCGGCGACGAGCGCTATCGCGACGCGTCAATCCGCTTCCACCACCACGCAGTGCTCGAGCCGTTGCGTGCCGGCAGGGACGAGCTTCCCGGTAAGCACGCCAATACCCAGATACCCAAGATCACGGGAGCCGCCCGCAGTTACGAGGTTCTGGGCGAGCCGGACGACCGCACGCTTGCGGAAGGTTTCTGGCAGCGCGTCGTGGGACGGCATTCCTGGGTCATCGGAGGCAACAGCGACGGCGAGCATTTCTTCCTGCCGGAGACCGCGCCGTCGCACTTGAGCCCGGCCACGGCGGAGTCCTGCAATACCTACAATATGTTGAAGCTCACCGAGCACCTCTTCACGTGGGAGCCGCGCGTGGAATATGCGGACTACTACGAGCGCGCGCTTTACAACCACATCCTCGCGTCGCAGGAGCCCGAGCAGGGAATGTTCGCGTACTTCATATCGTTGAAGCCGGGACACTTCAGAACCTACAGCACGCCGCACGATTCGTTCTGGTGTTGCGTCGGCAGCGGCATGGAGAATCACACGAAGTATGGCGAAGCCATCTACTTTCGCCGCGGCGACGAACTGTTCGTCAACCTGTTCATCCCGTCCGAACTCACCTGGAAGGAAAAGGATCTGGTTCTCGAACAGCGCACGGACTACCCGCAACGCAACCGGACGACGTTCACCGTCAAGTCGTCTCCGGACGGACCTCTCGCATTGCGCGTCCGGGTGCCAGGATGGGCAGCGGCGCCGGTGACGTTTCGTCTGAACGGCCGGCGGCTGCCCACCAGGGGCGAGCCCGGCAGCTATGCCACGATTGAACGCGACTGGAAGAAGGGCGACCGCCTCGAAGCGACCATTCCGATGGCGGTGCGGACGGAGGCGCTGAGGGGCGCAACGGATCAGGTCGCCTTTCTGTACGGCCCTGTCGTACTGGCTGGGGACTTAGGCGAGGTAGAGCGCACGGCAACGTTTCCCCACGCGCCGGATCAGCATGACAACTTTGACGCTGCGTCGGTAGAGGTCCCGACACTGCCCGGTGACGCAGCGAGGATTGCGAAGTCGTTGCGCCCTGTCCGGGGAGAGCGCCTCGCTTTCGTCACCGAGGGCGTCACGGAAGGTGGCGAGCCCGAGGAGGTGACGCTACGTCCGTTTGCGGAACTCCATTACCGGCACTACAACGTTTACTGGAAGGTGACCCCGCCGACGCCCTGAGCGTACCCGTTACGCAGTGTTCCCGTCCCGATTTCGGGCAGTCCGTTCCATTTCCGGACACTTCGTCGTGCTGCAAGACGCCCGAACGCCCGCAGTTGCTGAGCTTCGAAGTGGCACGCTCAGTGCATAGCAGTATGAGCATCGGCTTTGGGCACAATTAAAAGACAGCATGGACTTCGTTCGCGACGACCTGAAACAGAAGCGCAAACGCAAGCGCCTGAGCTACTCGGCCGGCGCCGCGGCGGTCGTGCTGGCAATGGTCATTTTTCTCGTAATGCTGGAACCGGCGGCGCCCTCCGTCGAGCGAGCCGCCCTTTACATCGATACTGTCCAGCGCGGTGAGATGCTGTTGCAGGTGCGCGGGCCGGGTGTGCTCGTGCCGAGTGAAATCCGCTGGATAGCAGCGGCCAGCGAAGCCAGAGTGGACCGCGTCCTGGTGAAGCCGGGCGCGTCCGTCACCGCCGACACGGTGCTGGTGGAGATGACCAACCCGGAGCTTACGCAGCAGGTGTTCGAGGTTCGCGCCGAAGTTACCGCTGCCGAAGCCGACTACGCCGCGCTCGAGGTCCAACTGCGCTCGGAAGTGCTGAATCAGCGCGCCGTCATTGCTGCCGCAAACGCAGAATACGAGGGCACGCGACTGGAGGCGGAAGCCCGTGCCGACGTCGCGGCCCAGGGCATCATTCCCGCGATCGATTACAAGCGTGTGGAGCTTGCCGCGGAGCAGCTGAAGGTGCGGCTGGACGTCGAGCGGGAGCGCATCCAGTACCTGCAGGACTCGCTGGACGCGCGATTGCGCGCCGCCCGCGCCCGCATGGAGCAGCAGAGACAAAACCTTGCCATGCGCAAGGAACAGCTTGCCAACCTGCACCTGCGCGCCGGGATCGAAGGCGTCCTGCAAGCGCTGGAAGTAGAGCCCGGGCAGCGCGTCATGCCGGGGACGAACATTGCGCGCATCGCCCGCCCGGACGAACTCATGGCCGAACTCCGCATCGCGGAAACGCAGGCGAAGGACATCCGCCTCGAGCAGTCCGTCGACGTCGACACGCGGAACGGCGTCGTCGAAGGTCGCGTGATGCGCATCGATCCTGCGGTGCGCAACGGCACCGTGCAGGTGGACGTCGAGATCGTGGGCGAGCTGCCGCGGGGCGCGCGGCCGGATCTTTCCGTGGACGGAACCATTCTCATCGAACGCCTGGACGACGTACTGCACGTCGGGCGCCCGGCGTACGGGCAGCCCGGGTCCACTCTGCGGCTGTTCCGCCTGCATCCGGACTCGGGCGTGGCCGTGCGCGTGCCGGTATCGCTCGGCAAGGTCTCCGTGAACAGGGTGCAGGTCCTCGAGGGGTTGAACGAGGGCGAACGGGTCGTCCTTTCGGATACCTCGCAGTGGGACGACCACGATCGCATCGAACTCAAATAGGAAAACAAGGGGAAAAAAGGCCATGGCCGAGATGCAAGATGCGCTGATCCAGCTTACGGATGTCAAGAAGATCTTCTATACCGATGAGGTGGAGACGCATGCGCTTGCCGGGGTACACGCGGAAATACACAGCGGGGAGTACGTTGCCATCATGGGCCCTTCCGGGTGCGGCAAGTCGACGCTGCTCAGCATTCTGGGACTGCTCGATACTCCAAGCGCCGGACGTTACGTACTCAACGGCACTCCGGTGGAAGACATCAACGCGAGTACACGCGCGCGCATTCGCAACAAAGAGATCGGCTTCATCTTTCAGGCATTCAACCTGATCGGCGATCTCACGGTCTTCGAGAACGTGGAACTGCCGCTGACCTATCGGGACGGCATGCCGCGCGCCGAGCGCAAGGAACGCGCGATGGCGTCGCTGGAGCGGGTCGGGATGTCGCACCGGGTCAAGCACTACCCCGCGCAGCTGTCGGGCGGGCAGCAACAGCGCGTCGCGGTTGCCCGGGCGCTGGTGGGACAGCCCTCGATTTTGCTCGCGGACGAGCCGACGGGAAACCTGGATTCGAAAAACGGCGACGCCGTGATGAAGCTTCTCGACGAGCTGCATGCCGACGGCGCGACCATCTGCATGGTCACCCACGATCCCCGCTTCGCGGAATGCGCGAAGCGGCGCATCGCCATGTTCGACGGGCAGGTCGTCGATGAGGAAACGCTGGAGGAACTGCGCGCCAGCGAGACCTTCCGAGCCAGTGTGAATTGATCCGCGATCGACAGGCGGCCCAGGAGTAGAACGCATGCGCGCCATTCTCGATGACTTTCGTTTCGCATCCCGCGCGCTGCGCGCCCGGCCCGGCTTCGTGATCGCCGCCGTGCTGACGCTGGCGCTCGGCATCGGCGCGAATACGGCGATCTTCAGCGT
>Ga0299913_10001735_pt1 | contig 16513 bp, 16 predicted proteins | sample RVTome_9_FD_201360 | JGI IMG/M metagenome (GOLD analysis project Ga0299913, IMG submission 201360) | Soil microbial communities from uranium-contaminated site in the Upper Colorado River Basin, Wyoming, United States - RVT155D38 (version 2) ... | reverse complement strand
GTGTCGGCCCCTTGCTCCGGGGTGAGCATCCTCCTCCCGCTCAGGAAGCGGATCGGGGCGGGGATGAGCGGGGTGCGGACCAGACCTGGATGGACCGCGTAAGCCCTGAGCTCGGGGTGGCGCCGGGCCAACTCCCGAATGAAGAGCACGTTGGCCAGCTTGGAGACGGCGTACTCGGCCAGGCCGAACAGGCGGGTCGGCCTGCGCACCCGGTCGAAATCGATCCCGTTCGCCCGAAAGTGCACCGCGCTGGCCAGTGACACCACCCGGGCTCCGGGAGACAGGCAGGGGAGCAGCTCACGGGTGAGGAGGAAATGGCCCAGGTGGTTGATGCCGAGATGGACCTCGAACCCGTCTTCGGTGACTCCGCGGCGATTGACGCCGATCCCGGCGTTGTTGACGACGAGGTCGAGCGCTCTACCCGACTCGGCCACCCTCGCCACCGCCCGGCGCACCGAGGTCATCGAAGCGAGGTCGAGCTCGACGTACTCCGCCGACCCGCCGGCGGCACGGATCGAGGCGAGGACCGGTTCGATGCGGGCCTCCGATCGGCCCGCGGCAAACACATGGTCTCCCCGGCGACCGATCTCGAGAGCCGTCACCCGGCCGATGCCGGAGTTGGGGCCGGTGACGAGAACGGTTGGCATCGGCTGGGAAAGGTAGCGGCGCGCTCCGGCCAGCTCCCGGCCGCGCTTAGCCTGTTCGGGTGCACATAGAGGCCGACCAGCTGATCGGTGCCCTCAGTGAGAGGGGATATCGCATCACCAGGGCCCGCCGCGCGGTGTGCGAGGTGGTGGCAGCCGCCCATGACGAGCATCTGAGCGCCTCCGACATGTACGACAGGGCTCGGGCGCAGACCGGAGCACGTCTCGACCGGTCCACCGTGTACCGGACCTTGGAGGCGCTCGAGGAGTCGGGGCTCCTCGCCCATTCCCATCTCGGACACGGCCCTTCGGTCTATCACCTGGCCGAGGATGCCGGTCATCAGCATCTGATCTGCCGGAACTGCGGGCGCACTTCGACTCTTCCGGAGGCGGAGACCGAGCGCTTGGTCGAGGCAATCACGGTCGCAACCGGGTTCGTGGCCGATGTGAATCACTTCGCCCTCTCTGGTCTGTGTGTGAGCTGTGCCGGGGGGTTCAGCGACTGATCTGACTTGCTATCCTTGTTGCGACAGGGTTGCAAGAGAGACGGATCATGCACATCCCCGACGGGTTTCTCAACGGCGCCACCTCGGCCGGGACCGTGGTCGTCGCCGCAGGCGGTCTGGGCCTGTCGGTCAGACGGGCCGGCGCTTATCTCCAGGACAACAGGATCGCCCTCACCGGTCTGGTCGCCGCCTTCGTCTTCGCCCTCCAGATGTTGAACTTCCCGGTCGTGGCGGGCACTTCCGGTCATCTCCTCGGAGGAGCGCTGGCCGTGATCCTGGTCGGTCCCTGGCTCGGGATCACCGCGGTGAGTGTGGTGGTGATCATCCAGGCTCTCCTGTTCGCCGACGGAGGCATCACCGCACTCGGCTCCAACGTCCTCAACATGGCGATAGTCACCGGCGCGGTGGGCTGGTCCCTGTTCCGGGTGATGACGCGGCTCCTCCGCAAGAGCTGGGTCTCGGTGCTGGTGGCGACCTTCGCCGCAGCCCTGGTTTCGGTGGCGGCCAGCTCGGTTGCCTTCGTCATCGAGTACGGCGTCGGGGGTCGGGGCAACGCCGAGCTCGGCACGGTGTTCACCGCCATGGTCGGGATCCACTTCCTCATCGGGATCGGCGAAGGTCTGATCTCGGCGGTCATCGTGGCCGCGGTCGGAGCGTCGCGCCCTGAGCTGATTGCCGGATTGGAGGGCACCGGGATCGGCGCTCGGGAAGCGAAGCCGATTCGCGCCGGGATATGGGGCTTCGCCGTCTCGGGCGTGGTGGTTGCCGCTCTCCTCGTGCTGGTGGCGGCCCCGCTCGCCTCGAGCGAGCCCGACGGTCTGGAGCGGGTCGCCACCGACCAAGGGATCATCGAATCGGCTGAGGAGCATGCCCTGGCCGGGTCGCCGCTGGCCGACTACGGGGTCGAGGGAGTCGAAGACGAGGCGACCGGGGCCCGGGTCGCCGGGATGGTGGGGGTGCTGGTCACCTTCGCGATCGGTGCGGCCATAGTCGGCGTCTCCGTCATATTGAGAAAGAGAAGGGCGACCACCGTCTGAGCGGAACAGCCCACGCCCACACTCTCTACCGGCACGGCAGCACCCCGGTCCACCGGCTCCCGGCCCAGGTCAAGGTGGTTGCGCTGTTGGTCTTCGTGTTGGCCGTGGTGGCCATCCCCCGCCAGGCCCTCTGGGCCCACGCCCTGGCCGGGTCGCTCCTGCTCGGGGTGATCATCCTGGCCGAGTTGCCGGCCGGTTTCGTCCTCAGACGGATGATCGTCGAGGTCCCGATCCTGATCTTCGCCCTGCTCCTCCCTTTCTTCGGCCGGGGCGTGACCACCGACGTGCTCGGCCTCACCCTGTCGATCGAAGGTCTGTGGGGGGCTTGGACGATCCTGGCCAAGGCGACGCTGGGGGTTGGGGCGTCGATCGTGGTCTCGGCGACCAGCACCGTGCCCGACTTGATCAGGGGGATGGGTCGGCTCCGCGTGCCACGCGTCATCACCGCCATCGCCGGGTTCATGGTGCGTTACCTGGACATCGTGGCCGGCGAGTTCAGCCGGAGACGGGTGGCCATGGCTTCGAGAGGCTACGAGCCGCGCTGGCTCTGGCAGACCGGCCCCCTCGCCCAATCCGCCGGATCTCTGTTCATCAGGTCGTTCGAGCGGGGGGAAAGGGTGCATCAGGCAATGGTGGCCCGTGGCTTCAACGGGAGGATCCCCGCCTATGGAGAGGAGAAGGTCGCTGCCCGCCAGTGGCTGATCGGGCTGGCTGTGCCCGGGGCGGCGGTAGTGCTGGCTCTCCTCGCCATGCCGGTGCTCTAGTGCCCCGATGAGCGAGCCTTCACTCGAGGTCAGCGGGTTGAGCTTCACCTACCCGGACGGGCATGAGGCGTTGCGAGATGTCGATCTCCACGTTCACCACGGGGAGCGGGTCGCCCTTCTCGGTCCCAACGGCGCGGGCAAGACCACGCTGCTGCTCCATCTCAACGGGATCTTTCGCCCCAGTTCGGGGAAGGTCCGGGTGGCCGGCCTCGACATCTCCGATGACTCGCTCATGGAGGTGAGGCGTCGGGTCGGGCTCGTCTTCCAGGACCCCGACGACCAGTTGTTCATGCCCACCGTGGGACAGGACGTAGCGTTCGGCCCGGCCAACTTCGGGATCGAAGGCGAGGAGTTGGAGAGACGGGTCACCGAGGGGCTCGGGGCCGTGTCGATGCTTGGCGCAGTCGATCGAGCGCCACACCACCTCAGCTACGGGGAAAGACGCCGGGTCGCCATCGCCACCGTCCTGGCGATGCGTCCCGAGATCCTGGTGCTCGACGAGCCAACATCGAACCTCGACCCGGCCTCGCGGCGTGAGCTCATCGAGGCGCTCCGCGGCCTCCCCATCACCCAGCTTCTGGTAACCCACGATCTTCCGTTCGCCCTCGAGCTCTGCCCCAGGTCGCTGGTTATGGACGACGGCCGGATCGTCGCCGCCGACACCACGGTCGAGATCCTCTCCGACGACGTTCTCATGAAGACCCATCGCCTCGAGCTGCCCTACCGGTTCGATCCGAGGCGGTTGGGCGACTGAGACGGCGCGGTCCGGGTAGCGTCCCCGGTGTGGTGGTGTGGCCCGAGCGTCTCAACATCGACGATCACCTTCTGCGGCAGCGACTGAAGGACGGCGATGGCGAGGCGATCGCCCTACGTCTCGACACCCGCGACGTGACCTACGCCGAGGTCGATCGGGTGGCGTCCGGCTTCGCCTCGATGCTGGAAGATCGCGGGGTCGGCACCGGGGATCGGGTCCTCATCGTCATGCCCGACGGTCTGGAGGATGTCGCCGCCCTGTTCGGGACGCTTCGGCTCGGGGCGGTGGCGGTTCTGTTGAACCCGGGTCTCACCCGCACCGACCTGGGTGGGATCGCCACCTTGGCCCGGGCCCCGGCTGCGGTGGTCCACAGGCGGTTCCGGGCCCACTTCGACCGGGCGTTGGCCTCGGCGGATGTGAGCCCACCACCGGTGGTCATGGTCGAAGACGGAGTTGTGATCCCGGACCTCGACGTTCCCGGTCATGACACTTCCGCCATGGACCCGGCGATGTGGATCTTCTCCGGCGGGACAACCGGTTTGCCCAAGGCGGTGGTGCAGACCCATCGCTCCTTCGCCAACACAACCGAGCTCTACGGCAAGGGAGTCCTGGGCCTGACCGGAGACGATGTGACCATCGCCGTCCCCAAGCTCTTTTTCGGCTACGCGTTGGGCTCCAGTCTCTTCTTCCCCTTCTCGGTCGGTGCCTCGGCCGTGCTCTTCGAGGATCACCCTTCCCCGGACGCTGTGCTGAGCAGAGCCGAAAGGCACCGGGCAACCGTTTTGGTCAATGTGCCGTCGATGATCAATCAGATGCTGGCCGAGCCGCGCCCCCGGGATCTCGCCTCGCTGCGTGTGGTCACTTCGGCCGGTGAGGCGCTCCCCGAGACCCTCTATCACCGCTGGCTGGACCAGTTCGGGGTGGAGCTCCTCGACGGACTGGGGACAGCCGAGATGTGGCATATCTTCGTCTCTAACACCATCGGCGCGACCAGGCCCGGAACACTGGGTCGGGTGGTCCCCGGGTTCGAGATCAGGGTCTGTGACGAGGAGGGCGACGAGGTGCCCACCGGCGATGTGGGACGCCTCTGGGTCCGGGGGGACTCGCTCGGGCTCGGATACTTCGAGAATCCTGAGGCCACCAGCGAGGCGTTTCGTGGAGACTGGTTCGCCGGTGGAGACCTGGTCTCGATCGACGACGAGGGCTTCGTCACCCATCGCGGCCGGGCCGACGACGCGATCAAGGTCAAGGGCAGATGGTTCCGACCCCAGGAGGTGGAGTCCACTCTGCTCGATCACCCGGCGGTGAGACAGTGTGCCGTGGTGGCGGTGACCGACCCCGACGGTCTCGCCAAGCCGGTGGCGTTCGTGGTGGCCGGCGCCGTGACCGAGCAGGAGTTGACCGAATGGGTCCTCGCCCATCTCGAGCCGTTCAAGCACCCGAGGCGCATCCACTTCATCGACAACCTCCCCCAGACCCACCTCGGCAAGGTGGACCGAGCCGCCCTGAAGCGTCTGGCCGGGTAGCCCACCGGCTGTCGGGGGCTCGAGTCGTCTCAGGTCGGGAAGGAGATCGCGTCACACCGAGCTGTCACACTCCGGACGTGGAACCGACCATCCTCCATGCCGACCTCGATGCGTTCTACGCCTCGGTCGAGCAGCTCCTCGACCCCTCCCTGCGGGGTCGCCCGGTGCTGGTGGGGGGTGGGATCGTCCTCGCCGCCTCCTATGAGGCCAGGGCCCATGGGGTTCGGGCGCCGATGCCGGCCCGGGACGCCAAACGCCTCTGTCCGGACGCGGTGGTCGTCGACGGGCATTTCGAAAGGTATCTCGACCTGTCGGCTCAGGTGATGGCCATACTCGAAGACGCCTCGCCGGTGATGGAGCAGATCTCGATCGACGAGGCGTTCCTCGACGTGAGGGGCTCGACCCACATCCTGGGCAAGCCGTCGGAGATCGCACGCCGGATCCGGTCCCGTGTCGCCGACGAGATAGGTCTGCCCATCTCGGTCGGAGTGGCCTCGACCAAGTTCCTGGCCAAGATCGCCTCCGCCCGGGCCAAGCCGAACGGGCTGGTGGTGATCGAGCGGGGCAGCGAGCTCGAGTTCCTCCACCCGCTGCCGGTCGAGGCCATGTGGGGTGTGGGTCGGGTGACCGCCGCCCACCTGCATCGATTCGGCATCTGCACCATCGGCGACCTCGCCGCGGTGCCTCCCGGAGCCCTCGCCTCTTCGCTGGGCACCGGGGTCTCGGGCGCACTCCGCGCACTGGCATGGAACCGGGACCCTCGCCGCGTGCACGGGGGGCGAAGGGCGGGGAGTGTCGGCAGCCAACAGGCCCTGGGTCGTGGTCTGACCGATCCTGGCGAATTGGCGGTCGTCGTGCTCGGCCTCGCCGACCGCATCGGGAGACGGGCCCGCAAGAAGGGGAGGGCAGGCTCGACGGTGACACTTCGGGTCAGATTCCCCGGGCCGCGCCTCGTGTCCCGGAGCCACACTCTGCCTTCGCCCACCGCCTCGACCGCCGCCTTGGCCGAGCTCGGTGGCGTCTTGCTCGAGCGCGCCATCGACGGGGAGACCGAGCCGGTCACCCTCGTGGGGATGTCGCTGTCGAATCTCACCACCGACGACTTTCTCCAGCTCGTCCTGGAGCTCGATCCGGGGCACGTCCTTCGTGCCGGCAGCGGTGTCGATCTCAAACGAAGGGCACTGGATAGCTCGGTGGACGTGGTCAGGGAGCGATTCGGCCGCGATCTGCTCAAGCTTGGCTTCCCGCCCGATCGGGGCGTCACACCCGAGGACTTCAGACAACTGGCGGAGCACTCAGACTGAGCGCTCCTTCTCCAGCCGCACCGGCCCCTTCCCTTCGCCGTCTTTGCCCTCGCCCGCCTCGTAGAACCGGCGGAGTCTCTCCATGAGCGCTTTCTCGTCGCCCTCGAAGGTGATCGGAGTGCCGAGGACGACCTCTTTTCTCGGGAAGTGGATGTAGGCGGGCAGGATGGGGACCCCGGCTTCGGCTGCGATCCGGATGAACCCCGACTTCCAGTGTGGGGCCGCCTTGCGGGTTCCCTCGGGTGCCATCACCAGGATCATCCGCTCCCTCTTCTCGAATTCCTCGACGACCTGACCCACCATCCCCCCGGGGCGGGTGCGATCGACCGGTATCCCGCCGAATCTCCGAAAGAAGTAGCCGAAGGGCCAGCGGAACAGGGTGTGCTTGCCCACGAAGCGGGGTGAGAACCGCCAGTGCCGGATCGCGGCCAAATAGGCGACGAAGTCCCAGTTGCTGGTGTGCGGGGCTCCGATGATGATCATCCTGTCCAGTTCGGGCATCTCCCCCACGAAACGCCATCCGCGCCATTTCAGCCACTTCTCTGCGAGCCGGGTCATCGGGTATCGGAGAGTTCGATTGCGCTCAGGGCTCTCTCGCCGCGGCGACACGGAAGCCTCTGTCGTCCACCCAGACCAGGGACGAGCGGCCGCCCACCTCGGAGACTATGGCTGCGGCCATCGCCTCGTCGATCATCCCCGAGTCGTCGGCCCGGTACATGACCCTCACCGTCGCCTCTTTCGGGAACAGGGTCGACAGGGGCCCCGGACGCGAGCAGACCACGGTGACGGTGAATGGCTCGACCTCGGTCTTGCTCAACTGGGCCCCGTCGGCGCGGACGTGGGTGAAGAGGTGCCAAGCGGCCAAACCGGACGCGACCGTCAAGGTCGCCGGGATCCGGAGCGAGTCGGATACGTCTCCCCCTTCGCCGAGAAGGGCGCGAAACACCACGATCAGCAGGGCGATCAGGGCACCGGCGGCGGTGAGCCCGGTGATCACTGCCATCCCGAGCAGGTACATCCGTCGCGGGAGCGAATGGATCTCGTCGGCGCGGGGCGCCGCCTGCACCTTGCGCCAGAACCAGGCCCACGCCGCCCCGGATGCAATGACCGAGCATCCCAGGAAGATGAGGGCTTCGCCGGTCTCGCCGCCGGCGAGCCGTGGCGCGAAGACGAGGTTGACCAGAGCGACTATGAACCCGATCAGAGTGGCCAGCCCGGTGGCAGCCACGGCGTACTGGTAGCCACGCAACGCCCCACCTCTCTCGTCTCCGATACGTCCACGGTGGTGAATCCAGAGACCGCTGCCGACGATCACAAACGAGAGTGCCGCCGGGTAGACGTCGAAGTGCCGCTCCGCAGGCTCGGCTTGGCCGGCGAGGAAGGAGATGAGAACCGCAGTGATCGTGACCGCGGCCCCGATGGTCATCAGCAACGACAGCGCGGTCGCAGCGGAGAGGTAGACGTTGCGGAGAACCCCGGGCTCTCCCTCCCAGACCGGCAGCCATCTCCACGCCCACACGGGACCTGCGGTGACGAGGAGGGCGAGCGTGATTGCCGGCTCGGGCACAGTCACGCTTCCCCCCAGGCTCTCGTACGCCTCGGAGAGCAGCCACGTGAGCGTGCCGATTGATCCGACCGCCAGGGCCACCGCCGAGACCGCGGAGCCGATCAGCCTGGGCAGCTCGCCAACGTCTCCATACGGCGTCTCGCGGTTGACCGCCCACCAGTGGAAGCCAACAATTCCCCCGTACACGGCCAAATCGGTCCACTGCGGGGTCAACGCGGTCCCGGTCAGGGCATCGGCAACTTGGCCGACGGATACGAAGAACGCGGACAGGAAGACCACTTCGATGGCGGCGAGGTAGATCGGCCACCCGGGGTTGCGGAGGAATGCAGATCGCTTCTTTGCCTGAACCCGCCAAAGGACGAACGCGATTGGCCCGGCGACCACCAGCCCCGCCAACGCCCCAGCCAACTCTCCGATCGGCCTCCCCGCCAGCCGGTCCGGAGTGAGGCTGGCGCGGGCCAGGCGGGCGAGCGAGAACCCGGCCACCCCCACGGCCAGGGCGAGGATGAGGTAGGGGATCAGGTCGAGCCCGCCCTCCTGGTCGGGCTCACCGCGCGAGCGCCATGCCTTGACTCCCAGGGCGATGAGCCCGCCGACGACCGCGAGAAACAGGATGGGCCCGAGAAGGATCACGCCGACTCCTCACACGCCAGGTCGTAGTACGGCCAGGAAGGTTGTCTCACCCTCCAGGCCCCGTCTTGTTGGACCAACGTGAACCACTCCTCGTACTCATAGAGGCCACCGAGAGGCTCCTCGCTGTTCTCGCTGATCCTCACCACCACGTTGGCCTGGACGTCGTTGCCGTCGACGCTCACCAGTGAGACGGACACGTCAGGGGCTCCCCGGGTGGGGATCGTCGAGCTCGGGGTGCACCCGTCATCGGCCCAGAAGTCGGCGGCCGCCTCGAAGTCGCCCTGGACCAGGGTGCCGATATAGGCCTGGACCGTGCCCTCAGGAGTGTCAGGGTCGAGCGCCGCCGGCTCCCGGTAGAGGCCGATCACGACGAGAGTCACCACACCGACCACCCCGATCAGGGGCCACGACCAGCCGGGGATCCTGCGCTCGTCTTCCATGCCCGCTCATTCTCGCAGAGAAGGGGCCCATTCCTGGGAGACCGAGGTTTCTCATACCTGAAGACCCAGTGCCTTCATACCGCCGCTCATGTTGCCGACTCTGGCGAACCCGTTCATGCTCAGGTAGAGGGCGACCTGCTGGCTGCGGCTGCCGGAGCGGCATACCACCAGCACCGCCTGATTGGTGTCGAGCTCGCCCAATCGACCGGGGATCTCACCCATCGAGATCAGAGTCGCCCCTGGAAGCGTCCCTTGCTCCCACTCCCACGGCTCGCGGATATCAAGGATCCGGCCTCCGGTATCGGCGATCCAGGTCTCCCAGTCCGGCGCCTGCACGCCCTCGACCATTGACATCAACTGGCTCCATTCGGGATAGACATCGAGAGATGCGGCATCCCTCGCTCAGCAATGGTTCCCAGGGATTCAAGTCGATCGACGATCATGTCCAGGAGTACCGCCTCGAGCTGGAGGGTCTCGCCCAGCATCTGCTCCAAGCCCCCGAGCCGGGCCCGAGCCCCCTGGTGGACACCGTGCCGGCCGTCGCCTCGTTCCGGGGAGTCAACACCGTGCGCCTCTGGCTGCACCGGACTGCTTCGAGGGAGGCGAGACACCTCGTAGGAGGCGACGCGTACCGGAGGGTCGACTCCTACCTCGATTCGGTGGTGGAGGGCCGCCTCGATCGTCGTATCCCCGATCCCCACGACCTGGCCGGGGAGCTCCAAACCCGCATGGAGATCCTGGAAGCCCTCGCTGGGCTTCCCGACAACTACCGCTGTGCCGTGTTGCTCAAGGAAGGGGAAGGATTGGCCGTGGAAGAGGTGGCGCGACTGATGGGGACCACCGCCGCATCGGTCCGGTCGGTCCTGTACCGGGCCCGGCACTCCCTTCGCGAGCGCACCGGCCTCTGACCGCCTCTCGCCAACCTCTACACTCCCGGCGCGTTCGGCTCGAGTGGAGGTCGTCATCAACATCGCAGTCCTCGCCTCGGGCTCCGGGACCAATCTCCAGGCTCTCATCGACGCTCCCGACCTGGGGGCAGAGATATGCCTGGTGGTGTCCGATCGGCCCGAGGCGGCCGCACTGGGGCGGGCAGAGGCGGCGGGGATTGAGAGCAGGGTCGTGCCCTGGGGTGAGTACGACTCGAGGGCGGAGTTCACCAAGGCGATACTCGGCGAGATCGAGCAAGCCGGCGCCGACGGGATCGCTCTCGCCGGGTTCATGAGGGTGCTCAGCGGCGAGCTGATCGCGGTCTACCCCAATCGGGTGCTCAACATCCACCCTTCGCTCCTCCCCGCCTTTCCCGGGGCGAATGCCGTTGGACAGGCACTGAACCATGGGGTCAAGGTGACCGGGGTCACTGTGCATTTCGTCGACGAGAAGGTCGATCACGGGCCAATAATCGCCCAGAGCGCGGTCCCGGTCCTCCCCGATGACGACGTGGCCACTCTCCACGCCCGAATCCAGGTCGAAGAGCACGACCTCTACCCTCGAGTGGTCGGTGCCTTTGCCCGGGGGAAGATCCACGTCGAAGGGGGCAAGGTGAGGTGGAGTTGAGCCGGGTCGAAGTGAAACGGGCCCTGATCAGTGTCTACGACAAGTCGGGGGTGGGGCAATTCGCCGAGCGACTGGTCGCGGCCGGAGTAGAGATCGTCTCTTCGGGTGGCACCGCGGTCGCCCTGTCGGTCGCCGGGATCCCGGTCATCCCGGTGTCCGAGGTGACCGGCGCTCCCGAGATTCTGGGCGGCAGGGTGAAGACGCTTCACCCGAAGATCCATGGGGGAATCCTGGCTCGTGGCGACGACGAGGGCGACCTGGCCGATCTGGAAGAGAACGGGATCACCCCATTCCAGCTCGTGGTGGTGAGCCTGTACCCGTTCCGGGAGACCCTGGCCACGCCCGGTGTCAGTGAATCCGAGATCATCGAGAAGATCGACATCGGCGGGCCGACGATGGTCCGCGCCGCGGCCAAGAACCATCGCTATGTGGGGGTTGTCACCTCTTCCGGGCAGTACGAGCGAGTGGCCAGGGCGGTCGAGGGGGGTGGCCTCGACGACGAGCTGAGACGTGAGCTGGCCGCGGAGGCCTTCTTTCACACCGCCGCCTACGACGCGGCCATCGTCGGCTGGATCGGGGGCGACCGGGTGCTCCCGCTGCGCCGGGTATCCGAGCTGAGATACGGGGAGAACCCCCATCAACCGGCCTCGATCTACCTCGAAGAGGGCGCCGAGCCATGGTGGGCGGGGGCGAACCAGCATCAGGGCAAAGAGATGTCGTTCAACAACTACGTCGACGCCGAGGCGGCGTGGAGACTCGCCTGTGAGCGTCCCGGCTCGGTGGCCATCGTCAAGCACACCAACCCCTGCGGCGCCGCCTATGGGGCAGATCTCGCCGAGACATTCGAGCGGGCATGGGCCTGTGACCCGCTCTCGGCCTTCGGGGGCGTCATCGGGGTCAACGGCAAGCTGGACGAGGAGATCGCGGGGTCGATCTCGTCCCGGTTCGTGGAGGTTGTGGTGTGCGCCGGGGTCACCGAGAAGGCTCTGGAGATCCTCGCCGCCAAGCCCAACCTCAGATTGATCGAGGCGGCGCCCCCCGGGAAAGCCGATCCCGACATGCGGCGGATCGAGTCGGGTCTGCTGATCCAGGCCCGTGATGCCGGCGGGGGCGAAGAATGGGAGGTCGTCTCCGATCGACAGCCGACCGACCAGGAGCGGGAGGAGCTCGGCTTCGCCTGGACGGTGGCCATGCACACCAAGTCGAATGCGGTGGTGGTGGTCAAGGACGGCGCTGCGGTGGGGGTGGGGGCCGGCGACCAGTCGCGGGTGGGTGCGGCGGAACGAGCAGTGATTCGGGCCGGGGATCGCGCCGCGGGCGGAGTAGCGGCCTCCGACGGCTTCTTTCCCTTTCGTGACGGGCTCGATGTGCTGGCTGGAGCCGGGGTGTCAGCCGTCGCCGAGCCCGGGGGCTCACGCAACGATCAGGAACTGATCGAAGCCGCCAACGAGCAGGGCGTGACGTTGCTGCTCACCGGTCGAAGACACTTCAGGCATTGATGGCTGCCCGGATCCTCGACGGCAAGGAGTCAGCCCGCAAGGTGAAGGCCGAGGTTGCGGCGTCCGTGGGCACGTTCGGCTACCAGCCGGGTCTGGCCACGGTGCTGGTCGGCGATGACCCCGCCTCCCACACCTACGTGAAAGGGAAGCGCAGAGATGCCGAAGAGGTTGGGATCCGCTCCGTCCACCACGAGCTTCCCGCCGACGTCTCCCAGGCCCGTCTCGAACAGTTGATCACCGAGCTCAACCGGGACCCGGACATCGACGGCATTTTGGTCCAGCTGCCTCTGCCCGCCGGCCTCGACTCGGAGAAAATCGTCTCCACCATCGACCCGGTGAAGGACGTTGACGGTCTGCACCCGCACAACCTCGGGCTCCTCGTCCTGGGCCGCCCCGGGCTGCGCCCCTGCACCCCGAGCGCCATCATGAGGATCCTCGGCGAACACGGGATCGAGGTCTCCGGGAAGACCGCAGTGGTGATCGGGCGGTCCTTCCTGGTGGGCCGACCACTGTCCCTGATGATGTCGGAGAGAGGGGTTGACGCGACCGTCACCCTGGCCCACTCCCGCACCGCCGGCCTGCCCAGGGTCGCCGCAAGCGCCGACATTCTCGTGGCCGCGGCCGGCGTCCCTCGTCTCGTCACCGCCGAATTCGTCAAGCCTGGGGCGGCGGTGATCGACGTGGGCATCAGCCGAACCGGAGACGGGTTGATCGGTGATGTCGACTTCGAACCGGTGCATGAGGTGGCCGGCGCGATCACACCGGTTCCGGGTGGAGTGGGCCCGATGACGAGAGCCATGCTCCTCGTCAATACCCTGGAGGCCGCTCAGGCCCGAAGAGACTGAGCTCGAGCTCGGGTCGGGTCGAGCTCTGCCGTCTCGGCTCCCTGCCCGACGACACATCCTGGAATGACCAGCGAGAAGCAGGCCCCACCCAGTCGCTCCGATCGCCGGTACTCGGCCCCGCCCCCGTGGGCCTGGGCGATGGAACGGACGATGGCGAGCCCGATGCCCATTCCAGGCGTGACCGCGTTCAGCCGGTGGGCCCCGCGCTCGAACCGCTCCCAGATCGCCGACTCGTAGCGAGTGGGCACGCCACTGCCGTTGTCGTGGATCTCGATGAGGAGGTCTGACCCGGTCACCCGGCCGATGATCACCGCGCGGTCACCCCCATATCGCACCGCATTGCTCACCAGGTTGGTCAGGGCCTGGCGCAGCCGATCGGGATCGACTCGGATCACGGTGTCGCCTTCGAAGCTCTCCTCGATCCTTGTCTGCCCCAGATGAACGGCGCGCAGCGCCCCGGCGATGACGTCGGACACGGTTGTCTCTGCGATCTCGAGCGGGACGTGACGATGGTCCCCCCGGGCCAGCATCACCAGGTCGGAGACGAGCCTGGCCATGTGTCGGGCCTGTCGGTTCGCCTCGCCCAGCATCTCGCGGCGGGCCTCGGCCGGGAAGTCCTCACCACTCTCGTCGAGCAGGCTCAGATACCCGACCATCGCGGTCAGCGGGGTTCTGAGCTCGTGACTGACCGATGCCACCAGTTCGGACCGCTGATTCTCGACCCGGATGCGATTCCTGTGGATCATCAACATCTGGCGCAGGAATATCACCGCCCCGATGATGATGAGGGAGTCGAGCAGGAGCACTCCATCGCTGCTGGTGTTCACCGAGTGGTAACGAACGACGTGGGTCGCAAGCAGGGCGACAACCAACAGATATGGCCAGATCAGGGCGAGCAGAGGGGCATCACGCTCGGGGAACTCGCGTCGTCGCGGGGTTCGGTCCACGACGGCCGCCGCTGCCAGGTAACCGGCACCGGCGAGGAGGAGCAGCCCGTAGCTCGGCTTCGAGTCGACAAAGGACTGGCCCGCCCCGTTGTAGAGGAAGATGAGATCGGCTCCCACCTGGAGGGTCAGCCCGACGGCCAGGAACACAAGCCTCGCATCCATGTGAAAGTGGCTCCGTCGGATCACCAGGATCATCAGCCCGATGACCGCGGCCACATCGAGTACCGGGTAGGTGCTGGCAATGACCCTCTCCCAGGCGTCGGCAGCCCCGAGACTCTCGACCAGTTCGTGATAGAAGACGGTCCAGACCAGGGCGGAGAGAGCGATTGCACCTACCAGGGCATCGAGGATGGTGAGCAGCCAATCCCTGCCTGTGACATCGCTTCGGGCCAGGCGGTTCAGGGCCACGATCAGCAGGGCGTATCCGACGAGGAAGAAGATGTCGATCGGCCCGAAGGCGGGAATCCGGTACCCCGACCCGCTCAGCACGGTCACCACGAGGACGCCTCCCAACACCACGAATATGGCGCCCGCCATGAAACGCCAGGCGATCCGTTCCCGGCGCTCGAGGCCACGCGATCGCCGCACCAAGAGCACGCCTATGGTCAGATATCCGAGCAGCATTCCGACCACGCCCACGGTTTCTGCACTCGAAGGCTGCGCCCAAGTGACGCCGGCGCCGATCACCAGACCGGCTATGAGCGGCCCGGGAACGGCCCAGCGGCGAAGTGCGAACAGATGAGGTCGGCCCACACAGTATTTTCGGCAGCTCCGGGCCGATTATTGAGCGTTGCCGGGTCAGCCGCTCAGGTGGTCTCGTCGACCGAAGCATCGGCGGTCAGGTCGACCACAACCTCGGTCTCACCGACGACCTCCAGGCTCAGCTCACTGAGAGCGGTCAACATGGCCTCTATCTGCTCGGGGGAGTTGTAGAGCGTCACCGTGAACCTGACCCCGGCGTGACCGTAGGGCACGACCGGGAAGGCGGAGCCGTTGACGAAGAACCCTGCCTCTCTCATCGCCACGCACAAGCCGGCTGCTCTGTCGTAATCGCCTATCTCCAGATACCAGATCGGCGTCGGATCGAGCGTGGCGAAGGGGAGCCCCATGTCGACGGCGAGGCGGTTGACCAGCGCGATCCGGTCTTTGAGCTCTGCCTGGAGCTGGGGAAGCTCGTCGGAGAGATGGATGTCAGCCGAGGCGACCGCAGCTCCCAGGCTGGCCGGTGGGATCGGGCCGCCAAAGGTGAGCGGTGGGCCGACCAGCTCGATCATCTCGGCCAGCTCGGCGTCGGGAACGACGATGACACCGCCGGTGGCGCCGAAGGACTTGGAGAGCCCGGCGACCACGACGAGGCGCTCGTGCCACCCGGCCCGGGCAAGGTAGGCCCCACGGCCACGCATACCGTCCCAACCCAGCCCGTGGGCATCGTCGCAGTAGATGTGAAGGGCGGGGTACCGGTCGAGGAGGACGGCGAGCTCGGCCGCGGGGGCGATGTCGCCGTACATCGAGTAGACACCGTCGACGAGGAGCCAGACCTGTCCCCGGCCCTCGTGCTCGGAGAGGATCGTCTCGATAGCCGTCACATCGCTGTGCGACACGACGCTCATCTCGATGCCGTTGGCCTGAAGCAGCTGGGTGGCGGTTTGGACCGAGGCATGGGAAACGGAGTCGATGAGGACTGTGTCCGCGGGTCGAATCAGCACAGGAAGTGCGGCGAAGTGGGCGAGGGTGGTGGTTGGGGCCAGGACGGCGTGGGCGTCGAACATCGACTCCAGTCGCTCTTTCAGCTCCTGGTAGAGGGGGATAGCGGTGTAGGCGACGGACGACGAATAGGACGTGCCGAATCTCTCGATTGCCCGAAACGCGCCCTCTTTGAGCCGCTTGTCGTCGCCCAGCCCGAGGTAGGAGCAGAGCCCGAAGTTGGCGACGCGACGACCGTCGAGCACGATGGAGTCCCCGATCAGGACCTCGTCCTCTATCAACTGCCGGGAAATCCCTATCTCACGCGCCCGAGCGGCATTTCGATGGAATAGACGCATCATCCTGTCGCCGCGCGTGGGGCTCAAGGTCTTTTCCATACTTTTCCTGGCTGTGGGTGGGCGGACCCTAGTGAAGCCGAAGATGGTCTCCGAGCAATGGTCGGCAGAGCGTCCCTTGCCGGATGAGATCCAGACGGCAGAGGGCCGTCCGCGCCGAATCAGTGGTCAAGGATCGTCTCTGGTCGGTCGAAACTGAGCGGATGCGCAACGCCAGACTGGCCGGTTCGATCGCCCTCATGACCATCGTCCTCGCAGCTTGCAGCGGAAATGTCTTCGACCTCGGCATCGGTGACTGCTTCGACGACGGCGAGATGTCCCCCGGTGTCGGAGTCGAGGAGATCGGGGATGTCCCCTTGGTCGACTGCACCGCGCCGCATGACAACGAGGTGTATGAGATCGAGACCGTCGAAGGAGAAGGATTCCCCGGGGATCAGCAGATTGCCGACGAGGC
>Ga0299913_10001734_pt1 | contig 16514 bp, 21 predicted proteins | sample RVTome_9_FD_201360 | JGI IMG/M metagenome (GOLD analysis project Ga0299913, IMG submission 201360) | Soil microbial communities from uranium-contaminated site in the Upper Colorado River Basin, Wyoming, United States - RVT155D38 (version 2) ... | reverse complement strand
GCGTTTGCAGGTTCCGGTGGACCCAACAAACGGGTCTCCCGTTAAGGCGCTGAGAGCCGTTCTCCCTGCCGTAGATCACCGGGGGCAGGGAAAGGGGCGTAGTGACCCCTTTCGATCAATCTCAGGCGCTCTCAGGCGGTATTCCGGCGAACTGCACAGTGGGGCGTTCATCGTGGAGCACGGGGTCGACGCGGTAGGTCATCCCGGCTTGCAACAGCCGGGTGATCGCTTCGTTGACCGTGGCCTGGTCGTAGCCGGACAGGAATGCAAGCCGCTCGGTGTTGAGCCGCGCCTGCTGGCCGGCATCGAGGGCCAGGGCAAGCAGAACGGGCTTGTCGGGGGCGCTGACCTGGGCCTCCATCGCGGCGAGATGTTCAGTGCTCACGCGGTCTGCTCCTTAGGAGTGTTGACGGCCTGGGGGTGGCAGCGCGGGCAACGGCGGATCTCGCCGTCCTCTCCCTCGACTTTGCGCAGCTTCGGCTTGTCGCGACCTTCCGGGTCGCACTGGCCACACCAGTCCGGGATGAGGTCCTCGACTAGCCCGAGCTGCGGAGGGGATGCGGGCAGGCAGTCGAGCCGCTCAGCGAGGTAGACCGAAGGGTTGAGGGCCTCGGCTGCCCAAGTCCGCAGGTAAGCCCGCAGGGCCTGGACGGTGTGGCCGTCGGACAGGCGCAGTGCGATCAGCTCGATGACCTGGCGGCGAGCTTGGCGGCGGAGGTAGCGGCCGGGCTTGAACCGCACCTCTTCGAGCAGGGCCTCGGCCTCGGCCCGGAAGCGGTCCTCGGTCTGGGGGTTCTTGGCTTGGTTGTGATCCTCTTCCTCCTCCTCATGCCGAGCTTGGCCAGCTGCGATGAAGGAGGAACCTACGGAGGAGGAAGGAGTTCTTTCGGGAGAAGTAGTAAGGACGCCTAGACGTCCAGGGCCTGACCGTCCAGGGCCTGACCGTCCAGTCTTTGGGGCTTGACCTGCGAAAACATCAGAATGCTCGGTGGGCGCCTCATCGCTTGGCTCGGAGTTGTCCACATTTACCTGGTCAGCACCCAAAGCCTGACCGTCCAGTTCTTGGGGCTTGACCTGCGAAAACATCCTTTTCGGGCTGCGTGCGGTGGAGGGTCGGTAGGTGCGCTGGTCCTCGGGGACCGGCTGCGGCCACAGCTCGTAGACCATGACCGGCGCGCCGTCCTCGGTGATCGACCGCTCGCGAGTGAGGTAGCCGTGCTGTTCCAGCTCGCGGACCATGCCGCGGGCGTGGTCCCGGCCGCGCGGTCCGGCGGCGGCCAGAGCCTGTGCGGTGACGTCGAACTCGGGGTCGTCGGCGGCCAGCGACAGCCAGCCGAAGGCACCCTTGGCGTCCCAGGAGATGTCGCTGCGCAGCAGCAGTGAGTTCGGAGTGGCGCTCCAGCCTTGCCGGCGCCAGGCGTCGCGGTTCTTCACCACGCGGATCTCGTTCGGGCTCGTCACGTGTGGTTCCTCTCCAACACGCGACCGGCCAATGGCGCACCCAGGGGTCCCTGAAGTACGCTGCTGACCAGCGCGTGAACTTCTTAGCGGTTGGTTTGGCGCTTTAACTCGCGGCCCTCGGTGTTGGCGCACCGGGGGCCGAGTTGTGTCTAGGGAGTCTTCCGCACGTCGTCCCTCCTTAGTGCTCGCGGTGCGGGCGTGTCGGTCGCCAATGCCTGGTCTGGAACAGGGCGCGCAAAAAGGGCCGCACTTGCGGTGTGGTGCCCTTCTACCGTCCTGACGTGCTCAAATCCTTGTGAACGGTAGTAGCGATGAAGGTCGACATTGGTGGTCCAGGCATCAAGTCGCAGCCACTTCGCCCCCTTGTTGCGGGCAACACGATCCGCATGGTCGAGCAGCAGTCCGCCGACACCGTCTGGAGCCTGCAGGTCCTTGATCATGCGATGGATGATCAAGGAATCGCGAAGCTCGGTCTCGGTCCACAATCCGGGGTTGGTGCGCCGGTCGATTGCGATCGTGCCAAGCACCCTTCCCCGGTCATCTTCGGCGATCCACGTTTCGCCCGCGGAAATCGACTGACGCACGCGCCGAGCGAACTCCTCGGTGTCGATACCGCGGCCGGCGCCTGCCCATTGGTCGGAGCCGCGCGATGCCAGCCACTGCGCCGCCTCTCGGCGGAGGCGCACGATCTCGTTGACGTCACCGAGCTCTGCGGGCCGAACCCTCACGATTGCCCCTCCAAGGAGATCTCGCCGATCCATTCGTTGCGGTCCGCGGGGTCGATCTCGCGGATGAGGCGAATCGGACGCTCCTCGTTCCACATCACTCGATCGAGGATGTTGATATTCACGCCGGGCGCAAGGTCGAACGTGCGTTGTTCCTCTTCGGTGGCAGGTCGTGAGCGCAATCGGAAGGTCAGGCGCACGTCGCGGAAACCGGCATTGGCCATGCGACGGGCGGCGCCCTCGGGAATGTCGTGCGGATCATCGACCCCGGCTTCGCGCGCGAGCGAGTAGGGGTAATACCCGATCGCCTGTGACCAGGGGATTTCGTTGATGAAGCGCAGCTGTTCGCGCACTACGACCAGCTCATCCGGCTCGAGATGAAGGGCTTCGGCGACCGACTTCGAAGCCGGGACGATCCGGAACTCGAAGTCGTGGCCCGGCGTGCGCCCGTTGCCGCTTGCCCAGGCGGTCCAGGTGTCGCCCTCGGAGTCGCGCGTCTGCCAGCGGGCCAGAAGCGGACGCCGTAGCGGTTGCAGGAGTCGAACGAAGGTGCCGGAGCGCCCGCGAGTCTCGATCAACCCCTCGGTGGCCAGCTGAGCGAGCGCGACCCTCACGGTGCTTCGTCCCACCTCGTAGAGCTCGGCGAGCTGCGGTTCGGTCGGCAGCTTCGCGTCGGCGCCGAGTGGGAACTGCTCACCGCGGACTTCGAGGGTCCGCTCGTGCGTGATCGCGTCGCGCAGCTCGTCAGCTACTTCGCGGTACTTCGGCGTGGTCGCCACAGGTCATCCTCCGTTGCGTCCATTTCGTACGGACGAATCTAACGCAAAGACTTGACAGGGTCCACACTTGGTCCGCATCGTATGTTTCGTCCGAACGAAACGGATGAACCAAACGAGAGGCCCCGTCGGGGGCATCCGGCGGGGCCTCGGAATCGGATCGACACACGAGAGGAACGACCCGATGAGCACGATCTTCGCAGTTGAGGCGAGTTTTTACGAGGGGCCGGCGTCGGAGCTTCCCGATGTTGAGCCGGGCGTGGCCGAGCTCGCCGCGATCGAGGGTGATCTGTTCGAGCTGGTCCAGGACCGCTTGCTGGATCTGGACGTGCAGCTGGCCGAGTGCGGGCACGTCGACGAGCTGGCGACGCGCCGGTTCCGCCGGAGCGTGCGTGTGTCGCTGCGCCCGATCGAGGAGATCGGCGGTGTTGCGGCATGAGCGCGGGCTTCGAGCTATCGGTCGCCGACGTGGTGTGGCTGGAGAGCGTGGGCGTGGATGGCGTGGCTGTGGCCGCCTCGCGGGGCCCGGAGCGTTCGTCGTGGGCGCCGGAACGGCTTTTGCAGGCCGCTGCCGATGGCGCGATGCAGGTCTACGGGCTGGATGAGTGCGACGTGATCGTCCGGGTCTGGATCGATGGGCGCCCGGTGACGGTGCAGGAGCAGGAGCACATCACCGAGTTGGTGGCCTCCGATCACCTGGTGCTGATCGGCAACCGGGTGGCGCTGACCGCGCGGGGCCGGGCGACGTTGCAGACCTGGTCGAAGTACCGGCCGTGCCACCCCGACGGGGGTGAGCAGTCGTGAGGAAGCTGCTGCTGTCGCTGTTGGGCTGGCTGGTCAAGGCGATGTTCACCGCGGTGCTGCCCTTCGCGCTGGTGCTGGGCCTGGCGGTGCTGGCTGGCCTGGTGCGCACCGCCGCGCTGCTGGTGGTGGCGCCGCTGGTGGTGGCGACCTACTTCGTGATCGGTGCCGCCGATTCCGTCGGGCATCACGTGCCCGCTCCCCGTCTTCCTCGCCTGGTGGAGGTGCCGGCATGACCTATCGATCGGTGAACGGACAGATGACCCTGCACACCACCGGAGGTGAGCCGCGGTGAGCACGATCAGCGAGCTTCGAGAGCAGCGCCGGGCCGACCGGGCCGCCGACGCGCAGCAGCGCCGCCAGGACGCGGCCGCCGCAGCCGAGGAAAAGCGCCGTGACCAGCGTGAACAGCAGCGACTCAAGGCCGAGCGCCGGGCCGCCCGTGCTGGGCGGCTGAAGACGGCCGGCACCTGGATCGCCGGGCACCCGGTCGAGCTGCTGATGAGCCTGATCATCGTCGTTCCGGCGCTGCTGGCCTGGTCGGCGATGTCTGCCTACGGCATCGAGGTCTACGGCGGCGGGATCGGCTGGGCCCTGCCGGCTTTCACCGAAGGCGGGATGTGGGCCTTCGCGTTCGCCGCGCACGCCGCCCGCCGGGACAACAAGCCGGTGGGATGGCTGCTCACCGGGGTGTGGGTGTTCACCGCAGTGGCCGCAGCGATGAACTTCACCCACGGCGCCGAGGTCTCGACCGCGCACGGGCTGGTCATGGCCACGGTGGCCACCGGTGGGGTGGTCGCCCACCAGCTGATCACCGCGGCTCCGATGCGCACCCGCCGTACTCCCGCCGAGCGGCGGGCGGCCCGCACCGCGCGGATCGCGGCCCGGCGGGTGACGGCGATGGAGCGCAAGGCTGTGCGTCAGGCCGCCGGAGAGGTCTCCGGCGACGGCTCGGTGCACCTGGTCTACCGGCCCGGCACGGTCGCCCTCCAGCGCGGCTGGACCGGCCGGACGCTGGTTCCCGCGACGGTTCCCGGTCGCCCGGTCACCCCGGTTGCCGACGAGTTCGACGCGGAGCTGGCCGCCCTGCTGGGGGAGGCCTCGGAACCGGTGGGAACAGCGGAAACAGCCTCGGATGAGTCCGGCGAGGGAACCGCTGAGGTAGCCCGGGAGCTGGCCGTCCAGGTGCGCCGGGCGATCCAGGCCGGGGAGCTTTCCGCCAAGCCCTCGCGGCGCAAGGTGCAGGCGCTACTGGGGGTGCGGGCGAGCACGGCCCAGGACGTGATCCGAGTACTGCGTGGCGACGACGGCGGGGCGACCGAGGCGGTGGCGGCATGAGCGCCCCCGAGGAGCACAGCCAGGCCCTGGACGGCGTGGAATCCCGCGTCGCTGGTCGCGAGCACCAGGTCAAGCGCGGGGTGCGCCGGGGCCCGAAGGGGATCGCCGAGGGCGCCTGGCGCTGTGAGGGCCGGTGGCAGTGCGAAGACCAGATGGACCTCTGGCAGTGCATCGATGAGGTCGAACTCGACGAGCGCCGCAAGCGCGGCGAGGACGACGTCGACGAGGAGGACTGAGAACGCGCAGGAGAGGGCACGAAACCCGCGTCGTGTCCTCGATGGGCGAGTCAGTCCACACAGCACACACGGAATTGACGAGGCCGGGCGCCCAGTGCGCCAACACAACCGCCCGGCCCCGGACCCCTTGGAAGGGATCACCCGATGATGCCGCAGCCGCAGGAGAACACCGAGATGGGCGACGTGGTGCCGGGCCCGTGGGCGACAGCGGAGTCCACCCGGGGGCCGGTCCTTGACGCTGAGATCGTCGAGGGCAACGAGGTGGCCAAGCCGCAGGAGGGCCAGCCGGTGCAGCCGCACCGAGCCACCCCGGCGGCACCGGGTGCGGCGCCGGGCGGCCGGCCGTTGACGGTGCAGCAGGCGGGCGGCCGGTACGCCTACGTCACCTCGTGTGTGGCCACTGGCGCGAAGCGGGTGCCGGGCGCGCTGCTCGATGGCGTGGCCGACCGCGTGAAGCTGGCGCACCTGCGGGAGGGCGGCACGCACCGCGGCGCGATTTTGCCTGCTCAGCGCAACATCTACGAGCAGGCGATGGCTGACCGCCGCGAGCGTCGCCGGAAGTTCGTCAAGGGCATCTTCGTCCGCAAGACCCGCACCACCAGCCACTCCCTGAGCGGCAAGCACGTGCGCGATGGGCACCGGCCCCGGTGGGAGACCGTGACTCCGGCTGCTGCTGAGGTCGCCAACGTGACCTGGCCAAACACCCCGGTCCTGAGCCCGTTGGTCAACGGGTTCAACGGCGTCGTCGCGGACGCGGCCGGCGCTGTGGCCGCCGGTGCTGGGGAGGCCATCAGCGCTGCGGCGATGTCGGCTCCGGGTGCTGCGGCGATGGTACTGGGCGCGGCCGGCCTGGTGGGCTGGCAGGCCCGCCGCGAGCACTACGACCGGCAGAGCCAGCTCATGGCGCTGATGAGCGCGGACGGCAACGCCGACCTGATGCCCGATGAGCCCGCGGACTACATCACCGCCGCCTTCCGCGCTGCCGGGATCATCAAGGCCGGTTCGGCGAACGCCCCTGGCCAGCACATCGAGCTGCTGTCGCCGATCGTGCCCGACGATGACTGCTGGACCGCGACGCTGCAGCTGCCCAAGGGCATCACCAGCGGCAAGGCGCGCGGCAAGCACGCCGAGCTGGCCGGTGCGCTGGACTCCGACACGCACCGGGTGCTGCTGCTCGACGGCGACACCGACCGTCAGCTGGTGCTGCGGGCCTACAAGCGCCTGCCGTTCTCCGGCGACGGCGCGGAGTACCCGCTGGCCACGGCCGCGACCTTCGACATCTTCGACGGCGCACCGCTCGGACGCGACCTGTTCGGCCGCGAGGTGCGCGTCGACCTGACCAGCTCGCACTCGTTCTCGGCGGGTCGCACCCGCAACGGCAAGACCTTCAGCGAGCGGGTGAAGATCGGCGCGGCGGTGCTGGACCCGCACGTCACCATCTCCGTGGCCGACTTCAAGCCCGGTGGGGACTGGTCGGCGCTGAGCCGGGTCGCCCGCGACTTCATCGAGGCCGACGACGACCGGTTCGACGACGCGCTGGTGGCCACCCGCGACATGCTCAAGGACGCGCAGGGCGAGCTCTCGCGCCGCGCGACCCTGCTGCGCGGCCCGGAGGGCCAGCGGCACGGAGCGCACGGGCAGATCAACCGCTCGATGGCGCGTGACCTGCAACTGTCCTGCGGCCCGTGGGTGATCGTCATCGACGAGGTGCAGCGCGCCACGGGCGACCCGCAGGCCGGGGACCGCGACAAGGACTCGATCTACCTGGAGATCCTGAACCTCATCGACGACATCGCGCGCCGCGGTGCGGCGGTGGGGGTGCTGCTGTCGATGGCCACCCAGAAGCCCGACGGCAACATCCTGAAGGGCTCCACGTGGGACCAGCTGGGCAACCGGTTCTGCCTGCACGTGTCGAAGACGAAGATCTCCGATGTGGTGCTGGGTGACGGCGCGGCCGACGGTGGCGCGGACGCCTCCACCCTGATCGACCGCAAGCAGCGCGGCGCGGGCTACCTGGCGGGCGCGACCACCCACGATGACCGCTACGTGCTCACCAAGTCCTACAACGTGCAGCCCGCCGCGTTCGCGGAGCTGTGCGAGCGGGGCCGGCGGGCGCGTGCCGACCTGGGAACCCTGCCCGCCGCCGCGACCGGTGACCAGCAGGATTCCCAGTCCGGCCCGAACCTGCGCGTCGTCGCCGACAACCAGGCTCCGGCCGAGGCCGAGGGACTGGGCGCGACGGCCCGCCAGGTGCTGGCCGCCGCGGCCGAGGTCTACGCCGCCGACGACTCCGAGTGGATCACCGCGACCGCCCTCTACACCGAGATCGCCGAAGGTGAGCTGGGCCTGGTTGTCGACCAGGCGCTGCGCACCGAGGTCGGCGGCGAGCTGGCCGCTGCTGGTGTCGAGCGCACCCGCAAGGACATCGGCAACGGCAAGACCACGGTGTTCCGGCGGGCGGATCTGGTGGAGATCGGGACTCGCCTGGCTGCTGCTGCCTGATCGTCTGACTCGCCCGCAGAGCCCCCCGCTGACGTCTCCTGGCGGGGGGCTCTGTCGCGTCCAGACGCGGCGCGTGAGGGTGTGTCCCGGGGTCTGTCCGGGATGTGTCTGGGGGTCTGTCCGGACACACCCTCGGACACACCCCGGGACACACCCTCATTTGGTCGCTGAGCAGCGGTGAGGGCGCCTGGTGCACCTAGCGCGCCCCCTCCCCCGCTGGCCGCGCAGATGGCCTCTGAGGCGGCCGTGGAGGGGGAAGGGGGCACGGTCTGTCCGTCTGGATAAAGCTTCATCCGTTTGGTGGATAGCACGTTATCCAGTCTCGGGTGCATGATGGTCACCGTAAGCGGATAAAGCATTAGCCAACCGGAAGGGGCCAGGGATGACCCGCAAGAGGATCGACTTCGACAACGACGGCTCGCGCTTCAGCCAGCTCCTGAACCTGGCGGCCGAGTACCAGCGGGCGATGGCCAACGGCGAGACCGCCAAGGCGGCCGGGGCGATGCTGCGCGCCGAGCGCTGCGCCGAGCGCCTGACCGATGAGGCGCTGGTGGAGGCCGACGCGACCATGAGCCGCCGCGCGGTCGCCGAGGAAATGGGCATGGGGCTGGCGCACGGCACCATCACCCACCGCATCAACCGCATCAACCGCGACGCGGCCGAGATCCAGGACTGAAAGACCGGACTAGCAGCTCGGGGGCGGGCTGCACCACCACAGCACCGCCCGCCCCCGAACCTCCATCCATCCCGCAACCACACGAGACGGAGAACTCCATGATGACCGATGCCGCCGTGACCTTCGCTGTCGCGCTCCCGACCCTGCTGGTCGCCCACAACGTCGCTGATCACTGGGTGCAGACCAGTCACCAGGCCGCCACCAAGCACTGCCCGGACGCCTCCGGGCACTGGGCCTGCTTCAAGCACGTGGCCAGCTACACCGCCGTCACCGCTGGGGCGGTCGGGCTGGTGTGGGCGGTGCTGGGCCTGCCGATCGCCCCGGCCGCGTTCGTGGTCGGCCAGCTCGTGTCGGCGGTGACGCACTACTGGGCCGACCGCCGCCACACCCTGGCGTGGCTGGCCGAACTGGCCGGCAAGGGCGGCTTCTACCGCCTGGGCGCCCCTCGGTCGGGCCGGGACGACAACCCCTCGCTGGGCACCGGGGCCTACGTGCTCGATCAGTCCTGGCACTGGGCCTGGCTGTTCGCCGCGGCCCTGATCACCGCCGGGGGCGTGTGATGGGCGAGGTCCCGGCGATCGGCTTCGGTGATGTCAGCGTCTCGCAGAGCTGAGGTGCTGGCCCGTGATCGCGAGCGTGAGCAGCAGGACGGATGTTCCCGAGCAGTTACAGGGCCGGTTCGCCGGCCAGATCGACTACTGGCTGAGCAAGCCCACTCCCGAGGGACGCACCGAGTTCACGCTGTCCTCCGGGGTCATCGACACCGACGCGGAGGCGTTCTTCGGCCGGGGGTTCTGCCACTGGCTGGCCGGGGCGATCCACTGCATGACCGGCTGGGACCTGGTCACCTACGACTTCCAGCGCCCGGACGGGTCGTGGGCCCCGGCGCACACGGCGGTGCGCACGCCCTACGGCACGGTGCTCGACATCTTCGGTGAGCACCACAACGAAGACGTGGAGCAGCGCTACAGCCCGAACGGCCCGGTGCGCAGCCGCCAGGTGCCCCCAGAGCGGTTCTGCAGCCAGGTCTTAGGCACCAGTACCGACCTCGATGACCGGTGGTGGTGGTCCCAAACAGGCGGCTTCGACGACCACGAAAAGCAGGTGGTGGTGGCCCATTTCGCCCGGTTGCTGCTGCGCAAGCACGGCTACGGCGAGCACCTGCGCTACCCGGAAACCCCGCACCCGGACAACGTGCACACCGCACCGGAGCTGGTCTCGGTGCACAAGCACTCGACCAGCAAGGAGCGGGCCACTGAGCCCGCCCGCGCAAGCACTCCAGCAAGCACTCCAGCAAGCACTGCTTCATCCACTCATTCAGGAGGTACGTCCATGTCCGGTGTCGACGAGATCGCGATGGTCATCGCGCAGGCCACCCAGAACAGCGAGCAGATCCGCTCCGCCCTGGCGCAGATCCAGCAGTGGGCCGAGGACACCAGCGGCCAGCTCGGCACCGTGCTGCAGGGCAGCAACCAGCCCGAGGTGCAGCAGAGCCTGCAGGCCTTCGCCCAGATCACCCAGCAGGCCAGCGAGATGCACCAGCTCACCGCCGGTGCCGTGGACGGCCTGGAGTCCTACCGAGGCCGCCTCTGAACCCGAACGGAGCGGCACTGGCCGCCTGATCAGCCGATAACCGCACGACAAGCAACGGGCCCCTCGGAGCTCCGAGGGGCCCGTTGCTTGTCGTGCCCACGGCGGGAGGGCTCGGAGCAGAGCGAGATGTGCAAAAAGTAGAACTTTTTGGCCGCAGTGACCTGGGGGCAGGTCGCTGCAGAGCGGGCCGCTACTCGTCGGTGTGGCGACCGTCGAGGATCACGCCATCGTCGCCGCGGCCTTCTTGTTGACATCGCAGGCACGTCCAGGTGCGGTGCCCGCCGTGGCGTGCGGCGCCGGGACAGCTGCAGGGCCGCCAGCCGACCAGCACTGCACCTGCGTGCAGGGTGTGGCCGGCGGGACAGGTCAGCGGCGCGGTGCTCACCGGGCCAGTGTCGCGACCAGTACCGACAGCGCCGAGCAAGTGACCTCAACAGGCCGTCACACGCGCCCCAAAAGTCCGATTCTACCCCGCGCATAATCCCCGCTCCGGGCGGTGCGGCCTTCTAGATCGCCTCGAAAACGAGCGAGTCCACGGCCACTCGGGGCGGTTGCTGACCGGCGCATCCTGGAAGCATGGCGGTCTCGCCGGAGGGGCGACGGCGCTGCGGATGGTGCGGGCACCTGCTGCGCCGAGCCGCCCGCATCGATGCCCGGTTCTGCAGCGACCGGTGCCGCGCGGCGTCCAACCGCCGCCTGGCCCGCGACGTCGCCGCCTACGCGGCCATGGTCGAGTACCAGGACCGGTGCCGCCGCGACGACCTCACGCTGCGCTGTCCGGGCTGCGGCGCCCCGGTCGCGCCGTTCCTGCTCGGCCACCCCGAACAGGCCGAGGCCCGCTATCGGGCAGACCGCCGGTACTGCTCGGCGATCTGCCGCACCCGCGCCTGGCGATCCCGGCAGAGATCGAGCAAGCCGAACGCACAGCCGTCACGCCGAGACGGCTAGCCGTTCGGCTACTGCGCGAGGGCAGCTGGCCACGGGTGGCCGCTACGGCAACGGTGGGTCAGGTGCGGGCCAGGCATCCCTGCAGGTCGCGGCAGACCGTGAACTCGTCGCCGGTGGCGGGGTCTTCGAGCACCACCAGCCGGTCGCGGGCGGCCATCCAGTTGGCGGTGTCGTAGCGGACGCCGCACAGCGCGCACTCGGGGGCGTCGAGGTGGTGGTCAGCGACCAGGGCGCGCAGCGCCCGGTCTTCGGAGGTCCGGGCCGAGGTGCCGTACCCGCAGCGGCACCATGCCCGGTGTCGCGCGCCGGACGGGGTGAACCCCTCCATGCGGTGCACAACCGTCGGGACGGTCGCGGTCGGCAGCGTTTCCGGTGCTGACCGGGCCGAGGCCCGCAAGTTGTACTTGGTCGTCAGCTCGTCGGCCTTGGCGCGGGCCGCCGCAGCTTCGTGCGGGGGCGTGCTGAGGTGCCGAGCGCGAGCGATCAGCGCCTGCACCCTCCGGGCGATCTTGGCGTGCTCCACGGTCAAGCCTCACTTTAGGTCGTTTGTGCTGGTCAGTCGTCGACATTGATCGACGACGAGCTGATGCGTTCGTGACTGTCACCGCTGGTCGTACTTGGCCCAGCGGTCGTAGGCGGCCTGCTTGCTGATCCCTAGGGCGGCCCCCACCTGCGACCAGGACTCGCCCTCGGCTCGGGCGTACTCGACCAGCCAGGCGTAGGAACCGGTCAGCTGCTCGATCAGCAGGCGGGTTGCGGTCAGGGCTTCGAGCGCATCCACGTTCGGGCGCGGCCCGCCGGCATCATGCGCCAGGAGCTGGTTCGTGTAGCCGGTGACGATCTCGAACAGCACGCCCGCGGGGAGATCCGGCCAGGCGTCCGGGACGCCTGCCATCTGGGGATCGATCGACTCAGGGGCGACGTGGTCACTGAGGATTTCGTACGCGCGGTCATCCATACCCCCATCGTCAAGCCAGCTTGACGATCCGTCAAGCTGGCTTGACGGAGTTCGCCGGATCGGCCCAGCGCCTCACGTGTCCCAAATGTCCTGTTCTGTACCGCGCATAACTCCGGTTATGTGCGGTCGCTTGCCTTTGTCAGGGTTCCCTGACATCCTGGTCGTCAGGGAACCCTGACAACTTCTGGAGGCTGCGATGAGCTGGGTCACCGACGATGGGGAGCACGAGGGGCACGTGGCGCTGGTGCTGGCCGATGGCCGCCAGTCCGTGGGCAGTACCGGCCGCCGCCGCGCGGACGGCAGCCTGGAACCCCTCGAACTGGTCCCGGCCGATGATGATTCGCAGCGCCAGGAACGCGTGTCGTCCGACCAGGTGCGCTGGTGGATCCCGCAGTGCACGTGCGGCTGGCGGGGCACGATCTGGGAGCGCGTGACCGAGCCGGAGCTGGCCAGTGACGCCACGCGGCGCGGGTGGCGCCCGCTGGGCGACGTGGGCGACGCGCCCCAGCATGTCGAGGACTCCGCCCACGCGGAATGGTGTCGGCACCTGGAGCCGCACGACGCCGCAGCGGCGGTGCGCCGGGCCGCCGAAGCGGTGGCTGAGCACCAGCGGCACCTGGAGCAAGCCGTGCTCGAGGCCCGCCGGATCGGCCTCTCCTGGGAAAAGATCGGCACCGCCGCCGGCATAAGCCGCCAGTCCGCACACGAGCGCTGGGGCACGCCGCGGGGGTGAAGCGGGCCGGGTTCACCAGTGATCACCATGGTGATCACTGGTGAATAGTTCGGAGCTCCGAACGGCTCCATACGGCTCTGAGCTAGCTCCGAGGACGCACTACCGGGGGATCTTCGGCGCGCCGAGGCGGCGCTGTGACCAGGATCAACACTGCGGGAGCCGCCATGTAGCCGCGTGAGGAGACAAGCTCGGCGTGTTGTGTGTAGGGTTTCACCAACACACCAACAGTACGGACAGCACGCGTCTGAGCGGATCTCTGACAACTGCGACTGCACAAGGCGAGTGCCGCCCGGAACTTGGACAAAAGGAAGCCCCCCAGCCTGGCTGGCTAGGGGGCTCGCCTCAGAAGAGACCGATCAGCTGGCCGAGGTTGGTAGCCGTGTTAGCCAGCCTGATCGCGCTTCCAAGGAGCCCGGCCCCGTCATGTGGGCCGGGTTTTTCCTCTCCATCCCCCGGCTCGGCGGCCGGAGAGTGGCCCTTCGGCTCTGGGGCCGAAGGCAGGACCACCTGGAACGACACATTGATGTGCATCTGGTGGTGTTCCTCCTTTCTCGAGGGGACGACGTTTCGCGATTACGCCGTCTCGCACGAGCCCGGAGGCACCTGATCACTTTGGCACAACACCCTGCCGGGCGTGGAACACCCTTGCGACGGTGTGTCGGCACGCCCGCCGACGAGGAGCCAGCGTGATCATTGCGGGGGAGTCTACCCACCGGGGTGTCACGATCAGAGCCGTTGAGCGGTTTTGAAGACCCTTGAAGACCCTTGAAGACCCTTGAAGACCTTTGCAGAACCCGGAATTGCGGAACGCATACAACCCGAAATCGCTGACCTGGGAGAAAGCTCAGAAAAGGTGGGACAGGGCTCACACCGGACGGCGGTCGCGGTAGGGCTTCACCCCCGGTATGGCGTGGCCATACCTTAGTGCGTCGCGTGGTGCTCGACCGCCGAGCTGAACCCCGCCGGTCCGAGCAGCTGCAGCAGCGACCGGCCATCGCAGTCCCCACACAGCGTGGTGCAGCCGACCTCGTACCCACCGGGAGCGGTCAGCGCCGCGGTCACCACGCGCAGCTCGGTGGCCGCTCCGCAGCCCCGGCACGTCGCGTCCACCGGGCACTGGTCGGTGGACAGCAGTGCGTCATCGGGCGGGGCGGGCAGGTCGTCGCCGTCCAAGTCGTCGACGGTGTGCCAGCCAAGCCCCGTCATCTCCTCTGCCTGGCGGCGCAGCCGCTCGTTGCGCGCTCGCTCCTGGCGCTCGCGCGCGGCCTTCTTCTTCGCCCGGTTCGCGCGGTTGTTCGTCCCCATGCCGCCTGGCATCGGCGACCAACGCATCGAGCCTGAGCACGAACCAGCAGATCAGGTGATCTGACTTCCGGAGTCTGTAAGTCTGTTAGTTACAGACTCCCGGAGTTCATCCTCGGTGTCGCCGTGCAGCTGGTCGGCGTGGGCGAGCAGGAGGTCGATGGCGATGCGGATGAGCGTGTTGTCGGTGACGCGCTCCGAGCGGTCAGTGCGGTCGCGCGAGCGATCCCGGGTCAGCTGGGCCAGCGCGTCGGCCTGGTCGGCCCGCACGCGGGCTTCCTTGCGCACCAGGGTCTGGTACTTCGGAACTCCCGAGCTTCCAGAGTCTGGTACTTCGGGAGTCTGTGAGTTCGCAGGTGAGGGGGCCGCTACGTGGTTTCCGACCTTGAGCTGCTCGGGTTCTGGCTTCAGTGTCGGGCGGCCGACCGGGGAGCTGGCGCCGGGCCGTTGACGCTGGGGGCGCGGGTTCATGCGGCCACCTCCTTGACCAATCGGCCGGCCAGCTCGGCGTAGACGTCGGCCATCTCCCGGCCGGGCGAGGTGCCATAGACGCGCAGGGGCGAGGCCGAGTCGGCTGCGTCCTTGATCACGGCGCGCTCGGTGACGTGGGGCGTCCAGACCAGCTCATCACCAAAGGTCTCGCTGAAGCCCTCGAGTTGGAAGGCGTGCGCGCCGACGTTGGCCCGCACGCGGCTGATGACGTAGCCGAGCATGCGCAGGCTCGGGTTGCCGAGTTCGGCGGCGTGCGCGTCGACGAAGTCGCGGTAGCGCACCGCGCCTTCGACCGAGTCGTACTCGGGTTCAACCACCCCGAGCGCGTGGTCAGCGGCCGCCAGGGACAGCTGGGTGAGGTGTCCGAGTGAGGGCGGGCAGTCGATCAGAGTGATCGCGTAGGCGTCATCAGCGCCGGAGAGCGCGCGGCGCAGGCGGCCGGTGGCGCCGATGACCGCGGCTTCGCTGATCCGGTTTTCCAGATCGAAGCGGGCGGGGATCACGTGCACGCGCTGGCCGTAGGACTCTGGCCAGCCCGAGGTGATGATCGCGTCCGCGGCGACGCCTTCCTCGCCGGACTTGACTACCTCGGAGGTCGTCAGCTCGGGGTCGCCGTAGCCGATGCCCAGGCGCCGCGAGGCGTTGGCCTGCGGGTCGAGGTCCACTACCAGCACCTGGTGCCCGGCCTCGGCCAGCGAGGCCGCGAGGTTCACGGTCGCGGCTGTCTTGCCGGCACCGCCTTTGTGGTTGCCGATCGCTATACGCGGCATGCTCCCCCTCCAGAGTTCCGAACTCTGTAAGTAACAGACTTCCGGAGTCTGTCAGGTTCTGACGGCCTTGACCAGCAACGATCAGAGCACGGCGCGTCCTCACTTGCCCCGAACTAACAGAGTTCGGAAGTCTGGAACTCTGTCAGTTCGGGGCGGTGCCGGGGACGGGTTCGGCGCGGGGGCAGGTGCGCGCGAGCCGGTGGTCGGTGGTGACCAGGGGCGTGTCGAGGCGGGCCGCGAGGGCGACGTAGAGCGCGTCGACCAGGCGCATGTTGTCGCGCAGGGCCCAGGTGTCGCCGAGAAGATCGGCCAGGGGGTGGCGGGTGACCGGCATGGCCGCCAGGGCCCGCAGACCGGTCTCGACGTCGGCGGCGGCCAGGTGCCCGCCGCGGTAGAGCCGCCCCAGCGCTGAGAGGACTTCGGCGTCGAGGTGTGCCGGTGCGTGCAGCTCGACGCCGGACAGCCGCGCGGCCACCGCCGGGGCGTGGTCCGTTCCGGCCAGCAGGTCGACGGTGCTGGAGGCGTCGAGCACGACCGGTTCCGGTACGGGGCCGGTCACCGGTCGTCGCCGAACTCGTCGCGGGCCTCGTCGAGCGCGACCAGGGCCGCGCTGGCCGGAACGCCCCGCGGTGCCGGCAGGCTGGCCAGCCACGCGTCGGTGGCGTGGCGCCGCAGCTCGGCCGAGATCGCGGCCTGGGTCAGTGCCGAGACGTTCAGGTGCGCCTCCCGAGCCTGCTCGGCCAGTTCATCGGGTACGTACACGTTCAACCGGGCCATACACACATCATACACACACGCGCCCTGAACAGGAAGAACGCCGTGGCGTCGCACTCGTATCACCGGTATCACCAGTGCGATCCGTGCGACTGTTTTTGCCCTCCAGTGCTTCAGTGCTCATTGAAATGAGCCCCCTCCGGACGTTCGGCTCGGTCGCCAACGTCGCGCTGCGGTCGCGTGCACTGCGCCGGGAAATGATCATGGGCGGGCGGGCTGACCTGCGGAGTTGGTTTCACTCGACACTGAAGCGATGGATCTCCGAGAAAGAGGCGATCACGGTTGTTTTCGCTGGTCGCACCGGAAGTCGGATTTCCGCCTCCCGGTGCGACGTGGGGCTCGACCGTTTGTTGGGTCCACCCGAACCCGCCTTTTCAAGTTCCCGTGGACCCAACAAACCGGTCTCCCGGTAAGGCGCTGAGAGCCGTT
>Ga0299913_10001733_pt1 | contig 16515 bp, 15 predicted proteins | sample RVTome_9_FD_201360 | JGI IMG/M metagenome (GOLD analysis project Ga0299913, IMG submission 201360) | Soil microbial communities from uranium-contaminated site in the Upper Colorado River Basin, Wyoming, United States - RVT155D38 (version 2) ... | reverse complement strand
CACGTGGAGCTCATCTTCGAGCTCGAACCACCGTCCGGTGAGGTTGCCCGATCCGTGGCCGGGATGGCAGTCGAGGTGACGTTCAACCCGGCCGATCGCTCCACCGTGAGTCAGTACGAGAACGCGTTTGTCGTCGTGCGACTCACGAACCCTTTTGAGCGCCGACAACAAGCGGTCCAGGAATGCATGCCGGTCCTCGCCGCCGGGCGGAGCGTCGAGCTCACCCGCGCGCCACGCTCGCAGCTCGGCTCCCCAGTGCGCCTCGACGTCATCCATCGTTAGTCCGGTCCATTCGCCGACATCGATCTCGCGCAAGCCTTCGTCCGTCTCGACCTCACCGAGAGAGAGTGCTCGCGAGATGATCTCGGCCGTCTCGATGGCCCGTCGTTGCGGCGAAGCTACGGCCACATCGACTTCTCCAGAAAGAGTTTCGGCCGCCACGATCGCCTGTTCGCGCCCGTGTGCCGACAGCGGCGGATCGCCGCGACCCTGCCATCGGCGCTGCGCGTTCCATTCCGACTCGGCGTGACGGACCAGGAACAAGCGCGTCACAGCACACTGAAGGACTCGATGATGCGCTGATCGAGGATCTGCGTTTCATCTGCTTCCGCCGGGTGGAACCACGACTCGATCTGCAGAGATCCGCTCCCACCGTTTGCGACAACCCACTGGCGGTACTGAAGGTCGTTTCCGATGAACTCGCGCAGTATCGCCGAACGACCCCCGACCCTCTCGTCGTTCGAGGACGTCAGCCTCACGTAGCTCGGGAACCGGGACAGGTTCGACCCGTCGACGCTGGATCGAGCGTCTTCGAATGGTTCGTCCATCCGCGTCACCCGTATCCCTCGATCGTCGGGACGGTCAGGATCTGTGAAGGACACGGCCTCCCCGGCCGGCTCCACGTCCCACGCCGAGGGAACCTCCATCGAGAAATCGAACTGAGCGAACCGTTGTTCCACCAAGGAGACCCTGGACGGATTGGGATATCGGTAGCGCGCCCACATCCCTTCAACTGCCAAAAGGCCGACGGCGACGAGCAGGCCGGACAGGAGCCCGACGAAGATCACGCGGCCGGGCCGGAATCGCAGACGAGGAAGATCGAACGACGGCGCGTGGGACACGGTCGTTGCCGGCGCGACGCGCTCGGGGGCCGTGGGCATTGCCTCAGTGGTCGAACGGCCGTCCTCCTGCTTGAGCTCATGCTGCTCGAGCTCGCGTACATAGCCCCGCGCCTCGTTCGCGACCTCGGGCGGCGCGAAGTGCTCGCTGCGATGTGCCTCGGCTTGAGGGCTGGCCGGGCTCACGACGGCTGCGGCCGCCGCGGCCGCCGCAACGTTGATCGGCTCCGGTCGCTCGGCCGTCTGCTGAAGTGAGGGCTCGGTGATCTCGGCGTGGCAGCGCCAGCACGACGCCATGCCGACGGTGAGTGGTTCGGAGCACCGCCCGCACGTAGGACGCATTGCCAGCCCACAACGTCCGCAAACGAACGAATCGAGCCGGACCGGAGCGCGACACGCCGGACAGACCGGCGTCATATCAGCTTCGTCCGGCCTTGGCCGCCTGAACGGACTGGCATTGCGGACAGTAGTAGTGAGACCTCTGACCGACGCGGATCCGGACGATCGGAGTGCGGCAGCGCCGGCACGGCAATCCTTCGCGTCCGTGGACGGAGAGCGCGTCCTGGTGCTCGCCGGGTTCGTCGTACAGATCGCGCCATTCACCGTCTCCGAGTGTCGTGCCGCGATGACGGATCGCGTCCTGCAGAACTTCACCGACTGCACGGGACAAACGTCTTGTCTCGTTGGACGTCAAAGAGTCGGACAAACGGTCCCACGGAAGCCCGGCATGGAAGAGGACTTCGTCGGAATAGATGTTGCCAAGCCCGGACATGAACTCCTGGTCCATCAATAGAGCCTTCATCTTCGACTTGCGTGTTGAGACCATCTCGCCGAACAGCTGCCATGGGACCTGATCATTGATGGCATCTGTGCCCAGATCGTTCATGACTTCGTTGAACGTGTCGGCGTCGGCGACGAAGCACTCGCCGAATCTGCGGGCATCGAAGAAACGGATCTCGGGTCCCTGGGTGAAGTGGATAACGACGTGCGTGTGCTTGTCCGCAGCACGCTTGGCCGTTGCCTTCACGAGGTGTCCGGACATACCGAGGTGCACGACGAGGTAGTTGCGGTTGTCGAGTTCGAAGGCAAGGTACTTGCCCTTGCGATGAATGGCCTTGACCTTGCCGCCCGCCAGATGCTTCTCGAACTCCTTCGGCGTGATGTGGTGCTTGGTAACGCGCTTCGCGCTCGGCTTTGCCTCTTTTACGTATTGACGCGTCTTCACATCGAGGCTTCGGATGCGCTTGCCCACGTATTCCTTCTCCAACTGCCGGCGAAGGACCTCGACCTCGGGAAGCTCAGGCACCGGCCGCCTCCGAAGGTTCCGACTGGGCTTCGGGTTCGCGGTCGAGCGTCGATAGAGCCGAGGCTGCCGCGGCCTGCTCGGCTTCCTTCTTCGAACGTCCCTCGCCGTCACCGCATAGCTCGTCGTTCACGTAGACCTCCGCCCGGAAGCGCTTCGCGTGATCGGGACCGGAACCGGCGACTCGATAGCGCGGCAAGATCGCGTGACGCCGCGTCACGATCTCTTGAAGACGCGTCTTCGCGTCCTTGGGAATGTCACGACCAGCCGCATCCTCCACGCGCCCGCCAAAAAGTGCCTTGACCACTTTGCGCACGGTGGCTATACCGCCGTCCAGATAGACCGCGCCGATCACGGCCTCCAAGGAGTCGGCCATGATCGACGGTTTGGAGTGCCCACCGCTCATGCGCTCGCCGCGGCCGAGGCGGATCGCCGGGCCCAGACCAAGCTCGAGAGCGACATCGGCCAGCGCCGGCTCGGAGACGAGCGACGCTCTTAGCTTTGCCAAATCGCCCTCCAGATGCTCGGGGAACCTCTTATAGAGCAGGTCGGTCACGCACAGGTTGAGGATCGCGTCGCCCAGGAACTCCAGCCTCTCGTTCGTCTCCGAGGTGTCCTGCTCGTAGGCGTACGAGCGATGGGTCAGAGCAACATCGAACAGGCCCGGGTCCCGGAAGGACACACCAAGCTTCTCCAAAATCGCGCGAGCCCCGTCCTCGGACGGAGAACCCGCAGGTTCCGTCACCGCTGTTACAGCTCCTTGGGTCGGCGTGCTTATGCAGGGACCCGTTCGGCGACGAAGTCGACGGCATCCTTGACGGTCCGGATGCCCTCGAGTTCCTCGTCAGGGATCTCCAAGGACAACTCCTCTTCCAACGACATCGCGAGCTCGACCAGGTCCAACGAGTCGGCCTCGAGATCTTCCTCGAGCCTGGTTTCCAGCTTGATGGACTCGACGTCGCACTCGATGAGCTCGGCCAGGCGGCCCTGGATGAGCTTGAAGATGTCTTCTCGCGTCACGTCGTCGTTTTCTCCCTACGTCCTAGACGTCTGGTCACCTCGTCCACCAGCCCGGCCTCAACCGTATCGGAAGCGATTCGGAGTGCGGCTCGGACCGCCGCGGCGTTCGAAGATCCGTGGCCGATTATACAGACGCCCTTCACCCCCAAAAGGTGGGCCCCACCATGAGTTTCGGGGCTAAGGGTCGAGGCGAGGTCCAAGAGGCCGGGCATCACGACCTTGGCCGCCTCCTTGGCCTCCTCGGTCGCGCTGAAGACGCCGAAAAGCTCTCCCATCAGGAACTTTCCGAATCCTTCGAGGACCTTGAGGACCACGTTTCCGGTGAACCCGTCGGTAACGATGACGTCCACGCGGTCGGAGGCGATGTCGCGGCCCTCGACGTTTCCGATGAAATTCAGGTCTGCGGCTTCCAGCAGCGGGTAGGCGGCCTTGGCCAGCTCGTTACCCTTGCCCGGCTCCTCGCCAACGGACAGCAGACCCACCCGGGGCGAGTCCAGGCCGAGCCTTATTCGAGCAAACACATCACCCAGGACGCCGAAGCCGACAAGCTGCTCGGGACGCACATCGGCATTCGCACCTACGTCGAGCAGGACCGTCTCGGCTCCCTTGAAGGGAAGGACGACGGCGATGGCCGGACGGGCAACACCACGGATACGTCCGGTCTCAAGGACCGCGCCGGCGAGGGCCGCTCCCGTCGCGCCGGCGGAGAAAACGGCGTCGGCTCGTCCTTCCTTTACAAGCCGGGAAGCGACTCCGACGGACGAATCGCGTTTCGTTCGCACCGATCGGGCCGGATCAGGGTCGTCCATCGGGATCACTTCGGAGGCATCGATGATTTCGATAGATCCCTTTTGCGCGGCGCTGTTCGCGCCGCGTGGCGGCGCGGCACCGGCGTCGGCTAGGGCCTTGCCGACCTCATCCGCTCTCCCGACTAGAAGAACGCGTGCGCCGTCCTCGTTCGCCGCCGCCGCCGCGCCGGCAACGATCTCACCGGGCGCGTTGTCGCCTCCCATGGCATCGACGGCTATGCGCGGCATCTTCTGAAAGCTACCGCGGAGCGAAGCGAGGCGGCAGCACCGATCGGTGTCGGCAAAGCCGACGCCGAGCGGGCTACCGGAGTCGCTCCAGGTGATGGATCCGGACGCAGTGGCCGTCCAGCGTTATGGCGCCGGTTCGCTCCAGGTCTTTGAGAGCTTGGTTCACGCTCTGACGGGAGCCGCCGACCATGCGGGCCAGGTCCGATTGCGTGACTCCGAGATCCACGACGATGTCGCCGCCATCGTCATTGCCTCGTTCCATTGCGATGCGCGCGAGCAATTTCGCCACGCGGCCGGGAAGATCCAAGAAGACCAAATCAGCCGTCTGCTCAGTGAGCCTTCGTAACAACCCGCCGACCGATGACAAGACCCGCTCACCGAGTTCGCGGTGGTCGCTCATGACATCGAGCAAGGTGGTTCTCGAGATAGCGAGCAACGTCGTCTGCTCCAGAGCGGCAGCCGAAGCCGAACGTGGGGCGCCATCTAAAACCGCCAACTCGCCGAAGGTCTCTGTTGGTTGCACGGTGACAAGCACGACTTCGTCACCCTCGATGGAGTTCAGGAAAAGCTTCACCGAACCGTCGGCGACGACATACATCGAGTCGCCGGCATCGCCCTCGAAGAAGATCATCTGGCCTTTGTCGTATGTGCGCGGAACGGCGAGTCGCGCAAGTGATGCGTGAACGTTGTGATGCAGCGTCCCGAACAGCCGCGTGCGACCGAGAAGCGAAGCCACTTCCGCGGTGTTCAAAGCGTCTCGGCCGACTCCTTGATCCGCCGGACGTGCTCGGAGTTCACGAACGTTTCGCGCATCGACTCTTCGAAGAGGTTTGAGGCGACGCCTTCAATCACACCTAGCGCTTCGCGGTACCGCGTCCTGCCTTCCCGTCCGTGTGCACCCTCGAGGTCCCCTGCAGACACGAGCGTCTTCCAGAGTTGCGGCGGGTTTCCTATCTTGCGGGCGATATCGAGAGCGCTCTCGAGCTCCAAGCCCGCCTCGTCGAGGTCTCCATGCGCGATCGATATCTGACCTCGGAGCCTTCGGGCTTTTACGGCATTCTTCGGTCGGTTGGTTTGTTCCGCGCGCCATAAGCACTCGTCGGCGAATTGACGTGCGCGTTCCAGGTCTCCGCGCATCAAACAAAGCTCCCCGTACGTGTGGCAGAAGTGCTGGGAGTAGAGCCAGAGGGCCCACCGCTCGGGGGGAGTCGGGTTCCTCACGACCCGCTCCACCCAGCGCAAATGATCCTCGGCTTCGTCGAGCTTCCCTTGCGCGATAAGCAGGTCGGCGAGGTTCAGTTTCGCATTCGCTTCGATCTCAGGGTCGGGGAACGTGTGACCGGCGGCTATTCGCAGGCACTCGAGATTGAATTGGGTCGCTCGCTCGAGGTCATAGAGCTCACTGTGGACCCAGCCCAGCGTGTTGTTGCCCCTCGTGACGGTGAAGGGATCTCCGATCCTCTCGGCATCCCGCAGCGCACGCGAGACGATCTCTATCGCATCGTCGTAGCGGCCGGCCCCGCCGAGAGCGAGCCCCTCCATCCAATCGATGAACAGGGTCATCGTTAAGTCTTGTTCGGCGGTCGCCTTGACTGCGTGAGATGCGGCGATCGCCTCGTCGTACCGCCCCTCCCAATTGTGGATACCCACATCGAAGAGGGCGTGCCAACCTTTGTACATCCCCGTCGCGTTCGGCAGCAGGCGCTCGACTTCGGGCTCAAGCTCGGCTCCCTTTTCCAGGTTGCCGTAGAGGAAACACGTCGTCCGCATGCACGCCACCGCGGCAAAGCGGATGTCGTCGTCTTCGTCCGTGAGCAACTCGAGCGCGCTCTCGATGGTCTCCAGAGCCGTCTCGAACTCATGGTTGTATGCCTCCGACCATGCTCCGCGCGTCACGAGTCCGTGAGCGACCATCCGGTGGTCGCCGAGCTTCTTGCCGGCTTCGATGATCCGGTCGAAGTCTTCGCCCGCCTCGACGAGCGCCCCGATCGAGAAATGAGTCATGCCGCGTTTCTCCGCGATAGCGGCGGCATGAGGGAGAGCCCCGGCTCCCAGTTGCTCGGCAACGTCCAACGCCTGTTCGAAAAAGGCGATCGCTTCCTGCGCGGCAAACGACGACGACGCTTTGTCCCCCGCCTTCTCCAGATAGTCGAGCGCCTTCTTCCAGTTCTCGGCCTGGAGGTAGTGATGGGCCAGCGTTTCGTAGTGCTCGGCCACTCGATCGGGATACAGCTCCTCGATCGCGGCCGCGACGATGCTGTGCAGGACCTTGCGACGCTCGACCAACAGCGTCGAATACGCAACGTCGTGAGTGAGCGCGTGCTTGAACATGTATGCGAGCTCGGGGAAGAAGGTCTTCTCGTAGATGAGCTCGAGACCCTTGAGCTCAGTCAGCACACCAGCGAGCTCGGTCTTCAGATCCGAGATCCGGTCGAGTAGACGCATCGTGAACTCCCGTCCGATCACGGATGCGAGTTGCAACGACTGACGGGCGCCGGCCTCGAGCCGATCGATCCTCGAAAGAATCACGTCCTGCAGGCTGTTGGGAACCGAGTCCGTATCAGTAGCACCAGCAGCGAGTGCTTTCGACACCTCTTCGATGAACAGCGGGTTGCCTTCGGCTTTCCGAGTCACCGGCCCCACGAGGGTTCCCGGAAGTTCGGCGGCGTCCAACGTCGCCTCGGCGAGCTGATATCGGGCATCCGCGTCGAGATCGCCAAGGACGATCCGTTGCGCGTGAGGGAGGTCGCCCGACGGATGCAGGTAGCCCGGACGGAACGTGAGGATCATCAATACCGGTGACGACGCAACGACATCCGCGCAGACACGGAACGCTTCTTCACTCTGCGCATCGGCCCAGTGCAAGTCCTCGACCACGATGACGCGCGGAGCCACCCTGGATCGCTCGACCACCAGTTCGCGAAGCGCGTCAAGGATCCCGGCTCGTCGCTCCATCGGATCCATCTGTTCCACGGCAGCATCACCCGGATCGACCTGGAGCAGGAACTTCAGATAAGGAACGCTCTTCTGCGCCGCCGGCTCCCACTGCGATGTGTCCACATCGACCTTGCCGATGATCGTTCCCTCGTCGTCGCCGTCAGAGATGCCAAATCCGTTTCTGACGAGCTCGACGACAGGCAGGTAGGGAATGTTCTCGCCATAGGACACGCAGTGAGCCTCACGCCAAATCACGTCCTCGCCGAGCGTGCGACGCAACTCGAGCAGCAAGCGGGACTTGCCGATCCCCGGCTCCCCGGAGATGAGCACGATCTGTCCGCGGCCTCCCAGTGCCTCATGCCAGAGTCCCTTTAGCGTTTCGACCTCGCGTTCGCGTCCGCAGAAAGGACTCAGTCCGCGAGCGACGGCGGCATCGAGCCGCGTGCGAACGTCACGCTCCGCCAATGCCTTGTACACATGGACTTTCTCAGCCTTGCCCTTCACGTCCCTAAGACCGAGATCTTCGAAGTCGAAGTACTCGGTCAAGGGGCGGTATGTGGATTCGGTTAGGTAGACCCCGCCGGGTTCGGCCATCTGCTCCATCCGGGCGGCAAGGTTCGTCGTGTCACCGATCGCGGTGTATTCCATCCTGAGGTCGTCGCCGACCTCACCCACAACTACAGGTCCGGTGTTGATCCCCACGCGGAACGACACAGGAACACCGGCCTCCTCGGCGTACTTCTTCAACGCGCGCTGCATGTCGATGCCCGCGGCGACGGCGCGGCGGGCGGAGTCCTCATGAGCGATCGGAGCACCGAATAGCGCCATGATCCCGTCGCCCGTGAACTGATTCACGGTTCCCTCGTAGCGGTGAACAGCATCGAGCATGTGTTCGTAACCACCCTGGATGAAGGTGTAGACCTGCTCGGCGTCTAGAGCCTCGGATAGTGGGGTGAACCCCTTGGCGTCGACGAACAGCACGGTGACGTTGCGGCGTTCACCGGCGATCCGTCCCCGTTCTTTCAAGATCTTTTGGACGAGATGTGTTGGCGTGAAGGAGCGAGGGTCGGTTTCGACAGTTTGGGCATCTGCCGTCTCAGTCGCGGAGGGACTGGAGACATTGACTCCACCGGAGACATTGACTCCACACGCGTCGCAGAAGCGCGCGCCGGGCCGAAGCTGTGCACCGCAATTGGGGCACTTCGGCGCGAGGACGCTTCCGCACTGGTCGCAGAAAGCCGCGCCATCGCGGTTGTCCTGCTGACACGACGGGCACTTCAACCCGTCCACCCCCAGACTGCGATCATCGCCTTACCCGACCGTCCCGCCGGATTCAAAGCATGCCACCACCGCAGCGCAGGCGTTGTCGTCAGGCCGACAGGGATCTGGAGCGAGCTTCGGGCCTGCCTAGTCGAGCTCGAGGATGTCCCGGCCTTTGTACGTCCCGCAGTGGGGGCATACGCGGTGAGGCAGCTTGGGCTTGTGGCACTGGGGGCACGAGGAGTTCGGCGTCGCCGCCATCTTGCGCCAATGGGCGCGGCGGTCGTCACGCCGGGCGCTGGTCTTGCGTCGCTTGGGGGCTTGCATCTGAAGATCTCCAGGTTGCGAAGAAGGACCAAGCTTACCGCGGAGGGAAGCGAGGCGGCGGCACCGATCGGAGTCGGCGCAGCCGATCCGATCGAGCTACCCGTTCAACCGGCGGAGGTCGCCCAGGGCCGACCAGCGCTCGTCTACCTCTTCCGGGCAGTCGCACGGCCCCTCGTTGAGATCCGCACCGCACCGCGAGCAGAGGCCGGCGCAGTCCTGTTTGCACAGGGGATTGGCAGGGAGGTTGAGCGCGACGGCGTCCCGAACCATCAGCTCCAGGTCCACCTTGGAGTCCTTTATCTCGTACCCCTCTTCCCATACGTCGTTCTTGGGCCGGTAGACCTCGTCACCCTTGATCTCGAACGGCGATCGCAACTCACGCAGACACCGGCGGCACTCGGACCGGTAGTCGCCCGTCATCGTCCCGCGAGCGAGCAGGCCTCCATCGAGCGCTTCGAGCACTACCTCGCTATGGACGTCTCCGGGAACGCTGACGATGCCCGTCTGCAGCTCGAGAACTGGGGCATCGACCTTGATGGTTCGGCGGGTCCCCGGGGCTTCGAGCAGCTCACGAACGTCGAATACGAAGGGAGAGTGATCACGCACAGCCCTAACAATGTACGGCCCTTAAGGGCCGTCGATGTCGAAAGGCCCCGAGATCTCACCCGAGTCATCGAGCTCCAGTGGCTCGACGGAGTCGGCAGCGGCGTCGAGACGACGGCGTAGCTGCTCGCGTCCGCGGCCGATCGTCCGGAGCATCTTGCTCATGATGATCTCGAAGTTCGCGAGCTTGGCATCGACGTAGTCATCCGCTTGGTGCTTGAGACTGTCGGAGGACGCGGTCGCCTCACTCACGACGCGCTGCGCTTCCTTCTCGGCCGCTTGGACGACCTCGGCCCTCGATAGCAGGCGCGACCGTTCCTCTCTGGCCTGCTCGATGATGAACGCGGCCTTGTCGTTGGCCTCGGAAAGAACACGCTCCCGCTCGTCCACGATCTCCCTTGCCTGCTGGTGCTCCTGTGGCAGGGATTCGCGGATGGCCTGGATGAGCTTCAAGGCCTCCTCGCGCGGGATGACCGCCGAAGCCGACAACGGCACACCGCGGGCCTCGGCCACCATCTGGTGAAGGGCCTCCAGGGCCTCCATATAAGTGGTCACGGGCCGAGCCTTTCCTTCAGCCGCTTCTCGACCTCTTCCGGCACGAGGCCGTTGATATCCCCGCCCAGCGACATGACTTCTTTCATGAGGCTGGACGAGAGGTACGAGAACTCGGGACTGGCAGGAAGGAACACCGTTTCGATCCCCATCCTGGCGTTCATCTGAGCCATTTGCATCTCGTAGTCGAAGTCGGTGACGGCGCGAAGTCCCTTGATGACCACATCGACGCCGGCGTCACGGCAGAAATCGACCAGTAGTCCCTTGAATGCCGCGACGCGGACGGCCTTCAGATGGGAAGTCACGTCGGTGATGAGCTCGATCCGCTCATTCGTGGTGAAAAGCGGCCGCTTGTTGGGATTGGACGGAGCCTCGGAGACCGCGACTACGACTTCGTCGAAGAAGCTGCTCGCGCGCTCGATCACGTCGAGGTGCCCCCGCGTGACCGGGTCGAACGATCCGGGACAGCAGGCCTTGGTCATCGGTCCCCCATCGTGACGGAGCTACGCTCCATCCTGTCGCAAGGAGTCGCTACGCTCCATCCTGTCGCAACGAGTCGCTACGCTCCATCCTGCCTAGAAAGCATCAGGACCCGAGTATCGCCGTATCTGCGGTCGGCTTCCACAACCAGGCCCGGATGGCGCACGGGTTCCTCCCCTCTCCAGCGCATCTCGACCACGATGCGTCCCTCATCGGCCAGGACGGCGCCTGCAGCGGCCAGAACGCGGTCAAGGGGATCGTCGTACGGCGGATCGATGAAGATCAGATCGAAGGGACCGTCCCTCGAGCCGTTTCTCGACAGGTAGCGGAGGACATCCGTTCGCCGGATGCGAGATACCTCTTGCACGCCGATAGCGCACACATTCGTACGGCACGCTTTCGTCGCCGCGAGGTCTTTGTCGACGAAGACCGCTTCCGACGCACCACGTGATACCGCTTCCAATCCGTAGGCCCCGGATCCGCAGAACAGATCCAAGACCCGTGCATCCGGAACGTGCGACGCGATGGAAGCGAACACGGCCTGCCTTACCTTCTCGCTCGCCGGCCGGGACCCCTTGGGCACGACGAGGCGAAGACCCCGCGCGTCGCCACCGGAGATCCGCACAGTTCCAGTTTGGACTTCTGGGTGTAGTTGTGGCGCAGAGCCGGCACAACTACACCCAGAAGGCGTCCCGGTGTGCGCAGCGCCTGATCCGGGCGCGTGCCTTCAGCCGTGAAAGAGCCAGTCCAGAGAGTCGCCGAATCGCCTGTGTACCTCGTCGCGCAATAAGAGGTGCTCCGGCCGCGTGAGTCGATGGTCGTTGTCCACCAGCGCGAAGGCCGCCTCTCTGGCCTCGACCACCACGGGGAAGTCTTCGATCAGCCGGGCGACCTTGAGGTCGGTGACGCCCGCTTGCCGCGTGCCGAAGATCGTTCCCTCGCCGCGGATGCGCAGGTCCTCCTCGGCCAGGACGAATCCGTCGTTGGACGAAGCGATCGCCTCCAGCCTGGCTCGTGCTTCCTCGGTCTTTGCGTCGGAGAACAGGATGCAGATCCCTCCGTGCGCACCCCGGCCGATGCGGCCGCGAAGCTGGTGCAGCTGCGAGAGGCCGAACCTCTCTGCGTTCTCTATGAGCATCACCGTCGCCTCGGGGATGTCGACTCCGACTTCGACGACGGTCGTCGCGATGAGGATCGAGATATCGCCACGCCGGAACTCGTCCATCACTTGGTCCTTCTCAGCGGTACGCATCTGACCGTGCAGAAGCCCGACCTTGATGTCGGGGAAGACCTGCGTGCGCAGGCGTTCGGCCTCCTCCACAGCAGCTCTGGCGTCCAGAGCATTGGATTCGTCCACCAACGCGCACACCACGAATGCACGCCGGCCCTCAGCAACCTCGCTTCGGACGATGTCGTAGGCACGATTGCGATCGTTGGTGTTCCCCCCGACGACCATCGTCTTCACCGGCTTACGTCCGGCCGGAAGCTCGTCGAGGATCGAAACATCCAGATCGCCGTAAAGAGTGAGCGCGAGGGTCCGCGGGATGGGCGTCGCCGTCATGATCAGGACGTCGGGATCTTCGCCTTTCTCTCTCAGCAGCATCCGTTGTCCCAGACCGAAGCGGTGCTGCTCGTCGACGATGGCCAGACCGAGTCGATGGAAATCGACGTCTTCAGAGATCAGCGCGTGCGTGCCGCACAGAAGTGGCAGATCGCCCGCGGCCAGGCGCATCAGGATGTCGCGACGGCGGGCTTGCGGAACCGCATTAGTCAGGAGCTCGACGCCGACGCCGACCGGCTCGCACAGCTCGCGGATCTTGCGTGCGTGCTGTTCGGCCAGCACTTCGGTCGGAGCCATGATCGCCGCCTGTGTGCCCGATTGGATGGCGATCATCGCCGCATGGACGGCTACCAAGGTCTTTCCGCTTCCTACTTCTCCCTGAAGCAGCCGGTGCATGGGCCGAGCCTTCGACATGTCGGTAGCGATCTCATCCATCGCGCGTGCCTGAGCATTGGTGGCACGGAAAGGAAGGGAGTCGATGAACTTCGCCGTGAGCTCTCCCGGCTTCTCGTGCGCGATGCCCCGGACGTCGGCCTCGACGTGGCGCTTCCGCAGCGCGAGCCCGACCTGCATGGTGAACAGCTCTTCGAAGACCAGCCGCCGCCGAGCATCGTCGATGTGCTTCAGATCCTCGGGGAAGTGCACGAGCCTCGTTGCTACGTCCTTGCCGAGAAGGTTTCGCTCCGCCCGGATCGCGGCGGGTAACGGATCGGGGATCGGCCCCAAACGCTCGAAGGCCGTGTGAAGCAAACGGCGGAGCTGCGTTGCCGAAACGCGTTCCGTAGCGGGATAGATGGGAACGATCCGTCCCGTATGGACCGACTCACTTGATGCACGCAGCAAGTCGTATGCGGGTGCGTCCATCTGCGGCTTGCCGCGGAAGGCCTTGACCTTTCCGCTGAAGGCAGCTTCCGTACCTTCGGTGAGGGTTCGCGCACGCCAGTCCTGGTTCCACCAGATGCAGTCGATGTATCCGGTGCCGTCCGAGATGGTCACCGTGATTCGCGTTCGCCTCCCCCGGATGCGATCGATCTTCGTGTTACGAACCGTCGCGATGACCGTCGCTTCCTGCCCCATCCGAAGGTCAGAGATCGATCGCATGTCGCGCCGGTCGATGTATGCGCGCGGAAGATGGTCGAGGAGGTCGCCGAGTGTCCTCAGGCCCAGCGACTCGAGGCGCTCGGAGATCTTCTCACCCACCCCCGGCAACGTGGAGACCGGTGTATCGAGAGGAGCCCCGCCGGACACCGGTTGGGGCGCAGGCGGAAGGTGCGGCAACAGTCGAAGGCCCACTTCCTCGCGCTCTTCGCGGGTCTTCAACCGGTACGAAGTCAGTGCGGCCATCGCCCATTGCCGGGACTTCCCCAGCGCTTTGGGGTCAGCGTGAAGCTTGCGCAGGATCGCCGCTGCGAAGCCGCCCAGGATCCCTCGGTCCTGCGAGCCAAGTGCTCGTTCGCCGTCAACCGCCTCTTTCACCAAGCCAGCCTAGTGACGCACCGGACAACCGCTGTTCCGTAAGGGCTCCGAAGTTGCTTCGCATCATCGGAGCCCATGCCGGATCGCTTCGCTCACCGGTAGGCTGCGGACGTGGATCCCGTTGTGGCTCGCAAGACATGGCGGACGCTCGAGCCCTATCACGGCGTCGTCTACTTCGCGCCCGAGCCGCGCGAGGAATTCAAGAAGCTCGGAATCTCCGATCGCATGATGGGTTACTTCGGTTCGCGTGCGGCCCCGATGGGAGCGGTGCCGGCCGAAGTCGTGATCGCGACGTTCTTCAACTTCCATCCCAAGCTCGTGTCCGATCGCGTGCCCGCGGTTTGGGACATCGCTTCACCTCAGGATCTGCTCGCCGCCCGGCTGCGAGGAGCCGATGCGATGTTGCGGCGCGTGCTGGGTGACGAGATCGAGTCCGGCGAGCTGGAGGAGGCTGCAGCCCTCTCTCGCCGCGCCGCCGAATCCTGCAAACCGGAAGGACGCCCTCTTTACGCCGGACATGCGTCGCTTCCATGGCCGGACCCACCGCACTTGGCTCTGTGGCATGCGATCTCGTGTCTGCGTGAGTTCCGTGGCGATGGACACATCGCAGCGATGACCGTCGAAGGACTCGACGGGTGCGAAGCTCTTGTGACGCATGCGGCGTCCGGCGACATACCTCCGGCAGCCCTGAAAGGTTCCCGTCAATGGCCGGACGACGAGTGGGACGCCGCCGTCGACCGACTACGAGCTCGAGGATGGGTCACCGACGAAGGCACGTTCACGGACTTCGGACGAGAACGGCGCCAAGCCATTGAGGACGCCACGGACCGACTCGCCCTCCCGGCCTGGGAAGCTCTGAGCGAGGACGAATGCGCCCGGCTTCGCACATTGGTTCGTCCCTTCAGCAAGGCGATCGTCGAATCGGGCGAGCTCGCCCTTCGCTGAGCTACCGCGTAGCGAAGCGATGCGGCAGCATCGATCGGGTCAGCGCAGCTGACACCGATCGAGCTATCCTGCTCGGCAGCGCCCCAGGAAGGTATGACTATGTCCGTTCGCAACAAAGCGAGCAGGGCGCAGGGATCGGTGGCAAGCGGCCTAAAGCTCGGCGATGGAGTTGCCACCCTCGTCGGCATCGTTGCCGGCTGCGCCGGCGTCCTGCATCTGTTGGCGTCGCGCGATCACCTTGAGCACCCGCTGGTCGCTTCCTTCTTCGTCGTGCTGGCACTGGCCCAGTTCGGGTGGGCCGCCCTGGTCGTCTGGCAGCGTTCGTCGCTCATACTCACCCTTGGGATCGTTGGGAACCTCGCGGTTGTAGGGATCTGGGCGTTCTCACGTACTACCGGTCTCCCCTTCTACGAACCGATCAAGGCGGTGGAGCCCGTCGGCATCGCCGATGCCACCGCGACCATGTTCGAGATCATCGCTGCGCTCGGCGCCGGTCTTCTGCTCGTACTTCCGGACGCGGCGCGCGCCGTCCTCGTTCCCCGGCAGCGTGGCCAGCGATTCATGGCGGGCGCGGCGTCACTCGCGCTTCTCCTGTTGGTTCCCGCTTTCGTCACGGACGGACACGGACACGCACACGGCGACGAAGTCCAGGTCGCCTCGGCAAGCCTTTCGCGCGAAGGGGACGATCACTCACACGACGCACAAGAAGTCGCGGAACAGATCCACGAGCATCCCGAAGCCGCGCACGCCGCAGCCGACGAAAACTCGTTAAACGGGCACGAGCATGCGGCCGGAACCGTTCAAGCCGCGGGTACGCAGGTGCACGACACAACTCATGCGGACTCGAGCGAACAGTCTCATGGATCAGGGCACGCCGATCCCGGATCCGATCCCGAGGCGGCTTCGGATGCTCCTCCGATGCCTGTGCCCCGCGGGCAGCCGGCCACGATGCTCTACGGGCCCTTCAATCTCGAAGCCGTCGACCAGGGCGGCATGGATCACTACAACCGCATCCTTCCGGTGCTGGCGCCGTGCGTGAACTGCCTGATCACATCGATCAAGCCCGACCTGGTCTATCTCGACGGAACCTCGGCCAACCTGAACACCGGGCCGATGCTGCACCACGCCGTGCTCGCCGATCCGCTGAGGCCGGACCCGACGTGTTCGCGCAACGACGGCGTCGGCATCGTCGGGCATCGCGTGTTCGCTGCCGGTAACGAGCGAACGGTTGGCATGCTGCCAACCGGTTACGGCTTCTCGAACCAATCGCCGATCTGGATCGGGATCTTCGAGATCATGAACCACGCGCCTGCCTCGAAGCTCGTCTTCTTCAAGATCGACATCACGCACGTACCTATGTCCGATCCTTCAACGAGGGAAGCCGTGCCCGTCTGGCTCGACGTCGACAACTGCGCGGACTCGCAGTTCAGTGTGCCTAAGGGCGAGTCGAGAACGAAGTGGAAGTGGACTTCGGACTTGACCGGAAGGGTCGTCGGCACCGGAGGCCACGTCCACGACGGCGGAGTCTCCATAACGTTGTCGAACGCCTCGACCGGCCAGCGCATGTGCACGTCGATGGCCGGCTACGGAACCAAATCGCAATACATGGGAACCGTAGAATCGATGTCTATCTGCACGCAGGACCGGATCGGAACGGTGCGCGCCGGACAGGATCTGCTGCTCGAGACGTACTACAACATGAAGGCGGCCGCCGACGACGTTATGGGGATCATGATCGCCTACATCTACGAGACAAACGATCTCAGTGGAGGCGCATCGCCGCCTGCTGCCTACAGCTCACCGCCACCCGACAACGCACCGCCGCCGGACGTGGACGGCGGCGACCACGGGCACTAAGCGAGGCTCTCCTCCCAGGCCTCATGCAGCCTTGCCCAG
>Ga0299913_10001732_pt1 | contig 16520 bp, 14 predicted proteins | sample RVTome_9_FD_201360 | JGI IMG/M metagenome (GOLD analysis project Ga0299913, IMG submission 201360) | Soil microbial communities from uranium-contaminated site in the Upper Colorado River Basin, Wyoming, United States - RVT155D38 (version 2) ... | reverse complement strand
CGGAGAACTCGCTGAGGACCTCGTACGGTGTCGCGCGGCGCCCGAACACGATCCGATCGGCGAGACGGGTCGCGACTCGACGGAGCGGCCACACCGCAAGCCCGACCAAGATCCCCGACAGCATGTACACGTAGCCGTCGTTCGTGCTCTCGAACACGACGCCGGCGATCGCCCAGGCGGGAAGGATGCCGAGGACGAACAATAGGATCGCCAGGACCGCGTAGACGGCCGTCTTCTTGACGACGACGTCGATCTCGTAGAGACGGTACTTCAGGATCGCGATGCAGATCGTCACGGGGATCGACGCGATCGCGAGGACGAGCAGGTTCTCGACGACGTCCAGCGACGAGGCTCCCTCCCCGCCTAGCGTCCAGTACGGGACACCGATGAGGAACGTCGAGGCGAGTAACGACAGGCCGAGCAGGAGCCACTTCACCTGCTGCCGTTCGTCTGCCCGGGAGATCCGGTAGCGGAGCGCGAGCGAACCGATGCCGCTCACGAGCGTGGCCGCGAAGGTCAGCATCACGACGTCACCCATCGTCCGGATCCAGTCCGCACCACGGACACCGACGGGGTTCTGGACGCCTGGGGAGCTCTCGAGCTCTCCAGGAGCGAGCGCGAAGCACACGGACCCGAGCGCGGCCGCGGTCAGGCCGACGATGAGGAGGAGCCGCCACCTCTGCGAGAGCACCCGCCCGGTCGGGTAGATCATCGGTATCACGAGCGCCACGGCGGCCATGTACGGGATCCACACCCACTCTGTCACCCACGCGGCGACGTCGGCCCCCGGGACCGCTCCGGGCGCGTGATAGAGGCCGTAGAGCGCGTACTGCTGGGCGAGCTCCTGGATGGCCGTGCCGACGCCAGCCACGAGGAGGATCCATCCGATGGGGTTCGATGGGACCCTCGAGGCGATCAACAGGCCGGCGATCGCGAACGCGGCTGCGAGCAGCAGCCCCCACCCTCGGAACCCGAAGACAGCCTCGGGCGGGGGTGTACCGAGACCGAGCACCAAGAACACGATCGCCGGCATCATGATCGCGACGGTCAGCGCGGCGAGGGACCAGGTGAGCCGGGTGGCGTTCCTACCGGTCATGTCGCGCATCGTCCCATCGGGGGCGGCCGGCTCCAAGGGCGTCGACCTGCGGTTCCCGGTGCGAGAACACCCGGGCCGGAGGTGTGCTGGCACCCCGCCGAACTCGGCATGCGAGCGCCGTCGTCGGGCTCCGGCGGGCGGCGTAGCGTCGGGCCAACGAACGAAGGAGGACCTCAGATGACGACGATCCTGGTGGGAACCGATACTTCGGCGGCCGCGGATCTCGCGGTGGAGGACGCGGCGCGACTCGCTCGCGACCGCGGGGCCGAGCTCTTGGTCCTGTACGTGAAGTCCGAAGGTGACGTGCGGGCGGTCGTCGACCCCGACAGGGCGGCCGATCCCCAGACGCACCTGCGTCGCCTCGCTGCGAGGTTCCCGGGTCTCGCGATCACGACCCGGATCGAGGACGGCGACGCCGCGTCTCGGATCGTGGACGTGGCCGAGGAGATCAGGGCGGACACGATCGTGCTCGGGAACCGCGGCACGCACGGATCGCGATGGCGCGTGCGCGAGACGGTCCCGAACCTCGTGCTCCGGCACGCTCCCTGCAGCGTCTATATCGTGGACACGCGGCGGGCACAGTAGCGATGGGAACGCTAGGTCTGATCGCGCAAGAAGGCGAGCACCGCCATCACACGGCGGTGCACATCGGGCTCCTCGGTCAGACCCAGCTTGTGGAACAACGAGTTGATGTGCTTCTCCACCGCCCGCTCGGTGAGGAAGAGCGACTTCGCGATCGCCGCGTTGTTCTGCCCCTGCGCCATATGGCCGAGCACCTCGCGCTCCCGATCGGTCAGCCTAGCGAGCGGCGAGTGGGCGAGGTGCTCTTTGGCGGCGACGAGCGCCTCGACGATCTTCGGGTCGAGGACGCTGCCGCCCCTGGCGACCTCAGTCAGGGCACGCACGAGCTCCTCGACGTCGGCCACGCGTTCCTTCAACAGGTAGCCGAGGCCGGCCGCACCGTCTTTCAGCAGGTCGTAGGCGTACTCCTCCTCCGCGAACTGCGAGAGCACGACGACGCCGATCTCGGGATGCGACGCGCGGATCTGCTTCGCGCCCCGGATCCCCTCGTCGGTCCCGCTCGGCGGCATCCTGATGTCGGTCAGAACGGCATCGGGTCCGTGGTCTTCGACCGCGGAGAGCAGCTCATCGAGGCTGGCTGCGATGCCGACGATCTCGACCTCCTCGGCGGTGGCGAGGAGGGCGGCGGTGCCTTCTCGCACGAGGTAGTTATCCTCGGCGAAGACCACCCGCAGCGGCATGCGCGGATGGTACACGCGAGGGATGTGCAGAGGTCTCAGGAGGCGGTTGCGTGACGATCCGGGTGGTGCTCGGCGAGGACAACGTCTTGGTGCGCGAAGGCGTGCGGGCGCTCTTGAACTCCTATGAAGACATCGAGGTCGTCGGTGTGGCCGAAGACGCGCCGACCCTTCTTGCGACGGCCGCGGAGCACAGCCCCGACGTCGTCGTGACCGACATCAAGATGCCGCCGTCCTTCCAGCTCGAGGGGATCGACTGCGCGCACGCGATCCGCGAGCGCCTTCCGGACACGGGCGTCGTGGTCCTGTCCGCGCACGACGACGAAGAGTATGCGATCGCGCTGCTCGGGAAGGGTCACAGTGGGCTCGCGTACCTCCTGAAGGACCGGATCGCGCAGGGCGACGAGCTGGCACGCGCGATCCGGGAGGTGCAGAGCGGCGGGAGCGTCGTGGACCCCACCATCGCCGAGCGTCTCTCGGGACGGGCCGAATCCCAAGAGGAAGACCGGGTCGTCCTGGACATGATGGCGCAGGGTCTCGGCTACGAGGAGATGGCGGCCGCGCTCGGGACGACCCAAGAGGCCGTGGACGGGCGCGTCACGATGCTGTTCCGGCGGATGGCCGGTGACGGCGGAGCCGACACCGGCTTGCTCGGCGAGTTCAAGAGGCTGCACGCGGCCGTCGTCGAGCAGTCGGCGACCGCCACGTCCCTCAAGTCCTACGTGCCGTCGCAGTTCGTGGACGCGCTGGCTCGCGGCGGCGACGCCGCGAGCCAGCGCGAGCTCGAGGTCACCGTGCTGTTCAGCGACATCCGGGGGTTCTCGACGATCGCCGAGCGGCTCACCGCTCGAGAGATCGGCGAGATCATCGGACGTCACCTCGGCGCGATGGCCGAGGTGATCTCGGAGCACGGCGGCACGATCGACAAGTTCCAGGGCGACGCCGTGATGGCGGTCTTCGGCGCACCCGAGCCGTCCGAGGACCACGCGGAACGTGCGCTCCAGTGCGCGCTCGCTATGCAGGATCGCCAGCGTGAGCTCAACTCGATGGGGTGGGGGACCGACTCGGTCGACGGACTCCACGTGGGCATCGGTTTGAACACCGGGGTCGTCATGGCCGGCGCCATCGGCGGCGGCGGGCGCCTCGAGTACACGGTGATCGGGGACGCGGTCAACGTCGCACAACGTCTCCAGTCCGAGGCCGAGGGCGGCGAGGTCGTCGCCGCGGTCTCGACGGTCTCAGCGGCGCCTTCGGTCGCCGCCGAGCCGATCGGCCCGCGGTTCGTCAAAGGCCGCGAGGAACCGGTCGAGGTCTACCGTGTGATCGGGGGCGGAGCGTGAGTGGCACCGCGACGTCACCGAGGTCCGTGCGCTGGCCCTGGGTCGTGCTCGCGGCGGCCGCGTCGCTCGCATCGGTGGGACTCGTCTTCGTCTCCGTGAACGGCGAGTCCCTCGTCGGCGAGGCGACGAACTTCACCGCTTTCATGGGTATGGGGGTCGTCGGTGCGCTCATCCTGAGCCGAGCGCCGGGGAACCGGATCGGGGTCCTGCTGTTGTGGGTGGCGGTCAGCGTCGGGATCGCGTTCGTGGCGAGCGAGTGGGCGATCTACCTCTTCGAGCACGGATCACGCTCGGCCGCGGCCTGGATGGGCTGGCCGGGAACGACCCTGTGGACGATCGGCTTCCTCCCACTCCTGATCCTTCTCCCGCTCTGGTTCCCGGATGGAACGTTGATCTCGATGCGATGGCGGCCGCTCGGGTGGGCGGGGGTCGTCATCGGCGCGCTCGCGTTCATCACGTTCGGCTTCGGGGAGCCGGAGCTCGACCTCGCGAACGACGCGGCGGGAAAGGCCATCCAGGTCGCCAACCCTCTGCACGTGCCGGCGTTGGAATGGTTGACCCGGCTCGGTGGAGTCCTGTGGCCGATCTTGCTCGGGATGTTCGTGCTCGCCGTCGTGTCGATGATCGTCCGGTTCCGCCGGTCGAGCGGCGTGGAACGCCAACAGCTCAGGTGGTTCGCGTTCGCCGCGGTCGTTCTCGTTACGAACTTCTTGGTGACCGCGATCCTCGATGCCTCCGACATCCCCACGGGCACGTTGGGCGAGGTCATCTCCGGGGTGACCTTCCTCGGCATCCCGGTCGCGGTCGGGATCGCGATCCTGCAGTACCGGCTCTGGGACCTCGACATCGTCGTGAAGAAGGCGGTGGTCGCGGGGACCGTGGTCGTACTCGCGCTCCTCGTGTACGCGGGCGCCGTCGCACTGATCGGGAGCCTGACCGTGGACGAGAACCGTCCCGCGCTCTTGTTCGGGGTCGCGCTCGCGCTCGGGATCGCCTTCCGGCCCGTGATGCGAGCGGCACGTCACGTCGCCGATCGACTCGCATACGGCAGACGCGCGACCCCGTACGAGGTGTTGACGGAGTTCTCGGAACGGATGGGCACGTCGTTCGCGACCGAAGACGTCCTTCCCAGGATGGCGCAGGTCCTCGGGGAAGGGACGGGAGCGGAGGTCGCCCGGATCTGGCTCCAGGTCGGCAACGAGTTCCGACCTGCGGCGACCTGGCCCGCCGATGCGGTCCCTGCGAACCCCGTCAGGGCCCACGCCGGCGTGTTCGAGGTGGCAGGGGAGGCGGTGACGGAGGTTCGCGACCGAGGCGAGCTGCTCGGCGCGCTCTCCCTCCGGATGCCCGCGTCCGATCCGATGAGCCCGTCCAAGCAGAAGCTCGTGAGGGACCTCGCGGCGCAAGCGGGTCTCGTCCTGCGGAACGTGCGGTTGGTCGAGGACGTACGGGCCTCGCGTCAGCGGCTGGTAGCGGCACAGGACCAGGAGCGCCGGCGACTGGAGCGCAACATCCACGACGGCGCACAGCAGCAGCTCGTCGCGCTCGCGGTCAAGGCTCGGCTCGCTCGGCAGCTGACGGAGCGCGAGCCCGCGAAGGCCGCGGAGATCCTCGGACAGATCGAGGCCGAGACCCAGACCGCGCTCGAGGACCTGAGGGATCTCGCACGCGGTATCTACCCACCGTTGCTCGCCGATCGCGGGCTGGTGGCCGCGCTCGAAGCGCAGTCGCGCAAGGCCCCCGTGCCCGTGAGCGTCGAGGTGGACGCCGTGGGCCGCTACCCGGCCGATGTGGAAGCCACCGTCTATTTCTGCGCGCTCGAGGCGCTCCAGAACGTCGCGAAGTACGCCGAGTCGGATCGCACCGTCATCCGTCTCTCGCAATCTAATGGCAGCCTCTCCTTCGAGGTCGTGGACGAGGGTCGCGGATTCGAGCCGAACGCCGTGGCCACCGGCTCCGGACTCCAGGGCATGGCCGACAGGCTCGCCGCCGTGGGAGGCTCTTTCGAGATCCGATCGGCACCCGGCCGTGGCACCACCGTGGCGGGTCGTGTGCCGGTCACCGCTGGCTGATCTCGAAGGAGACCTGGAGATGGGATCGGAGTACACGCCGCCTGCGCCCCGAGGTCGGATGATCGCCTTCCGCGTCGTCGGCTGGTTGCTCGGTGTGCTCACCATCATGCCGTCGCTCGCCTTCATCCTGCTCTCGATGCTGTCGGACGATCCGGTGGAGCGGAGCCACCGCTTCCACTACTTCGGCGGTTTCGCCGGGCTCGCCTTGATCGGGGTGTTCTCGATCGTGTTCGTGATGAAGCCCTCGTGGCTCGCCGCCTGGCACGTGCTCGTCGCGCAGGTGCTGGCCTGGTTGATCGGTGGGTTGATGGGCGGGGACCTGATCTCGGGGTTCTACATCACCGCGCCCGTCGGCCTCGTTCTCCTGGCGGTGCTGCATCCCGACCCGCGATCGCTGTTCCGGCTCCCCGGCCATCCGAGCATCCCGCTGATGATCTTCGGGCTGCTATGCGTGATCCCCGCCTGGATCTATGCCGTCACGTATGCGGAGCTGCAGCACGGCCCCGCGACCGACCCGCATGTGGAGCTCCATCACTGGTCGGGGGTCGCGGTTGCCGCGCTCGCGATCGCGGGAGCCGCGATCGCGACATCGCTCCGCGGATCCGGCTGGCAGGTTTCGGCCTCCGTGACCGCGGTCGCGGCCGTCGCGTTCGGCATCGCCGGTCTGGCGTTTTCGGACCAGCCGGGCGCACCCGAGGTCGGGTGGTCGTGGCTCGCCGTGGCCGCCGGCGTCGGGTTCTGGCTCCTCGCTCGCATCGAATCGGCGCGGGAGGCATCGACCAGGTGAGGTCCCAAGGTCGTTCGTCGTTCCGCCGCTTCGAACGATGGCTGGTCGGCATCTTCATGGCCATGCTGGTCTTCGTGCTCGAGCGACTCGTGATGCGTCAGATCAAGAAGAAGGAGCTCGCACGCTCGGAGTCCTCGGGCACGGCCGTCACGCTGGGGGAGGACTAGCCGTGCATCGGTGGTGGGTCTTCCTCCACATCGCGGGGGCCTTCGGTTTCCTGATGGCGCACGGCGTCTCGGTCTATGTGACGCTTCGCCTCCCGAAGGAGCGAGAGCCCGCGCGCGTGAGCCAGCTACTCGAGCTCTCGGCATCCTCGGTCGGGTTCATGTGGAACTCGATCGGCGCGCTCCTCGTCGGCGGGATCGCCGCCGGCTTCACGGGACACTTCTGGGGACAAGGGTGGATCTGGGCGGCGATCGTCGTCCTCGTCGTCGTCATAGCGGCGATGTACGCCATGGGGACCACCTGGGCCAAACGGTTGCGGACGATCTCCGGCGCGATGGCGGGAGGAACGGAGGCGGTGTCGGGGGCTCAGTTCGAAGAGATCCTTCGCTCGAAACGCCCCTACACGATCGCGGCGATCGGGTTCGTCGGGCTGCTCGTGATCCTGTGGCTCATGATCTTCAAGCCGTCGCTCGGGTTCGGTGGGGTCGCCGAGTGCGTGCCGTCGCCCGATGCCGACGTCACGGTCTGCGCGTTCGACGACCAAGCCTTCGTGCCATCGTCGCTGACTGTGTCCGCCGGCGAGCCGATCGCGGTGGTCTTCGACAACGAGGACGAGGGCGTGCCGCACAACGTCGCGATCTACGAGGATGAGTCGGCGGCCCAGTCGCTGTTCGTCGGCGAGCTCGTCGAGGGACCGACGACGGTGACCTACGATGTGCCGGCTCTCGAGCCCGGCGTGTACTACTTCCGCTGCGACGTCCATCCGCAGATGGACGGCACGTGGGAGGCAGCCTAGATGTCCTATCGAGCGATCGTCGTCGGGACCGACGGCTCACCGACCGCGTCGGTCGCCGTCGAGGTCGCCCAGAAGCTCGCGAAACGCCTCAAGGGCAAGCTCGTGCTGGTCGGCGCGCTCGACGCCTACGGCGTGTCCCGGCAGCCGTTGCAGACAGCCCTCTACGAAGCCGCGGAAGCCGCGCGTGCGAAGAAGGTCGATGCGACCGCCGAGCTGATCGAGGGGACGCCGGGCGAAGCGATCCTCGCGGCCGCTATCAAGCACGACGCGGATCTGATCGTCGTGGGCAACCGAGGCATGGGGCAAGCTACTCGGTTCCGCCTGGGGAGCGTGCCCGACTGGATCGCGCACGACGCGCCGTGTGACCTGTTGATCGTGGACACCACGGGCCGTGCGGGACCACGGGAACCCGCTCCGCCCTACACGCGGATCCTGGCGGGAACGGACGGCTCGGGAACGGCGACGGAGGCCGTCCGCAAGGCCTACACGCTCGCGTCGATGTACGCCGGCACCGTGACCCTCGTGCACGTCGGAGATCCCCTCGTCGGCGCGATCAAGCTCGAGGAGGTCGCGTCGACGAGGCCCGATGACGTGGAGGTCCAGAAGCGAACCGTGGAAGGGGATCCCGCGCAGCGGATCTGCGAGCTCGCGGAGGCGGAGGGCGTGCAGTTGGTCGTGGTCGGCAACAAAGGGATGTCGGGTGTGCGGCGGTTCCTGGGCTCCGTGCCGAACAAGGTGGCGCACGAGGTGCCCTCGGACGTCTTGATCGTGAAGACCGTGGATCGATCGGCCGAGGACCTGGTCGCCGGACACGGCGGGTTGGTGAACGTCGACGGCCGGCAGCTGGCGGTCTATCGCGACGAGGACGGGCAGACCTACGAGCTTTCCCCCCGCTGCACGCACATGGGCTGCACGGTCGATTGGAACGACACGGCGAAGACCTGGGACTGCCCTTGCCACGGGTCGAGGTTCGCGTTCGACGGATCGGTGGTGCGGGGCCCCGCAGCCGATCCACTCGAACGCGTGGGAGGGACGGCCGCCGCCCCCGGGGTGGCCGCGCAAGGAACGGAGGCGGTCGCCGGGGGGGCACCTTCGCTCTCAGCGGCGGCGTCCTTGGGCCGCGAGGTCGGTTCCGCCGCGAAGAAGCCTGCGAAGAAGGAGCGGTACGCGATCGTCGGGGCGAGTCTCGCCGGAGCCACCGCCGCCGCGACCCTGCGAGAGGAAGGCTTCGACGGGGAGGTGATCCTGATCGGCGCCGAGCCCGCGTTCCCCTACGAGCGCCCACCGCTCTCCAAGTCGTTCCTCCGAGGAGAGTCGACGATGCAAGAGGCGATGGTCCGGCCCCAGGCGTTCTATGCCGACAACGGGATCGAGACCCGGCTCGGGACGACGGTGGTCGGCGTGGATCCGGCCGGCAAGACGCTCGCCGTCGCCGGCGGTGACCCGGTGTCCTTCGACAAGCTCCTGATCGCCACGGGGGCGCGAAACCGTCGCTTCCCGATCCCGGGCATCGATCTCGAGGGCGTCTTGGATCTCCGGACGCTCGGCGACGCGGCCGGGATCCGCGCGGAGATGCTCCCGGGGCGCAGGGTCGTGATGGCGGGGATGGGGTTCATCGGCTCCGAGGTGGCGGCGTCCCTCCGGCAACGAGGCCTCGAGGTGCACGTCGTCGCAGGCGGCAAGGCGCCGCTCGACCGCATCCTCGGCGAGGACGTGGGACGCGTCATCGAAGGCATCCATCGCGATCACGGCGTCGAGATGACGTTCGACGATCAGGTGGCGGGTTTCGAAGGGAACGGCCGTGTCCGAGGCGTCAAGACCGCCAGCGGTCTCAGCTTGTCGTGCGACTTCGTGGTGCTCGGCCTCGGTGTGGAGCCGGTCGCGAGCTTCCTCGAGGGGTCGGGGATCGACGTCGACGACGGGGTCGTCGTCGACGAGCGCTGCCGGGCGAGCGTCGCCGGCGTCTTCGCCGCCGGCGACGTCGCCAACCACTACCACCCGATCTTCGAGCGACGGATCCGGATCGAGCACTGGAACAACGCGCGAGCGCAGGGTCGCGTCGCGGGCCTCAACATGTTGGGCCGCGACACCCCCTACGAGGAGATCCACTGGTTCTGGTCGGACCAGTACGAGCACACGATCCAGTACGCCGGGCACCACCGCGAATGGGACGACCTGGTGATCCGGGGGAACCTCGAGTCGCGGACCTTCGCGGCGTTCTACATGCTCGGAGGCAGGGTGCAGGCCGTCGTCTCCGTGGATCGTCCCGCCGATGTCCAGGATGCGATGGGCGTCATCCGAGCCGGCGGCCTGGCCGACCCCGCGAAGCTCCGCGACGAGACCGTCCCGCTGGCTTCACTAGGATGACCCGACGGGAGATGAGATGACGACGAGCGATGTCGAGGCCCTCCGCAAGGTCCGCTTCTTCGAGGAGCTGACCGACGACGATCTGTCTCGCGTCGCGAAGGTCGGCCAGCGACGGAACTTCGCGACCGGCGACGCGCTCGTCGAGCGCGACTCCGACCGCGGCGGCCTCTACGTGATCCTCTCCGGCGTTGCACAGGTCGAGGTCGGCGGGGCCGTCCACGACCTCGGACCCGGCGACTTCTTCGGCGAGATGGCGCTGCTCGGACACACGCGTCGGTCGGCGAGCGTCACGGCCAAGGAGCCGGTGGAGGCGCTGGTGATCGAGACGATCTACTTCGACCCGTTCCTGATCCAGAACCCGAGCGTCGCGGTCGCGATCCTCCACGGCGTCGTCGAGCGTCTCCGCGAGGTCCAAGAGCGGGTCGACAGCGCCGGGTCCGCCTAGCGACCGCGTTCTCGGAACAGGTCGAGAAGCAAGCCCATCGTCAGCAGACCGGCGGCGATGCCGAACGTGATGGGCACCCAGCCGGGCACGCGCGCGGACATCGCCGTCAGGCCGCTCGCGAGGATCGCGGCACCCGCGGTGAGGCCCAGGGCGAGCTGGCGCCCGGCCCGGCGCACGGTGGCCTCGAGTGGCGCCGCTCTGAAGTTGATCTCCATCTTCTGGCCGGGCCGAGCGCCGATCATGCGCTCGACGGCTTCGATCACACGCAGCGCTCGCACCTTGAACTTCTGCGACTGATAGAAGACGGCCTTCGGGTCGATCCTCGTCCCCATCCCGCGCAGCAGGCTCCGCATCAGGAACTTCCCGGCCACCTCGAACGGATCGAGGTCGGGGTCGAGCTGTGCAGTCGCGAGCTGCATCTGCGCGAGCGCCTTGCCGGTGAGCGCCAACGACGCGGGCAGCGGGACTCCGAAGCGGAGCGAGATCTCCGTCATCTCCTGGAGGATCGGGCCGAGCTGGATGTCCTTCAGGGACGAGGTCCGGTACCGAGCCATCAGCGCCCCGATCTCGGACTGGAACTTGTCCAGGTCGAGGTCGCTCCGTTCGATCGCGTTCGCCAGCATCAGCGTGATGTCGGTGAGGAACCCGACGTCTTCCTGGGAGAACGCCATCAGCAGGAGCATCAGGTGCTCGCGCATCTCGGCGCCGACCTCCCCGACCATCCCGAGGTCGAGGAAGTAGAGGCGTTCCTCCTCCGGCTGCCACATCAGGTTCCCGGGATGCGGGTCGGCATGGAAGAAGCCGTCGACCATGATCTGCTTGTAGAAGGACTCGAGCAGCTGGCGGGCCGCCTCGTGTCGTGGCTCGCCCTCGGGAGCCGAATCGAGAGGACCTCCACCCACGTCGTGCATCACAAGCAACCGCGACGTGGACAGCCCCCGATGCATCGCGGGAACGGCCAATCTCGGGAAGGGCTCGAGCACTTCGCCGATCCGCTGCATGTTGTTGGCTTCCTGCCGGAAGTCGAGCTCCCGCTGGAGGGAGTCCGACAGGTGCTGGAAGACCGCCTCCATGTCGATGACCAGCTTCAGGCTCGGGCGCTTGGAAGCCTTCTCTGCGAACACTTCCAACAGCGCGAGATCCTGTTCGATCAGCTCGCGCGCATCGGGTCTTTGGATCTTGATGACCACCTTCTCGCCCGTCGCGAGCGAAGCTCGATGCACCTGCGCGATCGTTCCTGCGGCGAGCGGCTGCGGTTCCACCGTTTCGAACACGTCCTCCCACGGCACGCCGAGCTCCTGCTCCATCACCGACACCACCTGCGCCTCGGTGAGCGGTGGCACGTTGTCCTGGAGGGTCGCGAGCTCTTCGATGAACTCGGGCGGAAGGAGGTCCGGTCGCGTCGAGAGGATCTGCCCGAGCTTGCAGAACGTGGGGCCGAGCTCCTCGAGCGCGGTACGCAGCCGCTTGGCCTGGCGTCGCCGGCCCACCACCCCTTCCTCGTCGGGTCGCCCGAAGAGCTCCCGCAGGCCGTGCTTGGCGAAGACCACGCCGATCTTCGTGCCGCGAGCCACCAGATGCGGCCGGGTCACGGGTTCTGCGACCGACGAGCGGATCGCGGTCGAGGACGCCGGACTCCGGACGGCGGTCGTCAGGCCGTTCGTGGTGTTCACGATGATCACCGTGCAGCGAGCGTTGTGGCTGATCCGGTTCGGCACGTTGCCGAGCAGGAACTCCTTTCGGCCCGCCATCCCGGCGTTCCCGACGACGAGCACGTCGACCGCTTGATCCTCGGACGAACGCACGATCGCCATCGCCGGGTCGTCGTCGATCACGACGTGGGCAAACCCGCGCGCTCCCGCGAGCTGCGTCGTGTACACCTGCAGCTCGTCGGCGGCGCTGTGTGCCCGGGTCGCTTCGGCGGCCCCGTGCTCGGTGTCGGCGGCGTGCTGCGGGACGATCACCTGCACGACGTGAAGCTCCGCACCGAACCGCTCGGCGAACGAGGCCGCCCATTCCACCGCTCTCGCAGCCGTCTCGGAGCGATCGGTGCCCACCATCACCCGGCGGACGGGGCCCACGGCGTCGGTCTGGGCGGAAGCCATGCGCGCATCATGGCGCCTCGGGTCCTCCGCAGCCAATGGTGAGAACCCGAGGACCGAGGGTGATGCCACCACGCATACCGGCCGCGACCAGGGCCGTTGGTATCCTGCCTCGTCCGCCGGAGTAGCTCAGTGGCAGAGCAACCGCCTCGTAAGTGGTAGGTCATGGGTTCGAATCCCATCTCCGGCTCACGGCTCCAGCTGCGGATGAGGAAGTTGCCGAAGGAAGTTGCCGAAGGAGTGAGCAGGTTGCGAGAATCGCGGCGGATGAGGGCCCTTCGCGCGATCCTGGTTGCTGCCGCCCTCGTGATGGTGCTCCCGACGAGCGCCGCCATCGCCCAGGTCTCGGTCGACCCCTCGGTCACCCCCGAGCTGAATACGGGCGGCTGGATCCACGGGATGGCGATCTTGTTCGGCGCGATCGGTCTCCTCGTCATCCTGTTGCTGGTGGCGGGCTATGTGCGGTTCGCTCCGCGCTTCTCCACGGACGAGTCGACCTTGCGGGTGGTTCGCGCCGATCGGGTGCGGCCCGGCGAGGAACTCCCGCGGCGGACCGTGGACATCAAGGCTGCCGCCCCCATGGTGGTGGCGCCCCCGCCGCTCCCGCAACCCGCCGGTGTCGCGGCCGCCCCCGCGGCAGCCGTGCCGGCAACCACTGCCGCACCGGCCCCCGCCCCTGCCCCAGTTCCGGCTGCTCCCGCCCAGGCAGGGCCCGGCGCGGAAGCACCCTCGACAGAGGCGCCGCAGGCCGCGCCTGCGAGCGAAGAGCCGCCCGCCGAACCGGACGCCGCGACCGAAGCTCGGGGGACACCTGCGGCCGAGACGTCGGCGCCGGCACCCGCACCGGCTCCCGCCGCCCCCGCCGAGCGGCCGGAGGTCTCCCTCGACCAGGAGGTCTTCGATCAGACCTTGAAGGAGCTCCTCGACAAGGGGACCGACAAGCGCGTCGCCGAGGGGCAGGCTCGACGTGCGGCGATGATCGCCGCTCGGAAGAAGGCTGCAGGCGAGGCCTAGCCTCGAGAAGCGCGTAGCCTGTCGGGATGGACGCCACCCGTGTCGATTGGTCCATGGGCTCGCAAGCCGCTCGTCTCGCCGACTGGGACGCTGCGCTCGCCATCGGTCGCCGGGTCGCGGGTCCCGGCGTCCGTGTTCCGCCCGCCGATCGTGCGCGCATGCGCGAGGACTTCGCGGAGTTCGTCTCGTTGGCGGAGACGCAGATCTCGGAGTTCACCTCGTTGGATCCGGGCGGCTTCCGGTCGCGTGCGTGGGTGATGGGCAGGGGTGATTGGATCCGCGCCAACCTGGGCGGGCTCCAGCGCATGCTGGAGCCGCTGGCCGGCCGGATCCTCGCCAAGCAGTCGGGCAACGGCACATTCCGACGGAAGGCGCTGGGCGCCCAAGCCGGCGGGCTCCTGGGCTACGTCTCGAGGAGGGTGCTGGGTCAATACGACGCCTTCCTCCCGCCGGACGACGAGGGGTTGCTCTACTTCGTCGGTCCGAACGTGGCGGAGGTGGAGCAGCGGTTCTCGCTCGCTCCCCGTGACTTCCGGCTGTGGATCGCGATCCACGAAGTGACGCACCGTGTGCAGTTCGCGGCAGCACCGTGGCTGCGGAGTCACATCCGCGGGCAGGTGGATCGCTATCTCGGAACGATCTCCCTCGAGTCGACGGACCTGGCGAGCCAGCTCCGGCGGGCCATCGACGAAGCGCGCGCCGGCGCCGACATCCGGGGGATGGGTGGGATCTTCCTCCTGCTGAACGAGGAGCAGCGCGAGATCGTTCGCCACGTCCAGGGGGTGATGTCCCTCCTCGAAGGACATGCGTCGTTCGTCATGAACGAGGTCGCGAAGGATCACGTGAGTGACCTGGCAGGGATGCGGAAGGCGCTGGCGGAACGGCGGCGTCGAGCCGGAGGTATGGAGCGGACCTTCCAACGCGCGATCGGCTTCGACAAGAAGATCGAGCAATACGACGCCGGGGAGCGATTCGTCCGAGAGGTGGTGTCGAACTCGGGCATGGCCGGGTTCAACCGTGTGTGGCTCGCGCCCGAGGGCCTCCCGAGCGTCGAGGAGATCGCCGAGCCCTCCCGCTGGATCGCCCGCGTCGCCGGGAGCTGAGATGCCTCGCCGGCCTCCGGCGGTCGCCCGGGTGCTGGAGCGGGTCACCAAGACGGCACGCGAACACGAGATGTTCGCTCCCGGCGATCTGGTCCTCGTGTCGTGCAGCGGCGGTCCGGATTCGGTCTGCCTCCTCTATTCCTTGTGGCACCTCAGGCGGCTCCTCAAGATCCGTCTCGTCGTCTTCCACTTCGACCACAAGCTCCGGCCCGATGCCGCGAAGGACGCCTTGTACGTCCGGCGCCTGGCGGAGCGGCTGAAGCTCCCGTTCCACCTCCGTGAAGCCGATGACGCGCCGCTCAAAGGAGGGTCCGTCGAGGCATGGGCTCGCGAGGCTCGACAGGCCGCCGCCTGGGATGTGGCGGAGGATGTCGGGGCAGTGGCGATGGCCGAGGGTCACACGCTGGACGACCAAGCAGAGACGGTGCTGATGGCCGCGATCAAGGGGAGCGGCGTGTTCGGGTTGATGGGTATCTGGCCGACGCAGGGTCCAGATCTTGCTCGGAGGGTCCAGCCCCTCATCGACGTAACCCGTGAAGATGTCGAGGCCTTCTGCAGAGCCCTTGGCCTTCGGCCGCGCACGGATCCGACGAACGCCGACACGAACTTCCTACGCAACGCCATCCGAGCAACGGCCATACCTGCGATCGAACGCGCCACTCGCCGAGAGATCCGTCGTCCCCTCGCGAGGCTCGCTGATGAGATCCGCCCGATCGCGCTGGAGCAGCTCACGAAGCCAAGATCCTTGTCAGGTGAGGCGCCGGGAGAGCGGCTTGAAGCCCGAGGGCGACGCGGTGAATGGTTCTCGATGTCGCTCGGGATCCTCGATCATCGGTCCGCCCTGGATTCCAAAGTCTTCATCCGAGGCTGGCTGAAACGGATGCGCCTTCCCGTTTCCCGGGAGGCTATCGACGCGATCCTCGATCTCGCGAACGGTCGGCCCGGTCGGAGCCGAGATCTACCGGGGGGGTTGAAGGCGATCCGGGAGAAGGAGTACGTTCGCGTTTCTCGTTCTTCCCCCGAGAGCTGATGGGTTCTTCGACGCTGAAGGGGGAGCGATGACCGCGGTCTCTACACTGACCGACTACGTGCAGGCCTACGAACCCGACATCGAACGAGTCCTGATCTCCTCCGAGGAGATCCAGGGCAAGCTCGCGGAGATGGGCAGGCAGATCTCCGAGGACTACGAGGGCAAGTCGCTCTTGCTGGTCGGGGTCCTCAAGGGCGCGTTCGTGGTGATGGCCGACCTCGCCCGCTACGTTCGCCTGCCGCTGGAGTTCGACTTCATGGCGGTCTCGTCCTACGGGGCCGCCACCAAGACCTCGGGGGTCGTCCGCATCCTGAAAGACCTGGATCACGACCTCGACGGGATGGACGTGCTCCTCGTCGAGGACATCGTCGACTCCGGGCTCACCCTCAAATACCTGCTGAAGAACCTCGCGGCGCGCAAGCCGGCATCGCTCGAGGTCGCCGCCCTGCTGCGCAAGACGGGCATCCAGAAGGTGCCGCTCGACATCCGCTACGTGGGCTTCGACATCCCGCCGGACTTCGTGGTGGGCTACGGGCTCGACTTCGACGAGCGCTACCGGAACCTGCCCTACATCGCGACGCTGAAGCCCGAGGCCTACGGCGGCTAGCGGAACCGTCCGCTGCCGCGGGGTCGTCCAACCGACCGTGAATCGGATCGCCCCATCCCTCGTCGCCCTCGCCCTCGCCTCCTGCGGAGGCCACGGCGCCGGCGACGCAACCTCGGGGATCCGCGGACAGGCGCTCTCCGGCCCGCAATGCCCGGTCGAGGTCCAAGGCTCGCCGTGTCCGGACCTCCCGTACGAGGGCACGGTGATCGTGACCGACACGGAAAGCGGCGAGGAGTCCACGGTGGAGACCGACTCAGAGGGCCGCTTCGAGCTCTCGCTCGAGCCGGGCACCTACGAGGTGTCGATCGTTTCCGAGACCTCGCCTCCGTTCGCGAAG
>Ga0299913_10001731_pt1 | contig 16528 bp, 12 predicted proteins | sample RVTome_9_FD_201360 | JGI IMG/M metagenome (GOLD analysis project Ga0299913, IMG submission 201360) | Soil microbial communities from uranium-contaminated site in the Upper Colorado River Basin, Wyoming, United States - RVT155D38 (version 2) ... | reverse complement strand
GGTCTCGGCTACGTGGGCCTGCCGATGCTCGTCGCTGCGGTACGGGCCGGCTTCCGAGGCGTGGGGATCGACGTCGATCCATCTCGCGTCGCCGCGATCAACGACGCGCACTCGTTCGTCAGCGACGTCGAAGACGTCGTGCTGCGCGAACTGCGTTCGAAGCTGCGCGTCTCGACGAGCGACGCGGGGATCGGGGAATGCGACGTCGTGCTGATCTGCGTTCCCACGCCGCTGAAGGACCACGACCCCGACCTCCGACACATCGAGCTCGCGGGCGAGAGCATCGCCGGGCACCTGCGTCGCGGCATGCTCGTGATCCTCGAGTCGACCACGTACCCGGGCACGACCGACGAGATCCTCCGCCCGATCCTCGAGACGTCGGGTCTGTTGGCGGGCCGCGACTTCGGCCTCGCCTACTCGCCCGAGCGCATCGACCCGGGTCGCGGGCTGGACCACATCGAGAAAACGCCGAAGGTGGTCGGGGGCCTGACGAAACGCGACGGAGAGCTCGCGGCGACGTTCTACCGGGCGTTCATCCACGAGGTCGAGGTCGTCTCGTCTCCGCGAGAGGCGGAGATGGCCAAGCTCATCGAGAACACGTTCCGCCACGTGAACATCGCCCTCGTCAACGAGCTCGCGTTCCTGTCCAAAGACCTTGACGTCGACCTGTGGGAGTCGATCCGGGCGGCGGCGACGAAGCCGTTCGGGTTCATGGCCTTCTGGCCCGGACCCGGCGTCGGCGGCCACTGCATCGCGATCGACCCCTCGTACCTGTCCTGGCGTGTCGGGCAACGCACGGGACACCGGCTCAACTTCGTCGAGCACGCGCAGGAAGTGAACTCACGGATGCCGGGCTTCGTCGCCCAGCGTGTCGCGCAGGTGCTGAACGACCGGGGCAAACCGGTGCGCGGCTCCCGGATCCTGGGCATCGGCCTGACCTACAAGGCCGACGTGAACGATGTGCGCGAATCACCCGCCGTCGCGGTGCTCGAGCGCTTCGCCGACGCAGGCGCGCGCGTCTCGTATCACGACCCGCTCGTCCCGGCGATCGAGATCGCGGGCCAGCGGCTTCGGTCGCGGGCGTTGACCGCCAAGGTCCTGGGCGAGCAGGACTGCGTGGTCGTTCTGACGGCGCACTCCGGGATCGACTTCGAGCAGGTGGTCAAGAACTCGGCCATGGTCTTCGACACCCGAGGCGTGACCCGGGGATCGCGCCGGAACGTCGTGCGCCTGTGAGGGTCCTCGTCACCGGGGCCGCCGGATTCATCGGATCGCACCTGTGCCGCCGGCTCGTCGCGGAGGGTCACGACGTCGTGGGACTCGACGACCTGTCTGCCGGACGGCTGGACAACCTGTCCGACGTTCCGGAGGTCGACCTGGTCGAGGCCGATCTGCGTGACGTGGACGCCGTGAACAAGGTCGCGAACGGGTGCGGCGCGATCCTGCATCACGCGGCGCGGAAATCGGTCCCGAGATCCATCCGTGAGCCGGAGGAGTTCACCGAGGTGAACGTGGGGGGAACCCTGAACGTCCTGCTCGCCGCCAGGAAGGAGCGCGCGACGGTCGGGCTCGCCTCTTCGTCCTCGCTCTACGGGGATCAGGATGTCTTTCCGCTGCGCGAGGACGTGGAACCGCGACCACGTTCTCCCTACGCCGCGACGAAGCTGGCCGGCGAGGCACTCCTGCGTGCCTGGTGGCACTCCTACGGCGTCCCGACCATCACGCTTCGGTACTTCAACGTGTACGGACCCGGTCAGGATCCCGAGAGCGAGTACGCGGCCGTGATCCCGAGGTTCGCGACGGCCTGCCTGACCGGTGGCACACCCGTCATCTACGGTGACGGAGAGCAGGCGCGCGACTTCACGTACATCGACGATGTGGTGCAGGTCAACCTGCTCGCGATGCATGCGAAAGAGAGCGCGTTCGGCGGCGTCCTGAACGCCGGCGGCGGGCGTGAACCAACGACCGTGAACCGGCTGCTCGAGCTCGTGGCCGAGCATGCCGGCGCGTCGCCCGCTCCGCGCTACGAGCCGGCGCGCGAAGGCGACATCCGGCGCTCCGAGGCCGACGTCTCGCTCGCTCGTACGATCCTCGGCTACCACCCCGAGATCCCCATCGACGAAGGTGTCCGGCGGGCGGTGGAATGGTTCGCCACCCGGGGATGACCTCGCCCGGCGCCGGCGCGTTCGACCGCGTCGTCCGGAACTCGGGATGGCTCCTCGGCGCATATGTGCTCGCTTTCGGACTCGCGTTCGTCCAGAACGTCCTCCTCGCACGCAGCCTGGGGCCGGCCGAGTTCGGCCTGCTCGCCATCGTGATCTTCCTCGTGACGTTCGTGCAGCTCCTCGTCGGATCGCGGGTATGGGAGGCGGCGACGACCTTCGTCGTGCGGTTCCGCGCACACGGCGACGCGGCGCGGACCACGGCAACGGTCAAGCTCTGCTACCTGGTCGATGCGATCGGCGCCGGAGTCGGAGCGTTGCTCCTCCTCGCCCTCGCCGCCCCCACCTCGAGGATCTTCGGCGACGGAACCATCGCCGGCCCGATCCGTCTGTACGCGTTGTCGCTGCTCCTCGCGATCCCGATGGCGACGGCATCGGCGCTCCTTCGGGTCGCCGATCGCTATCGATGGCTCGCCGTCCAGACCGTGGGAGAGAACCTGATCCGCCTCCTCGCGGTCTCGGTGGTCCTGGCGGCGTTCGGTCCGCAGATGGAATGGGTCATCGCGGCGTACCTGTTGGCGGTTGCGGCGTCTGCTGCGTCGCTGCTTTGGCTCGCGTCGCGAGTGAGAAGCGAGCTCGGGCTGATCCCTTGGCGAGCGGCCCCACTTCGAGCGCTGGCAGAGGACCTCGGGGCGATCGTCCGCTTCCTGCTGTACTCGAACGTCTCCGGGACCGCGCGGGTGTTGACCGGCAGGGTCGATGTGCTCATCGTCGGATGGCTCACGGATCCCGCCAACGTCGGGTTCTACCGGCTTGCGCGGAGCGTTTCCGATCCCCTCGCGGCGCTCGCCACGCCGGTATCGCAGGTTGTCTTTCCCGAGATCTCGAAACTGGCGACCGAACGCGACGTCGACGGGATCAGACGGCTCACGCGGCGGGTCCGCCAGCTCGCAGTCGTGCTGGTGGTGCCTGCCTGCGTGCTCACGACACTCCTCGCCGGGTGGGCGATCCCGGCAGTCTTCGGCGAGTCGTTCGCCCCGGCCGTCCCGCTCGTGCGAATCATGGTGTGGCAGCTCTTGTGGATCCCGTACGTCTGGGTCTCCGCACTGCTCCTCTCGCTCGGGCGAGCGCGAACGGTGGCGGCGATGAGCGCGCTGGATGCCGCGATCTACGTCGTGCTTCTTCTCGTGCTCGTCCCGGCGTTCGGCGTCACGGGCGCTGCGTGGGCGACACTCGGTCGGTTCGTCGCGTGGACGGCGGTTGCGGCGACCGTCGGGACGAGGGTCGACCGCGGCTTGGAGCTTCGATGGACGTGAGCGGCCCGAAGGGACCAGAGCCGCATCGCGGCCTCGGCGACCGGGAGCGGTTCGAGGACTTCTACGCTCGGAAGTGGGCCGGGCACGAGGGGTTCTGGGTGGATCGCTATCCGCCGAGCCAGGTGGTTTACGCGACTGCCGTCTATCGGCGTCGCAACGCAGAGATCCTCGAGGTGGCCGGCCCAGCCTTCCGAACGGCGATGGACCTCGGCTGCGGTTTGGGAGACATCGCGTGGGCGCTGGCTGCCCGCTCGGAGCGGGTCATCGCTACGGATCTCTCGTTCGAGAACGTGCGCCGAGCGCGTGCCAACCTGCGCGCGCGGTCCGTCGATAACGCCGTGGTCGTGCAGTCGATCGGCGAACGGCTGCCTTTCGCCGATCGGTCGCTCGACCTTGCCGTGCTCGCGGACGTGATCGAGCACATCCCCGATGTCGCCGGCTGTCTCGCCGAGATTCGGCGGGTTCTCCGCCCGGGTGGTCGTGTGGTGTGCGTCACCCCGATCCGAGGCACCCTTTTCGCATGGCGCACCTTCGAGCGTACGCTCCGGTTCCTCTCGCGGCGGGGAAGCGTCGCCGCCTCGGGCACGACGCACCCCGACGTGTACGAGCGGTTCCTTTCGATTCCGGAGATGAGGTCCGCGCTGGCCGCCGCGGGTCTTCGCCCGACCATGCTCCGCAGGATCTGCTTCTACCCAGCGCCCGAGACGCCCGGCGTGTTCGGGGCGATTGGGGAGTGGGCACACGGACGCCTCGACCCCCGTCGATTCTCGACTGTGAGCGGGCGAGCGATGATCGTGTTCGACGCAGTGGAACGTCTGCGGTTCCTCAACCAGAAGCAGCTGTGGGTAGCGTCGGCATGAACAGCCCGCACCTGCATGACGACGATCCCGCAAAGGACTATCGGCGACGCTACAGCCTGCCCGACCAGTTCGTGTGGGACGAGGCCGACTGGGCGCGGATCGACTTCGATGGCTACACGACGATGGCGCTCACGCTGCTTCCCGCTCCGCCCGTCCGGGTGCTCGATGTCGGCTGTGGCCCCGGCCTGACTGCCCGCCGGCTTCTTGAAGCTGGGTACGGGGTCACCGGCGTCGACTACAACGAGCGGGCCATCGCCTTTGCTGAGCTCCTCGTGCCCGGGGCTGCCTTCGTTCAGGGGGACATCCGCGATCTGCCCAAGCAGAATCTCTCGCCGGGTTACGAAGCCGCGGTGTGCATCGAGGTGATGGAGCACGTCCCCTCGAAGGGACGACCGCTCGTGATCGAGGGCATCCGATCGCTGCTGGTGGAGAACGCGATTCTCGTCCTCACGACACCCTCGCCGCGGATGGGGACGAACCCGTGGGACTACGAGCGGGCGACGCTTTCCGAGCTCCGGCACATCCTGGAAGACCACCGATTCCGCATCGAGGAGGTTCGGTTCCAGCATCTCCTAACTCCGTGGTTCTCCCCCCGGGTCTGGCGGATCTGGAGCAATCGGATCTACGACATCCCGGCCATCCGAAGGGCGATGCGCCGACGGTTCCTCGCTCGGTGGAACGCCGTGGATGACGAGACGCGAGCCGGACGCTACGTGATCGCGGCGAGTGCACGATGAGACCGTGGGTCCTGCCGCATCTGCGATGTCCGGAGTGCGGCGCTCCGTTCACTCCGCACATCATCGACGAGCGGGACGGCCAGATCTTGGAGGGCGTGCTCGCGTGCGACGGTTCGGCATGCGGTGCGTGGTACCCGATCGCCCGCGGAGTCCCAAGGATACTCGGCGGTGTACTTCGAACGGACGGATTGCGGCACGCTATGCCCGCCCATCTGCATCTCGCGAGGAACCTGAGTGCGGCGTCGCTTCAGCCCGGCGAGGATAAGCTCGCCGGGCTGAAGCAGAAGACGATGAGGTCGTTCGCGTTCGAGTGGACGGAGTACCGCCGGTTTGGATGGGACGACGGCGAGTACGACCTCAGGCGGGAGGGCGGCGTCTTCCCACACAAGTCGCTGCTCGCGCCGGAAGACCTTCGGGGCCGGTTGGTCCTGGACGCCGGATGCGGGAACGGCCGGTACTCATACTTGGCGAGCGAACACGGCGGTCGCGTGATCGGGGTGGATCTTAGCGACGCGGTCGACGCCGCTGCGAAGAATACTGAGGGCTGCGACGACGTCCAGATCATCCAGGGCGACATCTTCCGTCTGCCCTTCGCTCCTGGGACGTTTGACGTCATCTTCTCGATCGGGGTGCTGATGCACACGGGCGAGGCTCGGCTCGCCGTTCGGCGTCTTCGACCGTTGCTCGCTGAGGGCGGGTCACTCACGGTCCACCTCTACGGCAAGGGGAACCCGATCTACGAGCTCGCGGACCGCCTATTACGGTCGTTCACCACCAAGCGTTCCCTTGCGGAGCTCGAGAGGTTCACCGATCGGGTCTTCCGTCTCCAACGAACGCTCGCTCGCCTCCGGCTCGATCGGGTCGCAAACCGGTTCGTCCGGCTAGACCCGCACCCGCACTGCATCTTCGACTGGTACTCCGCTCCTATCGCGACCCACCACACCTACCCAGAGGTGCGCGCGTGGTTCGACGAGCTCGGTCTGCGCGTCGTGGCGACCAACGAGCGTCCTCCCGTCACCGGGCTTCCGGCGTTGGTGCGGAAAGCCGCCAGGAGCGCCGACACCGTAACGGTGCGAGGGATCGCCGGCTGATGTGTGGGATCGCGGGGTTCGTCGATCCATCGGGTCCAGACGGCCGACAGCTGCGGGACATGTGTGACTCGCTGGCCCACCGCGGGCCCGACGACGCTGACGCACGCATCTGGTCGGACCACGGCGTCGCGTTTGCGCACCGGCGGCTGTCGATCATCGACCTGAGTCCAGCGGGCCGGAACCCCATGCCCAACGAGGACGAGAGCGTTTGGATCGTTCACAACGGTGAGATCTACAACCACCGAGAGTTGCGGCGCGAGCTCGAGACGCTCGGCCACCGCTTTCGGTCCGAGAGCGACACGGAGGTGATCGTCCACGCATACGAAGCGTGGGGCGACGAGCACGTCGCACGCCTCCGGGGGATGTTCGCGTACGCAGTGTACGACCGACGCGGTGACCGGCCGCGCATGCTGCTCGTACGCGACCGGCTTGGGATCAAGCCGCTGCACTATGCCTTGGCCGGCGACCGTCTCGCGTTCGCCTCCGAGTTGAAGGCGTTCGCCGGGTTGCCCTGGGTCGATCGGTCGCCCGATCGCGCGGCGCTCGCCGAGTACCTGACGCTTCAGTACATACCTGCGCCGATGACTGCGTTCACCGGAATCCGGAAGCTGGAGCCAGGCCACCTACTCTCCTTCCAGGGCGGGCTTGCCAGTATCGGGCGGTACTGGGACGTCGAGCCGAGCGAGGCCGACGTATTCCGCTCGGACGAGGACGCAGTCGGGATGGTGCGCGAGCTGCTGGCGGACGCGGTGGGTGCGCATATGGTCGCGGACGTCCCGGTAGGAGTGTTCCTCTCAGGCGGCCTGGACTCGAGCGCGGTTGCCGCTGAGATGACGCGGCTGACGGTCGAACCGATCCACGCTTACTCGATCGGATTCGACGTCGCCGAGCATACCGAGACGGCCTATGCGTCGTTGGTCGCCGAGCGGCTGGGCCTTGAGCACACCGTCCGGACCGTCGGGATCGACGACGTGCGCTTCGCGCTCGAGCGACAATCGGCGATCCACGACGAGCCGTTCGCGGACGGCTCGACTCTACCGACGCTCCATCTGTCGGAGCTCGCTCGAAGTGACGTGAAGGTCGTGCTGTCCGGGGATGGCGGCGACGAGTTGTTCGCCGGCTATCGCTGGTACGAGCGGTGGCAGCAGGGGAACCGGGTGCAGCGGCTGCCGAGCGTCGTCCGCCGCGCGCTGTTCGCTCCGCTGGCGCTGCTTCCGGGGGAGGGCCGGGGCCGCCGAGTGTCCGACCTCGGCCGGGACGGCCTCGAACGCTACGCCGGGCTGATCGAGTTGTTCTCCCCCTCCAGGAAGCGAAGGGTTCTGGCACCCGAGCTCGTTGCCGATCTGGACGGGGCGGACGACTACCGGCACTTGAGGAGCTTCTGGAGAGACGATCTCGATTCGCTCACACGCGTGCAGTACCTGGACTTGAAGACCTACCTTCCCGGCGACATCCTTACGAAGGTCGATCGGGCCAGCATGGCGGTGTCCCTGGAGGTACGCCCACCGTTCCTCGACCACCTGATGGTGGAAGCCGTGTTCGCGCTGCCTGCGGAGGCTCGCGTCCCCGGCGGTTATGGGAAGTCACTGTTGAAGCGGGCGATGAGCGATCGTCTGCCGCGCGAGATCCTCGACCGTCCGAAGAAGGGTTTTAGCGCGCCATGGGACGCGTGGCTGCCGAAGCTTCGGCCGTGGGCCAGCGGAGAGCTGCGGGATGGCGCAGCCGTCCAGGGCGGGATCCTGGCGCCCGATGCGCTTTCGAGGATCGGGGACCGGTTGGCCGGCCCTCGAGCGTGGAGCCTTCTCGTCCTCGAGCGATGGTGTCGCGAACACCTGTGAGCGAGACGCAGAAGGTGGCGGGGGATCCACGGATCCTGATGGTGCCGGCCAAGCCGTGGCCGTGCGATCACGCCATGCTGGAGAATGTGTACGCCCGCCTGCTGCCTGAGCGCGGGTACGACATCGAGTGGGTGATGCGCGCAGCCCTCCCCGGGCTCCCCCGGCCCGAGGTCTGGCACGGTTCGGTTGTGCACCTGACGCGGGACCGCTCTGGCGGTTCGTTCGCGACGGCCCTGCGGCGCCTATCACTGCTGCGAGAGGTGGCCCGGGTCGCCCGCCGCCGGCCGTTCGACATCATCCAGGTGCGGAACAGCGTCGCGGTCGGCCTGCTCGCGCTTGCGCTCAGGCGGAGCACAGGGGCGCGGATCGTCTTCCAGTTCTCGTTCCCGGTGCTGGAGTGGGCGCTCAGGTCCGGAGGCCCGTGTCGCGCCCCGTGGGTCTTCCGGTCAGGTCTTACCCAGATCGCGATCGGGCTCCGCCGTCGGGTGCTCCAGAGGGCCGATCTGGTCTTGGCGATCAGCGAACGCATGCGCACAGACCTCGTCCGCGACGGGATCCGCCCGGAGCGGGTAGTTGCCTTCCCGCTTGGGGCTCCCGATTACGTCCCCTCGCCGCGCGGCGCCGTGGACGATCTCCGACGGCGACTCGGTATCGGAGACGCCCCTGTCGTCTTGTACTTCGGGTCGATCGCGCCCGAGCGTCGGTTGGGCTTCCTGATCCGGGTCGCCTCGATCGTCCAAAGCTCGCTGCCCGAGGTCCGATGGATCCTCCTCGGGGCAGCCTCGGGCGGGGAGGACCGCCGCCTCCGCGCCTTGGCCGAGGAGTTCGGCGTCGCAGACCGGGTCCTTATCGCCGGACCGGTCCCCAGGGACGACGTCGTCACGTATCTCGAGCTGTCCGAGCTCACCGTCTCGCCGATCCCGCCGACCGAGTTCTATCTCATGAGCTCGCCGATGAAGGCCGTCGAGTCGCTCGCCGCCGGCCGCGCCGTCGTCGCCACGGCGATCCCCGATCAGGCCGAGCTCATCGAGCGCAGCGGCGGTGGGGTCGTGGCAGCGTATGAGCCGAACGCGTTCGCCGACGCCGTCGTCGCCCTCCTGAGGGACGACGAGCGGCGCCGCGCCGCCGGCGCTTCTGGGCGTGCCCACGTTGAAGCGCACCGGTCGTACGCTCGCCTGGCTGCCGACATGGACGTCGTGTACCGCGCGCTACTCCAGGTTCTGGTGTGAGCGCTCCGCGGGTGCTCCACGTCGTTCCGAGCCTGGCTATCGGCGGGACGGAGCGGCAGCTGGTCGAGTTTGTGCGTCGTTCGTCCGATCCGTCAGTTCATAGCGTCGCCGTGTTCAGGTCGCTCGGCCCCCTCGCCGAGGGCTTGCCGACCGAACCGATCCGGCTCGGGCATCTGAGTACCCGAGCCCGGAATCTGGTCCGCGTTCCCGAGGTTGTGCGGCGGCTGCGGCGGCTAATCATCCAGGTCGGGTTCGATGTCGTCCATGCGCACCTAGGGTTGTCCGAGGTGCTGGCGGCCGTCGCGACGCCGCCCGGGGTGCCCCTCGTGTCCTCGCGCCGGTCCCGCAACCTTGGCTTCGAGGCGAACGCGGCGCTGAAGCTCGTCGAAGGGCTAGGGCACCGCCGCGTCGATGTGATGCTCTGCAACTCCCGATACCTGGCCGAGCTGACGGCTCGTGAGGATCGATGGCCGCCGCCCACCCGCGTGATCGTGAACGCGATCGACCTCGAGCCGTACACGCCCGTCCCGCCTTTCCCGTCGGACGCCGCGCCGCACATCGCCGTCGTCGCCAACCTGCACCCCTACAAGCGGCATGACCGCTTCCTCCACGCCTTCCGACGCATCCTCGCCGACGTCCCAAGCGCCCGGGCCACGCTGGTCGGGGAGGGGACAGAGCGCGCCGCGCTTGAGGCGCTCACCGCCCGCCTCGAGCTATCCGGCAGCGTTGAGTTCGCGGGGCAGGTCGCCGACCCGCGACCCTTCGTCGCCCGGAGCCATGCGGTCGCGCTCACCTCCGACGCTGAGAGTTTCCCGAACGCGCTGCTGGAGGCTATGGCGCAGGGAAGACCGGTGGTTGCGACACGCGTCGGTGGGATCCCCGAGTTGGTCCGGGACGGGGTGGACGGGTTGCTGGCATCCGGCGATGCGGATGAGATTGCGACGCATCTGCACTCCGTATTGGTCGATGTCGGACTGCGGGTACGCCTCGGCCGGTCGGCGCGGGAGCGCGCGTCGACCTTCACTTGGGGCCGCCTCGTGCGGGAGGTGGAATCGGTGTACACCGATGTCCTCGCTCACCGCGCGTAGCCCGGAAGGCGATTCGCCGCGCGCGTCAGACCATCGCCGGCGGTAGGGCGCCGGCCGCCAGCAGCCCGGAATGCAGCAGCGGCACGATCCAACGGGCGCCCTCGATCGTGAAGTGGTGGCCGTCGTACCGAGGGAAGACACCGTCGACGGTGGGCGTACACGTTCCGCCAGGGCACAGGTACGGCGTGATTGAGACGATGAAGGCGCGTTCCGGGTACCTCGCCACAACGGACCGGAGCATCCCGTTGTACGGCAAGACCCTTCGGTCCATGAATGCCGGGTTGGCACACACGTTGAGTTCACTCGTGTCCTCCCGCAAGCATTCGGACGCTGCGACGACCGGCGGCAGCGCGACGAAGACAAGGCGAGATCCCGCGCCGACGAACCTCGCCGCGATTGCCTCCAGCTCGCGACGCTCGGCTTCGAGATGCTCCGGTTGCGCGAAGGTGACGATCTCGCCCGAGTCGGTCGCGAAGTCTGCGAGCTCTACGCTGTCGAGTGCGATCACGAGGTCGGGCTGCCATCTTTGAAGCAGCTCGATCCACAGGTCGGGAGTCGCCTCGTAACAGGGCTCGTACCGCTCGGTATCCGCCTCGACCGCCGTGAGGAGATGTGTCACGCGGCATCCGTCGCTCGCAGCGACGAGGTAGGTCCATCCCTCGTCCCGGGCGAGCTCGACAAATCCAACATCGATCGAGCGTGCGATCGAGTCGCCGATCAGCGCCACAACGGGCGCTCCCGGTTCGGGCGCCCGGTGACGGACACAGATCTCGAGCTCGCAACCGAGACGGTCGAGTCTGGATCCCCCCGTCACGAAGTCCGGTTCCGCCGGACTGCCGGTCAAGGCCGCAACCAACATCCACACGCCGAGGGTCGCCCCCCCGATCGCGATGGCTGCTCTCGGCAGCGACGAGCCAACGAAGGTCGCCGTTCCCTCGCGGATCGGACGTTCGATGAAGTGGAACGACAGACCCGCGAGCGCGAACGTGAACAGCACCCGCGTTGCCGTCAAACCCAGCCCGCCCGGCATCCACTTGAACACCGCGATCGGCGCTCCGATCGCCAGGATGACGGGCCAGTGCCAAAGGTAGACCCCGTAGGAGACCTTGCCGACCCACCGGATCGGGCGGAAGCCGAGGAGCCGGGCCGGCGTTGCCCTTGGTGCGCCTTCGAGGCCGAAGATGAGGACCGCGGTTGCGACCGCCAACGCCGTAGAGGCACCGTAGTAGTAGGAGGGGTTGCCGTCGTCGAACGTGACGAACGCGACGAGGAGGGTTCCCAGCCCCACCCATACGGCCATCGAACCCACACGGCCCGATCGGCGGATCGAAGGCCGACGCGCGAGGACGATCGCGAGGAGCGCGCCAACGAGCAGCTGGTGGACGCGCGCCTCGGTTCCGTAGTACGCGCGGGACGGGTTCGCCGGCGAGTACAGGATCGCCATGAGTGCGACCGACGTGAGGATGCCGAAGAGGCACGTACCCACGAGTGCTCGCGTCCTTCCGCGAGTCAACCACAACGCCCCGATGATGACCGGCGGCCACAGCACGTAGAACTGTTCCTCGATCGCCAGTGACCAGGTGTGGCGGACCATCGAGATGGTTTCGTACTGGGCGAAGTAGTCCTGTGCGGACGCGATGAGGTTCCAGTTACTGCCGTAGAACAGTGTCCACATCAGGTCGGTTCGTCGCTGCGGGAGCTCGAAGGTTGCCGCCGTTCCCCACTCCCATACGGCGACGACGAGGACGACGAGCAGCAGGGCGGGAAGCAGGCGCCTCGCTCTGCGTCCCCAGAACGCCCACAACCGGATCCGCCCCAAGCGCTCGTGCTCTCGCACCAGGATCGTAGTGATCAGGAAGCCGGACAGGACGAAGAACACGTCGACGCCGAGGAAGCCCCCCTTCAGCCGGTCGACGCCGAGGTGATAACCGAAGACGGCGAGCACGGCGAGGGCCCGCAGGCCGTCGAGCGCCGGACGGTACGGGAGCCGGCCGCCCTCGCCAGCGGCCGAGGGGGTCGGCGGTGCGGAGATCCAAGGACGGTTCGGAACGAGGCGCGCCGCGGTTCGCATAGCCCGGGTATCGGCAGTCACTGAGGCGGGGCTGAGCGATCGGCGTCCCGTAGCCGCCAGTCAGGCGCGCCTAGTGTGGGACTCTCGCCCGCCGGCGCCGCTGACTCAGGGCGAAGGCGGATCCGGCCGCCAGACCCAGAACGATCCAGGCGACCGTTACGGGGAAGGCGGCCGACCCGGCAACGACCCATGCGACGGCGATGCTCGAGCAGGCGAGCTGGGCTGCGTAGGTCGCGAGAGCGACCTGTCGGCCCGACAGCCCGAACGCCGCGAGCCGGTGTGACGAGTGATCCTTGCCGCCGAGCAAGAGTGGACGGCCGCCGCGGAGTCTGGAAACGACGACGAAAGCGGTGTCGAAGACCGGAACGCCGAGGATCAACGCCTGTACTCCGATCCGATGGACGTCGTTGGACACGTCGAGGTCGAGCATGAGCCCCAGCACGGCGAGCAGGAACCCGAGCAGCAAGGACCCGGCGTCACCGAGGAAGATCCGGGCCGGCGGGAAGTTGTGGCGGAGGAACCCGACGCTGGCACCGGCGAGCGCCGCCGCGAACGATGCGACGAGGTAGTCGCCCTGCGATACCGCGATCGCGAAGTACGCGAGGCTCGCGAGGGCCGTCACGCCCGAGGCGAGTCCATCCATGTTGTCGAGCAGGTTCAGCGCGTTCGTGATCGCAACGATCCAGGCGATCGTGAGCGCGAGGTCGAGCGCCGGGATCCCGAAGAACCCTGCGCGCACATCCTCGAACCAGAGCACGACGGCGAGCGACGCCTCGACCGCGATGCGCACCGCGGGACCGAGGCCACGCAGGTCGTCCACCAGACCGAGCAGCAGGATCACCAGGGCGCACGCCGCCACCACCGCGGCCTGTCTCACCGTCGAACCGATCACGAAACCGGCGACGACCAGGCCTACGGCCACGGCAACGCCTCCCAGGTACGGCGTCAGCTCCAGGTGCGCTTTCTGCGCGCTCGGGCGATCGAGGAGACCCAGCCGGCGCGCGACCCCGGCGGCGACCGGCGTGAACAGCAACGTCGCCGCCAGCGGGATCAGGAAGGCGAATCCGTAGACGACCAGCGCGTCGAACCCGCTCACGGTGTGGGTTCTGCAGAGGTGACGGCGTGCCGTTCGCTCTCGAGGACGTCCGTGAGGATCCGGTCCAAGCCGAGCTTCGGCTCCCAGCCCGTGAGCGCACGGATCTTCGAGATGTCCGGCACCCGGCGCTCCATGTCCTCGAAGCCCTCCTCGTACGCCTCGTCGTACGGGATGTGGAAGACCCCGGACGAGGAGCCGGAAGCCGCGATGATCCGCTCTGCTAGCTGATTCATCGTCAGCTCGAGGGTCGCTCCGACGTTGTAGACATCCCCAACAGCCTCGGGGTCATCCAGCAGCGCGATCAGCGCGTCCACGGTGTCGAAGACGTGGCAGAAGCAGCGGCGTTGCTCGCCATCGCCGAAGACCGTCAGGTCCGCCCCCGTGAGCGCCTGTCGCGCGAAACGTGGCACGACCATGCCGAAGTCACCGGTCTGCCTTGGGCCAACGCAGTTGAAGAGACGGGCAACGATGGCGGGGACGCCGCGGTCGCGCCAGTATGCGCGCGCGAGGATCTCGTCGACCGCCTTCGCCGTGCTGTAGGACCACCGAGCCTTGAACGGGGAACCGAGGATCCGGTCGGCGTCTTCAGAGAGCGGGCCGCTTGCGTTCTTCCCGTAGATCTCCGACGTGGAGGTGAGCAGGATCTTCCGCTCCCACCGCGCGGCCGTGTCCAAGACGATCTCGGTCCCGCGGATGTTCGTGATCAGCGACTCGAGAGGATGATCCACGATCAGCTTGACCCCGACCGCCGCCGCCAGGTGAACGACGACGTCCGCCTTGGCGACCAGCCCGGAGACAAGCGGATGGTCGAGGATCGTGCCCCGCATGAGCGAGAAGGCAGGCTCGTCCTCCAGGTGCGCGATGTTGGTGGCCGAACCGGTCGAGAGGTCATCGAGCGCGACGACCTCGTCGCCCCGCGCCAGGAGCCGGTCGGCGAGATGAGACCCGATGAATCCGGCCCCGCCGGTGATCAGGAAGCGCACGCGCGACTGCCTTTCCGTTCGGGGGGCCGTGACCCAATCCTAGTCGAGCACGGATGCGGGGACTACGCTCCGCCCGTGCCCGAGCCGGTGCGCGTCCTGTACGTCGTAACCAGGATGAATGTCGGCGGTCCCGCCAGGCATCTTCTGACGCTCCTGCCTCTCATGCGCGAACGAGGGTTCGAGCCGTTCCTCGTCTACGGCTCGACGGGGTCACGCGAAGGCGAGCTCCTCCCGAGCGATGAGGAACGCGCGATCCGGCTTCCGGCGCTTCGTCGACGGATCGACCCGACGGCGGACCTTCGAGCGGTCCGGCAACTGACCCGGCTGATGAAGCAGCACCGGCCCGAGGTCGTCCACACGCACATGGCGAAAGCCGGCGCGCTCGGCCGAACCGCCGCACGGCGCGCGGGCGTCCCCGCCGTCGTGCACACGTTCCACGGTCACGTCCTCGAGGGCTACTTCTCGCGCCCGCTGAACGCGGCCCTGGGTCGCGCCGAGCGCTACCTCGCCCGGCACACGGACGCGCTGATCGCGGTCTCGCCCGCCGATCGAGACGATCTGGTGCGGATGGGGATCGGCGCGGCCGAACAGTGGCGGGTCATCCGACTCGGCGTCGACCTGGCACCGCTCCTGCGGATCGAGCTCGACCCCGGGGAAGCGCGCCGGTCGCTCGGGATCCCGCTCGATGTGCCGGTGGTCGGCATCGTCGGACGCCTCGTCCCCATCAAGAACCACCGCCTCTTCTTCGAAGCCGCGCGCACCGTCCTCGAAGAGCATCCGGAAACGGTTTTCCTCGTGGCCGGTGACGGGGAGCTCCGACCCACCCTCGAGGGCGAGGCCGAGCGAGCACTTGGAGACCGAGTTCGGTTTACGGGCTGGGTGCATTCGCTGCCTCAGCTCTACTCGGCCTTGGACGTCGTCGTCCTGACTTCGCTCAACGAGGGGACCCCGTACTCGCTGGTCGAGGCGGCCGCCTCCGGAACGCCCGTCGTCGCGACCGATGTTGGAGGCGTTTCCGAGACGGTCGTGCACGGCGAGACTGGTTTCGTCACGCCACCGGGCGACGCCTCGGCCCTGGCCCGGGAGATCTCGCGACTCGTCGGCGATCAGGCGCTCGCGCGGCGGTTGGGCGAGGCCGGACGTCATCACGTCGAGATGGCCTTCTCGCCGGCGACGATGGCGGACAAGATCGCCGGCTTGTACCGGGAGATCCTTGCGACCAAGGCGCCGCCTCCCGGCCCGTTGTCGCGGGCGTGAGCGCGCCGGTACCCTTGCCCGAGCCGCAGACCGCAGGGGCGCCGCATGATCCGGCCACGCCGGTACCTGCCGAGGCGAGGGACGTGCACCAAGCACGCCTCCGCGTGTCTGCGGGGGCGTGTTTTCGTTTCCGTGGAGGCGCGATGCCGAACGCAGAGAAGATCGCGAAGGTCCAAGCCCTCAAAGGGCGGATCGAGAGCTCGGAGGCTCTGCTCCTGACCGAGTACCGAGGCCTCACGGTCCACGACGCCACCGAGCTCCGCCGGTCGCTGTCGGACCAGGCCCGGTTCTCGATCGTGAAGAACACCCTGATGCAGCGCGCAGCGGGGGAGGCGGGGATCGAGGAGCTGAAGGCGCTCCTGGAAGGCCCGACCGCCGTCGCGTTCGTCAGCGGAGACGTCGTTTCGGTGGCCAAGAGGGTCGTCGACGCCTCGAAGAAGTACCCGTCGCTCGTCCTCAAGGGCGCGTACATGGAGGGCAAGGTGCTCGGGCCGTCCGAGGCCCAGGCGCTCGCGACCTTGGACTCGCGCGACGTCATGCTCTCCAAGATCGCCGGGATGCTGAAGTCCGAGATGACCCGGGCGGCATCGATGTTCCAGGCGTTGCAGAGCCGGTTCCTCGGCGTCCTCGATGCCTACCGGGAGAAGCTGACCCCCGAGGAGGTCCCGGCTCCCGAGGCGGCTGCTCCCGAGAGCGCTGCCGAAACGGTCCCACCGGAGGCGCCGACCGCCGAGGCCGCTGAGGTCTCCGATCAGGACGCAGCCGCCGAGGCCGCGTCCGAGGAGACCGCTCTCGGCGAG